>Ga0209624_10000162_pt1 | contig 62209 bp, 55 predicted proteins | sample JacPinW_OM2H0_O1_FD_188565 | JGI IMG/M metagenome (GOLD analysis project Ga0209624, IMG submission 188565) | Forest soil microbial communities from Algoma, Ontario, Canada - Jack Pine, Ontario site 1_JW_OM2H0_O1 (SPAdes) (version 2) | ecosystem: Environmental > Terrestrial > Soil > Boreal... | reverse complement strand
ACCGGCGTGAAGTACAACAATCGATTTTGTTCGATCATAAAGATCGAGCACAGAAAAATTGCGCACTGGAGAGACTACATGGACTCTCTAGCGGCCTGGAACGCATTGACGGCGCGCTCCCTCTAAAAAGCAATTACCGATTCTGTCTTCCCCGCGCGAAAAGAGCCTATTCTGATTTCTGACTCGCTGCGCACCGATGGCATAGAGACCATCGGCAACTCGGTAGCGCACCTGCTCACTAGGCAGGGTGTCCCCTCCGTCCATTCCGAAGGGCGACGACCAGAAGTAGCACACATGTCGGGAAGCTTGGGTTAATCGAAAATTCTGGAAAGTGAACCCCAACTTGAGACAAACGTGTGCATCACACTCTGGTTTTGAAGCCAACAAACGCCTGGAAATCTGCTTTCGAGTCCCGGATCGCCCCTGCGAGATGCGGAGAGACGGGCGTCTGCGACCTGCGCAGGGCTCCTGCGAAACGCCCTTGTGCTCTTTTCCACCCAGCTTTGCGATTTCGCAAAGTGTGCATCATGAAACTGTCCCACTTTAGGGGTTCACTCCACGAGCGCTGACAGCATTCGGTTATAATTTAACTTCCGGCGAAGATGAGCGTCGGTCGCTATAGCGTTACCAGCAAACAAAACTATGACGATCTTTATCCGCAGTAAGGTCATTCCCGGGGAACGGGCAGTTAAATTGGCCCACGCACGCCACGATCGTCGCGTGAAGCATCTCGTGGAGACGTGGAGCGACCCAACTTTGGAACATTGCTTCGATGGCCGAGAAGGATTTCAAAAAGCAGTCCGCAGGAATCGAAAAGCCCTGCAATCCCGTGGCAAAAAGCTCGTCATCCGTGACGATTACAAAGACTTCTTCCTCAACCCTAGGAATTTCCGATTCAGCACTGAGGCGCATAACCGCGAAAAAACGCTATATTTCGAAGATGCCCAGCGCACCGGTCGGCTCCGGCAACAGCATCGCGAAGGGCCACTGGCAAAAATCGATCACCATCGCCGGATACGTTTATTTCTCTCACAGGATAGATTCAGTGCGTTAAAGAAGTGGCACAAACGAAATAAGGAGAAGTTCCCGACGTTTTATCGTGACGAACTTGAACCGTGCGATCAAACACGCCACATTGAGTTTGCTTGGGACGGACTCAATGTAGAATGGCACGCATCCGAAGGAAAAGTATCTACTAGCCGAGAGGACGTTGATCGCTGTATAAAGCGAGCTTTACAGAAGATCCTCGGAATCGCCCCTTAGGAAATGCGGAGATTATCAGAACTGCTTGTGATTAACCATCTCATGGCGCGGGGCCTGTACGACTACTGATCGCGGTCTCGGCCGAACGGCTCTCCCAATCCCCTATGCTGTCTGACGAAGGCCAGATTGCAGTTCACGAGAGGATCGATCTCTTCCACCGCAACGATCGATAATCTTTGCTGCTTAGGCAGCCAACCAACCGATTGTCGGTGCGATCCTGTAGCAAGCCGGTTCGTCCGTCAACGCGGACCACTATCGGTGCGTTTGCCTTCTGTGCCGATTGTGGGTACGCTCTTGAATTTTTGAAGTCGGGGGAACCAGACTGCCTGCAGCGGCGATAGGGATTTGCGAAACTCAGAAATCAGCGTTTCCATCGCCGCACACATGCCGTCCAATTCGGGCCAGTCCAACATCGTCGGGTTTGTTACTCGCTCGAGCGTTAGATGTGCGAGCACTTTGTCTACCGCTTTCTTCGTGCGGTCGAAAATAGGATCTTTGGTGGGCTGCCATATTGCGACATAGTCCCTGGCGTGCACATCGCTGCCGGGGTACGTGCCCTCAGAAAAAAAGAATGCGCGTAGAACGCGAAAGTGCAGTAGCAGCGATTCGAGCGCTCGGTTCCATTGTCGGTGTCCTCTGAGAGCGGGAAGATCCTGAAAGGAATTCCTAAACTCTTCAATCTCATACTGTACGTGCAGAGCCATGGCCTCTTGTTGTGCGGTTGTCAACATTCGCCGTGGCCCTGCTTCATCCGAATTCTATCCTCGATACCTGCGGCCCTGAACCCTCTGGCGCGGCCAGTTACACAGACACGTATATCAGCCGGGCTACTTTTCTTTTGGCACGTACATTACTTCTCCGCTGGGACGCACAACCTCCACCATCCCGGTGAGAGTTGCGAACTGGCGAGCGTACTCGGGACGTCTGAAGGAGAAGTGCAGGTTGTTATCACCCTAACCGACAACGTGCACGCCCAGTCGCAAGTCCATCGGCAAAAATGGAGCGTAGGCCAAGAGCACGGCGACGAAGGCAGTGACCCACTGCCCCAAACGCCCGATATCTAGCCAAATTATGGCGGCACCCGCGCTGACCAAAACGATCACCAACCAGCATTTAACCTTCGTTGAAAAGCTGCTTCATTTGGTCGACCAACTTAATGCCCTTTACCCTGTCGCGAACCATCTCATCACTGAGGTCTAGCTTCTTCGCCCCCGTTCCTTCGAGCAGGATCAATTCAATCCTCCCGAATTTGTCTGCATGTTGTGCCGCGAACTTCGCCAGCCCAGCGGCTTTGGCCGGCGCATCCGCCAAGCTGATGGTGTGAGGCTCAATTAGATCGACAACGAGACGCCCCCTCTCGTTTCGAACGATAAGAAAATCGGGATACATCGGGCGCCACTCCCCGTCCACTTCATAAGGAACGCAGAGCGCCCAAGGTTTCCGATCGACATTGCGAAGCCACGCAACCACATCCTTCCGGCCGATCTCCTCTTTTAAAACGGTCGTCTCAGGTCCATTAAATGATTCTTGGAACTTCCCATCCTCGCCCACGTAAACATGCTTCTCCCATCGTTCGTCGGCTTCCTTGCCTTGGATGTTCGCCGGATACACGATGGGAACCAGCTCCGGATTCGCCGCTAAGTTTCGGACTTCGTTGTAAGCCGTGCGACTTGCCTCATCGAGCTTCGCAATGTCAGCCGCATACGTCTTCAACCACTTCTGAACCTTTTCCTGCGAAGCCTTTTCGACCTTCCGTAAGAGCTCGGGATCTATGCAAAGCGCGAACAGCTCCAATTTTGCGATCTCTCGCGCCGAAGCGTCTGCGCCCACTCTCTCGCGCCACCACGCTTTGTGCAGACCTTCATTCAGTTTTCTGCCGCTGGCCTCGAAAAGGTCCTCTACATTTTCTGAAGCGATATCCACTCTAACGATCTCCCCGTCCTTTATGCCCTCGCTTCCAACTTCCCAATTGACGGCCTCGATCTCGATCTTCGCGCGGTCCTCGACGATTTCCTTAAATCTCTTGGTGCGCTTTACGCGGCTATATTCGGCGTTAAGAACACCTAGTAGCTCACTCTTGGCTTTCTCAAGAGCATCTTCATCAATCTCATCGTTAGTCAGGAGCCGCGCCAATTTCATAAGCCGTCGAACCTGATTACTCTTCCGTTTCCGTGGGACTACATACGAAGGTAATGCTGAAAGTACATCAAAGTGTTTGTTAGAGCCGGGTGCGCGTTGCAGGTTTACGACTTCGTCGCTTTCTTGGACATCAATGATCGGAGGCCCGTCGTCGTCCGGCTTCGAAAGCTTCGCAACGACCTTCTGAAGCCCTTTCGAATCGTAATGGGGAAGAAAAAGCGCCACAGTATTAAGGGCTTCGTTATTCACAATCCTGCGGGCCAATGGCGTGCGAACCATGCGCCCGACTAGTTGAGCGATGTACGTCGAATCCTCCGCCGTGCGAAACGACATCATCACTTCCGCGCGCGGACAATCCCATCCGGTATTGAGGCTAGTTTTGAAAAATACGATCCGTACATCCTGATCATTCTGAATGTCCGAAGGGGCAATATAACGGATACGCTCGCCTTCGATGTCAATCGCCGTTTGTTGCTGGAAAGAATGAGCAAATGCATCATTCGGAATGGTTCCTAAAACATCCCGCAGCATTCGTATCGCCTCGGGAACATCCGTCTCCGAAATCTTTTTCTCACCCGGCGAGTCTTCCACCTGGACGACTAGTAGCGGAACCACCTCGAATTCTTCCTGCGCAGCGCAATAGGCAGCCCAATTCGCCGTGAACTGTTTCAGTGATCGCGCTGCCTCGCGAAGCATGGTCATATCGGTCGGCTGCTCTTTTTTCGGATGATGCAGGATGATCGTTTCCTTGATAAGCCCGGAAAGCCGCACGTCTTCCACGGCGACATCCACTGGGCGGCTCATCCTGCCAGTTCCGACGATCAGGTTATTGAATCGCTCAGGAGTCGCAGAAATTCCCACAATCACCGGGACCGCCGGTACCTCACCCGGCGACCCCTTGATGAACTTCTGGATGATCGTTGTTGCTTCGGCCTGTTCTTTGCCCTCCGTCATCCCGCGATGGGCCTCGTCGATAACGACGAAGAATTTTCCCGGCTTTGCATCAATCGTGTTCCTTATGCTCTCCCAGATATTGTAAGTGCGCTTGTCGCCGCCCGCGACCAGGCCCTTATCCTTGCCGAGCTTCTGAATATTTAGGAAATGCAAAACACCTGGCTTCAGCGTTTCCTGATCAAACCCCGCATCGATGATGACAAGCCTTTCGCTATCCAGTACTGAGCTTGTCGCAAGCATCTTCTTGCGCGTTTGTACATTCAGTTCAGGCTGATCCGTAATCCAAAGGAAGGTCGCGTCCGATATAGGCGCATGTTCGTCGTCGCCGTCCAAAATAAGCTCAATTGCGCTGGTCAGCATCACAGTCTTGCCCGAACCCGTAGGAGAAGACAGACACACAGATTGGAGATCACCAGACCGCGAATCGCGCGCCGCTGCTCGCATGTACCTCACGAGCTTAATAACAGCGTCGTCCTGAAATTCCTTCAGCGTTAGCTTCATAGGTTATGCCGGGTGTTAATTCTGAAGTTGCGCAGATAGTCTCGGTAAAGCATCGATGTGACCAATCGCCCAGGAAGCGCCGATCGCATTTCGGCGAACGCATCCTCCGAGTCGGTAACAATCCACACGTGCGTAACATCGGTTCTATCTTCGAGGGCCCTCTTCAATTTACGAAATGATCGCTCCTCAAAGAGAACTGCATAGTGTGAAGTTTCCGGAAGGTAAAACCCTGCTTTGGCGTCGACAGATTCCCGCTTTCCTATGCCCCCTGCAGCGAGCCATAAGGACGGAAGAATCGCGCAGAACTGGTTGCCGAGATCAATATCATCTGGGTCGAGATAATCGACACGGAAAAATTCTACGTTTTCTGGAAACCCCTTCGCATATGGTCGTCCGTCGATATGTTCGCCAGGCGCCACAGATCCGTCAGCTCGCCGTCCCGTAACGACGGCCTCAATTCGCGGCCGCGTTACCATCTCGAAGACGCCATACTTTTCATATTCAGTATCCCCACGAAACACGCCGCTTTTATGAAACTTTGTGGCGACCTCGGATTCGACCTCATTGTTGGTCACCATGATGCATTTCCTGCTCCCGTTATCCACGGCATTCAACATCGCGGTCGCATGAAGCGTCGTTCCCGACCCCGCAAAAAAATCCATAATTAACGCATTCGGCCGGTTGCGCAGAATGGCAGCAAGGCAGTCATAAACGGCATAAACGGACTTCGCGAATGAGAATGGCCTCCCGCCCAGGAGATCCCGCAGCACGTCTGTCCCTCCAACTCCGGCATCGTGACGAGAGCGATGCCAGACCGTCTTCATGCGACGGCTCGCCGTTTCCGTGTAGCAAACGTCAACCACGTTTCGGACTTCATCGCGCGACACGATTTCGAGCACACCGCTCAGAATCTGTTCCTGCGGCTCTTTGCTCAAATAACTCAGCGCCCAAGTATTTCGCTTTTCGTCGAACTCACCGAGCGCGACATATCCTTTGACAATGAGCTGGCGCAGCGTCGTGGGTCCGACACCCCAGTTTCCCAGTGATCCGTCCTTTCGGACCGGCCAAACTGTGGTGAAGCCCTTTATTTTCGAATTGAAATTCGGTTCCTTCTCCAAAGGCAATGGATCGCCGGCGCCGACCACCGCGCCGCGCTTCTTGTCGATTAAAACCGGAAAAAACATTTTTTTCCGGTCTTCCCGCCGCGCATTCGTACCTGAGCGAAGAAGTCCCTTCCATCGCGGACGGCGAACATCGCCATTTTCGTCCGCCATATCTTCTTCATCAATTCCCGGCGTTAGAAGATCGTCGCCCCGCCCTATTGTCGCGGCTCCTCCAAAGAAACAGAAAAAAGCGTATTCATCCACGCGTGAAAACCGTCCCTGCGTAACACCTTTCGGGTTAATCACGATCGTCACCACTTGCCGGTAGGCTTCAGGAAACAGTTTCTCCAGAAGCATCCCGAGGTGATGAACCTCATGCTCATCGATCGTGACGATAAGGACGCCGTCATTCTTCAGCAATCGGCGCGCGAGCCGAAGCCGTTTTTCGATGAAGCTTAGCCATTTACTGTGACGCCATCCATCCTTCGTGTCGACGTAATGATTGTTATATTTCCAGTCCTTTGCGCCAGTGTTGTAGGGAGGGTCTACATAAATACAGTCCACGCAGCCTTCGTAAAGGTAGACGAACAACTGGAGAGCATGAAAATTTTCGCCGCTAATCACAGCATGATGCGGTTTGTCCTTGGGGCCCTTCGTGGCAGAACCTAGCGATGTCAATGCCGGAAAGATTGGGTCTCCGAACCTCTTTAACACCATCAGGTCTTTTGCGCTTACAGTCTCCGGGGCACCGCCGCCCTCTGGTTCAATCACGACTTTTGTTCGGTTTGCGATTCCAGTTACTTGATATAGTTTCCCGCCGTCGAGATCGGAACGGCGCTGCACCGTTGCACCGACTGCGACAGGAAAATGAATTAGCGCACTCGTCTCAGGGACATGCTCCTCGAATACCAAACCGAATCGCTGGCGTCGCTTCATATCGTTGAGCGATGTCTCGACTTTCGTCCGCAATGCCTTGTCTGTTATTTGAGCGATCAGGTCGTCAATTCGTGCCATGTGACCCCAACTATTTCACTACGAAATATTCGTGCCTATTGCACGACGCGCGTACTCGTCAAGGTCGACGTGGCGCCCCGATTAATATCTGACAATCATTTCTGGCAAAGGTGAAACTATAACATCCCGCACCACATCGCATCGTCGAAGCGCGCCAAATTTCATTTGGGCTTCCACGGCCAGCAAGGATAACACTCGTGGCGAAGAAAAGGCGAAACATATATCTTGCGATTGTGGGTTGCTGTTACTTCGAATGAGAATTTCTTTCCCTCATCTCGCGGTTTTCCGCAACTTGCCGTGCACCTGTTCGGATCAGCTTGACACAATAGATAGGATGGTATAATGTTCCCTTATGGGGAACACTAATATTGTTCCCTAGGCGGGAGCATTTATGCTAGAATGCCTTAAGCGTGGCTGCCAATGCGTTTAGTTGGAAAAGAACTGCTCGCACAGTTCGCAAAACAGCACGCAGCAATTCGGGCCCCTCTCAGTGTCTGGATTTTCGAGGTTGAGGAGGCGAATTGGACCGGCCCCGCTGACATTAAGGCGCGATATCCGAGTGCAAGTTTTTTGAGTGGCAACCGTGTAATTTTCAACATAAAAGGCAACGCCTACAGGATAGAAACAAAAGTGAGCTACGAGGTTACAGTTGTGTTGGTTAAGCGTATAGGAACACACGCTGAGTACTCCAAATGGAGCTAAAGGAGTCTCTATGATTACTGCGATCAATTCCGAGGTGGATTACAAGGCTGCGCTTGCAGAAATCGAGCAGCTTATCGACCGCAACGTCCGCGCCGCTACTTCAGAAGGAGATCGTCTGAATCTCCTCACTCTTCTCGTGCAGGACTATGAGCAGAAGCGTGTCGAGATAGAGGCACCAGACCCAATAGAAGCAATTAAATTCCGCATGGAACAGATGAATTTGACGCCTCGTGATCTCGTTCCGCTTATGGGAAGTCGCAGCAAGGTTTCTGAAGTTCTATCGCGAAAGAGGCCCTTGACGCTTTCGATGGCCCGGGCGCTTCACAAAGGCTTGAGAATTCCGGCTAAAGCTCTGCTTCAAGAGCAATTTCTGTTCGATCTTGGGGAAGAAGGTGTCGAATGGGAACGCTTCCCGATTCGTGAAATGGTAGCCCGTGGTTGGATCAAAGACAGCGTCACTGATGTACGTCGGCAAGCTAAAGACGTAATGCACCGATTCTTTGCACCACTCGGGAAGAGTTGGGCGCCGACGGCCCTCTACAAGCAGACGCACTACTATTTGCGTTCCGCGAGACAAATGGATTTCTATGCTCTTGCCGCATGGAATGCCCGTGTTTGTATCCGCGCGTTACAAACCCCGCCGTCGGTGAAATTTGAACCGGGCGCACTGACATCTGAATTCATGCATGAACTGGCACATCTAAGCACTCTGAATGACGGCCCGAGACATGCCATCGAGTATCTCGAAAAGATTGGAGTTTCTCTCGTCGTAGAGCCACAACTTCCTGAGACATATATCGATGGTGCGGCGATTCTCGCGAGTCCTGATCAACCTGTTGTGGCGCTCACTATTCGTTACGATCGACTCGACAATTTCTGGTTCGTCTTAATGCACGAATTGATTCACGTTTCCCGACATCTGAATGCAGATTTGACCACCTTCTACGATGATCTTGATGTCGAAGACAAAACCAGCGTTCAGGAGCGAGAGGCTGACGAACTCGCGGGGGAGGCGTTAATTCCTTCAGAGGAATGGAAGAAGAGTCCCGCGAGCAAGCTGCGTACACCCGATGCCGTCCAGCATCTCGCCAGTCGCCTGCGGATACATCCCGCGATTGTTGCAGGCCGAATTAGGCACCAGCGAAAATCCTATCGTGTACTGAATCGGCTTGTAGGACAGGGACAGGTCCGTAGGCTTTTTGCAGAGCTTGTGGAGGCATAGGAGACTGTATGTTTGGACCAAGCCATTATGTGCCGATTCTCCGCTGGAAACAGGCGGAAAGATTTGCACTCAGACATTTACATGAGGAAGATCGGAGGAGGATTACGCCACTCATCGAGTTGACTCCCACAATCTTCAAATCGCGGAAAACCACACGCCGCGACGCAATGCCACTCGACACAGCCCATGTGCTAGAGGAGCAGGCGAAGAATCTCTTGGAGGCTTGCGGCAATTCGCCCTTTTTCTTGGATCTCCGCCACGTGACCGCCGAAGTTTCTCGGGAACGTGGCAAAGTGCATGCCCTTGAATACCTCGCGGAAATCGGGCGAAATTACAAACTCAAGCTCGTGCCCGTCGCGGGATTGTCCCGAACGAAAGAATATCAATCTTCTGTTGCCGGGGTCGTCAAAGACGACAAGCGGGGAAGCTGCTTACGAATTACCCCAGCTGAAATCCTTCATGCCGGCTTTTCCACCACTGTTCGCAGATTCTTAAAATCACTGCACTTGGACCCGGAGTGCGTGCATCTGCTCATAGACTATGAAGCAAACGACCCCGGAGCCCCCAGTTCGCAAGCACTTCTTGAAGCTATTCCTAACCTAAATGAATGGCTAACGGTGAGCGTAGCAAGCGGTGCATTTCCTCCCGACCTTCAGGGCTTCCGGCCGGGCAATAGAAAGATTCCAAGAAACGACTGGTTGGCATGGAAGAAAGCAATAGAGCAGAACAAGAGCCGGCTCAGAAAGCCCTCCTTTTCGGACTACACGATACAATATGGCCTTTACAAGGAACCGATTGATGGTTGCAATCCCAGTGTGAGTATTCGTTACACCCTCGACGAGGATTGGCTAATCATGAGGGGAGAGGCCGTTCGCGGGAGGGCAGACTCGAACCACAATGAACAAAGGCCTGGACGCGAACAATGGAATGCCCACGCCCAGCTCCTATGCGACGACGAAAATCTGTTTTATGGTGAGAGTTTTAGCTGGGGCGACGCCTTCATCCGCGAGAAGAGTGTCAAAACAGAAAATCATGGCAGCCCCGAGATATGGCTGCGGGCTGGAATTAACCACCACATGACAGTCGTGTCGCGCCAGATCGCCAATTTGTCCTTTGCCTGAGACATGATCGGACTCTCTTGCAAAGAACATCCAGGTCGATTTCTGCCACAATTCTCGAATAAATATCGCGTCTGCGCTTCCACCGCAAACCTCCAGCAGATCCGAACTCCTCAAGTAAACTCAACGCCTCATCTCGCCATAGCAGCGCCACGATGGACGCGGGATCGCGGCATGGATTGCTTATCGCGTGCTTCAAATCTGAAAACTGCACTCTGCTACACTTCATCCGAGCAACTCTGATCCCCCACCAATCTGGCGCGATTTCGAGAGCGTGAAGCAAATGGCTCTCCCCAACTACGAGAGTTACACGGTCAAAAACGCGCCCATACGATTCAGCTTGTTCGGGAAGACGAGCGAGCGTGTCCTTGTCGCTCTTAAATTCGAAACCGTGCAACTCTCCGTTAACAACAGCCAAGTCGATCCGCGAAAGTCCATGTTGAACGCCCAACTCTTCAAAAATCACGGTGTCGGGCTCACCCAAATGCTGAGCAAACAGCGCTTGCTTCGTCGCGATTCGAATTTGAGCGTCATTCATAAGCAGGTTCTTCATCATATCTGATTTGGGGCCAGCCCCGACAAGTACTCAGAAATATGCATCTCGTCAGTGCTTGATTTCCTAACGAGATGCCGACAACACCCAAGTGCCTCGTATTTCGCCTCCTGCAACCGTTAACCGGCAGTTTATGGACGGTGTGCCATCCTTTCGTATAATTAAATTCGAAACACAAGCGCAACTCGATGAGTCGAGACCGGCGCAAGCTTCGGATAGGCGAGAAGTTGGGCCCGAGAGGACATAGAGGAAGTGGCTCAGAGATCCCGGTGCCTAGCGCCTGAGTTCTGGAAAAATCACAGTTTCGTAGCGACTGATGAATCGTCGAACGTCTCGATAGCCATAGTAGTCGATGAATTTCCATAGATTCGGCAGCACCTGCTCGGTGACCTCCGGCGAATGGGCATCCTGCCCAGCGATCAGCTTGATCCAATAGTCGAGATAAGGATCGAGGTCGGTTTTCTCGACAACTCCGGCCGCGAGAAACCCTTCGAATCGTGCCAGGAACTCCAAGAAGCGCTCAAAGATCTCTCTGACAGCAGATTGGACCTTGTCGTATTTCAGATCAGGGTCAATGCCCACAGCACTTGCCACGATGGCGTAATCGATCATCTCTCGTTTGAAGTCGTTTTCGCCGCGGTACTTGAAGAGTGCCACCTCCTTCCTGCGCCAGTCCAACATCCCCATCGCCAACTTCACGGCGGCGTCGTCGTAAAAAGCCTTCATCTCGGCTGCAACGAATTCCAGGCGCTTCCACGCTTCTGATTTCCGGTACTGATTGAGGCCAATCCAGAACGCCGCCACGGCGCCAAGAATCTTTAGTATTTCGATCCAATTGGAGAAGCTCACGGATCGACATAGCCAGAGGAATATCCGGCCAACGTTTTCGCACATGCGGCCTCCCTCAAACCCAAGACTACGCCTAGGCTCTGTTCTCGAGAATACGTTATGAGGCTCCTGCGCAAGGTCCCTATTCAAACCCCATCTGTTCGTCGTCGAGGCGCTCACGGTTCAACATTTCCGCGGCGATGTCACGAAGACGAGTGAACAACCGATTTCCGGAAGAACCTTGAGGAAAGAGCGTGCATAGTGCTTCGCTTCTTTCCTTCATTGACAAATACTTAGGCGAAGGCTGACCAGATGCTCTGTTGAATGAGCCGGTCTGAGCGTTCGTGAGGAGTACCGATTCGGCCGAAACACCAAGCTGTGCTTCCACTTGTCCGCATTCCTCGGTGACATGAATCGCAAAATGAGGCCGGCTCAGCACAAGTTCTGGCGGAGCGCCGCCGAGGAGTTGAAGCGCAATTCGAACCGACTCTGTGTCGCCTCGATGCACCAACTCATCGATGGCTCCTAGGGTCGTCGCATCGATTGACCCAATCGACCAGAAAAGCTCGCGTAGCCAGAATCCCTGTTCAGGCTGAGTAACGAAGCGATCCCTCACCTGCTCAAGGAAAGTACGGTAGTGGGGACCATGGTGCAGCGGTCGGAATGCGTTTCCGAAACGATGATGGGGGATCGGCGAATATCCGGCCTTTTTTTCGTTTCTGCGATCAAAATCGGCATCGCGATCCAGACGTCGCAGGATGAACTCGAAAAGCGCAGCAGGATAGTATTCCCCGACCCAAGCGAGAAAACGCTCCGTGTGGTGCCCATCGATTTCTTTTGTGGGCACAAGTTTGTCCAGGAGTAGGCGAATCTGCTCCTCCGAGAGGTGCTCTTTGTTGATTCCAGCGTAGTCTGCTGCGCCGCACATCTCGTCGGCCATCTTTGAATCGTCGCCCACATCCGACGCGAGCATCATTTCGATAGCGTCACGCTCATACTTCTCGTGCGCTCCGACCCGCCGAATTCCCGTGAACGTCAAATAACGCACTGCCTCGGCAGGATGTCGCGCCAAACTTTGCAGGATCACAACGTCTTCCGCAAAAGGTGTGTTCAAGTTCGGACCGTAAGAAACGGCGTTTGCAGCGCCGTATGCGACGAGGTAGTTCTTGTGAGTCGCTGCTTCAACTCCTGCGGCTCGATACCGAGGACAATCGGACAGTCGAAGCCAGCGGAGTGGAATCATAACCATCTGAGCAAGCAGCGGATGCGAGTCATTCATGGAATAGGCCAGAAAGGCTCGCACAAAATCCTCGGAACAAAGCTCCTCGATGAAACTGTAAGGATTGCTCCCGAGTTCGATGCCGCACTCCTCGGCGTCCTTCACCAGCTGAACGAGCCCCTCCACCTGCCGAGGACCGTCAGCAAATTTGGCCCGGAAGGCTGCGACGCCGCGGGTAATCAGCTCCTCGCGAGAGCGGTTCGCATCTTCCAAGTTCTCGTGGAACCCATCGTGACCCCACTGGCCAGTCGAGAACGCATCGAAGATCAACAAGTCCTCCGATTGGGGGATTTTCGAAAGGACCTCCTCGATTCTCTTGCCGAGAGAAGTCTCCTTCGTGTGCGGGCGCGCATGACGAAGCACCGATCGAATTTGGCGAAGAAGCGGAGTCGGCGCCCCTTTCTTCAATCTATTTGTGATCATGCTCAGGACCGAGAGTCTTTCATCCAATTGCCATTTAATCTCTTCCTCCGAAACCACGTGGCCGATCATCGGAAGAAATCCCGACAACACGCGCGAAATGGACTTGGTCGCGCCCAGGGCGACCTTTGGGTCGTCTGCATTGAGGCATGTTTCGACGATTCCCAGCGCTTTTTCTCGAACGGGTCGCGCTGCCGGATAGTTCAGAGAAAACCCCCCGAATGAGACCGTGAATCCTTCCGACTCCATGAATTCGCCTTCCTTTGCCAGCAGCTTGTCGACGATATTCAAAGGTGTGAAAGAACCTTCAAATTCGCGTGGGTCTCGGGACATCCGGGCAGCGAAGTCGGCCATCCAGTCGTTGAATCGAACGGGTTTGTATCGTCCGTATTCCGCCATCTCTTCCAACACCCGCCGCGCGTGATCGGGATATTGGTGCGGAGGGCGCGTGTCCGTTTTTGCCAGCCGCCAGAGTATCCGGGCCGCTTCTTCGATGTGGTCCAGGTGAAACGAGATCGCTTTGAGCAGCGGTGGAATTTCTCGAAGCACATGCTCCTGCGTAACTGCCCAATCCGACCACAACTGCACTGTAGCCGCTTCATTCTCAAGCGCGCGGCGAACGAGCCGCAGCACGCGAGCGGGCTGGAAAAGGGCCGCCTCCTTAAGCGACTTGAAGAGTTGGACCCGCAAGCTCGCATCGCCAGCGTCGAACGTGCTTTCGATTTCGTTCCAGATGCCATCAAGAAGGCGCGTGCCCTGGTCTGGATTTCGCTGGGTGATCCGCCAGTCCAGCTCGCCGAGATTTCTGAGGATGTTCGAGAGGTAGGCGGACTGGAAAGTTTTGAAGATGAAATCGGAATACCCTGTGCTTTCGCCTGCTCCGTTGATGCACGCACCCTCCAGCATAAAGTCCGACAGAAGGTCGGGTACGATCCGTATCAATCGCCCACCCCGCAAAAGGAGGCCATTCCGCTCCAGCAGATCAAGAGCGGATCGGACCTCATCCCCCCGGATGCGCAGAGCCTCTGCTGCGGGGTCCACCAATGAAGCCGCGCTTGGCGAGAGAGGGCCGAGGGCGGCGACCAAATTCAGCAACTTTCGCCAGTCAACAGCGCCGGCAGGCAGCAGTCGCTCGTACTCAGCAGAAAATCGGTCGAACACCTGATGCCGGAAGTCCTCTTCGTTGGCCAGCAATGCTGGCGCGATGTCGCCTCGGGCGATCAGCCGACCACCAACAACAGTCACCAGAGGCGTATCCGCAGAAACGGCTGCCAACGCGAGAGCGTACTGGGCGTGGGCCGGACCAAGAACTTCGAGGGCGAGTTCTCTCACGCTTTGTGCTGCGACTCTCTCAAGTTGCGGAAACCGCAAAACTTCCGCGGCATCGAATCTCACCGACAAGCTCGCATCGATTCGGCCGGCTCCACTCGGGCGAGTTCCGAGAAGCAATTTCGCTTTTTGCCGCGGGTTCAGGTTTCTGACGAGCATCATAAGCCGATCGAGAAAATCGAATCTGTGCGCGTCGTCCGCAACGATCAATACGTCCCCTACCGGGATTTCTTTGGCCGCCTCCGGATGCCATTCGGCGTCCTCCCTCACGTAGACTACAGTCCGATTCTTGACCGTTTGCACCCAGTCATGAAGCAGCTTCGACTTCCCGATGCCACCTCGACCGCAGAGCACACCAACTATCGCCGTTGGGTCGGCGAGAAATGCGTCCAGCGCTTTCAATTGCGCATCCCGACCACGCAGCGTTTGCTTGAAGTCAAACAATCGAGGCGCGCCGGACTCGAACGCAGCAAAGAACTCCGACGGTGTGCTGAAGACAAGTCGGGCGCCGGGCCGTCCTTGCGCATTCCAGTTGCCCATCGCGAGAAGCAATTCCGTTTGGAGCCGGTCAGGCGAATCGAAATACGCGGGCGTGATGTTGGCGTCCCTCACCGCTTTCTTGAAATCCTCCATCGCCTGGTGCAACTCCGGCCTTGTTTCTCTGTTGACCGGGACCCCGCCTTCAGTTTTGAAGAACGCGAATACCTTTCGACCGAGCTCCTGTGCGAGCTTGAACTCGGCCCCCGTGTAAGTCAGCTCAGGCGTCTCCGGAATTAGGGACCCCGCTTTGAACCCGATGATCAAAACAACAGCATCGGACATTCGCACCTCACGGAGGCAGACATCCAATGGGTCCGACGGTTGGGATAGAAAGAGTTCCATCCCCCACGGAACCAATTCCGAGCGGAGTAAGGCTTCCCGCGCAGCTTCCCGTTCCGCGCGGAGATCGACGAAAGTTGAACTGATGAAAATGCGCATGGGTTTTCGGCGCAGACTCCAACCTATTAAGGCACTGTAGGATGAGTTATCGCGAAAGTACAGGCATCTTAGATAATTTGAACCGCATCATTCGTCGCTGAAATGGCACCCAGTATATATTCGCGAAGCAACTTGGCTGAGCGCGCAGACTTGACTCGGGAATAGCTGTCCAGTCTAATTCCACGTGATGCCGTTAGACTACGAACAAATCCGTCAGAGCCGCGATGAAGTGGAGCGCGAACTATTTAGGGTCGCGGACCATAACGACTGCAGTCGATTTCACAAGGAAACCCAACTCACAGCCGTCCTTCTTTTGCTGATACGTAGCGCATCACTGCTCCAATCTTTGCTACTCCTGTTGCAGTCCAGGAGCCTGGACGGATTCCACCCCGTGCTGAGAGCGTTTGAAGAGAATTGGAACATGGCGCATGAACTTCGTTTGAAGACGGCGCAAATTAAGGCGGCAAAGTGGACGGCTGGAGCTAACGACACCTATTTGGCTTCCATCCCGGCATTGAATGAATTCATTCGTCCTCGCGGCCAACATGAACCACCACTGGGCCGGGATTATGGTTCGCTTAGCGAGCTTTCGCACCCAACACGGTCGGCTGCGATGAATTCTGTAGGGGTGGCGCTGCTAAGACTGGGCTCAGAGGGTGCAGAAGCTCCCTTTCGGCTTGCAGAGGAAAATGACGAATTGCGAATACCTTACGCTCTGCATCGACTTATCTGGCTACTTTTAGACGATGATCCTAGATTCATTCCGATTCCGGCAGAGCCAAAGAATCTTCCGCTGTCCCTAAAGTTTTTTGACGCATACGGCAACGACAAGCCCGACACTTGAACGTGCGGCGGAAACGGTTCTCCAGGCACAACAAACGGCCGAGTCTTCGCCCAGAGGAAAGCTAGAAGCAATTGAGCTGTTGTCGAGAAAAAATCTACGGGCCGGGTTAACGGAATGAATAGCAAGTCTTTGTTCCAGGAATTGCGCGACGACGGCACTTATAGCGGTCCCTGCACGGTCATTCTCGAAGATCCCACGGGTAAAATCACGGGCCAAGCATCGGTGCGCGTTGCCGCGGAAACCCGTTGCGAAGCCGAGATCTCGATCAACGAATTCCAGGCACCGCCTGAGTACAACAATAATCTCCTGGCTTTTCTCAACGCCTCGCTCCCCAAACGCGAAGGCGAGCGAGTCGTCGTTTCAATTCCGGCTACCGGCCATGACAGACGCATCAGCTCTCTAACCGTCGAAACGGAATCGGGAATTTTCACTGCCACATCCGGCATACTGATAAATGCGGGCTTTTGTGGCGTCGGCAATAACAAAACAATTTCTCTTGTTCTGAACGATCTCGAGCTTTCCCGTCATAGCGATGCAATTGCAAAGTACTGGCTGATGCCCTTAAACGGGCCTTTCGCGCAGTATCATCGCGCGCGGTCCGTGCAGCCGCATGTGTTGGCGCAGAACGGGGAAAGCTATATCCCGTTCTCTGTGGACGGTCGTGCTTGTGGCTTGCAGATTTTTGGCAAGGACAAATCCCTCAAACACCCTCTTGCTACATACGATGCCATTGCTTTCGGCGAAATCAGCATGTCGGCCGACACGCTGGAAGGAATCTGGGCTGCGCTGCCCAGCGGCCTGCACAATGCTCTGAGCTTTTCAATCGGAGCGGATGTTACGGCACCGTGGATCGAGGCGCGCGGAGAAGATGGACATCTGGTACGCAGATTCTTCCATCGAGTTGGCAGGCGCGCAACTGAAGATGGCTTCGGATCATTTTCGCCAGTCAACGAGTGCCGCCCGGATTCGGGCATCGGGCCCTTCTTGAACGCGTTCTACTCTATTCCAACTGAAAGACGGGACAGTCTTTTGGTCCCGCTGAACTTGATCCGTTCCGGCGCACCCGGCTCGTCTAACATCGATGATTCCATAACGGATTTGATTAAGGCACTGGACAACATCTGCAAAACGCACGGCCTCACAAGCCAAGATCTGTTCAATCGATTGGACAAAGACAACCAAGAGCGTGTGGTCACCGTTCTCGACGAAGCTAGACATAACCTCCTGACGATCCGTTCGGATAACGCTTCTACTGGCCGACAGGAACAGGCGGACATTCTGAACATCATGGTAAGCAAAGTGGCAAGTGCCACCACGCGTTCACGAGATTTTGGAATTGCAGTCAAAGATCTCTTGAAGAGTCTCAGGCTGCACGATGCAGAAGTGCTGGACAGGTACTATCAGGGTTTGGGACAGCAGGGCGTCTCTTGGGCGGGCGTACTGTCTGCGGCGCGAGGAGAAGTGATTCACAACGGTTTTCTACAAATCAAGGATCGCCGCGCTCTTCGAAGTTGGTTTGACTTTGCCCGTCATCTGGACGACCTCTGTAAGCGAATCATTCTGCGTGAAGTTGACTATCACGGGTGCTATCAAGCTTCGACGAATCCGTGGGCGGGCGAGTATTCTGTGGACCGAGTGATGCCGACGATGGAAGTGAAGGATTTGGGATTTTCTGACGTTCCAACACACATTTGAAAGTGGGGAATATCCGTTTCGTTGGCGAGACTTGGCCATAGGAATCGATCTATCTGAATTATAACAATTGTTATAGCACCTGTTGCAAGTCTGAAGCTCGAGGCGTATATTGAAGAAATGCTCGATCACGGTCGGCTGACAGCAATCCGAAAGAGGCTCGGTATAACCCAAGAGCAAATGGCTCAGCTCCTCGGCGTATCGTTCGTCAGCGTCAACCGGTGGGAAGGCGGTCACTCAACTCCCACGGGGCCAACCCTTGATCTTTATCTTGCGATTGACGCAGCGTTTCGGACGGGGCACGCTCCAGAGAGAATTCGGCAGGCAGCCAAGGGCGAGCGGGGTGCGTTCCTATATACCTTGTTTCGCATGGCTTACGCGCGTCCTCGGGGGAGGTCTCGATGAGTTACCAGGTTGTGAATCTTCGGCCCTTGCATTCAGGCGGTAACGGGGATCTGTACATCGGTCAACGAAGTGACAGCGGCGAGCATGTCGTAGTCAAATACCTCCGTGAATATGGCAGCATTCACGCTAGAAAGGCCTTTATGCGGGAGGTGCGTATTCTAGGGCGCAAGCTGCACGGGTGGATCCCACTCCTATTCGCCAATACCGGCGCCGAGCGCCCATTCTACGTGATGCCTTACCTGAATGGCGGGGCACTCACGAAACACGCAGGAAGACTCACCGATAGTCATCTCCAGACTATTGCCACAGAACTAGCAGGTACACTGGCGAATCTCCATGCAATGAACGACGTTGATGGCGACTTCAAGCCTGACAATGTCCTCGTGACTCAGGACGGGCGAGTGCAGGTTGCAGATCCCTTAGGAACTGGGACTGTTTTCACGATGCTCTTTTCGGAAAACCGTGGTGGCACACCCGGATATTGGGCACCGGAGATACGCGGAGGAGGTTCGATTTCACGCGCCGGAGATGTCTATTCGTTTGGCGCGACATTCTACGAGCTTCTGACCGGACGCAGACCCTCTGACGGACAAAGACTCGATCCCACTTCAGAGGGTTATCGGCGTGCTCCGAAGATATGCGAGATCATTGCAGCCTGCTGCCAGACCCAACCCCAATCACGGCCAACTATGCAAGAAGTGCTTCGGATGCTTCACGGAGAGAAATGGTCGGATATTCAAATCGTGCGAAAACAGCGTCAGGAGTTCGCAGCTGCAGCATGCGCAGTCGGGGGCCTGGTGTTGCTAGGTGCCGCTCTATCGGCCTGATGGCTGAGTCGAATTGAGGGGGACGGCGTTCTGCAAGCGCAAGGGACGCTCTCTTTCGCTTGATGAGGCTGTCGACAACGAAGTGTTTGGGCAACAAGAGCGCCGCGATGCTGCCTGAAGCATTTGAACCGTTCATCCTAGCCTCCCAGAGACTGCGGAAGAGAATCTTTTAAATGATTCACTTTCCGAAGAGGGGCTGAAACGCTTTCCCACTTTGCTGCTTTGGCGCTTCCTCGCCCTTTGAAGATTTGATTTGTTCCTTTAGCACTTCCTCCACGCCAGTCTCCCCGGATTTACAAAACTCCAACTTCCATCGGTAGGTTCCCAACGGGACTGTTCTGTCTTCTGCCTGCCCTTCCTGCGAGAAGACTGCGCCTAGACCGCCCGCTTTTTCTGTCAAGGGCGTCCGCTGCGCTCCCGTGAACGCGAACCCCACGCGCCCTTGACAGCGCGGGCGGCTAGGCGCCGGGGACCTCTCAGGAAGGGCATTTGCTTCTTTTTTTCAAGCGAGAAAGCGCGCTCGAAAACAGGAAGACGAGAGGAAAAGCGAAATGACAGAAAGACAACAGGCCACTTGGGGGGGACTCTTGCGCGATGCGGTCGAAAAGCCGGGGCGAATGCTCGCGGCTTACACCGCGTTTCACAACTACTCATTCGGAAATGCCTTGCTTGCGCTCGAACAGTGCGTTCGACGCAACTTGCAGCCCGGTCCGCTCAACACCTATCGCGGTTGGCTGGAACGCAAACGGCAGGTCCGCATCGGGGAGACGGGAATCACCCTCTGTATGCCGATGCCATTCAAGCGAACTGCGCACACCGACAACGCAGAGGAAGGACCAGAGGAACCACAGACACGTTACGCTTTCCGCTTTCGCGCCTATTGGTTTGTTCTCGGGCAAACCGAAGGGGAAGAAGGGGAAGAAGGCTACGTTACCCCGATTCCCGGTTTTGACATGGACACCGCGCTCGGTACTTTGCATATAACGCGGGTAGCGTTTGACGAAATTAACGGCAACATTCAGGGGTTTGCGAGGCAACGGGAAATTGGCGTAAATCCTCTTGCCGCGCTGCCGCACAAGACCACATTCCACGAAGTCGCCCACGTCGTTCTTGGTCACACGGCTACCGAAACACTTGTGGATGGCGAACTCACCCCTCGCCATCTCCGCGAGGTGGAAGCGGAATCCGTCGCGCTGATCTGTTGCGAAACGCTCGGACTCGACGGAGCAGAGTTCTGCCGGGGCTACATCCAGCACTGGCTCAAAACCGAAGAAAAGGAAATCCCCAACCACAATGCGGCTCGCATTTTCGCCGCCGCCACTTCCATTTTGAAAGCGGGAACCCCCGCAATGGGCAACCAATAGGCTGCGCGCTCGACGTCTGGCTGCGACTCGCTATTGAAGTAGGAAGAGATACACAAAGGCTTTACAAAATAAAGAAAAAGGAGAAACAGAGATGAACGCGCAAGAAGCAGTGAAATCGTTGCCGGAGTACGTGAATGTCCCCATCGCGGAGTTGGCCGAATCCAGCACCAACCCGCGCAAGACGTTTGATGAGGAACGGTTAGAGGAGCTTGTCGAAAGCATCCGCAGCAAAGGCGTCCTCTCACCGCTCCTCGTACGGCGGACGGACGACCAGCTGGAGATCGTCTCGGGAGCGAGGCGTTACCGCGCCGCGCAACGGGCGGGCCTGCGGGAAGTTCCCGTCCGCATCGCTGCACTCACGGACGCGGAAGCGCTGGAAACTCAAATTGTCGAAAACCTCCTTCGAAGCGACATTCATCCCTTTGAGGAAGCGCAAGGATTTCGTGCCTTGCTTGGCCGGGAAGGGGCCGGATACACCGTGGAAAAGATAGCGGCCAAAACGGGTAAGGCCGCATCGTTCATTGCCAAACGGCTTCGGCTCTTGGACCTGATTCCGCCAGTGACCGCGGCTTTCACCGCAGGCCACATCGGCACCGAACACGCGTTGTTGATTGCCAAGCTCGCAGCGGAGGTGCAGGAAACAACGTTGGCACACTGTTTTGATGGATACTACGCCGCGAACGACAATGAGCGCAGTCTCGTACCCGCAAGCCGTTTGCAGGCATGGATTGAGCAAAACGTTTACCTCAGTCTCAAATCTGTTCCGTTCTCGAAAGACGACGAAACGCTTGTACCCGAAGCGGGGAGTTGCACCAGCTGCCCAAAGCGGACGGGATTCAACACCTTGCTCTTCTCCGAAGTCAGGGAAGACTCGTGCACGGACGCCGCCTGTTTCAATCGCAAGCTCGACGCTCACATCGCGCAGCGCGTTGCGAAGGTGCCGAATCTCGTAATGATTTCGGACAACTACAACACGACGGGCGAAACACCGATTCTCGCTCGCCGCAACTACATCGAAGTCGTGACCCGAAAAAGCAAGAAGGGCAGGGGCGCACGGCCCGAAGAAAAACTCTGCGGCCATTTGACTCCGGCCATTCACGCGGACGGCATAGACAAGGGCCGTCTCGTGAAGGTCTGTAGGGATACCACCTGCAAGGTTCACTTCGGGGAGCGGCAGGAGCAAGAAAGGCATCGGCTCCAATGGAAGACCGAAAAGAAGGCCGCCAATCGGAAGGCGAATCAGACACTCGCCTTCCGACACCGCGTTCTGGCTGACGTGCTCAAGCGAGTGAAGCCGCAGCTTGGGACCGAGGAATTGCGCATGGTGGCGCAGTTCGTCTTGCGTTCGCTGTCGCACGAGCTGGTGTGCCGCCTTGCCAAACGCCACGGATTGCAAAACCCGAAAGACGCTCACGATTGGCAATTGGCCGAGAAAGCGCGAGCACTCTACAAAAAGGCAGATGCCCATGGACTCGCTGTGCTTATTTTCGAGGCTATGCTTATCGGTCTTGCCGGGAGCGCAACCGAAAACAAGGACGACGACCCACTGACGGAAGCAGCTTGCCTTTATAAGGTTGATACGAAGGCAGTGCGCAGCGCAGTCGCCAAAGCCGAGAAGGAGAAAACACGGACGAAAGCAGAAGGGACGCGTGCAAAGGTGAAGCCGGCGTCCGAAAAAAAAGTGGCCCGCAAGTAGCCGAACCGCACGACCGAACGGGGCCGTCCTTCACTGGACGGCTCCGTTCTCCTCACTCTGCTTCACTTGACGATGCATCCACCGCTCTGCCGGGATTCGAGGATATCCGACGGTCTCTGATGAGGTCGTAGCTCATGGCTGATTCCTCCGATTCCTATGATCCCGGCGACCTCTCTCCGATAATTCGCATGGCCACGCCTGTCACCCTGCCCACAATCTCTGCCTGCGAGGGGTACTCGAAACGCCGGACATCCTGGTGCGAGTGCGGATGAGGAATCACCATGAGCTGTCCACGATCAACTTGACACCAACTGCAGGCATATCCATCCCGCAATTCAATGAAATAGATGGGCCGGTCGAACTCGGTTTTCCATTTCGCAGTACTGATCTTCCTTTCGCTCGGATCAATTTGCACGAGAGACCCGGGACGAATGAGGGGGAATAGAGTGAAATCTTGGAGTCCGATATAACCGTACATGGATTTCCGAAGGTCAAGATGTTGCAGGAGCCCCACAGGAACTTCGTCCCACTTCTCTACCACTCTCGCAAGAAGATTCGTCCGTTCTAATTGAAATTCAGGCTTGAATTGCACGGGCAGTGATACCTTCTGCTCCTCCAAGTCCCCAGCATTGTCGAGAAGATGTGTTTTGGGAGCTCCCATGGATGCGCGGTCGCGGTTCAGATCGCCAATTTTTAGCCCAAAGAAGGACAACAACTCCGTGAAATTTTGATAGTAGATCGCACTCAAACTATATAGCTTATAAATACTCGGTGTGAACTCTCCATTCTCGATGTCCGTAAGCCACGCGTGAGATAGGTAATACTCCTGGTTCCGCTTCTCTTCGGCAATCTGCTGGCTTCTCCGCTCAACATCTCGTGTCGTAAGGCCGAGACGCACACGGACGGCTTTCAGCCGCTCACCGGCTCCAGGACTCGGCTTACGTGCGTCCATTGGCGGCATTGTTTGTTCGTCACCTGTAAAGTGAAGCCAAGTGACTCTATTAGCTATACATCAGCCTAGCCGCGGTTGCACGAAACTTTGGAACTGGTCGCAATTGCGGCCAACATAGCGATATCTCCCAGTGCGAAATACTTCTTCGCTATACGGCTGAGAACCCCTCGAGGTGTGTTTATGGACATAGCTGAACAAGTGCGGCGCATTCTGTCCACGAGAGGTTTGACCCTCTACCGAGTGTCTCAACAATCGGCCGAGATGTTCGGACACTCATCTTCCTTTTATATCCCGCACAATCTCTACTCCGACGTGGCTGCTCCTTCCCTCAGACCCAACATTCACCAAGTGTTTGCGCTCAGTCGAATTACAAACTATCGCCTGTGCGACTGGCTCGCAGTCTTCGGATTTCACCTGGACGTGATCGCGCAGCTTCAGGTCAGAGTTCCCAGGCAGCGCACCGCACTCTTGGATTCCTCGATTTGCGACCCGCAAGAATGGATTCCCTGGTTTGTGGATAGGCCTTACCTAGAACTCATTCCACCCATCGCGCCGCTGGGACAGCTTTTGACACGTGGAGCGCCCACACGCGCGCGGCAATTGGACCCACTGAGTCAGACGAGGTTTCTGTATGCCAAGGTCGGGTACGAAGATTCGCTTGCATTTCCTGATTTGACAGCTGGAAGCATCATCAGAATAGATGCCCGACGCTCGACAGAACTCCTCTCATACGGCGGAACCACCACCGATAAAGTCATTTTCTTCGTCGACTATGCACTCGGCTTCACGTGTTCTCAGTTGAGCTCCCTCGGTGACGACAGGGTCATGCTCAGTTCACCCCACCTGCCTTTCGCGCGAGTCGAATTAATGCTGGGCAAGGAACTCCGAATCCTCGGGGTAGTAGACGCCGAGTTGCGGCCGGTTGCCAATCTCCGCTACGCTCGCGGAAAGTCCTGGCGCGTCGTTCCTCAACATACACAGCCTCTCTACAAGTCGGACTCGCCCACCAATCTCAAGGACCTGATCTCGCGATCCCGCATCCGCATGGCGCTTTCGTTCCGCGAAGCCTCCAAGATCACCCGATGGATTGCGCAGACACTAACGGACGAGCAGTACTTCACCGCAGCAAGCACACTCTCAGACTATGAAACACTCACAACCCCACCGCGCCACATCCAGAAGATCATTACATTGTGCATTCTTTATTCCATCGGTTTCTGGGACTTCCTTCGCGCTGGCGGCCTTTCTGTGGACGACACCGGCAACGAACCCATCCCGGACGAACTAATTCCGCGCCAAATCCGCCCACCGAGCGGGGAGTCTCGCATCCCAACCGTGGGAGAAATGTCGCCGAGACCCCATACCGGATTCCTCGACACCCTCCTCAATCAATGGGAGGAAATACCACTCTTCCTAAGAAAATCGCTCGACGAACTCTCTGGCATAAAGAACCTTTCTCCTTCTGATGTGTTCTGGGTCGGTGGAGACCAGGACCCTTTACACCCTTGGCTCAATCGCGCAACATTCGTCGTCATCAACCGCCGTATTAAGAAACCCGTGCAATCCACTGGAAGGAGATTTTGGGAACAGCCACTCTATGTTCTCCTCACACGCGGTCGCGGCTACGTCTGTGGTTGCTGTACCCTGCGGGAAGGAATCCTGAAGATTCATCCCTATCCGGATCGCCCATTTACTCCATCGGAGTTTAGAAATGGCACTGACGCTGAGGTGGTTGGACAGATCACTGCCATTCTGAGGCGTGTCTCTTAGCAGGCCGACCGTTTCCCGAACACCCGCCTTCTGAACCCTTCTTGGTTTTTCCTCTGAACTCGCGTGTTTGCAGTAGTGGAGTCCCCGACGCGAACGCTCCGTTCACTGGCTGGAGTACGCTCGCGCACCAATCTAAGCTATGCCCTTCCGCCAGACATCGTGGCCGTCCGTGTGGGTCCATGCCGAATCCTATTCCCCTAGAACTTCGCTGGCTCTACCCGAAAATCAGGCCCCAGCTTCCCCTACACTTCGCCAGCTTCGTTTGCCTCACCCTCGCTAGCCTCATGGTTCTCATCACTCCCCTTTGCATGCGATGGTTGATTGATTCCATCCTGCCCGCTCGCGACTCCCGCCTTCTCGGTGTGGCCCTAGGCCTCGTCTTCATGAGTCAGGAAGGAAGGGCGGTTCTCAATGCGCTTGGGGGCTACCTTACTTTTCGAGCTGCCCAGGGTACGGCCCTCGAACTCCGGATGTCTCTCTTGCGGCACTTAGGTTTACTCTCCGCGGACTACCACGACCGCACGCCTGTGGGCGAGATGTTGTATCCCTTCAGTGGTCCAATTGATGAAATCTCGTATTTTGGCTCCGACCTCTTCCCGTCGATTCTGCGCACAATCGTCGCGACCGGAACCACGCTGTCCGCGATGATATTCCTCAGCCCATTCCTCACGTTCCTAGCCACCCCTCTCATCCCGGTGTTCTTGAGTATCCGCCAACACTATCGAAGTAGGATCGGTCACGACGCTGACCGGGTTCAAATAAATCAAGCGAAATTCACCAGTTTCTTGCAGGAGCATCTTTCTGGTTTGCCGCAGATTCAGCTTCTCCGCCACACGGGGCGACAAGAGCGGAAGGCCCATGAGCTCTTGACCAACTCCGTTTGTTCTCAGGACGTGCTTTGGAGAACCAGTATCTTCTTCTCCGCTTTCTCGAATCTCACGATTGTGACAGGACTCGCTGTGATCCTCTGTTGCGGAAGCTTGATGGTGCTTAGTGGCAAACTGACGATTGGAACTCTGGTTGCCCTTTACGCCCTGCTGACACAGCTGTTTGATTCCCTGAGTTCGGTTACAGAGATGTACTCAAGAGCCCAACGCACCTTTTCCAGCATCCGTCAGGTTCGAGCGGTAATCGAAGTGGCCCCAGGCATAAAGGACCATCCTCACTCAGAGCCGCTACCTCCACGCAGTCCGTTACATGTCGAATTCAGAGACGTTTCTTTCGGATATGGAAAGCGTAGAGGTGCCATCCACATCCCTCATCTTGAAATTCTCCAAGGTGAACGTGTGGCCATTGTGGGCCCGAACGGCTCGGGTAAGAGCACTCTTGTGAAGCTCCTGGCACGCATCTACGATGTGGAGTCCGGGGGCGTATTCATCGCTGGTTCAGACGTTCGGATGGTCCGCCTTGACAGTCTCCGCTCCACCGTTAGTTACTTGCCCCCGCACCCTGCCCTGTTTCATCTCAGCGTTGCGGACAACCTACGGATTGGCACACTGGAGACGAGCGATGAAGAACTGCAGGAGGTGCTTCGGATCGTAGGACTCCTGAGATTTCTAAATGATCGTCCGAGTGGATTGGATCTATCCGTTGGCCCAGGTGCTTCAACCCTTTCGACCGGCGAACGGCAACGTCTAGCAATCGCCAGAATGCTCCTCCATCGCCCGAGAATCCTAATTCTCGATGAGACGACTTCCTCACTCGATCCTGCCTTTGAAGAGGCCGTTCTGCGAACGATCGACCAGAGAATGCCCAATTCCACTCTAATTGTCGTGTCCCATCGGATGCACTCGCTTTCGTGGGTCGGAAGAATCCTTGTTTTACATAACGGAGAGCTCGTCGGCGACGGAGCCCATTCCTTCCTTACTACAACGAATCAGTTTTATGCAAGTCTCCTAGCCTCCGCCCTGTAAGCAGACTGAATCATGGGACTCGATGCCGCACGGTATTAGTTTTTGCCTATCCGCGCGCCTTGAAGTCCTGCAATAAGTCACGAAAGCGAACGCCTGTGGGCCACGGTCCATCGTAACGGTCTCTCTATGGTTCATGTTTACAGCAGATTCCGCACGTGGGTCCCTGTCTGCGAACAGGAAGGCGTGTCTGTGGAACTCGTTGTCAAACAATGCGAAATTCGTCCACGGCGACTCACAAGGAGTGATCTCGCGTCGGGTGCGACTCTTGAGCGAATTTATGTTTACGATTTCCGAATCAATTCGGTATACGCCAACCGAGGATGGAGGCATCGTTCTCGATACGCGTCACGGACAGATTCTCAGTCTAAATGTGGTTGGTTCAAGAATCTTCGGCCTAGTGCAGCGCGGCTTTAATCAGGCCCAAATCGCCGACGAAATCAGCCGAGACTTCGAAATGAGTCTCCACATTGTGCGCGCAGACGTCTGCGATTTTCTCGCCAATCTGCAAAAGCACAAGATCCTCCAACCCTGTCGATCTGATGGAGTCCTCTAACTGACTCACCGATAACTAACCTTATGAATTCAGTTCACAAAACCGAGCGGGACACTTGCCGGCTAATCATCACGCGCAGAAACGCGTCGGAGGTTCTTCTTCTGCCGAGCGGACGCTCCTGGTCGCTGCTTTCTGTTGAAATCCTCCGAGGAGAAAGGATCGCAGAGCAACTGACGGCGCAGCTCCACGCGCAGTGTGGATTCCAAGCGTATTGCCTTTTCATGTCTAGTACCGCGACATCCGATCGCGCCCCGCAGAACGGCAGATGTGCGGTTATGGAGACCCTCAAGCAGAACGACAACGCACCCGCCGGAACCCAGTGGGTGCCGCTCGCGGCCGTGGAGCGTTGGGACGAACATACAACGGATGCCGCTCTCAGAGAATCAATCCGACAACTCCGCACTCACCAACGCAAGTCGAGCACAGGTCCGTTCGCGAGACCCGGCTGGTTTAGAGACCTCTTTCAATGGGCTCAAGAGCAAATCGATCCGTTGGGTCTTCGAATGACCGGCTACTTCCGACAATTGAACGCCAGCCCAACCTTCAGCCTTATCCGGTTAGAAACCACCGGGCCCGCGGTCTGGTTCAAGGCTACCGGAGAACCGAATCTTCACGAATTTCCCGTCTCGGTATCTCTCGCTCGTCTATTTCCGGAGTATGTCCCTGCAATACTAGGAACGCGACCAACCTGGAATGCCTGGCTCTCGCGAGAGGTTTCGGGCCAGGAACTCGACCAACTTAAGGAGTATTCCGGATGGGAACGAGTCGCAGAAGCCCTCGCCAACCTTCAGATCGCTTCGATAGCGAAAAGAGTCGAATTGGTGGAAAGCGAGTGCAAGGATCTACGACTCCGGAAGATTATTGGACTGGTTGACCCCTTCCTCGCTCGCATGGCCGACTTCATGGCCTCACAGGAGAAACCATCTCCAGCACCTCTTAAGAAATCCGAACTCTGCCTTCTCGGTAACCGACTGAAGGAAGCGTGCTGGCAGCTCCAAGACTTGGGCTTTCCCGATACGCTCGGCCACATCGACTTTAGTCCCGGAAACATTCTGGTATCCCCGGAACGGTGCTGCTTCCTCGACTGGGCCGAAGGCTGTGTGACTCAGCCATTTTTCACATTCGAGTACCTTCGCGAATATACTCGACAGAATTTCCCCCAGGATGGCGCGGTGGCGGAGAGAGTCACCGCTGCTTACATCCGTCCTTGGCGCTTCTTCTTTTCTGCTCATGCGATAACCCGAGCGATGGCAGTTTCTCCGCTCATCGCCGTCTTTGCCTACGCTGTGGCAAACAAGACGTGGTGTTCCTCCGAAGCGCTCAACAACCCGTCAATCGCGGCATGCCTCCGCAGCCTGACGCGCCGCATGAATCGTGAAGCAAAGTACGTCCTGGAAGAGAGCGAGCGATGCCTGAACTGACTTCAACTCCTCCATTTTCATCCACGGACTCTGTCACCGAGATTCTTCATGGTGTGTCAGTCACGGACCCTTACCGATGGCTCGAGGATCACGATTCTTCCCGGACCCGCCAGTGGCTCAAGGAGCAGACTCACTATGCCCGCGCGTATCTAGACGCAGTTCCGGGACGCGAACAAATTCGGACGCGCGTTCGAGAATTTCTCGCTGTCGAGACCTATGACTCACTACAGGTGGTCAATGATCTCTATTTCTTCCGAAAGCGTCTTCCCGAGCAGGAACAGCCATGCATCTACATGCGCAAAGGTGCAGACGGCGAGGACCAGCTTCTGCTGGACCCAGCGGAGGGAACAGCGGGCATACATACGGCCGTAAAGCTGCTTCGCGTGTCACCGGATGCACGCCTTCTCCTCTACGAGGTAAAGGAAGGAGGAGAACGTACCGGAACCTTCGCGCTCTTGGACATCGAAAACCGCAGGACACTCCCCGAGATTCTTCCCCGAGGGTATTTGCGTGGCTTTGCCTTCGGACCAGACAACAAGAGTTTTTACTACGTTCACGAGGCCTTGAATGCGAGGCGTCCTTTCCTTAGGGCTGCCTACCACCACACCTTAGGCACTCATATCAATGAAGATCAGGAGATCTTCTGCGCAGGAGACGATGAAAGGATGCGCCTCTGTCTGATCCCCCATGCGAAACGTCTCGGACTACTCGTCTACAGATTTCTTGAGAAAACGCGCACGGACTTCTATTTGAAACTACTCGAAGACGGGGCTTCGCCCGAATTGATCATCGCAGACGCAAATTACATATTTGCCCCATGCCTGGTCCGCGACAGAATCTTTGCCATTACAGACCGCGATGCACCAAATCTGCGCATCGTGGAGATCTGCCTTCGCCACCCCAGAGATCCGCAGTGGATCGACACCGTCCGCGAAAGTGATGCCCGCATAAATCAGTGGTGCGTAGTCGGCGATCGAATCTTCGTCTCGTACATACGACAAACTAAACCTCTGGTCTCAATATTTGACTTCAGCGGACAACAGATCGGTGAGATACCGGTTCGTCCCGCCGAAACCATTCACTTCATCGGAGGTGACGCAGAGGGTAACGAAGTATTTTTTGAAACAGAATCGTTTGCAGAGCCAATCGCTATCTCTCGCTATTGTGCGCACTCCGGGACATCTACGGTTTGGGCAAGAAAGAACTCGCCGTTCGATTCTCTAAACTACGAACACACGCAGGTCTGGTACACATCGAAAGACGGGACACGAGTTCCCATGTTCTTGATGGGCCGTCGCGATGTCCTCGCGGGCGGCACCCATCCGACTATCATGACGTCATACGGGGGCTACGGTGTCCCCATGACCCCTCAGTTCAGCGTTTTTGTTGCGTTCCTGGTTGAGCGCGGATGCCTCTTCGCGCTACCTAATATCCGGGGTGGATCCGAACTCGGTGCGGAATGGCATACCTCCGCAAAACGACGTAACAGGCAAAACGCCTACGATGACTTCCTGTCTGCGGCGGAGTGGCTCATCAAGACAAGGCGGGCCACACCAGACAAGCTCGCCATTTTTGGCGGCTCGAATGGAGGATTGCTTGTTGGCGTAGCTCTGACGCAGCGACCAGACCTGTTTCGGGCCGTTGTTTGCATGGTACCGATGCTCGACATGCTTCGCTACCACCTCTTTGACAACGCACATATCTGGCGGGATGAATTCGGCACTGCAGATGATCCGAGCGATTTTGCTGCCCTGGCGAGCTATTCCCCCTACCACCACGTACGAGACGGCGTGGCCTATCCCGCCACAATGATCATCTCGGGAGATGCTGACAGCAACTGCAATCCCCTCCACGCGCGGAAAATGGCTGCTCGCCTTCAGGCAGCAAGTTCCTCTCAGCACCGCATACTGCTCGACTACACCAAGTTTCGAGGACATTCGCCGGTGCTTCCGTTGAGTGACCGGATTGACGGTCTTACTGACCGTATGGCCTTTCTCTGTGAGCAGTTGGAACTGCCCGTGTGGGGTGAGAGGTCCTTGTCATGTTCCATCTAGTTTTGAAAGCGTACTGCAACTTGATCTTCTTCGACCTTTATCTCGCGCGCGGTAACTTCGCCGCGCTTTACAACAGGGTCTGCCGTTGCCCGGTGAAAACCAAGACCTTGTCCCCCGATGGAATCGAAGCGATTTGCTCGGCGGTTGACATGGCATGCATTTGGTACTGGAAGGAGGTCCGTTGTCTGCAGCGATCCGCGGCCACGGCTTGCCTGTTGAAGCATTTTGGGGCCCCCGCTCAGATGGTCATCGGCGCACAGCCAATACCATTCAAAGCACATGCTTGGGTCGAAATCGAGGGCCGCGTGGTCAATGACAAACCATATACACCGGAAATGTATGCAGTACTCGATAGGTGTTAGGAGCCTATCAAGTAGCGAAGGAACAAGTCATGAGTGTCCAGTTCGGAAGATGGAGTTTTGACGGCGACCCAGTGGCGCCGGGATATCTCGAGAAAGTTAACACGGTTCTCGCTCCTTACGGCCCGGATAAACGGCACTCCTTCTCCAGCGACGGCGTAAGCATCCTCTATTACGGATTTCACAACACAAAGGAATCGCGCAGTGAAACACAACCCCATACCTCCGAATCAGGTGCGGTCATCACCTGGGACGGGCGCCTCGACAATCGCGCGGAATTCGTCGGCTTGATGAGACGCGAGCTTTCAACTGACTCAGCAGATGTTTCGATCGTCGCAGCTGCTTACGAACGATGGGGAATCAACTCCTTCGCAAAATTGATTGGCGATTGGGCTCTTTCGATCTGGAACCCCGATGAACGCTCACTCATCCTGGCCAAAGATCCGATCGGCGTACGTCATCTCTATTACTCGTTCGATGAACGCCAAGTTACCTGGAGCACGATCCTCGATCCCCTTATTCTCTTTGCTGCGAAGACCCTCGCACTCGACGAAGAATATATTGCTGGCTGGTTATCACTCTTTCCCGCCGCTCACCTGACACCTTACGCCGGGATTCATTCCGTCCCGCCATCCTCTTTCGTCTGTTTGAAGAAGAACCGAACGCTGGTCAACAAGTATTGGGATTTTGATCCGGCCAAGAGAATCCGTTATCGCACCGACGCGGAATATGAAGAGCACTTTCGCACTGTCTTCGCGTCATCCGTGCGCCGGCGGCTTCGATCCGATTCCCCAGTCCTTGCTGAGCTGAGCGGCGGGATGGACTCGTCGTCCATCGTGTGCATGGCTGACACCGTTCTGACCCAAGAGGGCGTCGAAATGCCGCGACTGGATACACTTTCCTACTATGACGACTCCGAACCCAACTGGAACGAACGCCCCTATTTCACAAACATTGAACAGAAACGCGGCCGCACAGGCTGCCACATTGATGTCGGTTCGCAAGAGCGATTCAAGTTCGAGTTTGAGACCGAACACTTCGCGTCTTCTCCAGGCTCAAGCAGTCGTTCCGCCGAGACCACCAAGCAATACGCGGCCTATATGATCTCTCAGGGGCATCGCGTCGTTCTCTCGGGAATCGGCGGCGACGAAGTCACGGGCGGAGTGCCGACTCCGACACCAGAGCTCGCGGACCTTTTGGCGAGGGGCCGAATCGAGGCGCTCGCTCATCAATTGAAGGTCTGGGCTTTGCACAAGAGAAAACCATGGTTGCATCTACTTTTTGAGGCCGCCCGCGGATTCCTCCCGCATACTCTTGTCGGTGTGTCGAAACAGATGCGGCCAGCGCCCTGGTTGCATTCTAAGTTTGTGAAGTTGCACCAAGCTGCCTTCACCGGATATGAGACTAAGCTGAGGTTGTTCGGTGCTCTCCCGAGCTTTCACCAAAATCTGACCACGTTAAATGGGTTGCGAAGACAATTGGGCTGCGACGCCCTCCCTTCAGACCCAACCTACGAAAAGCGGTACCCGTATCTCGACCGCGACCTGCTGGATTTTCTATTTGCCATCCCGCGTGACCAACTGGTCCGCCCAGGCCAACGCCGTTCTCTAATGCGCCGCGCCCTCGTGGGACTCGTCCCAAACGAAATCTTGAACCGCAGGAGGAAAGCGTTTGTCGCCCGAGCACCGATGACAGCCATCTCCACCGAGTTGGCCGGCCTCACCGAAATGAGCCAGCGCATGCTGAGCAGTTCGCTCGGCATAGTGGATGCACACGCCTTCCGAGAAGCCTTGAATCTAGCAGCTCAAGGCAAAGAAATCCTGATTGTCCCTCTACTCCGCATTGTCATGCTCGAAAGCTGGCTCAGGAACCTCAGTCGAGCGGCATTACAGATCGTTCCGCCCATGGGGCGTAGTCAATCTCGCGCAGTCAATTCGATTCACGTTTATCCCCAGAGATGGACGCGGACAAATGAGATTCAATCCAAACGGATTGAATGTACTTGATGAAAAGGAGGAACAATGAAATACGAAAAACCACAAGTCAGGAAGTTGGACGATGCCGTGCGCGCAATTCAGGGCCACGGAAAAGGGTCGAACGTAGCGTTCGATATCCCTCTACAGATGCCCGATGCGGCTACCAAAGGGGCATACGAGGCGGACGAATAAGCATGCGTTGCGGGGCGCTCGCTTCTCGGGCGCCCCGCCTCCTCATGTTCCTAACGCAAACCGTCGTACTCCTCAAACCGAGCGATGGTTTGTAGTACCGACGACTTGTATCTGCGTCCACCATCACCGCGCCAACTGATCCCTCGTCTTTGGGCAGAAGAATCTTAACTTCATTCCGACCATGGTGAATCTTCTTGTGGGAACATCCGTCGGATCGATCCAATGAAAAATCAGCCGGTCAACTCCAGTCCTCTCGTGTGGTGCCAACGACCCGCGCCTCAGGGATGAAGATAAATCCACCAACCCGGGTCCAGGAGAGGGTAGGCCAGGATTCAACAGTTCGATCTTTCCGAAATCCGAATCCGTGTCGTCGATCTTGAGGTAGAGAGGTGCCGAAATCGTAACAAGGCTGTCATTCCGAAAAGAGAGGTCAACCGTGAGCGAGTCCGTTCTATGATCCAACCTCTCCTCGCCGCCGTACAGAACCGCGATATTGTTTGTCACTTCCGCCAAGTCGGGTAGCTGGCTCGACTCACTTAGAACCGGCCGCCCCGCCCGCGACGCATCAATACGCGCCGCACGCAGCTCCCCGTTCCCATCACCCAACCCCGACCAGAGAGGATGAAACACACCATCAGCAGTAGCAGTGAATTCCACTTTCAGAAGACGATCACGGAATGACAAGACTTCAACTGACGCTGGCTGTCTGGCTTCCGACTGTCGGATGACGGTCGCAAGATATGCTGACGACTGATCTCTCAGAGAATCTTCGTGCATGCAGGGAGAGAGGGGGACGGTCTCATCTAACTTGACACCATTTCGCGAGATCGAGAAATACCAACAGTCGGGTGATTTCTCGGGCTTCCCCCTCCATAGCAGCCCGAGTACGCCAGCTTCATCTATTGCAAGTAAGGGGAAATACCGAGTGTGAATCTCCCCCCCCGTGTCAGAGAGTTCTTGCGGCGTCGACCAAGTCCGACCGCCGTCTTGTGAATGGGTGAGCATGAGTGCGCACCCTCCTGGAGCCGCGTCGCTGTATGCAACGTAGAGTCGTTCCCGGGCCTTGTCGTACGCCAAAGAATTGGTGAGACTCGCAGGGCAGGTCGGCATCTGGTACCTCGCTGAATGGGCCGCGATGACTGTCGGTGCCGCGGGACCGCTAGAGTCAAAGCGAACTACCCCGATCTCAAAGCGCATCATGCCATTTGTAGGCCTGGAATCCAGGCCTGCATCATAAAGAGCAACGGGCGTCCCATCGCTCAGTGTCACCGCCGAAGTTGGGTAAACCCCGTGGTACTCTCGCTTCGCGGTGCCATGGATCGTCTGATGAGCGCTCACCGTCTTGCCGTCCTCAGAAACGGTGAAAAAACCGAGTCCATTGGAACGCGTTCCTGTTCCCTTGAGTTTAGAGAAGTCTTGGTAGATTACGTAGAGTCGTCCTGCCGCGGAACCGGGTGGATTACCGAATGTCGAGTTCGAGTAATCGGCCCACGAAGTCTTTGCCGTTTCTACCCAGGACTCCCCGGCATTGGACGACATGAATACGCCCGTCGTCCCGAGATCATGGTGCGCTTGTCCATCAATCACTTTCGATGACTCAGAAATGAAGTACGCAGAATGTCGCTTGCCGAATGCGCATGATTGTTCGGACACCCATGTGCTCCCGTGGTCTTCGAACGCTGTCTTCCAGCTCCTTCCCCCATCATGAGAAAAATATACGACACCATAATATGCGTCGTTTTGTGCATCCCGTCTCGCGCCACATACAATCAAGTTATTGCCATCTTCCGGGTCGCCTTTTAATTCGTACCAGTGCAGGAGGCCTCCTCCCGGAGGCGTGATTGGCACATTCCATTCCACCTTTAATCGTCCCTCTTCGCCACGCGAGCGAACGCCGTTCCCGACCATCAACAAACAGCAGAGAGTAAGCGCGATTACAGAAGCAGTCCCCGCACGAGAGCTGGCATTCCTTTGTAGTCCCTCGCTCATATCTCGGCTCTCAATTCAAAATCAAATGTCTGCTTATTGTCCGGCTAGTTAGAAACTTAACTTGAGGGAGACCTGAAGGGATCGGGGGCCGCCTTCCTGAAACAAAGGATTCAATCCACCCAGCCCCTGATTCAACATATGCTGCGATAGAAAGGTAGGTGGGCCGGTATCGACATTTGCAATTGGGTTGGTGAAGTTTGGGTGATTGAAAATATTGAACGCGTCCGCTCGAAACAGGAGATTGACTCTCTCGGAAATTGGGAACTTGCGCCCGACCGAAAGGTCTATTTGCGCCAGACCGAAGCCGGGGATATCGTTCCGTCCTTCCGTTCCTTGCCGGACGCTAGAAGGAGTCGAAAAAGCGCTTGGATTGAGCCCCTTCCCACCTGGACAACCTTGTCCAAGAGCGAGTACTCCCAAACCTTGAAAAACGGAAGCGCATTGCGATCCGTGCAGAAAAAGCGGCTGACCGGAGACAAGATCGGGGCGCGAAAAGACGAATCCAAAAGGGCCGCCTGGAGAGGTTGACGTGAGCACGGCATTGAGCGGAAACCCAGTCCGCGCCACTATGACCGAGTCGACAGACCAACCTTTCGTCAGAAATCCAAGCGCTCCAGACTTGACACCGGTCGGAATTGCGTAGCTGAGTGCACCCGAGAAACTCTGTCTCACATCGAAATCTGACGAAGCATAATCATTCGCTGCCGAAATAACAGTGTTCGAGAGTCCGGCTACGACGTCGTTCGAAGAATTGTCCAGAGAATGCGACCACGTGTAGTTCAGTAAGGCTTGCAGCCCACCTAAGACGGGCCTCCGATATTGTACTTGGAGACCATTGTAGTTCGACCGCGCATCATTGGTCGTCAAGAAGAAGTCGCCTAAGAAATTCGGATTTGGTTGAAATTGTGCTTCCTGCCTCAGCAAGTTTCTTCCCGCTTGCCCAACATAAGTTGCGGAGACCACTTGATGTGCGCCGAACGACTTCTCTATGGCCACGTTCCACTGATACGACCTTGGCATCTTCAAGTTAGGCGAATATCCAGCCGTGGATATGGGAAATGGGGGTTGGATCGAGATCACCGGAAGATCGGGCGTTAAGTCGCCGACTGGCAAGGACACATTAAAGATGGATTTGGTCACTGTGTTGGGAAATTCCTGCGCGAGAGTCCCAACAGAGTCTGCACCAGAGTCGTAAAACAGCCCCCAGCCTGCTCGCACAACGAAATCTCCGGTTCCATTCAATTGGTAAGCAAGCCCCACACGCGGAGCAAAATTGTCGTATGTCGTACCCCAGATCGGTGTTCCGGATGGGGCGAGCGCAAGCTCAGCTGGGTTGGTTATGTTGCTCCACGCCGCCAGCGTCGTTCTGCCGAGAGCGACTGGTGCGGGATTTAGTTCCCATCGAAGACCATATGTAAGGGTTAGCCTAGGGCTCACCTTCCATGTGTCTTGGCCATAGAGCGATACGCTATCTGATCGAAGTCGGGCAGGTACCTGCGCGGACGTTTGCAGGATCAAAGCTGTTCCTGACGTTAGAAGAGACTGGACGCTGGGCGAGATATAGGTCGCTTCGAAATCAAATGGCTTCCGGTCTAGATAGATCGCCCAGTAGTCTCCTCCAAATTTCAACTGATGAGTTCCGAGATTGACGTTCAAGTCATCGAGCACGTCTGCTTGTGCAGTCCTGTTTGTCACCGTTGGGCCGAGCACATAGAGGCCCGTATCGAACGTTAGGAACGCCCCAAGGTTTTTGGTACTTGGAAGAGCACCAAGAAGAAGGCTGGCATTTAGAGGTATTGCCCCACCGAAGGAGTCCAATCCATTGATTAGACTGGCAGTCTGGGTCGAGTAGTTCGCCCGAACCGCGTTTGAAATCCTATCGCTCAGAAGCATGTCGGATCCCAGAGTGAAGGTTTGGGTATTCGTTTTGGTTGGTGAGAGATTGCTGAGGACCGCGCTGCTTGCAGTGCCTCCCTCCGGGCGCCCGACGGCTTCGGACGGCGCATAGTTGTACCGGCCGAATAACGAGAAACGGCCGTTTATCCTGTGGTCGATGCGAATACTTGTCGCATTCAGGTTTGCAGAATTTGAAAAACTCCCGATAAATTGTGATGTGAAAACTCCGGGCGTTATCGTTTGATCATTCGGCTGGGGATATGCATTCAGGTAAGGCGCCAACTGACTAGATGCGGTCGTCCGCGCAAACTCGGATGGCACCTCTGTGATTTCCGTTTGCGGAAGCCTAAGCCGGGCTCCTTCATAGGAAAAGAAAAAGAAAGTCTTGTCTTTGAAGATACGCCCGCCCAAGTACCCCCCGAAATCGTTATGCCGTTCGGCCGCTTTAGGGATGCTAGCTTGGTCTGCAAACCAATCATTCGCGTCCATGACGTCATTTCGAAAGTATTCATAGATCCCGCCATGGAAGTCGTTCGTCCCCGACCGTGTTGTGAGGATGACTTGTCCGCCAGGAGCATGCCCGAACTCCGGCGCAAAAGACGACGTTTCAACGCGAAACTCTTGCAGCGCCTCAACCGACACCAAGCTACTCGTCCCTCCGAGAACGCTGAATGCCTGACCCGCGCCGGTTCCGTTAGCCGATAGACTCAGACCCACGCCAAAATTTGCAGATACACCATCAACTGAGAAATAGTTTGACGTTGTTCGCTGTCCCGCAATGCTGAATTGACCTGGACTGTTTCCATTCGAGGGTGCAATGACCACTCCTGGGGTCAGTTGAAGTAAGGTATTAAAGCTACGTCCATTCAGGGGAAGATCTTCGACGAACTGCCGGTCAATGACAGTGCTCACCGAGGCGGACTGCGTGTTGACAAGGGGAGCGCCCCCAACCACCGTGACCGTCTCGGACGCAGCACCTATAGGCAGGGTGAAGTTGATTGCCAAGGCGTCTTGAACGTTCAGGACAATATCCGGCTTGATTAGAGTCTTAAAGCCGATCCTAGATACTTGCAGTCGATACGATCCGGGCGGGAGATTCGGTACGACATAGATGCCCTCGTTGTTTGTTTTGCCGGAGTACTTTACGCCAGTCGCATCGTTTACGATCGTAATCTCGGCTCCTACGATTACGCTTCCTGAAGGATCGAGTACGATCCCGTTTATCGTTCCATTCGGGGACTGCGCGATACTCGGTGCCACAAAGAACAAACTAACAACGAAGAGGAAAATTATTGGATTCGCTCGCAATTGGTTTCTCCCGTGACCGCCGGATACGCACACACTCTTACGGTCTACGCAGGAGAATCCGCAGCTGTACCAGATCAACGTCATCAGAGAACCAACTGACGATCCCGAATGGCAGTAGCGGCTCGGAACTAGGGATGATTTGGATCGACCTTCAGGTAAGCAAATAGGAGGGGCTTACCACTTGGTCTGTGGCTCCCGCCATTCGGTTCCACCGTTACGAAGACGGCGTCAATTTGCTCAAGCGTCTTCGGATCGTCGAATTTGAGTACCCAGCGCTTCTTCGCCGCGCTGTCCTCGAAGAAAATTCCCAAGTTCAGCGCGTGATCCTTGTCGGGCCCGCGCCGACCCCACGCTTGGAAGGTGCTGGCGTTCTTTACGCTTGTTTGCTGGTCAAGGTCATACGCGTAGAAGATCAGCGATTTCCCCTTCGTATAGAAAACTCGGCCGTAGGCCTTCTGGGTCGCACCATCACGCGCCACGTCGTATACTTCTGCGATGTAAAGGTCGCGCGCCCCCATCAGGTCCCGAATGTCGCGATCGTGTGCAAGCAACTCCTCTTGTTTAGTGACCGCCTGTTCCCGTTCCCTGAGTTGCCCATTGAGGTCCTTTATCTGTGACTCAAAACTCGCCGCCCGAAGCTGATCCTCCGACCGCTGTTGTCGGACGGAATCAAGTTCTGCCTGTACTTTCTGCAGAGACGCTTGAGCCATATCAAATTTCTGTGCGAGGCTGGCCCGGTCTTGGGCCACTTGTTGTTTCTTTCCCTCGTCGCCCTGTAACGACTGTTGCAGACTAGCTTGGACGCTCTTCATTTCGTTCAAAGATGCCGACTGCACCTCGATTTGCCGTCGCAGATCGGCAATGAGCTTGTCGCGCTCCGCGAGCTGTCCTTTCAGAACTTCGCGCTCGTGCCCTGCGTCGCTCATTTGTTGTTCAAGCGCGCCTACCTTAGTGTCAGCCGAACTTGGCGTCACCTGAACAACTTCGATCGCACCGCGTTTCCCGACCTCAAACGAATAGATCCCCAAAGCAACCGTGAGCAACACACCGGCAGCGAGTGACACCCATACATAATTCCAATTTACGTGTGTGCGTTCATGCCCGTTCCGATGTGCCGCAATGAACGCACCGTCCGGGACCTCTGGTCTCGTCTCGCTATCGGTTCGCGCGCGTCTTGCAGCAGCCGTTTCGTGGGTTTCGATTGGAGCGGCGTTCGGATCCTCGGAAAGAATCGGGGCCAACTCAGAAGACAATAGGGGCACGCCAATATCTGCGACGATCTCGAACTCTTTCAGGGCCTGACGACATTCGGGGCAAGATGCCAGATGATTCTGCAGCTTCTTCCATTCTTCCTCGCTTAAGTTCCCTGAAGTCGAGACAGCACAAAGCTCAAGAAACTCATCATGCGGCCGCATCCCAGGCCGCCTCTTATGCTCTTGATTTTCGCTGTCATCCATAATGTTCAACTACTCCGCACATTCGCCCCAGACATTTGCGCCCGCAGCTTATCCAGCGCCCTATAGTAGTGATGTCTCACGTTCCCCAGAGGCTGACCCAGTCTCGTGCTGATTTCCGTCAGTGTATACCCTTCAAAGAAGTGTAGGCGCAGAGTCTCTCGCTGATCCTCCGACAGAGCTTCCACCACGTTCTCCAGACCATTACGCCCAAAGACCTCCTCTGCGGAATAATCGCTTTCCGTGGCCGGTATTCCGACCACCACTTCTGCCTCACGTTGGATTTCTCCTCGCGAATAGAAGTGACGCGTGGTCAAGTATCGGCGGCGCTCGATCGCTCTGTGGTAAGTCATCTGGACGATCCACGATCGCGCCGAGCTCTTTGAACGATCAAACAGTCCACACTTGCGATGGATGAACAGAAACAGGTCCTGCGCGAGGTCCTCCGCTTCTGCAGAGTCCCGTAAGATGCGCGCGGCGACGCTGCGGACCAGACGGGCATATCGTTGGAACAGAGAAGCTAACGCTTCTTTGTCCCCCAAGCAAACAAGCTCAATCAACATCTCGTCCGCTAACTCTCCCGAAACTGAAGATGGCGTAACGACTGCCTCTCTGACTTGTGCTCCGCCATTCCCGCGGAATAGAACGGGGAACCGACTTGTGACAGGCGTGCTCACAGCGACGCTCTCTTACAAGAAAACCAGCGCTTGCGGAGCGCATAAATGAGGAATGCATTCCGTGGGAATTCATTCCTCAATGTAGGACGCTTGTCTCCGTTATGGTGGCTCGTGGCAAACACGTTCAGCCTTTGTTGGGAGCCGAGAAGGCTTTCGGACAGGCTTTTCGGGCGATCAGGGAAGAAAAGGGAATCTCCCAGGAACAAGTTAGTCTTCGGGCAGAGCTCGACCGTACAACGGTGAGTTTGATAGAACGAGGATTGGTAAGCGCGAAGTTGGGAACCATCGTGAAGATGTGCAAAGCAATCAGGGCCTTCCCATCCGACGTCATGCGCCGAATGGAAAAATCACGTTTCTACCGCTGATTTACCCCCAATAGAGCCTGTTGTCAACTAAAAAGGCCTCTTATAGAGCGTTTTTCTTACGCCTTCCTACCGCTATCGTGAGCGTTGGTGATGGTCGATGAATGCAGCGGCACAATTCGGCAGTCGACTGCGCGCTGTCCGGAAATCTCACAAACTAAAAATTGGGCAACTTGCTGACCGGGTTGATATTGGAGTCAAGCATCTTGGAAGGTTGGAGCGCGGCGAGAAGCACCCCTCATTCGAACTGATCATTGCTTTGGCTCACGCAATGAACGTGTCACCCGCCACATTCTTTGAATTCGATTCCAATCAAAGCGATCCCAAGATTCTCAGAAAACAGCTGGATCAACTCCTGGCAGATCGAGACGCTAAGCAACTTCACCAAGTCCAACGGCTCCTCAGGACCTTTTTCGACTCTTAAGTCCATCCATTCCCGGTCATTCGTTCTGCGATCGCGGAGAACCCCCAAGGCTGGCAACTTCTGCATGGTCCAGTTCCCGAAGACTTCGCTGAACTTGGCTAAACGCTGGTACAAAAGTCCTCGCAACTGCGTAGACTAAGAGGCCACAGATTTGGCATCCGACTACTCGGGAACGAAGGCACATGCCCCGAAAAGAGATTCGAAAAAACTCCACCGCAATTCAGACTCAAGACATCCCTGGTCGGACGCCCGACCGTACTCAGAAACTCCGCAGTTGGCCCAGCACCGAGGCTTACAATCCGAACCGGATCGGTCGTGATTGCGGGGGAACCTCTCGCAGGTTAGAGATGCAGGTGAAATCGTTCACGTACGAAAAGAGTTGGTACGGAACCTATTACCGGCAAAGATTCTTTAGCATGGAGCGAATGGACAGACACATTGCCAAGATGTTGAGCCAAGGGTGGAAAATCCTGACGCAGACGGCGCACTCTGGAGAAGGAAGAGGCTTCCGACCGTTTGCTAAACGCGATACCATCACGATCTCGTTTCAGAGACCGTGACCCTTAATGGCCCCCAATAAGAAGAGCCGTGGATTTGGCAAAGATCGGCGCCGCAAACATCACCACTGGCTGGCTACCATCCGCTACCACGACGGTGAGAAGTTCGCGCGTGTATACATCGACCGCGATAAGGCAAGACGATTCGCGGCACGACAAAAGAAATCGCCGATTGTGGCCAGTACCAGGGTAACCGAGCTTTTGTAAGTGCAAAGGCATGAGGACATCGCGTCCAGTCGCTTCTACAATCAACCCACGACGCTGGATGCGCGCCGGCTCAGTGCTCATTTCCTTCGCAGCCGTTACTCTTCTTGTCGCCGCGTTCGGAGCGAAGTTCTACAGTCGTTCACTCTCCTCGATTCTTCTCACACTTGTCCTAATCGCTCTTTGCACGGCCATTACCCTCCACGTCAGATTTCTCATTCTGGCTCGTCGCGAGCACCGCGAAACGTCAAGCGCCCTAGATGCCACTGAACGTGAGTTCAAATCGATCTTTGACAATGCCCTCGACGGCATCTTGATTCTCGACGACCAAGGAACTTGTCTTGAAGCGAACCCTGCTGCACAGACGCTCTTTGGCGCGCGATACCACGAACTCGTCGGTCACCCCGTTGGAAACTTCTATGCCGGGGGGGGGGATTTCACCAAAACTTGGCAGACCTTCCTCGACCGAAAGTACGAACACGGTGAGACAAAACTCTCCAAAAAGAATGGCCCCACAATCTTCGTCGAATACACCGCCAAAGCAGATTATCTGCCGGGAAAACACGTCGCGATCTTACGCGACATCTCCCGCAGAAAAGAAACTGAAGCCGCACTGACCGAAAGCGAACAACGATTCCAACAAATGGCCGCTAACATCCAAGAGATTTTTTGGATGCTCGATGCAGACACAAAAGAGGTCATCTACGTCAACCAAGCGTTTCAAACGATCACGGGCCGTTCGCGTGATGCCCTCCGCGAAAACCCCACGTCGTATCAGGAACTGTTTCACCCCGAAGATCGTGTCCGCGTTCTGACTCGACTAGAAGAGGCAGTTCAAACCGGACAATTGGATGAAGAATTCCGAATCATTAGACCTGACCACGCGACCCGCTGGGTGTGGGCTCGCGGCTTTCCCGTCCGGGATTCTACTGGCGTGGTTCATCGACTTGTCGGAACGGCTCAGGACATCACAGCACGGAAATCAGCCGAGGAACAGATGGCGAGAAGCCTCGCGATGGCGGAGTCGGCCGGAGCCGAAGCCGATGCATTCCGAAAAACGACACTCGCTCTTACGCAGAACCTCAGTATGGACTACGTTCTAGACACTCTACTCCAGTCAATTCTCAGTCTGATCCCCTGTGAGTCCGCGCGTGTACTGCTTTTGGAAACCGACGCGCGGCTCTTCCTCGCCCGCGAAGTCCAACGATATGAATCAAACCGGCACGGACCAAAATGCGCGAGCACGTGGGCTGCGGCGGATAATCACTTCCTGATGCGAGTTCTGGCTTCCAGGAATAGTCTGCTCATACGCGACACCAGCCAAGAAAAAGACTGGGCGGAATTCAAAGGGAATTCCCATTTTCGATCGTGGCTCTGCGTGCCGCTCACAGCGTCGCAAAGCGTGATCGGACTACTATCGCTCGGCGATACTCAGCCGCAGACGTTCACCCCAGAACATTTGCGTCTTGCTAGGTCCCTCGCCATTCCCGCTGCCGTGGCCATCCAGAATGCACGCCTCTACGAACGAGCGGAGATTTATGGCGCAGAATTGGAGCGTCGGCTCGCCGATCTCCAACAGACACAGCAAGCCCTACGAGAAGCACAACAGGGGCGTACGCTCTCAGAAGAAAGATTCTCAAAAGTTTTCCGGTCGAGTCCTATCGCATTTTCTATCACCACTGTGGCCGAAGGTCGCTTCATCGACGTAAACGAAGCGTTTGAGCGGAGGTACGGCTTTTCCAGTAAGGAAGTCCTTGGCCGCACAGCCTTTGACATCTGTGTTTGGGACAACCCGTCTGAACGTTCCCACATTCTGGACGAGATCCGTAAGCACGGTCAGATCAGGAACCGGATTACGCGCTTTCGGACACGCTCCGGTGAATTGCTGGACACAATCTATTCTGCCGACATCATCGAACTCGAAGGCCAGCAGTGCCTCCTAGCAGTTTCCGAAGAGCTGCCCGACCGCGCGAACCTGCAAATATCGTTAGATCGTAAGGCCGCTGCTGCCCAATAGTTCTCTTGTCGGGTCCTCGTCGAGAGAGCCATAAATGCGCCCACCCACTTGTGCGGCGGAAGCGCGCGCTGCTGGCTCTGCCACGGACCCTCTCTCACGTTAGTTTCGAGGTGCCGACCCCAGGAAGGTGGGCACACCAATCAATACAAGCGCGTTTATCGGTACTAATCGCAAATCGCGCCACAATTCCATCTTGATGAGTGACTTGGCTTGTATGGAATAGTTGACATAAAGAGGGGACTTTAGGAAGAAGATAGAAGACCAACTGCGAGGAGTTCGGGGTTGCCCGTGGCAAGGCAAATCCCTCCGCGCTATCGATCACGCTAGTGGGACAATGACAGTGAATTTGCGCGTGTCGCTCTGCGGTCGAGTATCCCCGAGAAGCGGTTTTACGTTTATCTTCAATGGCATTTCGCTCGCGACGCCACTGAAAATGCAGGTTCCTGTGGGCAATGTCGGTATGGACTCCTCCGTAACCCGGTCGATATACGAAACGGCGCTTGCAATTGCTTTTAGGTCCCACTCGTTCAACAGTCTGTGAATGAAGTAGTTATGAGCCTGCGATGTGATCGTGGGCGAAATGTCGTTCGGTCTTTGACTAGCAATCGTCATAAATACACCGAATTTCCTACCTTCCTTGATTATTTCCTCGAATGTCTCCAATCGATAATCCTTCCAGCTCTCCGCTTCACGGAAGGACTGCGTGGAAAGAATATTGTGCGCCTCGTCGATCACGATGCTCAGAGTCCTGCCCTGTCCCGTCTCCTTCTGTTCCGTGTAGAGTTTCTTCGCTAGCAACAGCGGCAAAGTCTTCCTCATCTCTAGATTAACGTCCGCCAGGCTAACGACGACAAAGTTACTCTGCCAGAACTCCGCGTCGCTTCCCATGTCAAAAATCTTGTCAATGTCGCCTTTCTTTGCCTTCAGCCTGTTTATCACAGGCGCAACGTGCTCGTTCTGTGCACGGTTCGCAAGAATGTCGAACATTAGTTGCACATACAAAAAGGCGATCAGTTTAGAAAGAAGGCTATCATCAAGCCTAAACCTATCAACATGCTGATAAAGAATGGTCTCCGGGATGCGATTAGGGTTCTGCGCAAGGTAGGGGCCATTGGGCTTTATAAAGAATTCACAGCTCGTGTTGTGCCAGGTCAAATCAGAGTCAATATCCACGGGATTGCCATCAGCGTCCTCAGCCGGGAGTATCTCTCTAAAGTAGTCGAGGAGCAGGAACGCCCGAACTTTATCGCTCATTTGTAAAACGTCGCGCACACGGTTACGCAGGATGTTCTTAATGTAATCCTCGGGGTTACCGTCGTCTGCATCCATCACTTTCTTGTAGAACCGCACGGCCCTGCTTAAGAAGGGCTTTTGAGTCTTCTCGGTCGCATCTGCCAAGATCGAGATGACTTCGATGTTCAGGAGGGCGTCTTCTTTCATCGGCAGCTTGTCGGCGCCATTCTGGCGCGTTGAGAGGCTGTAGACCTTCTTGCTGGGCGATATGCATTGAGGAGCTATGTACTCTCCGTTGAAGTCCAACAGCAGAATGCGCGTATTCTCTAGGAAAGCCGCGGCGTTTCGCGCCGTGAGGACGCGCACGAATTCCTGGTATAGATATGCGAGTGTGTTTGACTTGCCACTACCCGTATTGCCAAAAATGGCGATGTGGCTGTTGAACAATCCATCCACAGGAAACTCAATATCGAAATCGTGTCCTTCGATGCTCGCAATCACAATTGCGGGCGAGCCGTCGTCCCGTGTGAGATTGTGGACTCGCCTGATTTTCTCTCGGGTAACGATGTACGCCTCGTTTCCGATCAGTGGCAGCTCCTTGGTTCCACCAGTAAACCAGCCGCGCTCGTCTATGTAGCCTGTAAGTGCCACAGTCAAAACCCGCTTGTTCCTGTTCACGGGCTCTAATTCCTCACCAGTCGACGTGAGGTAGTCTTCCTCGATCTTCTCCCCTTCTACGCGGCCTATGAGGCTCAGAAAGCCCTTGCGAATTTCGATATGACTGTTGACAGAAATGTTTCTCAGTATGTCCCCATCGAAGAACATGTCAGAGAGGTTCTTGTTCTTGTCGACAAGCACATAAATCTTTCGCCCATCGACGCCCGCAACCTCGCCTATTCTCAGAACAGCGTCTTGAGTGAGCTTCGTGACGTTCATTTCTTCTTTCCGTCCAGGGCGGGCAGAATGTCCCGTAATACCCGATTGAACTTAGCGAAATCTAGGTTTGTGATATTACTCGGAGCGATGATGTCGACGTTGTTGCAACCATCAAATCGCTTAAGGTATATCTCTCGATCAGTATCGTTGAACGCAAATGCAACCACCTTCAACGTCGGATTCTTCAGAGCACGCTTGGTGATACTCAGGATGTGCGAGTCTCCGAATGAGAAACCAAAAGACACCAGCAACGTTCCTTCGCGGTCCAACTCATTCGCATAAATGCGGAGAAGCTCATAATAAGTGCTATCCATTAGCGTTTCATGGAACTTCTTGGTCTGAGGCAAAACGACCGCATACGTATCTACGAAAGCCTTCACTTGTGCAGTCGTCTTCCCGGCCGGCAAGAGTGGCGTGTTCGTGACAGAGAATAGGATGCTATCCCCGTCCCTTTTCCAGGAAAGTGACCCGTGCAGTTTCATGAGATTAATGCAAGGGAGATCGACTTTATAGTTATAAAGATTTCCCGTGCTTGATGTCGTCGTGAAGAACGTTCGCGAGGAATATTCCGACCGGCCGGTAAGACTGGGCACGCGGCTAAAGCCATCATTCAGGCGCATTGCCGAGTATGGAAGCGACGCCTGTTCAATAAACAGATCATAGTTCGTGGTGAAGATCGTCGCCTGTTTAGGCAGAAGCGAAGTTCGACGTTCGCTAAGGATTGTTTCGATGATGCCGAGGTATTCCGTATAGTGCCCCACTACCGTGGCGTTATTAGCATCGGCTACGCACGCGATCAGCTTGTTAGTCGGAGCTTGGATGGTCGCGAGAAAATCGTATAGCTTCAGATAGGCTGCATCTTCGTCGCCCGCCTCAAAGAGGCTCGCGATTTCTTCTTCCACAGCGCCCGCTGATGGTATTGCGGGATACGACGCACCTGAGCCAATCAGAAAGTTGACGTTAGCGGATTGGAACGACCGAGCGAGGTTTCTGCGAATCTCCTCAGCTGCCGTGTCAAGACTGAATACTCGTGCCATTACGTTGTCGTCCTTTTATTGTTGTTCGTTAGCATGGTAGAACGGACTTTCGGTGCCCACGGTGACCATTGTCACTCAACGGCAGAGGTTATAGCATAGCGTCCGCCGCGCCAGCGGCATAGTTCAAACGTTCTTCACGTCCACGCTCCGGTGCGTGTGTTTGTTCACGAACAATCGCCAATCAGTCACAGATGCTGATAGGTATCCGCAAGTCGGCTTGTAGGAAGTGATCTCCACGCTTGGCATCGATTCTGGACGAATTACGGCATACTCGGAAAGAACTACTGTGACCGTATAACGCGCTTCAAGGAATTTGCCCGACTGGCGGCAGCTCGCCTCTGCATAAGTTCGACGTACGGGGCTCCCCACACCGAAATTACTGATTCCGGTACTTGACCTTTTCCTTCCGCCCATTTTCTCGGGCACGGCTTCGGGCTAATTCCTGCGCCCGGCAGCTTCGCGTCTTCTGCTTTCCCGGTTCCTCGCCAAAACGTCCTGGGTCCCTCCCGGAATGCATCCGCTCGCTTTGGGAGCAGAAGCCCTCGCCCTTGGGTGCCCCAAGAAAGTGGGGCAGAAAAAGGAGAAATACCATGTACCTCAACTCAGTAACGATCGTCGGATTTGTTGGAGCGGACCCCGAGCAGCGTCAATCGCGCAACAACGGCACAAACTTCACCGTCCTTTCGGTCGCCACGCAGCGATCCTGGAAGAACGCGCAGGACGAATGGTCCTCGAAGACCGAGTGGCATCGCGTTTGCGTCTTCCGCCCGCGACTTGCGGAATTCGTCGCACAGGCAATCAAGAAGGGGTCGCACGTCCTTGTCGAAGGCAGCCTGATCAGCTCGACTTATGAGCGCCCGAACGGCAAAGGCAAGAAAGCCAAAACCTCGAAGATCACCTCGTGGTCCATTCGCGCTGACGCCGTACGCAGGCTCGACCGTGGCGAACCCGAACCGGAAGCGATCACTTCAAATTCGCAAGCTTCGGAGGAAGCTCCTGAAGCAACGGAGCACGCTCCCTTCTGACACCGTGATGCACCGGGCCCCGGCGCTTTGCCGGGGCCCTTTTTTTTGCTGGCCGCGACTCCGACCAAACCCTACAAATCTTCCACAACGTCCGCACACCATAGCAGCATTCGTTCAGTGCACGCAGTCCGCTCTTCCGACCACGCGTGTGAGGGATTCGGCCCCGCTCGAAGAACGTCAGGGCACGATTCCCGAAAACGCCAGGCGTCGTCCCCCGGCCGGCGTGAAACCAGAACCATGTCCTAGAACCTGAGAACAAGGCCATTCCCTTTTTCGACCACAGACAGGGAACGACCTGAGACGCCGGAGCATCTCATGGTGACCGCGTCCTACTGCGACTGTCTTATCTGTCGATTGGAAGCGAGCTTCATCGCCGAACTCAGCGATGACAGAAGCTACGAAGAATTTCGGTTATTTGCTGTTCTTAGCCCAATATTGGCCGCGTTTCCGACCGCGCTCGAACTCGTCGGAAAACTTCACGACCACGACAATCATGAGCAGAATCCCTCATCGGATGAAGTCCTTCTGGATCTTCTGAGGCGCGGTAGCGACACGCTGTTTCACATGATGTGGCAGCGGCTCTTACTGCTGGTCTTCATTCCGACCATTCATCGCACCACGAGCCAGATTGCCGCAACATTTCCTTCACTGACCCGCGATGACACTGCCCAGCACCTATTTGCCGTCCTTCTCGAATTCCTTCATTCCAAAGAACTGCTTTCCCGCCACTCGCACCTTGGGTTTACCATCGCACGAAAGATACGCCGGAGCGCGTTCCGCTGGGCGATTCGCGAGTCGCACAGATCTTTGCGGGATGAAACGGACGGAACTCCGACCGCGATTCTTGAAATGGATGTGAGCGACGAGGATCCCCACGCTGACATCCTGTTACAGCAGTTTCTCGGCGACTGCCAGAGTAGGGGATGGCTTTCGTCCGAAGAACGGGAACTGCTGACTCAGTTCAAGCTCGAAGGCGTCTCCTGCCCGGAGCTCGCGCGCCGCGGCGGCCATTCTGTCGTAGCGATCCGGCATCGCATCCAGCGCCTCCTCGATAGACTCCGCCGCATTGCCCAGACATCGGGCAACGGGGCACCTGAACAACTTAATCTCTTCCTTCGGTGATTAGCATTCCCTGGGCAGGGTAGCTTACTAGCCAGATCCCGGACATTCATTTCGCGCACCAAGGTACTAGATTATAAATATTTCGCTAGTACCCGGTCTGTTTTCATTTTCGTTGGCTGATAAGTATAGTGAGGGGAGTTCTCGCCGGTTAACTCCCGCGGAAAGGGCGCAACCGATACCATCGGTCGTTCGCTCTGTGTCGCGTACGGCCTTCTACAGGGGACGCGATTGTGGGACAACGCTGTACATGGAGCTAATGCTCCAAGTGTGCCTAGACGGGGGGAAGTCCAGGCACCTGCGATACAGCCGTCTCCTCAATCGCCATCCGCTTTCCTTCCTGCAGCCGTAGCCGGGGACTCCCTCTCAACGGCTCATTTCCAAGACTCGGAAGAGACAGGGAGAACCCGAACATGAAGCGATTTCTTTGCAAATATTTGCTCAGCCCTTGGCTGCGCTCACCGCTGGTCACACTCGCCTTCACACTTTTCCTCGCCGCTCCCGTCTTCGCCCAGGGGAATTCCCCCTGGGAAAATGCCGTCAACGTTTTGATGACGGCTTTCACCAGCACCATCGCTCGCGGACTCTCGCTCGTTGCCATTGTCGTCGCCGGTCTGACTTTCGCGTTTGGTGAAGGCGGTTCGAAGCGTGTGCTTGCCGGTGTGCTCTTCGGCGTCGGCATGGCCATCGCAGCAGTGAATTTCCTGGCTTGGATGTTTCCCGGCAGCTGAATCACGCACATTCCGAAGGAGAAGCACATGGCGGAAACAAGACGAATCAATAGAGTCCATCGGTCGCTATCTCGGCCACTGACGATCCTCGGAGCCGAGCGAAAACTCTTCTTTTTCGCCATGTGCCTTGGTGCCGCCACCTTCAACCTGCTCAACAGCTTGCTTGGAGGGTTGCTGATGTTCTTCTTGCTCTACTTCATGGCACGCTGGGCCACTCAGACCGACCCGCAGATTCTGCGATTTCTGCTAACGGCCGCAAGACTCCGCGCTGAATACGACCCGATGAAGTTCACACCGATTCGAATTCAAAGGGATCGTCATGCTCAAGCTTAGCCGGATCTTCAAAAACTATAACGAGACCGGTTCCCTCAGCGAGCAGATCAATCTCTATGGCTTCATCGGCCCGCACGTTTTCCTCACCAAGAGCGGAGAGGTCGGCCTCATCCTCGAAGTTCGCGGCGTCGATTACGAGTGCCTCGATGACGCATCAATTGACGGTTTCACGAAGCGTCTTGAGTCGGCGCTGAAACTGTTTGACGAAAACTACCGCCTCTACCAATACCTTTTCAAACGCAACAACGAAGCCATCCCCTACAAGCTCTACACGAATCCGATTGTTAATGCTGCGATCAAAACTCGCATCGCCTACCTCGGCAGCAAGGCGGACACGCTCTTTTCCCTGTCAGTCTATTACGTGGTGCTGTACCAGGGGTTTCGGGTTTCGCACAAACTGGGAAGCGCGCTCGCCGAGTTTCCCAAGAATCCGAAAAAAGCCGTTGCCGATCTGCGGGCGCATTTTTCCGGTGAGAAGCAGGTCGTCGCTCTCGGACGGCACGTCGCGAGCGCCGAGGCGGCGCTGCTTCAGAAAGCTCGCAGCTTCATCCTCCAAGTCAGTGACTTCCTTCCTTTGCGAATGCTCGATAAACAGGAAGCCTTCCGCGTCCTCAAAAGAACGCTCAATTTCCATCCCGAGAAACTCGATCTCGCCAAACTCAAGCACGACACCTTCCTCGATTACTACCTCCCCGAATCCACGCTCGAATGCCATCGCGGGCATCTGCGCGTGGATGATTACTACGTCAAGGTTCTGACGCTCAAAGAACCGTCTGCCCAGAGCTTTCCGCTCATCTTCAAACGCTTGCTCGAAGTGCAAGCGAACTATTACGTCGTCACGGAATGGAAAAAGGAAGATTCCGGCAGGATGCGCCGCGTCATTCAAACCAAACGCCGCCATTTTCACAACACCAAGCGTTCGTTCACGAGCCAAGTCAGTCTTAACGACGCTCCTACGCAAGATGTACTCCTCGACGATTCCAAGGAATCCCAGGTCAGGGAACTCGGGGAAGGCATCAAGGAAATAGAACTACACGGGAATTACTTCGGCCAATTCTCGTTAACCGTCGTGATTTATGACTTGGAAATGGCCAAGGTGGATCGAGCGTGCGCCGACTTCTACAAAGTCTTCAGCGTCCATGACGCCCAGCTCTATGAGGAAAAATACAACCTCCTAAACGCCTTTCTTGCGGCGGTTCCCGGGAACCACGTCTTCAACTTGCGTTCCCTGTATCTGCTCAACACTAACTACGCGGATTTCTCGTTTCTCTTCACCCTTCACTGTGGCGAGCCTCGCAACCTCCATCTCCGGGAGGAATATCTCGCAGTCCTGGAGACAAATCACCACACGCCCTACTACCTCAATCTCCACTACCGCGATGTGGCCCACACCATGATTCTTGGGCGAACCGGCGCAGGTAAGAGTTTCTTGCTGAATTTCCTCATCACCAACCTTCAGAAATACGATCCGCACACCTTCATCTTCGATTTAGGCGGAAGTTTCGAAAGCCTCACGCACCTTTTCGGCGGCTCGTATGTTCGCGTTGGCTTGGAATGCGAAGATTTCAAGATCAACCCTTTCTCGTTGCCACCAACCAAAGAAAATCTCGATTTCCTCGCGCTCTTCCTAAAGGTCCTGATCCAGGGGCAGAGGGCGGGTGAGCTCGACCCGGCCGCTGAGCGCGATCTCTTTCACCAGGTCGAAAACCTCTACGCGGTGGACCCGGCGCTGCGCACACTCGGCGTTCTCGCAAATACGCTCGGGCATGACATTGCGAGCCGCCTTTCGAAGTGGACTCGCGGAGGCCAATTCGGATTCCTCTTCGACAACGCCGAGGACACGATTTCGTTCTCTCGCTTTCAGTGCTTTGACTTCCAACGCATGAGCCAGTACCCGGAACTCTTGGAACCACTGCTGTTCTACATCCTGCATCGCGCCAATGCCGTCTTCGCGGATCGACAGATCAGCTCCATTTTCAAAGCCTTCTTCATCGACGAAGCGTGGGTGTTTTTGAAGAACCCCAGCATTCAGCGGTATGTCGTCGAGGCCCTCAAGACCTGGCGAAAACACAACGCCGCTATGGTTCTCTCGACGCAATCCTTGGATGAACTCAAACGCTCGGACATCCTCGACGTCATCATCGAGAGCTGTGCCACCAGGATCTTCCTCGCGAACCCCGATATGGACCGCGACATCTACCGGCGGCAGTTTCACTTGAACGACAACGAAGTCGAGCTGATCTCGGGCCTTATCCCCAAGCAGCAATTCCTGATTAAAACGCCGGAACTCGCCAAGGTCGCCAATCTCAGTGTCGATCCCAAGAGCTATTGGCTCTACACAAACGATCCTTACGACAACAAGAAACGGAAAGAAGCTTTCGAGACCTACGGCTTCGAAAAAGGTCTCGAAGTTCTGGCGGGAGAGCGCGTGTGACTCTGATTACGCTTGCCGCTCAGTCTCTCGGATGCCGAGCATTGAAGGATGGGCTGCTGTATCTGTTCTTCCTTCTCGCGCTTGCAGGGGTTATGACCGCTGTCCTCCTCATAAAGAATTGGTTTGTCCGTTCTTGTGTCGCCAGCAGCATGGATTCTCAGAAGCAAACAGCATTTTCAAAAGGAGCCAGTCGATGAAACAACGCATTCGCAGTCAGTGGCAATTGCGTTTCCTTCTCGCGCTAGCAATCGCTGTCTTGAGCGCTATCGCTCTCCCGTGCTTGCCTGTGCACGCTGCAACGGAAGCTGCGGCGCGTGTCGTGAAGTATTCGAAAGAGGACATTGTTCCCGTTCGCGCCAAGCTGCGATTCTCGACACTGATCGTCCTTCCCGAGGATGAGGAAATCCTCGATTTCACAACCGGCGACAAGGAATTCTGGGTCATCAATGGCGCACACAACCTCTGCTACGTTCACCCAGCCCAGGCCGGTATTCGCACCAATCTGAATCTCATTACCGCGAGCGGCCACGTCTATTCGTTCCTGCTGACTGAAATTAGCAATCAGCCGAATGCCGAACCCGATCTCAAGATTTTCATCGAACCAAAGGAAGGCTCCGGTATCGCGGCCAGCACGGGCCTGCGCGGCTATGTCAGCGCCGGCGAGGCCGAAGCGTACAAGAAGGAATTAGACAGGATGCGCTCGCAGACGGCGGATCAGATACGTGCCGCGCAGGCCGTGTCCGCCGAGCAGGTCAACCGCTTCCGCTCAGGTTATGCGACGAAACTTGAGTTCGATTATCTGCTCGGCTCGAAAGCCGCGCGCGAGCCCTTTCTCGTTTCCGCCATCTACCACGACGACGCCTTCACCTACATCAAGTGCGCATCGCGCGAAAAGCCCGCACTGTATGAAATCAAGGACGGCAAGCCCAACTTGATTTCTTTTCAGCTTGAGAACGGCGTGTACATCGCGCCCAAGATCATCGACTCCGGCTACCTCGCTGTCGGCAACAAGAAACTGCCGTTTGCGCGGCGCGTTGCCGCGAACTGAGGAACAACCATGAGCCAACCGACGCAACCCTCCCAGGTGCAGGAAAAAGCGCCCAAACCGCAAGGGCTTCTGCCCAAGAACGTCCAGTCCTGGTTTCTCATCGGACTGGCATTCCTCATGGTCGCCATCATGTGGCTGACCGGAGGTAAGAAACCCCCGACTCCCACGAAGACGGCCTCGTCCGCACCACCGGCACTGGCGCCACTTGAAGTCAACGAAACCAAGATCAGCGAGTTGCAAAACCGCATCGAGCAGCTACAGCGCGATCAAATGGTCGCTCAGAACGCTCTGACCCAGCAGACTCGCTTGCTTGGCGGCGCTCCACAAGATTCGCAGCAAGTCCAGCAACAGAGCGCGTCCGGTTACCCACCCGATCAGCGAGCCGAAGACCCAATTCAGGCGGAGCGGAAGAGGCGTGCGTACGTTTCGCTGTTTGCCTCGAATGTTGCTTTAACCTACCGAAAGACTCCCCCAAACGCGCTAGCGCCAGCGCTTGACTCCGAAGCAGCTCCTCCCGCACCGGGCCTTGTTCCTGTGGGACCGGACGCCCCTGAAGTCGCAAAGCTTTTGAAAGAGATGCAATCGGCTCCAGCTTTATCCGGCGCGGATCCCCCCTCCCCAGCGCCCGCGCGAAATGATTCCGCGGAATCAACTCACAATCGAAAGGAGGAAAGCAAAAATCCTGCCGCCGTGCCGGCTGGCTCCGCGAATGCGGCGGCAGGAAAACCCTACCTACTCTTTGAAGGAACCATTCTCGAAACCGTTCTCATCAACCGTCTCGACGGACAATTTGCCGGTCCCGTTGAGTGCTTGCTCTCAACCGATGTTTACTCGAATGACCGCCAGCACCTGCTGATTCCGGCAGGGTCGAAATTACTCGGTGAGACCAGAAAGGTGGACACCTTCGGTCAAACGCGTCTGGCCGTCGTGTTCCATCGAGTGCTCATGCCGGACGGGTATTCCGTCAGCGTCGATCAATTCAAGGGGCTCAACCAAATCGGCGACACCGGGTTACGGGATCAGGTCAACAACCACTACCTCCGCATCTTCGGAGTGTCACTCGCTATCGGTGCTCTGGGAGCTATCGGAGAAGCCGGAACAACAGGCTCCCTCAACGCATCCAGTTCCGACCTCATGCGCCAGGGGTTCGCACAAAGCACCGCGCAGTCCTCGTCGCAGATCCTCGACAAGTTCTTGAACATCATGCCCACGGTGACCATCCGTGAAGGCCACCGAGTCAAGGTCTATCTCTCGGGCGATCTCGCGTTGCCCGATTACAACAACCACACCATGCCTTCCGATCTGTGAAGACAAAAAGGAGAGCAGTCCAATGAAGAGGAAAATTCTGATTTGCTTGCTTGTGTTGGGATTGGGAGTTGGAACGGCAACCGCACAATTCGGAAGCGGGATCGTCTACGACCCCACCAACTTCCACAACGCGTTGCTTCGCTACTACCAGCTTCAGCAACACCTCATTCAGCTGCAGAAGAGTTACGCGAAGATCACCGGGCAACTGAACCTCGCCTTGCAGATGGCCCAGTTCGTCAAGAACATGCCCGCCCGCTACCGCGCTCTGTTCTCGCAATGGCGAAATGTGACCTCGCTCAACACCTTCGGGAACACAGTCTCATGGATTAACGGCATCAACACCGGCGTGCTTCCCAACATCAACACCGGCTACCTGAAGGCGACAACGCCTCTCTCCCAGTACAGTCCCTATGAACTGTCGGGAATGGATCCTACACAACTCGGACGCGTGCAATCCCAGTATGCGTCCATCCAACTTTCCGATGGCGCAAACATAAACGCGATGGCCACCATCGGCGCGATCCGCGGAAGCGCCGACAACGTCCAGACTCAGATCGCAAACCTCGAACACGATTCCTTTTCGGGCGACTCAAGTCTCAACAGCGAAGTTTCCGTTCTGAACAAGATCAATGCGGCGGGAGTTTTGACCCTCCGCACCGTCCAGGACTCGAACAAACTTCTCGCGTCGCTTCTGGAACAACAGACCATCCTCGCAAAGCAGCAGCGCGATGCTACAACAAACGCCATCAACACGGATATCGGTCGACAGGCAAGCGTCGCCGGCAACATGGCGCAGATCACTGGCTCCATCACCGATTCACTTCAGAACTTCCGCATGCCGTAGGCGTGTGGAGATAGATGCCCGACGTCGAAGGAGCTGACGGCAATGCAAACCGATTTCCTACAGTACATCTTTCAGGCAATCAACACTTTGCTCACCCAGAACCTCGGCTTCTTCGACACCATGGGCCAGAATCTATTCCGATCGTTCGCCACGATTCTCGTGGCCTGGTTCGGAGTCAAGTCCGCTCTCGCCTCCGCCAGCGGCAGGCCTTCCTTCCAGTTCGATCATTTTGCCACTTTGCTTCTGACCATCAGCTTTGGCTTCGCCATGGTCAATTACTACAGCACGCCGATTCCCGGCGTTGGAGTTAGCTTCCACAACCTCGTCACCAACGAGGCGCAGTTTCTGTCGAGCCAGATCAATCAGGCCCAACTCCAAACGGTGGTCGCGAAGGTTGCCGACTTCGAATCCCGCATGGACTCTCCCACTTGGGGAGATATTCTCGGCACCTCCATCTACGTCACCGTGACCATCCTGCTCGCCGCAGCCCAGGCCGTGGCGATCGTGGTCATCGCCTATGGCTTCATAGCTACCGCAGTTTGCGTGCTGGTGGGACCCGTCTTCGTTCCGTTTTTTATCGTTCCAAAGATGGAGTGGCTCTTCTGGGGCTGGTTCCGTTGTTTCATCCAATATGCCTTCTACCAAGTCATCGCCTCAGCCGTAGTTTTTGTCATTGGAAACCTCATGCTCGGAGCTCTGAGCCTCCCACCCCAAGGCACGCTTTCTACCGTGCAACTCATTGCCTGGTTTCCCGTCCTCTTTATCACGTTTCTCGCGTCCATCTATGTCCTCCTGAAGATCCCTTCGCTTACGAACCATATCTTCAGCGGCACGGCCGGAGGGTCGTCGGCAGGCCTACTGGATGCTCCCGCCGCAGTCCTGAACAGGGTGATGTGATGGATAGGGATGCCACATTCCATGATGCCAAGCGGCTCTACCTCGAACAGTACGGTGATCCCATGGTGACAAATACCTATCTCAAGATCGCCCTCGCGCTCTTATCTATCGTCTGCGTTGCGCTGGCGCTCATCGACCTGCGGACCATCCGTACCTTTCATAACTTCCGCCCACTCGTCATCCGCATCGACGACTTGGGCCGCGCCGAGGCCATTAACTACCACAACCTCGAATACAAGCCGCAGGATGCCGAAGCCAAGTACTTTCTCTCGGAGTTTTGCGCTCTCTATTACCGCCGCAACCGCTACACGATTCAGGACGATTTCTCGAAGTCCCTCTACTTCCTCGACGGCAAGCTCGCCGATGGCATTTTCGATGCCTACCGCAAGGACGACATCATCAAGAAATTCATCACCAACACCGCAGCGCCCGAGATCGATGTGGACGTGAAGAAAGTCGCGCTAGAAGAAATGCAAACGCCGCCCTTCCGCGCGCGTGTCGACTTCTACATGGTTTATTACTCTCCCGCCGACCATAGCGAGTTGAAGCGCGATCTATACACCGCAAATTTTGTCTTCGTTTTCAAGTCGCAGGTGCCCAACGAACTCATTCCCATCAACCCGCTCGGGATGACCATCACTTACTTCCGCGAAGACCAGGCGTTCAAATGAGAATCCCAGTCCACACGCAAACCCAAGAGGTCGCGGGCGGACGCAGGGCAACGTCGTCCCAACCTCGGCGCGCCACCGCCGCCCTGAAGCCGAGGCTCTGCTCCTCACAGCGGCCACATCCCAACTCACGGGCTTCTGCCACTAGAACAAACGGCGCACCTCACGAGGGCCTCCTTTTCGCCCCGCTTTCCGCCTGCTCCCAGAAGCGCAAAGGGTTTGTGGCAAAACCCTCACTGAATCCGAGGACTTCACGATGATCGCGAACGCCCTGCTGTTCACCATCGTCATCCTGCTGGGCTATGGATTCTGGCTTCTCGACCAGTTGAAATTCATGGCTCGGTACAAGGCGCTCCTGTATCACTCCTACGGAACAACGATTCTCATTTTCTTCGTGGTCCTCTTTGTGAACTTGTTTGGCGCTGCGCTCGCGATCAGCCGCCGTTTCTTCCTCAAGAATACCGGTCGCAAACTCTCCCACCTCGACAAGCAATTTAACGTCAGCCACGCCGACATGCCTGTTCCCGTGAACGAGGAGGATTTCAACTAGTGTCGCGCGACGCCTTTTCCTACGATCCGCAAGACCCTGGCGAGACGCGCGACCAGTCCACGCGCAACTCCACCCGTCAACGGAGATCAACATCTCCTAACACGCGTGACGGCACGAATCCGGCGCCAGAAGCTATCGGCCGTGGCGATAGCACCGACGCTCGGGAGCAGCATTCTGCTCGCGACGAACGCAGCGATTCTCCGCGTGCCTATTACGTTCGCGACCGCGCGTATCTACTCCGCGATTCCGAGATGAACTCCCTCAAGGAAATCGGCAAGTTTCGCGTAATTCCGGTGTCGGACCTTGCGAAGTTCGCCTACGGCGGGAATCGCGAACGAATGGAGAAGGACGTTCGCGCACTCGCGCGCAAGTCTCTGGTCAGGGACAAGACTCTTGAAATCTCGCAGAAGAAAACGTTGCGCGTTGTCACGCTTACGAAAGCCGGCCACCGCATTCTCAAGAGTACGAAGCAAGTGTCCTACGACCAGCCCATCTACCACGGTTTGGTCAAACCCCGCGAAGTCAAGCACGACGCTGATCTCTACAGGCTCTATCAAAAGGAAGCTGCCCGCATCGAGCGTGACGGAGGCCGGCCGGTCCGCGTGCTCCTCGACTACGAACTCAAGCGCAACCTGAATCGCGACCTGGCCCTGCTCGATCCTGAAAAAGACAACGCGGACCGCAAGCGCGAAGTCGCCGAAAAACACCACCTCCAGATCGTGAATGGAAGAATTCCTGTGCCCGATTTGCGTGTCGAGTATGAAACCCAGGAGCTCGAACCGCGCCACGTGGACCTGGAACTGGTGACGCGCGACTACCGACCGCGGGCCATGGCGGCAAAAGCCGCCGCGGGCTTCTCGATGTATGCGCGATCGCAAGACGCATCGCGTTTGCGCCGCGTGCTCGACGAACGCGAAATCACAGCGGGAATCCTTACGCTATGAACATCGCACCCGCGCATCTCGATGCCCTGAAAGCTCTCGGATACACCGAAACAGAGGCCCGGTTTCTCTACATCGTAGCGACGCATTCAGGCTACTTTGTGGCGCGTCAATTCCTCGCCTTCACCGATGCCCATTGGGGCAAGCGCACGGCCATCTTCTGGCACAAACTCCAAACCAAGCGCCACGCCCGGACCGAATGCTTTCCAAAAAGCGGAACGGTCTATCACTTGTTCTCCCGCCGTCTGTATCGCCAGATCGACCGCGAGAACATTCGCAATCGCCGCGAACACGAAATCGAACACATCCAGCGGCGCATCGCAATGCTCGACTTTGTCCTACTGAATCAGGGGCATCAGTACCTTGAAACGGAGCCCGAAAAAGTTCGTTTTTTCTCCAATCAATTAGGCGTAGCGAATCAGTTCCTGCCCTCGAAGATCTACCACGGACAGACAACTTCCCAGCCGACCGTCCGTTACTTCGTCGATAAGTTTCCGATGTTCCTTGCCACCGACACTTCTTCGTCTGTGGTTACGTTTACCTACGTTCATGCGTCAGAGGCAAACTTTACAGAATTCGTGCATCATCTCGAAACGTACCTCCCGCTCTTTCGGCAGCTCTCCGCTTTCCGATTTCTCTATCTGGCGAGAGTCGATTCTCACTTCGAAAAGGCCACAGAACTTTTCGATTCTCTGGTGACCATTCCGCTCGGATCGGACGTTTCGGCGGACTTGTCGCGCTACTTCCACATTCGCAAGACCTGGGACCTCAGCCGGTACACGTCTCTCACCGAAGCTGACCTGATTTTCCGTAATCAGGCCAAAGCCAGATTTGCTGGGCAACGCTTCGAACATCTCTATCGCGGCTGGAAAGTCGGACGAGTGACCGAGGGTGACATCCGCCAGGACTTTGGCGGTAACCAGCGTCGCGCCATCGTGCACTTCGCAGCTGAAGTGCTTTGTCGGTTTGCGGTTCCTGAGAAGGAACCTGAGGCAAAGCGGTGAAGAAGGTAAGGACTACATACTCCACCTTCGTCTTCACCAGTTTCTTCACCCTGCGGCGCGAGCAATTTCTTTGAGGAGCGTCGGATGCCTAACGCAGTGCAAGCAAAAGTCACCGTGGAAAAAACACCGAAACGGGCGGGAGCGACCCCACTTTTTCGGCTTTCAGCCGCCCAAAAAGTTCGTGGGGTCGCTCCCGCCCTGCGGCACGGTAAATCGTGCCGGCTGTTTTTTCCACGGTGACAGAAAGTTCGGAAGAGACATAGATCAACAGAGGAGAAACAACATGCCGATCGTTAAGAAAGCACCAGGGACCATGACTCGAGAAATAAAGCTCGAAGAGCCGGTGAACGAACTGCTTGAAGACTATGCCCGATTCATCGAGAGCAACGCGGACCACATCGTCAACGCCGTCTTGAAGAAAGTCCTTTGGCGGGATCAGGACTACCGCAAGTGGCGCGAAGCGCGGCGTAACTCACAGCCCGGCTCCGACAAAGGACAGCCGGTCGAGGTGCGGGGCAGGGCCTGATGCAAAGAATACTGGAGTCGCGCATGTTCATTGCGGCCGTTCTCGCCATGGCCGCTGGAACGTTCCTGTTTTATGCCCATCCCTTTCCCGACCAGCAGATCTTTTTGCATCTCATCGCCCTGCGCGCCCCCCACGCTTTCCTGAGCTTCAAATACCTCTATTACGTGTTTCTGTTCACCACCCCATACCTCGTCTGCTCGGCGGCGCTTTCGGGTCTCTACATCTTCACTCTGAAAGCGGGCCGCACCATCTCCCCAGGACGCCTTCCCCAATATCCCGACCCCGGCACGAGAGACGAACTATTTCTTATCGTCGGAGAGGTGCATAACCCGCGCAAGCCGGTGGCCGCCAAGGAACCCTATTGGCTCACGATTCCCGAGCGCGGTCTGTTCACGGGAATCGCTATCCTGGGCGCTATCGGTAGCGGTAAGACGAGTTGCTGCATGCTTCCGTTTGCCGAACAAATTCTCGCCTATAGAGCAGCCGACAAAGAGAAGCGTATCGGCGGTTTGATTTTGGAGGTGAAAGGCGATTTTTGCCGCAAGGTGAAAGACATCCTCGCGCGTCACCAGCGCGTAGAGGATTACATCGAAATCAGTCTCGATTCCGAATACTGCTACAACCCTCTTCACAACGATCTCGACGCCTACGCGCTCGCCTACAACATCGCCTCGCTTCTCAATAATCTCTTTGGCCGTGGCAAGGAGCCTTTCTGGCAGCAGGCCTACACCAACCTCGTGAAGTTCATCATCCTGCTTCACAAGGCCGCCTACGACTACGTTACGTTCTTCGATGTCTACCAATGCGCGATCTCTCCGCCGCTCCTTGAAGAGCGAATTGCAGAGGCCGAGGACATCATTCTCGGACGCCATTACGTGGCGATTGCCCCCAAAGTCTTTGGCGAGCGCACTGCCGACCTCGCCGGGCTCGGTTTCGTTCACGACGAGAGGGAAGACCGCTATCTTGCATCTGCATCCCCCGAACTGCGGGACATATTACGGATGCGAGGCGTTCCATCGGAGGCTCGCACGGTTCACGACCCGGCCCAAGCCGATCCCGAGAAGCTGGCTCAACTGGAAGCCGTCCAGCGCTGGTTTCGAGACGACTGGAAACGCATCGAGCCGAAACTCCGCAGCTCCATCGTGGAGGGGGTTTCCGTCTTCCTCTCGCTCTTCGATGACAACTCCAAAGTGAAGCGAGTCTTCTGCCCGAAGAAGGAGTGCTACGACCCCCGGAAAAACGCGAACAACCGATTCGGCAAGCCCC
>Ga0209624_10000161_pt1 | contig 62374 bp, 32 predicted proteins | sample JacPinW_OM2H0_O1_FD_188565 | JGI IMG/M metagenome (GOLD analysis project Ga0209624, IMG submission 188565) | Forest soil microbial communities from Algoma, Ontario, Canada - Jack Pine, Ontario site 1_JW_OM2H0_O1 (SPAdes) (version 2) | ecosystem: Environmental > Terrestrial > Soil > Boreal... | reverse complement strand
AACGTAAGCTTTTGATTGTTACCTCCTTCATTAATTTTATTATTAGTGAGTGCTTTAGTTGAAGGTGGAGCTGGAACCGGTTGATTACGCTATCTAATTATTTTAGGTTTAGATTTTAATTTAAATTTTGAATCTCTCCCCCTAATGGGCTTAGATTCGTATTTAGATTTTGAATCTATTTTAGTTCTTTCAAGTTCGAGTTTATTTATTTGTAAATGAGACAATAATTCTATTACTGGTAGATACTATAAAAGAACTTTAACCAATTTTGAAAAAAATTCTATTCAGCTTAAAAAAAATCAAAAGAGTGCTATAACGGGAATACTTTTAGCGAAAGGGCAAATGGTTACAGGGAAAGGAAAAAGCGTTAATCCTAAACTAACTTTAAGCCTACCTCTTAGCCAATTTGCTTTTATTTGAAATCATACAATTTTATTATTCTCTCTAATTGCATCTTGACCAAAGTGAATTGTACGCTACTTTTATGGTAGAAAATCTATATCTCTACTATTTAGTACTAGACAATTACCTTGTTTAATGGAATTTTTAAATTTATTCTACCCTAATGGTATAAAAGAAATTAGTATCAATCTTATTCCTTATTTAGATTTTATGGCTTTAGCAATTTGAATTATGTTAGCTGGGTCAAAATTTAATGGTGGTATAATTTTACGTACTGACCAATTTAGCCTTAAAGATGTAATTCTTCTGCTTAATATCCTTAAATTCAATTTTAATATTGATGCCACTCTAATATACCAAGTAGATCCATATTCCCCAGAATTAGCAAATCCTTTAGATCCTAATAATGATAAAACAATATGAGGACCAAATAAAAATGCTAGAATCGTAATTAATAAAAATAACTTAGATAAAGTAAGGGAAGACATACGACCCTTTTTTTCTAGCGATATGGTTAATAAAATCGTAAAATAAATTATTTTATCATTACATCATACCTCTCTTTCCTTAAAACTAAAAGATAATAAAGGTAAGGTGTTTTAATAATTTAAAGCTGAATAAATTTCCTTTAATAGTATAAAGAATAGAAATATTTTTCATATCATATTAAATAAGAACTTTAAAATATAAAATATTAGACTTAACTTGTATTTAAATTTACAGTTAATCAGCATGTCTAAAAAGGAGGAGAATTCTATAGCTAGTTACTTCTGCATCCCTAACCTTTCATAATTATGAGTTTCATATTTAGGAGTTTCATATTTATGATTCGAAGGTAAAGTTAAATATTGATTTAAATAAAATATAATTTTTACTCTTAACTTAATAATAATGCTAGATAAATAGTTTTAGTTATTTCCCCCGAATTATTTCCTCATGGTAAGGCAAACGAACTCTATAATTTAATTATAAATTATAAGAATCTCTTTTTCAACCGAATTAGATTAGAAAGAACCTTATTTTATATTTAATTGAGTACCTAAAAGGAAAATAACCTTCAATAAGAATTTAGGAAAATTTAATTAACTTATTAAATCGCGGAGTTTTAATTTATATTTTAACTTAGTTTAGTTTTTTACTATCCTATTTTAATTATAAAAACAGGTTTGATAGAATATAGTCAATGGACTTAATTTTATTCAGACTGGGAAGCCGTATGCTTATAAATAGGCTTGTACGGTTTAACAAAGAAATTTATATAATCTAATCTAATCTTATCTAATCTTATCTAATCTTATTTAATCTAATCTAATCTTATCTTATCTCATCTTATCTTATACTATATTTTTATATTATATTTATTTATTTCAATTTTACTTTCCTTCAATCCAAATACACTTTTAACTTTCTCCATTTTAGAAGGTAGCGCTTTAATTTTTTATAAACAAGCCTTTTTCTTTTTAATTTGGTAAGGGCAAAGGATATTGGATAGGCAAGGTGGAAAGAAGAATATACTATATAGTTTTACTTTTTTATTTATTAATTAGATTTTATTAGATTTTTATTTTTAGATTAGGTTAGAGGGTCAAAGTCCCTTATTAGATTTAGTTAGATTTATTTATTCTTTGACACTGTTTATCCTCCTCTTTCTTCAATTCAAAGTCACTCAGGTGGTGCAGTAGATCTTCTGATCTTTTCTCTACACTTAGCTGGAGTTTCTTCACTTCTAGGTGCTATTAATTTTATTAGCACTGTTATGAATATGAGAACTCATGGAATGGCATATCATAAATTACCTTTATTTTGTTGAGCTATAGTAATAACCGCTGTATTATTATTATTATCGTTACCCGTATTAGCCGGAGCGATTACAATGATTTTAACTGATCGTAACTTTAATACTAGTTTCTATGATCCTAGTGCTGGAGGTGATCCTGTTTTATATCAACATTTATTCTGATTCTTTGGGCATTTATACGAGTGCCTTTATTTCGAAACAAATAATTATTTAAAAATTGGGTGAATTTCATAAAAATCTTTATATTTATTATTAAAAGATAATTTGAAGCTAAGCATATAATATTATCCTCTGATTATATGAAAGTTCAACGACTATTTGATGAGTTTATTTTAAAATAAAACAATAATTCAAACACGAGCGCCCAACTTGTATCTACAAATTCTTAAATTGTATTAATATATAATGTGACTCTTTCTTCTTATTATAAATATTAGAGTAGGGTCATGTAACTGTTAATACTTAAAATTTAATTTAACAAGATGATATAGTCTGAACCTAGTAGTAATATTAGGAGTAAATTTAAATGATTTACTATTAACATTCTTTGCCGGAAGTTTATATTTTAGTAATTCCTGCCTTTGGAATCGTGAGTCATGTAATATCTACATTCTCAGGTAAAACAATCTTTGGTTACTTGGGTTTATAATTTAGATTAAGCCCCATTATATTTATCAAATTATATAATGAAAACTGGATTAATTGCAAGAAACACTTATATTAATTGTTATTATAAGTCAATTTGCAGCCAAGCTTAAAATAAAAAATAAAAATTAAGAAGGTTCAACGACTAGATAAAGAGAATTCTATCCACGAACATCCAGCAATTCGATTATTTTTAAAATAGTTAAATTGATTACATAGTCTGAACAATAATATGAATTATTGAAGTAATGATTTAAATATTATTACAAAACAAATTGATGATCTACGCGATTATATCTATTGGTATCCTTGGATTTATTGTTTGAGCTCATCATATGTATTCTGTAGGTATGGATGTTGATACGCGGGCTTACTTCACTAGTGCTACTATGATCATCGCAGTACCAACTGCAATTAAAATCTTTTCTTGATTAGCTACAGCTTGAGGTGGATCTGTTAGAATTAATACTCCTATGTTATTCACCTTAGGTTTCATCTGTCTATTCACTATTGGTGGATTGATTATATACCGGTCGGTTCACTTTAAAGACTGTTATATGCTGGAATACTCTATAATTATAACTAAGTAACTATAATATTTTTAATTAGTGAAAAACTTAGATTACTATTTATATTATTAACTCTATATATTAGTATTTTATATTGCTATTATTTATTAAAGCTTTTCCCCCTTTATATAATAAGAAGAATAAGCAATTTAATTTAGCAAATAGAACAATCAGCAGGTCACTTTTTTAGTTACCTCATCGACTAAACACAGTCCTCAGAATAAATTTTTGAGAAGAGATAGTCAGTTAGTATAGATTAATATTTACTATACTTTGTTAAGAATATATCACTTTTGATAACATTCCTTTCTTAATGGATATGCCTCGCTTTGAATTAGATTTTACAATTTATCAGAATAATACTAATCCATTCTTAGCAGCATTCCTTTTGCAATTGAAATTTTTGAAAATTAAACCTATTTTAATCTGTCCTTTTAATAGAAGAGATCTCTATTTTAAGGAAATTAAAGGTAAATCAGGAATCTATTGTTTATTTAACACAGAAAATGGAAATTTCTATATTGGAAGTTCTACAAATTTAGCTATAGTTTAGGTGAGTATATGAGTCAAAGTAGCATCGCAGCTATGATACTTAAAAATATGAGAATTGCTAAAGCTCTTTTAAAGTATGGAACGAGTCCTTTTATTCTTATTATTATAGAATTTACACCAATAGATTTATTAGCTGTAAGAGAGACTTTCTTCATTACTGTATTAAACCCAATATACAATATTTTAAAGGAAGCTTATAGTAGTGCAGGTTTTACTCATTCATTTGAAACACTAATTAAATTAATGTCGGTGAATTCGTTATCTCCTCTATATATTTATGACTCTTTTAAAACCTTACTAGTTGTTTTCCCTTCAGTAAAAACTTTAGCTGATTTAATTCAAGCCAATTCCGTTGCTATTACTAATTGTATAGCAGATAGTTCCCTTTTTAGAGGTGGATGATATTTCAGTTTAAATATTTAAAATAAAATTTTCCCTTTATAAGTAACCGGTGTAATTTTAGCGAACGCTAGTCTAGATATAGCATTTCATGATATTCCTTTAACTTTTAGCCTAAAACCTTTTATACCTTAAATTTATGGAGAGTGAAAATACTTTATAAAACATTAATAATGGTATTTATGAATAATTCTTGCCTCTCTAACTAAGGTCCATATTGAAAGGAATAATAAAATTTCAATATAATAGAAGGTAATCCTAATAATATGTGTCTTGCTAAAACATTGCTATGGTTAGTATTCTAATATATATAATTATCAAATATACTAAACCGGCTATTATTCTAATTATTTAAATTTATAATTAATTATGAAATAGCTAACGGAAAAGTACTAATTATTTAAGATCTAATGCAATCTTTTTTACTACAAATAGTTAGTTAATTCCGTGGAAACTTCTTAAATTTAAGATTGATCCGTAGAGACTAAACGCAATGCAATTACTTTATTAATTTATATAATACAAAGATAGAGTTTAAATCAATTTTTATTCTTCTAACTTTACTAATAATATTTCAAAGATAAGTAGTTGAAGATATAGTCCGATCTTTTTTGAAAAACAAAGTTAACAGAGTCAAATTTCAACGACATATTTCGTAGTTGCTCATTTCCACTACGTTTTGAGTATTAGTTTAATTTCCAGTCTCATTATTTAAAAATAAATAACAAAAAATGTCTTTACAAATCATAAATTTTAATAACTAAAATGGGTTTTATTAAAGGCGCTTGGGTGAATTGCAACAAAATCTTTATTCTTAAATAGAATATTTTAAAGATCATTTGCAGCTAAGCATATATTAATGTCCAAAAATATATATGAAAGTTCAACGACTAATTGGTGAGTTACATTAACAATAAACCAAACATGAGTGCCCAACTTGTAAAAATATAACTTATAAATAGAACTAAGTATTAATTTTAACAAGATGACATAGTCTGAATCTAATAGAAATATTATAAAAGTAAATTTAAATGGTTTACTAATAACATAATTGGGGAGCAGTTTTCGGACTTTTTTCAGGTTTTTATTACTGATCAAGTAAAATCATTGGAAAACAATATAACGAAATATTAGGACAAATTCATTTCTGAGTTCTGTTTATCGGGGTTGATGAATTAAAATCTTATTAGCCCCTTTTTTTCTATATGCTGGGAAATTTATAAAGCTTAAGTACTCTATATCAAAAGTCAAAATCTTAAGTAATAATTAAATAATCAGCAGAAAATAAATAATAATATTACTATAAAATTAAAAGTAGTATTCAGCCCTTTTTACTCATTAAAATTTAAAAGTGAGAGGGAGGTTTTCTCAGAGACTACACGAAAAAGATTACTATACCGTGTTTATATAAAATAAATCGGTAATAAATATTAATTAAGATATAGTCCAAATTAGTTACTTATAATTTAATTTGTAATCTTACATTTTTCCCACAACATTTCTTAGGTTTACAAGGAATGCCACGGCGATATAGCGATTATCCCGATGCTTTTGCAGCCTGAAATATGCTATCAAGTATAGGTTCAATGATTTCTGCTGTTGCTACATTAATATTCATTTATATTTTATTTGATATTTTTGCCAACGGTAAAGTTGTTAGCCATAATCCTTGAGCTGTACCTGTCTTCTTTAGTGAAACACCAATTTTACCAGAAGATAGTCTAGCATCAGAGACTTTAGAATGAACTGTAGAATCTCCTATTCCTTACCATAGTTATATCGAGGTTCCTGTACAATCTTAGTTAATTCAGTAGCTAATAATGCTTCTAATTACTTCTAAATATTTATAATAATAAATAATAAATAATTTCTAATATACCCTCAACCCCTTTTTCTAATCCTTTTTATTTAAATATTTAATAAATAAATAAATAGATAAAATCATAAATAAAAATAAACTTTTCCTAAACCCCTAGTTCTAGCTTTAAAAAGCTTCAAATAAATAGATATTAAATCTAAACATTATTTATAAATTAACCATGCTAACTTTATATATTTTCATTTTAATGTTTACTAATGCTTTAAATAGTATTCGTTTACAAGAGACAAAAATTAATTCAATATTTATAAATAGAATTACAATACTTACTTTATTAATTTCTATTCTATTAAATTTCAATATCTTATATTTCAATGCTATTGGTAAAGGTATTGGTATTTTTAGTGGACTATTTCAAATAACCTGAACTGCTTCATTAATTGAATTATTATTATTAATAGTTTGTATTTTTATATTATTAAGTTGACCTTATGTTCAAAATTTAAGTAATTTAAAGAGTAGTAGTTTAAGTATTACTAATTCAGATCATTATTCATTAATTGCTTTATTTAGTATATTAGGAGGGAGTCTTCTAATGTCAAGTTTAGATTTATTAAGTATGTATCTAAGTATAGAATTACAATCTTTTGCATTATATATTTTAGCTACTTTAGATAAAAATAGACTTTCTTCAGCAGAGAGTGGATTAAAATATTTCTTATTAGGTAGTCTTTCTTCTACTTTCATTTTATTAGGAGCAGCTATTGTTTATACTTTTACTGGTCTTACACAATTTGAATCTTTAAATGCTTTAATTAGTGTTCCATTAATTAATATTGATAATAATATTACTCAAGCCTTTATTTTTGGTATAGTATTAATTTTAGTTGGTTTTTTCTTTAAAATTTCTGCAGCACCTTTCCATCAATGAGCACCTGATGTTTATGATGGTACACCTACAATTGTAACTGTATGATTAACAATTATAGCTAAATTAACTATCTTTGTATTTTTATTAGGATTATTAGATTTCTCATTTATTTCATCACTAACTAATTATGATTTTAGTTCTTTATTAGAAAGCAGTATAAATTTATATAATAGTAATTTTATAATTAAAAATTTATTATTATTAGGTTCATTACTTTCTTTAATAGTAGGAACTATAGCGGGATTAAGTCAAATTAAAATTAAACGATTATTAGCACTTAGTTCCGTAAGTCATGTTGGATTTTTATTATTAGCTTTAGGGATCTTTAGTCAAAAATCTTTAGATTCATTTATATTCTACTTAATACAATATTCAATAACAAGTTTAAATATATTCTTAATCCTTCTTGCTTTTGGTTATGTAATTAATAATATTACTAGAAGTCAAGATAATTGAAATGTTAATTTAGATTTAAATTATTTAGTGGAATTAAAAGGATTAATTAATTCAAATAGAATATTATCTATAAGTTTAGCTATTTGTCTATTCTCAATGGCTGGTATTCCACCATTAGTTGGATTTTTTTCAAAACAATTTGTATTATTTAGTTCAATTGAAAGTGGTGCTAATTTTATTTCTATTGTAGCAATTTTAGTTAGTGTAATCAGTGCTTCATATTATTTAAAACTAATACGATTAACTTTTTTCAGTACACCAGAAAACAAAGAAATAATATTAAATGAAAATATTAATGAAAATAATAATACTAATAACTATATTATTCAATTATCAAGTATTCAAAGTTATTTAATATCGGTATTAACATTAATGATATTTTTCTTCTTTTTAAATCCTTCTTTATTATTAAATGGAACTCAGTTAGTTTCTTTAATTTATTTTAATTTCTAATTTAGAATTTCTAATTTAATTTATAAAAAAAATGAACGCATTACTAATCATATTTATTTTTGTTCCTGTTTTAGCAGGTGTCTTATTAATTTTAAATTTATTATTTGCTCCTTCTAAACCCGACTCAGAAAAAGTTTTAACTTATGAATGTGGTTTCTCTCCTATTTTAGGTCAAACTAGAAGCACTTTTCATATTTCATTCTTTTTAATTGCACTAGCTTTTTTAATTTTAGATTTAGAAATCTTATTTTTCTTCCCTATTGCAATATCTCTAAGTCAAGTTGGTTTATTTGGTTTAATAATAGGTTTAATCTTTTTCATTATCTTAACTTTAGGTTATGCGGTTGAAATCTTAGCCGGTAATCTAAAAGTATCTAATAGTAGTCTAACTAAATTAAACAAATAATTTATTATTTACTATTATACAAAAAAACTAAAATTATCTTTATTGCTAACCATCTAATATATCTTTTATACTTTAGATTGGTTTTGCAAATCCCTTAATTAAAGCAAAGAATTAATAATTTTCTTTCTTATCAATTTTAAGTAATAGGAATTTAAATCCTATATATCTTTAATATATTTTTAGGATAGGATAAGATATTCTTAATCTTATTTCTAATTATATTATATTATATACACATAAATATTTTAATAATAATGAACACTCAAATTTTAAATAATAGACAACAATTTCAAGCTTTCCCTTTCCATTTAGTTAATTTATCACCTTGACCATTATTAACTTCTTTTTCAGTTTTAACAATGGCTGTATCAGCAGTTTTATGTTTCCATGGTTTTAATTATGGTGGTTATTTACTACTTTTAGGATTTATTTTAACAGTAGGAGTTATGGTATTATGATTTTTTGATGTTACTACTGAAGCCACTTTTTTAGGAGATCATACTACTCAAGTTAGAAGAGGTTTAACAATTGGTTTTGTTTTATTTGTGGTTAGTGAAGTTTTCGCTTTCCTCTCAGTATTCTGAGCATTCTTTCATTCGAGTTTATCACCTGAAATTAGTATCGGGTCAACTTGACCTCCTTTTGGTATTGTAGCATTAGATCCATTTGCTATCCCTCTTTTAAATACTGTACTTTTATTATCTAGTGGTGCATTCGTTACTTGAGCTCATCACGGTTTAATTCAAGGTAATAGAAAAGCAGCTATATGAGGTACAATCTTAACTCTTATATTTGCTATTGCTTTCACTGCATTACAATGATATGAATATTTAGAAGCTAGTTTCACATTTGCTGATTCTGTATTTGGTAGTGCTTTCTTTGCTTCTACTGGATTACATGGTATTCATGTTATAATTGGAAGCCTTTTCATCTCAGTAGGATTAATTAGAATTATCTTCTATCATTTTACTGACTCTCATCATAATGGTTTTGAAGCTGCTATATTATATTGACATTTTGTTGATGTGGTATGATTATTCTTATTCCTTTCAGTATATTATTGAGGAGGTAACTAATTTTATTTACCCTTTCCATCTTATCACTGAATAGATAATTTATAATCTTTTTATGTTATTTTATACTAAATCCCTTTCCCCCCCACCTTTTTATTAAATCTCCTTTTAATAATAGTTAAATTAAATTAAATTCAATAAATTAAATTAAACACAAAATAAAAGGTTGATTCTTATCTTTATTTTATTAATAAAAATTAAATATCTTAAAACAAATTTAATATAAAAAATAGAATAAAAATAAATTTATTACCTGTCCCTAAGGATAAAAACAATAATTATGACTTTTTCAATATCTTTATTTATTATAGGTATTTTAGGATTTATTTTAAATAGAAAAAATATTATCTTATTAATTATCTCACTTGAAATTTTACTATTATCAGTAACTCTTTTATTTTTAATCTCTAGTTATAATTTTGATGATAACCTAGGACAAACTTTTGGGTTATATATCATTGCTGTAGCTGGTGCTGAATCAGTAATTGGTTTGAGTATTCTAATTGCTTATTATAGATTAAAGGGAAGCATATCATTAAGAACTAATTAAATTAAATTTTATAAAATGTATATTACTCTTATTTTTTTACCTATTTTAGGTTCTATTTTTGCTGGTTTCTTTGGTAGAAAAGTTGGTATCTTTGGAGCACAATTTATTACTTGTTTATCTCTATTTTTATCAGCTGTTTTATCATCTATTGCTTTCTTTGAAGTTGGCTTCTGTAATAGCCCTGTTACTATTAATTTAGGTAGTTGAATCGATTCTGAATTATTAACAATATCTTGAGAATTTTATTTTGATCAATTATCGGTAACTTTCTGTATTATGATAACTTATATTACTTTCTTAATTTTAGTTTATACTGTTTATTATATGGATGGACAACCTCATAATCAAAGATTCTTCTCTTATTTATCCGCTTTCGCTGGATTCATGTTAGTTTTAGTAACTGCTGGTAATTATTTCGTTATGTTTGTAGGGTGAGAATTCATTGGTATTATATCTTATCTATTAATTAGTTATTATTTTACTAGAATTCAAGCTGTAAAATCTGCACTTTTAGCTTTAACTATGAATCGATTAGGTGATATGATTCTTTCATTAGCCTTTTTTGCTTTATTTGCTACAGTATGTACTTTAGATTTTTCTACAGTATTTAGTATATCTCCTTATTTAAATGAAAATATTTTAACTATTGTTGCTTTATTTTTATTTGGAGGTGCTTGTGCTAAATCGGCCCAAATCCCTTTACATACCTGATTACCCGGATCTATGGAGGCAGCGCGAAATGTAACGTGAAAATTTTTATTAATAATATTTATAATTTATTTTTATTCAGATATAGCTTATTTAGTCGCTACTATCATTATGAATATAACTGATGAAGGAAACATGTTTTGTTTAATGTTTATGCCTACTCTCTTTTATTCTAGAGAGAGAGACAATAAGGGTAGATTCGTTAAACTTAAAAACACAAATGAAATAATAGCATTGCCTGAAGACCTTTCAGGTTTTCTAGTTGGTAGCCTCTTAGGAGATGGTTCTTTACAATATAGTAAGAAAGATTCCGAAGGTAGAGGTACAGGTAATGTTCAATTTGCTATTACATATAAAAGTTTACTCTATATGCAATATATAATCAGTTTTATTTTACCCTTATCTTTAAAAACGGAACCTACACCTTGACCTAATCCAATAACTGGATTAATCCCTACGCAATATTTTTTTAGAACAAGATCTTTACCTGTTTTAACTCTATGACATAGCCAATGATATAGATGAGATACAGATCTAAATAAATATGTTAAAATTGTTCCCTCTAATATAGAGGATTTAATAACTGAACTTAGTTTAGCTATATGAATTATGGATGATGGATTTGCTGCAGGAAACGGAGTAGGTTTATGTACGGAATGTTTTACAGATGCTGAAATAAATTTACTTAAATCAGTTCTAGAATCTAAATTTAAATTAATTGTAAATAAACAAAAAAGAGTAACTAGTACCGGGAAAGTAAGTTCACGACTATTTATTAGTGCACAATCTCGAGAACAATTACATTCTTTAGTTCTGCCTTATTTTATTCCTTCAATGTTATATAAATTAAATATTAAATAATATCTAATTTTACAATACAAAATGGGTCTCCTTAAATTTAACTATATGCTGGAAATTATAATAATTTTAATTACTTTATATTTACCTTTTTACTTAAGTTTATAAAAGTCAAAATATTAAAATAAATAAAATCAGCAGGGAATAATATTCTTTTATTTAATATAAAAGTTTAAAACCCTCAGAGACTTCACGTTAAAATTTTATTGTTTCCCCAAAAGGGGCGACGATAATTTAAGATATAGTCCGAACTATGATTCTCCTTTATTAAAGGATTAAGAATTTTTATCATAGTTATGCCAACTCCCGTTTCTGCTTTACTACATGCTGCTACTCTAGTTACAGCCGGTATATTTTTATTATTAAGATCTAGTCCAATTCTAAGTTATAGTAGCGATGCTTTATTAGTAATAACTTTAATAGGATCATTAACCGCTTTTGTTGCAGGTACAACGGCTTTAGTACAAAATGATTTAAAAAGAATTATCGCCTTTTCAACAATTAGCCAATTAGGTTATATGATGATAGCTATTGGTTTAGCACAATGAAATATTGCTTTATTCCATACTGTACTTCATGCTTTCTTTAAAGCTTTATTATTTTTATCCGCTGGTGTTATTATTCATTCATTATCTGATCAACAAGATATTAGAAAAATGGGTGGATTAATTAAATTTTTACCTTTTACTTACATAATTATGTTAATAGGTACAATAGCATTATTAGGTTTACCTTGATTAAGTGGATTCTATTCTAAAGATTTAATTTTAGAGTTAGCATTTGGTAAATATCAATTTACTAGTTTATTTGCTTTCACTTTAGGAACAATTACAGCATGTTTAACTGCTTTCTATAGTGTAAGATTAATTAACTTAGTTTTCTTTACTGTGCCTAATGCCAATAAAAATTCTTATTTAAATATTCACGCTGAGCCCTTAACTGTAATAATTCCATTAACTATTTTAGCACTTTTTGCTATATTTTTAGGATTTATTGGTTCTGATGTTGTAGCAATGGGTTCAGATTTCTTTGCTAATAGTCTTTTCTATCATCCTTCTCAAATCAATATTATTGAAGCTGAATTCTCTTTACCTACTTATATTAAACTTTTACCTACTATTTTATCTTTAATTGGTGCTTTCGCTGCCTTTTATTTATATCATTATTCATCTGATTTTATAACTAATCTTACTTATAATACTAAAATGAATTTAGGTAGAATTTTATATACTTTCTTAAATGGTAAATATTTATTTGATATTATCTATAATAATTATTTCATTTCTGGAGGACTTAAATTAGGTTATATTGTTTCGAAAATGTTAGATAAAGGTATTATTGAATTAATTGGACCTTATGGACTTACTGAAGGATCTTATTCTACTAGTTATAATATGACTAAATTAGATACTGGAATTATAACAACTTATGCTTTAATTATTGCATTAGGTTTAATAAGTCTAGTTTTCTTAATTTTCTCACCTATTTTATTAAGTAACTTCACTATTTCTGCTCCAATGTTAGTTTCAACTAGTCAAAATCTTTTCAATTTATTAACATTTAAAATTATTTTACTAAGTATCGTTTCAACGTTCCTAGTATTAAATATTAAATTAAATTAATCTTAATTTTGTTAACTGCTTAATAGTAAATCTCATTATTTTTTTTTGTATCCCTAGTCAAATTTATTAAAAAGCCATTCCACCCCTTTTACCATAAAGTCGGAAGATAATCATATAATTTATATATTTAGTTAATATCTAATTTATATATTTAGTTAATGATTAATCTATACCCAAAAGGCTTTATTTTATAATAAGATAACAATACTTTGATTAAAATTAGGCGTATATAAATAATAAAATTTTAAATTAAAGATTTTATAAAAAGTCTATCTCGAAATTTAAAAATGAACTTATATAAGTAACGTCAACCCCATATAGAAAAAAGCTGAATCATAAAAGGTATTTCAAACACAGTTTTCTTTCATTTGATCTATTTCATTTACTTTTTATTTATTAAGTAATATAAAACTAAAGAGTATAGTATAATGGTAGTATATCGGTCTTCAAAACCGCAAGTATGAGTTCAAATCTCGTTACTCTTGAATATACTATATTATATATTTTGATATAATTTTATATACTATATATTATCTTTATATTTATCTTTACCCTGCGGGACCTAGTCGATATTAGATACTTTTATCTTAATGATTATATTATCTTTATTTCTATCTTTACCCTGCGGGACCTAGTCGATATTAGATAAACGTCTCATTTTATTCTTATTAAAATTTTAATATACTACCATTTTAAATGAAATGTAGGTAGATTTTATTTTTTCTAAGCTTATATTTAATGTAGTAAAAGTCAGTAAAGATGTCTTTTTCATTTTATGAACCTTATAATACAAAAAAAATAAGGCACACAAGTCTTTAATTATTAGTTCTTTAAATCTTTGATTAAATCTACCCCTCCTTATTGAGGATATGAGGGTAAATACTGGTTATTTATTTAAGATTAAAGTATATGGTCTGCCTATAAAGTATCAATATAATAATTTATAATTTATAAAACTTTCTAGTCTACTTATGCCGTATTGCTTATATATTAGTCTACTTATGCCGTATTGCTTATATATGACTCTCTATCTTTTTCTCCACTTTTTATATAAAACTTACAGAGTTAATGTGGGAAATTAAGAAACATTCCTTTCTTTATAAACAAATTTGTAAATGGCTGATTTTATTAGGGACGAGATATTAGTTATCTTCCTTTCTTTGATTTAACTGGATGGTCTTCTTATTTTCATTTTATAATTTACTTTCTTTTAAGTTAGGGTTCGCAGAGGAGATATTAAAGATAGTAGAAAGGGATAGCTACAGCAATGGTATATTAAGAATATTCCGACTTATTTAAAGATTTTATTCATGATCTACTTATTCTGTATTTAAGCTTATTTTTACGACTTTTAAAGCAGCTCGGTTACTAGTGGTATATTAAGTATAAATAATAATAAACAATAATAAATAATAATAAATAATCAAATTTAATCCAGGGTAGAAGACAAATTGGTGAGTTGTTACTTTTGGGAAGTAAAGAAGTGAGTTCGATTCTCGCCTACCCTAACTCTTATATTTTATAGAATTAGTTAAGTCAGGTATTATAGCAAAGTGGTTATGCGGCGTACTGTTAATACGTTTTTACGGGAGTTCGAACCTCTCTAATACCTATTTTATACGTTATTTTCCTCCCTGTTTTCATTTTTAATGGTATAAAGGAGGGCACGATAATAAACCAAATTTCAAATTCTTAGACATTATAATCTTTGAATTCTTTTAGCATATAGCGACTAATTTATTTAGTTCAATTATTTAAAAAAACTAGTTAAATTAGTATTATGGTTATTTTGAAAGAATAATTAAATTTATTCTAATCGAAAGATAATTAATATGTAAACATTTAGTTATATTGTATAATTATCTATGCCAATTAGTAAATCTTCTTACTAGCCTAAAAACCTTCCTTTTTATATTTTTAATACTAAGACTTTAAGGATTTCCTTTCAGTTAAGATTTGCTTTTTAAAAAGTTAGTATCTATGGTATGCTATATAAATAAAGAGGGTTTAAAGGTAAAACCTAAAATAATAGCAATGAACTTAAAAAGTGTATTACAAGAGATCTTAATTTTCGCTAGTATTAGCTCTGCTATATTAGTTATTATCTCTAAAAATCCAGTTATTTCTGTGATTTATTTAATTAGTCTAGTTTTAAATACCGCCTTATACTTAATAGTTAAAGGTATTTATTATATTGGTATTAGTTATATCTTAATTTATATTGGAGCTATAATCGTTCTATTCTTATTTGTAATTATGATGATTAATATTCGATTAACTGATATATTAGAAATAGGTTTCGAATATACTAAAAATATACCTTTAGGTTTAACTGTATCAGGATTATTATTATTTGAATTAATAAATGTATTACCTAGTTACTTAAATACTCTAAGTTTACCATTAGAAAGTAATTTAATTACTCTAGTTCGTGAATTTTTAGTAAGTTTAACATACACTATATATAATACAATTATTAGCTTAATTAATGGAACAATTTCTGCTACAGGATTACAAGAAACTATAATAAATTCAGAATATTATATAAATAATGTAAATATACTTGGTAATCTTTCTTCATTGACTTTCAATAATTGACCTGAAACTCTGATAGAAAATTATTCACAAATTACAGGTGTAGCTTATAGTTTATATACAATATGATCATTTTGATTTTTATTATGTGGTCTAATATTATTACTCGCTATGTTAGCACCTATCTATATTTCAAAAATCAATTAAATTAAAGAAATTTTAATACCTATTATCTTAGGACTTAAATTTGGAAGATCTTACAACACTATATATAATTTTGATAAAATCGTAATTTACTTTTAATATCAAAAGAGATATAAATTTATTATATTAATATGAAATCTTTTCTAACAAATTATTGAACTAATTTAGTGAATTCTAACGCAAAATCTAAAGCTAAAAAAATCAGAAATAAACAAAATAACATAAATTTAAATCTGAAATTAGCTTCTCAAAAACAATTAGAATTACAATCTAATATTTGATTACAATTTAAAAATTTAGCTTTAAAAAATTTAATCGGTTCACATATGAAAATGCCTGTACAATTATTTTTTAATAGTAATAAGTTTGTTTATTCTTTTAATAAATCTAATAACCTCTTCCCATTATTAACTAAAGTTGAGTCATTATTGAAAAATTTTTTTTTATCTATATATTGTTTAATAAGTAAACCAATATATTTAATAACTCATGATAAAGTGATAATTAGACTATTTGTATATTTATCTCCAAAAATCTCTACTTTTATAAATAGTGGTCTGTCATTACCTTTAAAAAATAAAGACAAAAGAGGATTATTAAATTTATTTAAAGTAAATAATAGTAACAAAGATACTTCTATTTTATTAGATCCTAAGTCACAGATTAATTTAAAATTAAGTTCTATTACTTCCGTGTTTGAAAAGATTTTTAACAAAAAAGTTCAATTAGAACTTATAAAATTACAACACCCTTTCCATAACTCTAAAATTTTAGCTCAAGTTCTCGGTTTAAACGTAAGCAAATATAGATTTAAAAGATTAATTAAAATATTAGTCCCTAGAGCTGTAATTGTTAACCCTACTGATAAACAAGTTAATTATTTTGAGTTAAGAGAAGAGGAAAGAAAAGCACGAAGATTTAAACAAAGTATAACAACTTCTTATTTAAATAATCCTTACTTTAATTATAATAATGCTTCTTTTAATAAAATTATATCACAATTATTATCTACTGCTTCAATTAAACTTCCATTAAATACTAATAGTGATGCACTTAATAATAAATCAATCTTTAATTCTTACCTATCTGGTATTAATGTAAAATTAGGTGGTAGATTAGTTACTGAACCATTGCGACCACGATTCTCTGTACAAAATAACCAACAAGGGTCACTAGCACGGGTTAAAGTACAAGTTATTGAAAGAAGCCGTTATACTGGTAAAAATAAAAGAGGTAGTTATTCTATTACAGTGACAATGAGCCATGTATTAAATTCTTAAACTACAAATTATTAAATTACAAAAATTACTAATAAAAACCTTAATCCCTTTCTCACCCCATAATCTTTAATACTAAACCTTATGTTATTTTTTAATATCCTAATCCCTATGCCCTTTTAAGCAAAGATTTAATTAAAATATTTAAATGTAGCTAACCCACCTTAAACATTATATTTTTTTGATATTTAGTTCTATATAATGACATATAGACTCTTAGATTCTTATATTGAAGCTATTAGAGCTAGCACCAGGAGAATATATGGTGTTAAACACCCGCTCTAATCTCGTAGTTTAAACTTTACAAAGTTAAATCTAATGGGTTTAAATCATCCCCACGGGGAGGGCTAGAAGCAGGTTTCTAAATGTAGTCATTATTTATTTTTCATTTTTAGACTTTCCATGTGTTTATAATTTACCCTCCCCTGTTCAATGGAGTTAACTTTCTATCAATTAAGTAGTAGATGGAATTGAACCTTTGTACTTACATATTTCTTGATTACTCTATTATATTAGCTTCTTTGTCATTTAAGCTTTCCTGATTTATTCTGAATTACAGGGTGCTAAGCTCAGATATTTCCGAAAATGATCATGGAATCCAATATACTTAATTACTAAAAGTAGCGTTGGTATTCTAATTTATTTTAGTTATTTACAAAAAATAAAAATTTAGCTTAACTTAACTATTAAAGATTAAATTTATTACTTCTTATCTCGTGATGTAAAGAAAGAATAAAAGTTAGACTTTATTTAGCTTCGATTATTAAGTTAGTCAGGTTATTTATCTAAACTTATTTTAAGATTTTTAAGCTTACCCACCGAATTTAATTTTATATTTTATCAAAGGATCCTTCTATTAGGAGTGGATGGGGAATTATATAGCTACCCCTCCGGGAGATAATCCACCTAGCTAATATTAAATCTAAAATTAATCTTCAGACATCTAAGTTCTACCCCATCTTTCTTAAGAAAAAGATGTAAAACAAAAGTTTATTTTTTCAGCACTATATAAATTGAAATTAGGAATAATATTTTCTAATATTCAAGGCTCAAATAATAAGTCACGAAACACAAGGCTAAATTCTAGTCATTTTCTTATCAGAAACTAATAGTAAAAAAAAAGTTGTCATTATCTCAAATTGTGGTTTTACTTAGTCTAGCTAGTTATAGCTTAATTTTGTAAATTTATAAAGTAAATAGGTAAAATACTAACGTTCCCTCCCAAGGGTCTATTATCTATCTACCCAACCTATTCTCTAATAGTTGGCAAAGGTAGTTACACGGGTATAGTTAAACGGCTATAACTTCTCCCTTCCAAGTAGAAATTAAGGGTTCGAATCCCTTTACCCGTATCTGAGAAATTTAAATAGTTAAGTTCCTAAAGTTAAAGTTCAGTTCGATAGTCAAAACGTATTTTGAAGATTGCTAGTTCTCCATTTACGTTCTTACAGACTATCTACGTCTGCTCCAGATATTTTGTCGCAATCTGGTGTCTTATAAATTAAGGTGATTCTCTAGCCGCAAGAAATCTAAGCTAGCACACTTTAGATTTAGAGTTTCGTTTTTCATTTATAATACGATCTGAGGTTACTCAATTTCGGAAATATCCTAGGGCAAAACTTGAGGAATTGAAGATATTCAATTCATGTTTATCTACAAGACCATAAGCTCGTAATCCTATATTTTTTTGGCGCTCCTTATACAGTTGCGTTCAACTTCCTGTTTTACAGGTTAAATTGAAATTTTGTTCGAATTCTGCATCACTTCAGGTTCCTATATACATTCGGGAGGTTAACCATCCTAGTACATGACTTGTAGCAAAATCTGTTCAACTCATTCCTTTTCTTATTAAATATGGAATCTTGTCTCTATCACTGGTTTGCCTCATTATATTCCCAAGTATTTGGTTCTGTTTCAGCTCACTCAGTAATGGTCATTTGTCCATATATAATTTTGAACCCTTGTGAGTATTACTTCTAAAACTATTCTATAAACTTTCTAGGTTCTAATACACTGTTATTTAACCTATTTACCTGTCATAGTATATAACGATTTATTTTCTTGTTCTATTAGAGTAAAGGTTAGCTTTGGTTTTATTTTCTACTTAATCCGAATTTTTTAAATAATGGATCTTCTCCTTGGAATTCAATTCTAAAATCTCTAACATCAGGCAATAATTTAAAAGGCTGAATCTTGGGCTTTAATCTGCCTAGTTTTTCACCATATTTGTCTAGTGTTCGTAATCGTTTATATTCAGTTCTTAGTTCATACAATTGATGCTCTCAGTGTTGCTGGTTACTCTGCAATTCTTCACACATTGAGGAATCTGTTACTCGTAGACGGTCTACTATCTGTAAGGCTTCACTTAGAATCCTTATCAAATTTCGGGTCTGAGTCAATAGTCTTTGTATGATTGTCATAATATTATTTTATAAAGGCTTTATTCAAATAGTTCACTTCATCGCTGCCATAGGGGTAGAAGTATTGGGATTTGTAGTAAAAAGAGCGGATTATCACTTAATACTTTCGTGTTTAAGCTCTTTGGTACATTAAGATTACAGATGTGCATTACTGACCTTTCACTTGCACTTCTTTTTTAAGGTAATTGTAAGAGTTTAACCAACTTTTGTCTACGGCTACGTATTAGCATAACATTCTGCTCCAAATTTATTAGCTGTTTCAGTAAGTTTATATTCATGGTTAAAGTTGTTTATTGGGAATTATCTTTTATCATGCATTTATAAATCACATCCCGCTAGGTTCTAGTGAGGAGGTACAAGTTAGAGTCTCTGGTTTGCTCTATCTTTTCAAGACTTAAATCAGATATTATTAATCTTATTATATTGAAACCCCTGTCCAATATATGGTGAAGGTTACTCTGTTACTTCGCTCTTTCTATTTATAAAAATCTTTTTAAATTTCTAAATTTCTAATCTCCTGATAATCTTCTTTTAATTTTTATTCTATTAACTCCCTTAGGGAGAACTACTTTCTTTTACTTTACTTATAAATTTACTATTATACTAATTTAACTTATTTTATACAATATACTCTTTTGATATTAAGTATCGAGAGTGGTAAGGCTTGTTAATATATATTATATATTATATATTATTATAATCTTCTACTAATCCACTAACTTAAATAGAGTTAATCTTAATGGAGTTTAATCTAAATAGGGTTAAATATAATATAAGAAAAAATTAGTCTAGTGTCTTAAATTTAGCAAAAACTTTATACATTCTATAAATGAAACTTATTAAAAAATTAAAAAAAATTGTACTTAAATTAAGAAAGCGATATTTACATACTGGTTTACCTCAATTGAAATTAACAGTAATCCAGTTTATTGCTAAAGTTAAAAACCTTAATCTTAATTCTTCTCATTTTTCTGCTATTACAAATTTATTAAAAGGTAGAACTGATTTAATTCAAGAAATTGACCCTTCTTTAATTTTAGATACATTATGCAATATATTAGATAACAATCAGGTAACTTCATTTTTTTCTAAATGAGATGGTGGAGGTATTTATCTTTTTCAATATAAACCTTGCCCACATATTTTCTATATAGGTAGAACTAATAATTTTAAAAATAGATTTTTAAACCATAGAAAAAGAAAGGATTATACTGATATATTTCATCAATTTGTTTTATTAGTCGGTTGAGAAAATTTTTCATATTCAATAATAGAACGTTGTGATCCATCAGTTCAGATAGAGAGAGAAAGATATTGATTACAAACTTATCTTCCTATTTTAAATTCTTGTTATAATTCATCTAGTGCTCAATATAGAGAAACTCAATTATTAAAAAATGTTCTTAAAGAGCAAAAAATGTTAATACCTAAAACTAAAGGTCTGGCTATTAGAGTATACTGTTATACTTATAAAAATAATACTATTCTCCCAAATCCTTTAATTTGTGATAGCCTAAAAAAAACAGCACAAACAATAAAGTCTACCCAAGAAACAATTCAAACATATCTTAACACCAATACCATTTTAAAGAAAGGTGATAACATGTTTTTATTTTATTCTTCTCCTATTGAAAATAAAAATTGGGAGTCCACTTTAAAGTTAGTTTTAAACAATATTAAAAACATTTATATTCCTTCTAATGTTAATATCCCAGTTTGAGTTTATTTGTTTAATCATGAAGATAAGACTATAAACTGTTTACAATTTTCTTCTAAAACACAAGCGGCAATTAATTTAAAGGTTTCTATCACTGTGCTTACTAAGTACATATCAAATAAAATCCCAAGACTTGATAGTAATCATAGAATTTTATTCTATATTTTTGATACCAAATTGGATGAGACTGAAATTAGTAATTTATGAAAATTACCTATAAATCCCAAAAGATTTCCACCTATTAAAGTTTGATTATATGATACTTCGACATTCCAACTTATTAATAAAACTTTTTTTCCTACTCAAACGGCAGCAAGTCTTTTTTTAAGTTGTTCTAGATTTAGTGTTGATAAATATCTAGATAAAAATATTGCAATTAAGAATAAAAATAATGGTCTGTTTTATTTATGTTTTAGTTCAGAACAAAATTCTGAAAAGTTAAAAGCAAATTTATCCTGTACTCAGATTCCAACTAATGAGGATGTGCGTATTGTTCATAATTCCCAGTCAGTTTGAGTATATGATCAAAGAACTTTAACTTTAATAAATAATAATGAGCCTACTTTTTCATCTTTGACTACTTGTGCAATACACTTTCAAGTTGCGAGAGATACCATTAAGGGTTATATCCTTAAAGGAAAACCCTTTTCTAAAAAAGGATTAGGTACATTCCTTTTCTTTTGAGACAAACAAAGTTTCTAATTTAACTTTAAATTTTTAATATTAATTTATTCCCCCCTAAAGGCGATAAATAAAAAAATCTCAATTTTTCCCTCAACCCCTTTCCTCCCTTTTTTTAATCTTGCTATTATAAGTAAAGTCTAAATATTTAAAAGTAGTCGGTGTTTCTCCTTACTAGAACCTTGATTTATTGGTTTAAGGCAAATGAATTTATAAAGACCTTGTCTACCTATAAAAAGGAATGTAAAAAAATATACCCGATAAACATATAAGAGTTTATTATGTTTTAAATAAAATATAATCTCCTTAAACAATCTATAATACCAAAATTAATTTTAGACTTTACTTGTATATAACTTTATTAATTTTTCTTTTTTTTAACTAAATCTCATGATACTATTTTCTTTCTTTTTTTTATTTATGTGCTTTGCACTATTTATTTTCTTTTTTTACATGATTAGCTCATTTACTTTTAATGACAATCTCCTGTAATTACTATTGCTAATTTCATCTTTATTATGATTTGATTTAGTATATGTTTTAATTACTTCCTATTTTAATATTTATAAACATGTTTACACCTTTTTTATATGAAAATACCAATATTTTCTACAATTTATTAAGTTTTGCGGATATTTTAGTTGTTATTCTACCTATGCTTTTAGCTGTAGCTTTTATGACACTACTAGAACGTAAAATCCTTGGTGCTACCCAAAGGCGACTCAGGACCGGACACAACTGGGCTGTATGGAATATTACAGCCTTTCGCAGATGCCCTAAAATTAATCCTGAAAGAAATTGCTGTACCAGCTGAAAGTAACAAATTTATATTTTATTTAGCTCCCACAATAACTTTAATATTTAGTTTACTAGGTTGAGCAATATTACCTTTTGGTTCAGGTCTAGTAATAACAGATTGAAGCTTAGGTGTATTATTTAGTCTAGCTTTAACATCATTAGCAGTTTATGGAGTTTTATTTGCTGGATGATCTGCTAATAGTAAATATGCATTCTTAGGTTCCTTAAGAAGTACCGCCGCAATGATTAGTTATGAATTAGTATTAAGTTCTACTATATTATTAGTAATAATTTTAGCAGGTACATTAAACTTTACTTCAATAATTGAACAACAACAATCAGTTTGATTTATAATTCCATTATTTCCAATCTTCTTAATGTATTTTATTTCTGTATTAGCTGAAACATCAAGAGTTCCTTTCGATTTACAAGAAGCTGAATCAGAATTAGTAGCTGGTTTCTTTACTGAACATTCTTCTGTAATTTTCGTTTTCTTTTTCTTAGCTGAATATAGTTCAATTGTATTATTTAGTGCTCTAACTTCAATTTTCTTCTTAGGTGGATATCATATGCCTGAAATATTTGTGAATAATTCTATTTTTAATTTACAATCAGTTGTTTTAGGTTTAAAAACTTGTTTCTTCTGTTTTGTATTTATATGAATTAGATCAACTTTACCAAGATTACGATTTGATCAATTAGCTACTTTCTGTTGAGAAGGTTTATTACCTTTTGCAATAGCATTTATTATATTTTTACCTTGTGTATTAATAAGTTTTAATATTAACGGTTAATAAATATTCCTTTACTTTTTTTATACTAAATCCCTCCCACCCCTTCACTTTCATTTAAATTATATACTGAATGTAATATTTCTACTATATACTCTATCATTGTAAATTTATAAAAGGTAAACTAAGTCCAACTTATAAATAAATCCTTTATTTCTCTTTTATTTACTTTACTTTATTTTCTTACTTTAAAAGAAATGGCACATTTTCACTATGTATAGGACCCCATGGCAAGAATCCTAAGGAGGTAATGTATTATTCATTATATTTTGTATTTTTATCTAACCTTTCCTTACCTATGTACTTGAGTTTAAAATACCAGACCTCGACTTCTAATGACTCGCAAATTCTTACTATATTAAGGATTTTTGGTTAAACCTTTAATAAATTTCTCTGTTAAATCTGGATCTGTAAATGAATATGGTAATTTAGGTATAGTTAATCACTCTTCTTTATTTCTTATAAATACTTTTGCTATTTCTTCTCCGTTTTCATCCAATTTAGTTTCTGTTAAATCTCTAATCTGTTCTAGTAATTGATGATGTAAGGATTGTACATAAGCATTATCGCTAAAATAGATTTCTATAAATGCTTCTTTAACCATTGTTTCTAATAAGGACATACTATTTGGTAAACTTGCGAAACAATCATGAATTGTATAGAATGGTATATTAATTTTATTTTGATGTAATTTATTTACGAATAATTGAATATTAGCTGAATCTAATGAATGAATTAGATTAGGCATTCAACTTCTTTTTATAGCTACTTTATCTAATTGATTTGTAGGTAGTGATATTGTAATGGGACGATCTCCTGAATATAATCTACTCTGGAATATTGATGATTTTAATTTTTGATTTGAAAGATTTACTTTAATTCCTGTTGGAGTAATTCAATAAACTCATGAATCTAAAGCTAATATAATCTTAGACATTTCTTGTAAATATGTTTTCAATGATTTTAAAGTAGGCATTTTCTCATTTATTACTGTAAATATAACTGATCCAACCTTATTTAGTTCTGAAGGATATAATCGTATAGATTTATCTAATTTACTAAATTCCTTTGGTAAATGATAGATTGTTCTACTAAATTCTCTAGTTTCAATAGCATGTTCTTTAATTTGTGCTTGAACTCCAGTTAATGAGATATTATAAGGTATAGTCATTATAGATTTCTTAACTAATTTTCTAGTAAATTTAATTTGTTTAATTGAATCGGATAAATCACTTTCTTCCACATGTTTTTGAATTAACTCGGCTGCATAATTATATAAATCGTTAGCTGGTTCTGATTCATTTCTTTCTCTATCCTCAAACTTACCAATAACATTAGTTTGTTTTGCTAATTCTACATCTCTAGTCATTGAAGCTAAGTGTTGCAGTCCATTACAACTAGCATCTAATAAAATTGGATTTCTAAAAGGTGCAGGATTATTAATTCCTTCTTTATAATTAACGATATAATGTTTTCCAATAGCATGCAACATAGATATAAATTGGTAAGGTTCTTTTAAATTCTTTAACATTAAATTAAAGTTATTATTATCTTTATTGGACTCAAAGTAATCAATAAATTGTTCATATAATGGACCAACATTTTTAATTCCTCAATCAACTTTATTATTTCAAGTTTCTTTATCTCTATTAGCAAGATTATTCTTTTCTTTATTTAATGTTAATCAAATTAAACAAATATCTGCTAATCTTTCGATATATTTATCTCTAATTTCAATTTGACCATAGTCGTTAAACTTATAAAAGTGAGGATAAACTTTATCCTTAATCTGTTTTATAGATAGATTTTTACCGCTTACTACTCTATACTTAATTTAAGAATTAACCTCTTTTTACATTTATAGATTAGTACAGACTTGCTTCTTCCAAAAAAAAATAAACTTTTCCTAAACCCCTCGTGCGAAGTACAACCTTTTTAATTTTACCTTTATTATATTTAACATGAAAAACAATTTTACAAATTCTAATTTCCTTACTACATCATTGCTAGTATTATTTAGTTCCCACCTTTTAATATTTTTATATGAAAATCCTATTATTATTTTTATATGCTTAAGTTATCTTGAAAATTTAATTCCTATTATTTCAATATTAACTAGTATAGATAAAGATTATATTACTTATATTTTTATTTCATTAATAAATTTAATAGAACAATTATTCAATATTATCATCAAATTTTATCAACTTTGAGTTATTATTGGATTAAATGCCTGAGTTAAGAAAACTTTCGGTCAAAGCTTTTTTACTCTTATATTTTATCCCCCGCAAATTACAATTGATCCAATTAATTATAAAGAATTAAGAAGAGATACTAGAAGAGCTAGAAAATATCTTAAGAGAAGAGGATATAGTACTCAAGCAGATAATCCTCAAAATTATACTATATCAGCTCAAGAACTTCTAAATCTTTTACTTGATATTAATATTAAACCTCATCATTTAGAAGCTATTATTAGTATTCTTTTAAAAGATCGTATCGACGCTATAACAAAAATAAATCCTGCTTTAATAATTGCTACATTAGGGAATTTATCAAATAGTCATGAGCGAAATCTATTTTTTTCTGAATTACAAAGTGATTCTGGTATTTATATGATTCATTATAAATATTGCCCTTATATTTATTATATTGGTAGATCTACTCATTTAAGACATAGACTTTGACAACATACAAATACAGATTCAAAGGATAAGTTCCATATTTTTGCTTCTACTTTAGGTTGAGATCAATTTTCATATTCCATTATAGAATTATCTTCTCCCGAATTCTTAATTGACAGAGAAAGATATTGATTACAAACTTATTTCCCTATTTTAAATTCTTGTTATAATAGTACAAGCGCTCAATATAGAGAAAGTAGAAGATTATATACTGTATTAAAAGATCTTAAATTAAATCTACCTACCCCTAAAAATTCAAATCTAAAGGTATGGTGTTATTTATATTTAAATAATAGTATTCAAAAAGAGCCTTTAATTTTTGAAAGTCTTATCTTAGCAAGTAAAGATATGAACATTAACAATACAGTAATTAAACTTTACCTTAATACTAATATGGTTTTTACGCGTTATCTTGGTAAAAAAATTGATAAACAATGATTATTTTTTTCTGAACCTATTACTGATTTCGAATTTACTTTAGCAGAAGTACTTAAAAATATTAAACAATATCCAAGTAGAAATAATCAAAGTAGAAATATCTGAGTATACTTTTTAAATCATGATTTAAAGACTGTTACTTCGAAATTTTTTCCATCTCATCTACAAGCCAGAAACTATTTAAATATTCATCATGTAACCTTAGAAAGATTATTAAATAGTTATAATCCTAAAGTTGATGAAAATAATTTAACATTTTATCTGTTTGACAAGGAATTAAATAATAAGGAAGCTCAAGATTTATTACTATTACCAGTTAAAGTTAAGGCTAAATCATCTATGATACAAATTTGAGTTTATGATATAAATAACGGCTTTTCATTAGTTAATGGCAATCCTTTCTCTTCTATTACTGCTACTAGTCAATTTTTTAATGTTTATCCTTCTACTATTTATAATTATATAGATAATAATAAACCCTTTAAAGGTTATCTGTTATTTAAAAATAAACAAAATTTTTAATTTTTAATTTACTTCAGTTATATATGAGATTTATTCGTCTCTGTTTAATATTTATATAAAAAATCACATTCGCTTTTATATTTGACTTAAAGCTAAATTTTTTAGAATAAGGCATGTCTCCGGCCTTCTAATTTATTTTGTATTATGTTCTTTTTTCTTTATTTTTACCTTTATTTTATTTTAATATTCACTTTTTATTATTTTGTACCCCTAGTTAAACCTATAAAAGAGAAGATAAATATCACTAATCTATTTTAAGTAATAGATATAAGTGTATACTATATATTTAGAAATGTCCCTCTTTATTTTATAAAATTCATTTTTATAATGAAGCTAGAGACTATCTAATTAATTTTTTTTAATACGAATTTAATTATGGTTCTCAAAGAACGTATATTTAGTTGATTCAAGGCATGCAAATTTTTTTGTTTAATATAATAATATATATTAGACTTAAAAGTGTAGGGGTGAGTATGATAAATCAGTTACCCTCTAATTCTCAGTAATGGAGAATAAACTTAGTATTTACTAAGGATAAAGAATAATAATTTGTTAGTAGGATGCGATTTAAAACTGATTAGGATGATGGTTAGGTAATAGCTCACCAAACTTACGATCAGTAGCCATATCTAAATTGGATTATTGGCCACATTGGGAATGAAATATCCCAAGTCGTCTCTTGGCGATCAGCAGTCATGAATTTTTGTCAATGTCCGAAAGGATGAACGAGCAACTAAACTCACTACTTTTTTTAAGAAGGTGATAACGGATATTTAAATAATGATTTTTATCCTAAAAGTGCCTAATAACTCTCGTGCCAGTCTTAACGGTAATACGAGTGGCGCGAACGTATTTGATCTTGAACAGGCGTAAAGGGTTCGAGTTGCCAGCTCTATCTTTATTAGTATCTCTCTAATCTACGTTTTCTTGTTTATTAATTTAATGATAATATTAGTCTAAAAAACTTTTATTTAGTTATTTTAATAGCATCTAGATTATATAAAAGTCACTAATAGAAAACATAGAGATAGAATCTTATCCAAGAGAATGTCCGACAAATGCAAAGTGGAAGGATGAAATCTATAGATATTTTGTAGAAGACTCAGAGCGGAAGCTTATCTCTAGTAATGATTGACGGTTAAGAACGAAAGGGAGGACAGAAAATAGGATGTGCGACAAGAAAGTCTTATTAAGTAATTCGAATAATTATTTTAATTTAATCAAAGGTCAAATATTTTTATATTTAATCTTAGTTAGCTTTTGAAGTAATTAATTTGACATACAATCCATTTTGTATGAGTTTATTTTGATATGCTTTTCAGGTAACTGTTTAGTATAAAGCTCAAAAATTAAACTATATTCTATGGTTAGAGAAATCAAATCTATGTAATTAAAATGTTAAAATTTAGAATTCTAGTGAGTCCTAGATTAGAATTAAATGGACAAATAAGTTTTAACATAAAGTAGAAACCTAAGGAATAATATTGTACTTAATAAGGAACTTGGGAACTCCAATAATCAGCTTGGAATTGTATTAGATTAATATAATTGAGCAAGGAAATAAGCAATTTTTTCTATAGATTAGTGGAAATACGATAGCGTTAAAAGCGAATGATTATTTGTAACGAATAATATAGGTCTAAATTATTTATTCTAGTTTAAGTCAAATCTAAATCTAAGTAAATTTTTAGAAATAACCGATCTGAAAGGATGCTAACTAACGTATAGGTGATTTATTAGGTATAAATTTAATATAATAATTTATTTTATTTTATTTTCTTTATTCCTTTTAATTGCTTGAGCCGTATACGATGAAAGTTGTAAGTACGGTTCTGAAGGGGGGAAAATTCGAAAGAATCTACCTATCCTAAGTAGATACCCTCTTATTCCTCTCCGCGAACGATGATTGGTAGCTATTCAGATATTTTATTTTGATTAATTTATAAGCTATCTATTTCATAATAAAATAGAGTTATTGCCTTATATTTTATAGTTATAATATCTTTAGTAACTATATATATTTAATTTAAATATTTGATTAAAATAAATAATTAATGCTGTAAAGCGAAGCTAACGCGATAACCAATCCGCCTTGTGAGTACGGCATCAATGCTGAAAACAAAATAATTAGTCGGTTTCGGAGCAAACGGAGTGAAACATGCTGTTTAATATGATAGTACGCATAAAATCTTACCGGGTCTTGTATCTCCTTTTTAAGGATGACAGGTATTGCATGGCTGTCTTTAGTTCGTATTGTTAAATATTAGGTTAATTCCACTAACGAACGAAATCCCTATTGTTAATTTATACTTAATAATTTTTAGTTCTTATAGAGACTAATTTGGGGCTAAGACAAGTCTTTACGGTCCTAATGACTCAGGGCTACAGGCGTGTCACATAAAGTTTTAACAAAGTGACGCAAACTCAATCTTTGAAAATCAAATTCTTTTTGATCGAAAGAACTTAAGGAATTGAGGCATATTACTAATATCAATAAAATGATATTTTTAAAGGTCGACGTATTTTAATTAATACAATGAGGAAGTTTAAGTGAGTCTAGGATATAGATTCAGCTTTAAATAGCAGCTTAAATGGATTCCTTCAAAGATATAGATGAATGAGCTAATCATTAAAAAAAACTAATAATTAAATAAACCTAATGGATTGTCTGCTGAAATTCGCGGACATGAAAGAGGAATTCCGAGTAATCGTTTATAAGCACGAAACGGTGAAGTATTAAATCCGTAATGAACTAACTGTCTGTCACTGGGAAGAAATCTATTTTAAAGGAAGAAATGGTTTTCATGGTTTCTAGAATTCTCATAATAAAATACATTTTATTTAAATGTTGTATTATCTGTAAAATGATACTCGAATTCTGTTTCCAATTAAGATAAATAACATCTCAAAAGTCATAGCAAGGTAGCTGTAAGGGAACTTGCCGCTGGATAATAAAATAATGAAACCCCTGGCCTTTATTTAATAATATAAATAACAAAACAAAAACTTAAAACTTTTTAAGTGTACTTATCCTTTTCATCTAATAATGATAGGAGGTATAAAATATAATAAATTCTCTCCCTCCCCATCAAAGATGACAAAGTGGAGGGGGTAATAAATTTATTTAAGTATAGGGAATTAGCTGAGAGGTTTAGCGTTAAATTTACACTTTGAAGACGAAGATTCGAGTTCTTCATTCCCTTTTTATTTATTTTTCTTTCTTTCTTTCTTTTTATTAATATAATATGATATAATAGGTTAGGATATTAACGAGTATGTCGAAATTGGTAGCCGAATTAGTTTTAGGAACTAAGGATTTTTTAATTGTAAGAGTTCAAGTCTCTTTACTCGTATTATTAAAGTAAAATAATTCTTTTATAAAAAGCCTATAATTTAACTGGTTAGAATGCAATCTTGATAAGGTTGTCGCAGAAGTTCAAATCTTCTTGGGCTTATTTTAAATCTAAATAATAACTCTAATTAAATAATTATTGTTTTTATTTTATTATTATTATTATTATTATTAATCTCATGATAATCTTTTTCTTTATTTTTTCTTTTATAGCCTTAGGCTAATTTAATTTTTTCTTTTAATAATTTATATCAACTAATCAATTTAATATCGGTTAGTGTTTATATAAAATATATATTTTTCTCAAATGAGATTTTTAAAATCTAACACCATATTTAGTATAGTTAATAGTTACTTAATAGATTCACCACAACCAGCTAATATATCATATATGTGAAATTTTGGTAGTTTATTAGGTCTTTGTTTAGTTATACAAATTTTAACTGGAGTATTCTTAGCAATGCATTATTGTGCTAATGTTGATTTAGCTTTTTCTAGTGTGGAGCATGAAATTAAAACTTAGTAATGTGCTCTTTAAACCTTGTTATATAGCTGGAAACTTCTAAACCCTAATAGTACTAAAACTTTAGTGATAACCTAATAGGATGTAACAATGAATAATCAGCAGGAAATCAAAATTATTATAGTATCAGACTAAATAATTAATATGTCCTCAGTGACTATACGCAAGGCATTCAATAAATTTGTGAAAACAAATAATAATAAAATTGAATGATGATATAGTCCAAGGTAGATTAATGAGTTAACATTATTACCATTTATATTACAGCTGTATAAAATACCCAGCCCCAAAAATTTAACTAATCTAGAGTTTAATGCTTGACTCTCTGGTTTTATTGATGCAGAAGGTAACTTTCAAGTTTGATTTGATCGAAAGTATTTACGATTTGCATTCCGTATTGTATTACACAAGGATGATACTGAAGTATTGTATAAAATTAAAGATCATCTTGGTGTAGGTAGTGTAGAATTATATTCTAATTACAGTGTTTTTGTCATACGAAATGTTAGTGAACTCTTAAATATTTTAGTTCCTATATTAGATGCAAATCCGCTGCGAACTACAAAATATCTAGATTATTTAGACTTTAAAAATTTACTAATCTTTAGAAACAATGCTAAAACTTCTGTACTCTTAGGTACAGATAAAGAATTAACATTGAAAACTATCCAAGGTATGAATTCTGGTCGTGTAAATCCTAATTTAAATATGATCCCTAAAACAAATATTAATCAATATTGATTATTAGGGTTTATTGAAGGTGAAGGCACATTTGGATTAAAGAATTTATCTCCTTATTTTCAAATAGGGCAACATGTAAGAAGTATACACGTTATGGATAATATTCAGAGTTATTTATTAACTTTACCCAATTTATTTGGTTTTACTCAGAATAGTCCAGTATTAAAGCCTGCTAAAACTTCACCTCTTTCAATAGCTAATAACCAAGAAATAATGGTAATATCTTATCAGAATGTAGATTCGTTACATGACACTTTAGCATTTTTTCTGTTAAATCTTTCTTTTCAAACACGTAAATATACTGATTTTCTGTATTGATGCCTAGTGCTCTATATGCATAAATTTGGTTACTTTTATTTAAAAAAAGGCCGAGAGCTTACAGTAGCTATCTCTAATTTTATTAATACTTCCAGATATAGTAATTCAGGTAAAGTGGTATCTGCACCACTTATAGATCAGCAGCTATTTTTAACTGTTTTACCTGTTACTCTAACACCTAATATGTCCCATCTGAAACTAGCGCTAGCGTTTGCTAAAGTGAAAGGCATAAAAGAAGTGTGAGTATATGAGAATGGAGTATTAATTAGAGGAAATCCATTCAATACTTATGCAGATGTTTGTGAAGCTATTGGAATAAGTCGTAAATCTCTGATAGTTCGACGATATATTGATACAGGTAAACTATATAATAACAAATATAGTTTTTATTCTTCACTTCTATCGGATTAAGTCAATGTTATTATTCTATTAGTAATTTACTTGTTTTTTGGGCAGGTTAATAGCCTATTATTTTTGGTATTAAAATTTTGCCTCCTTTCAATTAATTGAGGGCTCGGTAAACAAAATGTTAACTTATATCTACTTTTTGATTATGAGAGATGTAAACGGTGGTTGATTTTTAAGATATCTACATGCTAATGCAGCTTCTTTCTTCTTCCTTTTCTTATATTTCCATATTGCTAAAGGTTTATACTATTCTAGTTATAAATCACCTAGAGCTTTAGTATGATCAATTGGTGTAATTATGCTAGTTCTAACGATGGCTATCGGATTCCTAGGTTACAGTAGTAGCCTAACACAATTTAATAATTATAATTTATATGAGTTTTTACTTCAATTTAGCCAATTATCTCTTCCTTTCGCCGTATCTCCAAGATGTTTGAACATTCTTAAGACTCATAATATAAAACCTAAAGCAGTTTATGAAAATTTAGATAATCCTGATATGAAAAAAAAAGCGTTAAAAGAACTTAAAAATTTATCAGGTATTTACCTTATCATTAATTTAATTAACGGTAAAAAATATGTTGGAAGTAGTATTAAAATGGATATGCGGTTTTTAGATCATTTATTTACAAATGGCCAAGGTAGTAAACTAGTAGAGAAAGGTCTTCTAAAATATGGATTAGGAAATTTTGCATTTATAGTCCTGGATATTGCAATACTTGAGGTAATAGCAAGGACACCAGAAAACAAAAAAGTACTTTTAGCAATGGAAAACTTATGGATCCGGGAATTATCCCCAGAATATAATCTTGCACCCGAAGCAGGGAGCAATTTGGGGTTTAAACATACTGATGAAACTAAAAAAATCTATCAACAAATCGCATTTCAGCGGCCTCCTATGAGCTTAGAAACACGAAAGAAAGTAGCCGATAACTCAGCTAAAGCGCGACTCTGACTGGTTTCAAAACCTAATGGTCAACCTTTTGATGATGGAACGGGTAATTTAGTTACTACTCTTACTTTAACTCCTTTAACTAATGTGGCCTTATTTTGTAATGTAAGTGTGAAGACAGTACAACGTGCCCTTTGAAGAGATGGTATTGTAATTGCTGTTCAATCACGTAATCCTGGTTTAACTCTAGATCAACGAAGCTGAAAAGTAGAACAAGGTGGATTTGTAAATCCATAAATAAACTAAATTTAAAATTGTAGTCTCACAGCACTCCCTTAGTTAAATTTTCATAAAGAATAAGGTGTATCTGTGAAATAACCTGACAGGGTTATTGATAGTATATGTAGATACTATTGGCAATACTAGTGAAAACGGTTAAAAACTATAAATATTTCAAGACCGTCGGCTATATGAAAAGTCGCTACTGACTGCGTCACTGGTAGGTGTCTGAAATGATGCTTAATGTTCAGTCGATCCCTGTAATTTTTTAATTACTCAAGGACTAGGGTAATATGAGTCAGAAACTTATTTTAATTAAGGAGGATTGCCTCATTGACTAGTTACAGCTGTTTATAATACACTCCCTTGCCTTTATAAAAGGGTTAGCTTAAATTTTTAAACAGAGGGGCTTGTACTGCTTACCTTTTGGGCAAATGTCCTTTTGAGGAGCTACGGTAATTACTAATTTATTATCTGCTATTCCTATCTTTGGACATGACTTAGTGGAGTTAATTTGAGGTGGGTTTAGTGTTTCGAATGCTACTTTAAATAGATTCTTTTCTTTACATTATTTACTTCCATTTGTATTAGCTGCTTTAGTAGTTGCACACTTCTTAGCTCTTCATACTCATGGTTCAAATAATCCTAATGGAGTTACTGGTAATGTGGATAGATTAGCAATGCATCCTTACTTTACATTTAAAGATTTAGTAACCGTATTTGCTTTCATATTAGCATTAACAATCTTTGTTTGTTGATTCCCTAATGTGTTAGGACACAGTGATAATTATGTACCAAGTAATCCAATGGCTACACCAAGCTCTATTGTACCTGAATGATATAAAAAAGATGTCATGCTTAAGAGTAATCTTATGATCAAATATACTTTACTATTTGCTGGAAACTCCTTTATTTAATAAATATTAAGTAGAATATGTAAAGGACAATCAGCAGGAAACCAAATTTTTATTATTCTTTCTATAAAAATAATAAGTAGAATGCTTAACTAAATAGGATTCCTCAGAGACTATATGTAAAGCTCCTTTATATGATTAATTAATTATACCCGGCCTAATTGTAAAGGGAAAGGTTAAATATATCTATCCGGTTTTCTTATTTATTATTAAAATGAAAATGAAAAGTGCGATAAAGGATGAAGAAATAGTCCAATCATTATTGAAAAAGAATGTTAATATTTATAAGATCTTTTACCTTTCTATGCTATTTTAAGATCTATTCCTAATAAATTAATGGGAGTTATTGCAATGTTTGGTTCTTTATTTATTTTATTAATTTTACCTATTGTTGATACTTCTAGAATCAGAAGTTCTCAATTTAGACCTTTAATGAAAATATTTAATTGATTATTCTTTGTAAATTTCTTAATCTTAATGTGAATCGGTCAATTACATCCTGAAACTCCTTTTATAGAAATTGGACAAATTAGTACAGCTTTATACTTCTGTCACTTCTTAATCTTTGTACCTATAATTGGAATAGCTGAAAATACTTTAATGGATGTAGCATTACCTATTAAATCAATAAATTCAAGTAATAATACTATTTCCATTTCTAATAAAGTTAATTTAGCTGTTTAATTCATTTAAGGTCTTCCTTTTTAAATAAACACTTATTTTAACTTAATTTATTCTTTTTATTTTTATATTTTATCCCTAGCTTATTTTAAAGTTAAGTAAATTTCTTTAAACGCATAAAAGAGAGGATATCTATAGAAATATTCTTTTTGTATTCATTTTTGTCATTCGTATTCATTTTTGTCATTCGTATTCTTTTTGTTATTTTTATTCTTTTTCTTATTCTTAATTTAATAAGGGGAAATCGAATAATCGGTAATTCAGTGTATTTGCACTACACTTATGTGAGTTCAAGTCTCGCTTTCTCCATCTTTTATTTAGCTCCGATGGCTCAATGGTTAAAGCGCTTCTCTGAAGAAGAAGAAATGTTAGTTCAATTCTATCTCGGAGCATCAAGTCCTCTTAGTATAGTGGTAATACATCGATCTTTCGCATCGAAATCACCAGTTCAAATCGGGTAGAGGATATAAAAATTTGGACTAGTATACATTGGCAGGTTAAAGCAATTGCTAATTGCTATTCATTTGAATTTAAAGGTTCGAATCCTTTCTAGTCCGACCCCTTTATAAAATATATATAAACTGGGTTATTAAAAAAATGATGACGCGAAGAATAAATAATATATTAAAAATTATATATTAAAAATTCTATAATATAAATTCTATATTATAAAAAAAACATTTTAAATTATAATTAAATCGTGGTTTGCGGGTGTAAAACACCAGCTCCGAGAACTAATAAATTTGGAAAAGGTAAATTTAGTTTAATGGTAGAACAGTACTTTGTGGCAGTGAGAGTCAGGGTTCGATTCCCTGATTTTACCCTTATATAATATAATCCCTCCTCTATCTTGATCCTTTCCCTTTAACAGGATGAAGTCTAGCTTAATCGAGATTTAAATAATTAGATTAATGCTTAGTTATGGATTTGACTCTGTTTATCTTTATATGACATTTATATTATTTTCCGACTTTTAATTTTCCTATTTAATGGAAAAAGGTCGATTATTTAATAGTCAAATTTAATCTTTATTTCTAAAAATGAATATCTTTACTCCTTTAACCTTATTAGTAGTCCCTTTATTAGGTTCTATTTTTATCTTATTATTTCCTTATAAAAATGAAATAGTTATATCAAATAATAGATCAAATTCAATTACTTTACCTTGAAGTTTAGGTAATGCTCAAAATTCAGTTTTAAAACAAATCGCTTTAATTACTTCTTTAGTGAATTTATTTATTTCAATTATTATGTGATTACAGTTTGATGCTAATTATTTAGGGTATCAATTTGTCACTGAGTTTAATTCAACATATTTACCTTCATTTTTACAATTAAATTTAGGAATAGATTCTATCTCAATATATTTTGTATTATTAACAACTTTTATTACACCTATTGCATTATTAAGTTCTTACAAAGAAATAGATAAACATTTAAAATTATATCTGATTTTAATTTTATTATTAGAAACTTTACAAATAGCAGTATTCGTTGTTATTGATTTATTATTATTTTATGTTTTCTTTGAAAGTGTTTTAATTCCATTATTCTTAATTATTGGAATATGAGGAGCAAGTGAAGCTAAAGTAAGAGCAGCCTTTTTATTATTTTTATATACTTTATTTGGTAGTTTATTTATGTTATTATCAATATTATTAATCTATAGTCAATTAGGTTCTACTGATTTTATTTTATTAAGTATTTCTGAAATTAGTCTTAATTCTCAAAAAATTTTATGAATCGGTTTCTTTTTAGCTTTTGCTATTAAAACTCCACTATGACCATTTACAGGTTGATTATTCAGAGCTCATGTTGAAGCTCCTTTAAGTGGATCAGTTATTTTAGCTGCTGTAATTTTAAAATTAGCTACTTATGCTTATCTTAGAATATTATTAGGTTTCTTACCTGATGCTACTCATTATTTTAGTCCTTTAGTTCAAGGAATTTGTATTATTACTCTAGTTTATGCTTCATTATCTGCATTAAGAACTCATGATTCTAAAGCATTAGTTGCATTATCTTCAATTAGTCATTGTGCTTTAATTGTTTTAGGTTTAATTTCTAATTCAGTAATTGGTATTGAAGGAGGAATATTAGTTTCAATTAGTCATGGTTTTGTTTCTCCTGCTTTATTTATTTTAGTAGGTGGATGTATATATGTAAGAGTTCATAGTAGAACTATTCCTTATATTAGAGGTTTAGCTACTTTTATGCCTATATTTTCTATTTTATTTTTAATATTTGCATTATCTAATGCTTCAATTCCTTTAACTGCAGGTTGAGTTGGAGAACAAATGGCATTAATTGGTCTATTTCAAATTTCTCCAATTTTAGCTATATTAGGAGCAACTAGTATCTTCTTAACTGCTTGTTATTCTATATTTTTATTTAATAGAATTAATTTTGGTGCTTACTCTAGTCATTTAAAACCATTATCTGATCTAAATCGATTAGAATTCTTTAATTTAATAACTCTTCTAATTCCTACTGTAATCTTAGGTATATTCCCTAACTTAATTTTAGATTCATTACATTGTAACGTCTCTGAATTAATTTATCATATTGCTTAATTATTTGATTTTAATAACTTGACTATAGTATCCTTTAGCTTTAGTTAATTTACTTTTACTTTACTTATTTAATTTATTATTTATTTTTCCTGTTATCCCTCTTTATATAACTCTCAACTTTATAAACAGATTATATTTATTTAATTATTTAATTATTTATTTATTAATAATGGGCCCTTAGCTTAATTGGTAAAGTGCTTGATTGTCGATTGAGAAGATGTCCGTTCAAATCGGGTAGGGCTCGAAATACTCAAATTAGTACCCCTCCGGGCTTAATATATATTCTATTTTATTTTATTTATTTCTATTATATTATGTTATATAATATTAAATTAAATTAAATTATATTAGATTATAAGGCCAAAATAGTTTAATTGGTAAAACAGTTTCCTTGTAAGATTCAAATATTGGTTCAATTCCAGTTTTTGGCAAAATGAGTCGTAGTTTAATTTGGAAAAACACCATTTTTTGGTGATGGCTTTATCCCAGTTCGAGTCTGGGCGACTCAGTCTTATTAAATTTATAAATCTTACTTATTTTAATAGGGTAAATTAGAGGGTAGTTGCTCCGAATGGTAATGGTCGTGCACTGTAAATGCATTTGTCTTTTATGACTAAGAAGGGTTCGATTCCTTTACTACTCAAGATTAATAAATTAATTTAAAATTGGAACTGTGGCAGAGGGGTTTATTGCACTCGTCTTGAAAACGAGCACTCCAAAAAGAGTCGCAAGTTCAAATCTTGCCAGTTCCGTGCTTCACAGCGAAAGAAAGCAGAACTCGGGTGGTTGAGTGTCCCTCTTTTAAAGGGAAAGAAATAGTTCAACTCTATTTGCTTTCAAAATATGATATTTCATATTAGTCCTTAATTAACTCTCCATCAAAAAGATGATAGGGTTATTTAAGAGTATAAATTTAACCTCCTACCACTTAATAATCTTAAGTTTAGAGCTCTTATTTTTATTTTCTCTTTTAATAGAATCTATACTATTGAAAAAGAAACCTATCCCCCTTAATTTATTATGTTATCTTCTATCTTTAATCTGCTTTTAAAAGCTAATAAATAGAAGTGAGTTTAATATTTAAGGATAATTTAATATTTTACTACCCTCTTAAACTTTTATACCTACCCTAAAAAGGTAAAGTGTGAAATTCCTACCTTAACTTTATTTAAAAGATATAGGAAATATAGCTTGCCACTTGCTTAAACCACTTTATTTTCAAACTTATTATAAAGTAATAGTCTTCTTACCAGAAAACATATCGACCTTTTAAATCTTTGATAGGAGAGGTATAAATATTAAATTCAATTATAAATTTATAATATTACAATATACAATGATTAACTTAACAAATATTTTTATTAATTCACCATTAGAACAATTTGAAGTTTTAAATTTAATTTCTCTTAATGCTCCTATTTTTGATTATTTTATAATCTCATTAACTAATTTAGGTTTATATTCTTTAATTGTATTAGCTATTTTAATTTCATTCCATATTTTAGGTAATAATGATGTTAAATTAATTCCTTCTAAATGATCTATTGCTTTAGAAACTACTTATACTAGCATTTTATCTATTGTTAGAGAACAAATTGGAATTCATAATGAGCAATATTTCCCTTTAGTTTATTCTGTTTTCTTCTTTATAATTATCTCTAATTTAATTGGTAATATTCCTTATAACTTTACTATAGGAACTTCAATTATTGTATCATTAGGTTTAAGTATTACGGTATTTATTGCTGTAACTTTATTAAGTTTAGCTAAACATAGAATTAAATTCTTTTCTTATTTTATCCCAGCTGGTACACCGTTAATGTTAACTCCTCTTTTAACTTTAATTGAATTAGTTAGTTACTTTGCTAGAGCTTTCTCATTAGGAGTTCGATTATTAGCTAATTTATGTGCTGGTCATGCATTATTAAAAATCCTTTCAACATTCTTAGCTCAAATGTTTACAAGTAGTATAATTATAGCCGTTTTAGCTATTATACCTTTTGCATTATTTGTTGCTATCATTGGATTAGAAATTGGTGTTTCAATTATTCAAGCTTATGTATTTACTTTATTATTAAGTAGTTACTTAAAAGACGCTATCGAATTACACTAACTTAATTTTCATTTTTAACTTTTACTTTACTTTGTTTACCCCTGCCCTCCTTTTTATAAGAAAATAAGAGGATTTAATTTATAAGTTTAAATATTTATAGATTAGTAGCTCGTTACTACATTTTCTTGATCCTTGAAGTATAACGTTAGTCCTCCTAAAGAATTAGTTTAAAATTAATTTAGTTTAGTTTATTTATCTTTCTATTAATTTACTTTATTTTTACTTTAATCTCTTACTAACTCTACTTTAATCTTTTTACTTTTACTTTAGTCTTTTTTTTTGACATGACACCTTTTTTTCTATTCTCTTATTTAACTTTTTAATTTTAATAAGGATGGCAATGTACTATTCAAAATAAACATTTTATTTTTATTTTATTAATCGCTTCTCCCTCTAGATTTGAGTCTTAAACTTTTAAAAAGTGGCTAAAAGTTTTTTAATTTAAAAGAAAGGAGCAATTTTAAAGTAAGATATAGAATTAACCGTTATTTTATCATTTTAATTTTTATGTTTATCTAATTGATAATAAAGCCACACAAAGTGAAAAACATTTTAAATGGATGTGGAGTCACGGGCCCTAGTCTAGCTCTCTAAAAATTTATTATTAATATTAGTAGATTAGCTAAGGCAAGGAAATATTCAAGGATAATTTTAAGATACTAAAAGTATCTGCTAGTTTTTTAACTAGTTTAATAATATATATTTTACACAAACAATGACTTTTTTTTATAATTTACTTTTAAACCTAGGCTTAGTGGTATTTGCGGATACGCCAGAACCTTGAGCAATTGGTTTCCAAGATGGAGTTTCTCCAACTTTTAATGGGATTTTAGAACTACATAATTCTATTTTCTTTTATTTAGTGATCATCGCAGTTTTAGTATTTTGAATGATGGGTGCAATTATCTTACATTTTAATTCAAATAATTCTAAAATTACTTATAAATATTTAGTACATGGTACTTTAATTGAAGTATTATGAACTATCTTTCCAGCAATAATTTTAATAGCTATTGCTATACCTAGTTTCAAATTATTATATATTATTGATGAACTTGTTTTACCTACTATTACGGTTAAAGCAACAGGTAGTCAATGATATTGAAGCTATGAATATTCTGATTATGAAACAGAATCTGGTGATCCTATTGAATTTGATTCTTATATGGTACCTGAATCTGATCTTGAATTAGGACAAATGAGATTATTAGAAGTTGATCAACCTGTAGTTCTTCCTACTGATACTCATGTTAGATTTTTAATTACATCTACAGACGTTTTACATGATTTTGCTTTACCTTCTGCTGGTATTAAATTAGATGCTGCACCAGGAAGACTAAATCAAGCTTCTTTCCTTTCTGATAGAGAAACTACTATTACTGGACAATGTAGTGAATTATGTGGTGTATATCATAGCTTCATGCCAATTGTAGTTAACACTGTAAATGTAGAGGAATATTTAAGTTGAATTGATAGTTTATCTTTATCTTTAGCTTTAATTAGTAGTAGTATTTTAAATTCTTTCTTAAATCTGTGTCTAGGGTTTAGATCTCTGATTTCTCTTTGAACTACAATGTTTAAAAAATTTTTAAACCATTTAATATCTAATGTTCTCAATTTATTTAATTTAATGTTTAAATTCGAAAGATATTTACTGTTTATAATAGGTGCAATTTGTTTTGTATCCTTAATAACCTTTCTTTTACCTTATTCTATTAAAATAGATGAGATAGAAACTTTTAATTGAATATTAGGACTGGATATAAACAAACCTCTAAATTTAGGGAATGACTTAGAAACGATATGAATGGCTGGATTATTTCCCTGAGGTGTATTTACTAAATCTAAATTATTTATTAATCGATTAATAACCCCTGTCTTAGCAAAAAGAGAAGTAATTTTAAAAGGATTTATTTTAATTAGCTTAACATTACTTTTTATATTTTTTACTTATCCTCTTTTTAATAAATATATTGTAGATATTCTTTGTACAACTATTTCAGTTTTAATCTTTTCATTTATTTTGGATAAAGGTAAACTTTCAGACCTTAAACCTATAAGATATATGCAAATAATTTTATTTACTTATATAGGTACTTTCCTTTTTGTATTATTTGTACTTTTTATATATCAATATATTTCAGATAATTTCATTTATTGCGCTCCAGGGGATATAGTTTCTACTGAGGTTGTAACTACTACTTTGGAAACAGGTAAAACTCAAACGCAAGTATATGTAAAGAATCAGTTTCAGGAGGGACATTATGGTTTCGGTGCAGCTCTAGGTGCAGCAGCCAAAAATATTCCTGGAACACCTTTACAAAAAATGGGAATGATGTTAGGCGTAGGTACATCTGGAGTTTTTTTAGGGAAAAGGGCATCAAATTTAGGTGATTATGTTTTAAATAATAATGTTGTAGAGGCTGGTATTAAATCAGCTGAGCAAATGATCCAAACATCACCTCATGCTAATCCAGATCTACTAAGAGTTCCAAGTCCCGGTATTGAACCCTTTATTAATTCACCTTTAGAACCTACAGAAATTATTTCATATACTCCTTTAGAAGGTCTATTAGATAATACACTTACATCTATTCTATGATTATCTATATCTTTAGGTCTCTTTTTCTATATTTTTTTCTATAGATTTTTTTCTGCGTATTTTTTTAAATTCTTTTTAGCTTTACCTTTTATAGCTAATAGCAGATTTGCAAAATATTTTCAACCTCTTAAAGATTATAATGATCAATTTTATTTTAGTTTACTTTTAATTCTTGCATTTTTTATATTTGGCTACCTAATTATTATTTATTTATCAGTTAATAATTTAAATGAAAATCTAGATAAATATATTCTTGTGTATACACATCTTAAATTCAAGTAGGGTTACTTAATTTCACTTTCCGTTTATACTCACAATTCCAGAATAAAGTATACTTTATTTTCTTTTATTTTGTTCTTTTCTTATTTTTTATTTTTATCCCTAGCCTTCTTATATATTCTCTCCCTTAAATATCTACTTTTATTTATCCCTTAACTTTACTAAGGGTAAATTGTGAGTTTAAAATGAAAGGTTTAGCAGGTGGCAAGCACTAAAGCTATTTTTTTAAAGGTAAAGGGTAAGAGACTTAACTATTTTTTAAAATTTTATTATAATGATCAGAAATTTATTTTTTACTATATACCCAAAAATTAAAGATGTTTTCATCTTACTCTGAAATTTTACTCTTTTAGTCTTTTTAGCTATAATTGTATTATGAATAACTTATCCTTTAATTCTAAAGTATTTTAATTTTGTTTTCTTCTTTAGTTGTAACTATTTAATTTATTTATTTATTTATTTTAGAAAGTTTTCGAATATTAAAGCATTTGAAATTACACAAAAAGTCTTATTTGTTAGTATATTGGCCTATTTAGCTGTGTTTATAGTTGCAGTTGTTTTTGTATTTGACCTAAATTTAAATAATATTCTTTATTTTTATGCGAGTAATGATACGATAACTGGACTGCGAAAAGATTCATGTTTATATAGAGCTCTCCCCCACCAAAGTTACAAAGGGGAAGGGATTAGTCAAGGTTTTACTAATAGTCTAGACATTACTAATAGTTTAATCCAATCTTCTCCACACGCTTATATCAATATGTTTATTAATTCACCTTTAGAAGTAGGTGAAGCACCTACCCAAGAATTACCTCCAATAGAAACTTTTTTAAATAGTATGTTAACGATAACTGTTCTACTATTTATTAATCTTTTTTTTTTAGCTTATCTCAATTTTATTAAATTGTTTTCTGGCTTAATAAATAAATTCCTACTAAGTTATACTTTTATTGCTAACAGTTTATTTGCTAAATTTCTAAAACCAGGCGATAATCTTAGCGATAAATTTACTTTTTTTGCTTTTCTTTTTTTAATTTCGTTTTTTATTTTCTTACTTTTATTACAATTATATGTTATTTCTCATCTATACTTTAATTTGGATGGGCATATTCTCCTTTATATTAAAATGAAATTTAGTTAATTATAAACTTTAATATGATTTATATTTTTTGTTTTAATTTATTAATTGAAGTCTGCCCCCCTACCGTGCTTCTTAGGGAAGGTATACATATTTTCATCCTTTTCTTTTCTATTTAATCCCTTTCTCCTCTCCCTCACCACTTTTATAATTTTAAGATGAGTTATAGCTACAAATTTCAAATAAAGTTTAAGAGGGTAGGATACTTTAACTACATTTAAAAATTTATTATAATGATCCGAAATTTTATTTTTACTATATACACAAAATTTAAAGATGTTTTTATATTACTATTTAAATTTACTTTACAATTTATCGGAGCCTTATCAGTTCTCTTTATATTGTGATTAGGTTGTCCGCCACTTTATGGCCCAGCTCCAGATTTTATTCCTTTTGTTTTTTACTTTAGTAGTAATTGTTTAATTTGATTATTTATCTTTGATAGAAAATTTTCGGATATTAAAGCACTTGAAATTGCGCAAAAACTTTTATTTTTTGTTATATTTATTTATTTAGCTGTGTTTTTAATTGTATTTTTATTAGACCGGATTTTAAATCAGATTAATTTTTAAAAAGGTAATAATTCGATAAATAATATAAAAATTTTGTTTCTTTTCTTTATATTCCTAAGGAAACCTTACCCCTCCCTTGGAGGTATCATTAACTCTGATTAGAAGTACCACCTAATGTAATTTATATATTTACTATTTTATACTAAACCCCTTTTCCCACCTAGATTTTAATTGAATAATCTAATTTCATTTGTCCTATTCCTTTTCCTATTACTGGTTTCATTAATGGTTGTTCTAATACTACTGAATCCGTATCCATATAAATTAAGTTATTATTTTTAAGATTCATATAAGGGAACATAGAAGCAGCGGCATAAGCAGCGATGGCTGCAGCTATAGGGATTGAAGATTGTACTCCTTTAACATTTCCTTTAGATAATGATTTAGCAGTTCATTCGGGGACATTAATATTTAATTCTTTGTCTTCCCCCTTTGGTGAGAATAATTCTCTAACTTCAGTAGGTAATCTTCCTCTATATTTTACTATAGCAAATTGACTATTTAATGGGAACATATAATCAACATAACTCGTTTGTTCCATTTCTAAAGCTTTCTCTATTGTTACTATTCGCATATTTGAATCAATTTCTTTCATCCCAAATTTACCATATAGTGAATTTAATAGTAATTTACTAATATTTCTTGTTGCAACATCAGTAGCAGTTACCTTATCTTGATATAATTCATTAACATATTTTTTGAATACATTAGGAGTTTTATCGAAAGTATATGAGAATTCTACTTCAAATTTATAACCATATTTAATTGCTTCTTTAATTAATTCAGTAAAGATTATAGCTTTATAAGGTTTTCTTGGATAAATTATATTCTCATCTCCTTCTTTAGATAATCTTTGTCTTAATAAGGGAACTCGTAATTGTTCTTTACTTGGTGGAGTTATTAAACCATAACTGAATCCAAATAATTTATTAAGATCTTTCTCTGAGGTTAAGACTGGATTACCAGTAGGCATATCCTTCAACATTGCATTTGGATATTGTGAATTCATATCGTAGTGGAAACCAGATAATATTTCTTTACTACTTAAAACGTGAATCATTCCTCCAAAATATGCTGTTCTAATATGATCCTCAATTTTTCCTTTAATTACTTTAATTTGATGATTTTCATCGTAGTAATTACTTGTGAATATATCTTTAGCAAATGAAGGTAAAGTTAAATTATCCATCATATTTAAATTATATCTTTCAAAATATTTATTATGGTATAATTCTATTAATTTATAGAGTCCTATTAAATCAGATTCTAAGTATTTAAGTAATTCTAATCTAATATTTCAATTATCTAGTGGTATATTTTCATATTCTTCTTTACTAATATTATTATAATATTTAATATCAGGTTTATTACCTACGTAATTTAAATTATTTTGATTAATAAAACTATGAGGAAACTTTCCTTTCAATACTTCTAAATTATGAGTCTTTAATAAATTATCTAAACTATTAAAATTAAAGAATGAACACGAATCAACTAATTTAATATATAATTTAGTTTGTTTTTCAGTTATTCTAATACTTAATACTTTATTTTCTTCACTTTTTCAAGTTACTTTAATTTCATACTTATGAGTGCCCATTTGTTCAATTAATCCTGAAATAATTGGAATTGCATCAAATTTACCTAAATTATGAGCATATAATATTAGACCATTTCTTAGTTTTTGTTTATTAAGTGACTCATCATCTTTCTTTCTAATATTATCAAATATTGAATCAATAATAGTTAAAATTATAGAATCACTTATATTATTACTCATAAATTTCTTCATTATAAATTCATCTCCAAACTTGATACAGTAACCTCCAGCATAAGGTTTTTGGAGTCCAGATTCATTAATAGATAACGTTTCTAAATCAATTGTACCATAATTAGTATTTTGATTTAAAGTTCTTTTTTTTACTTTCATATTAGGGAAATTAAAGGTTTTTTCAACTTTGATTAATTTTTGATTTCCACCATTTAGATTATAATAAAATTGATACTCAGAAATTCTTCTAATTAATATATTACCTTCTAATATCTCATCTGTTCAAGATAAAATTATATTATTAAGATTATAATTTGTTGATATAATATCGACCTTAAATTTATTATCTAAAGATGTAACCATTAATAATCTATCTTGGCTAATTAAACTATTTTTATAAACTGAAGCACCATCATTTTCTATTACCTCTCGCAGTATATCTTTATTAGACTTAATTAAATCACCATAATTATTATATTGAATTTCTTTATATTCTCCTAAAATCTTTTCTTCAATTTTTTGAATATCTAAATCTACATTTATCGTTTTAGTATCTTCAGAAGATAATATAGATTCATTAAGATAATTAAGAATTTTCGATTTTGTTTTAGAAGTTAATTTACTGTTATATTCTTCTTCGGATAATCAAATTTTATCTAATAACATTAATTTAGCAGATCCACTTCCTAAATCACCCTGATAATTTTCATGTAATTGATTTAATCTTATAATCAATCTTTCAGAAATAGCTTTATAATCTACTCCAATTCCTAATTTTATTGCTTTACTTAAAGTATACCTTTCAGCTTTACCATAAATATCTGTATTATAAATCATAAATAAACCATTATAGATTTTATTTTCTTCTAATTGTGAGTCTATTTTAAGTCTTAAAAGATTTTCTAAAGCAGAGCTATTTAATTTTTGATTATCTAAAAGGACATCCGTCATTAAACAAATTTCGGTAAATCTATTATAACCTAAGTAACCCTTTAATCGTTTTACTGAAGGAGAAGATGTTTTAATTATTGTACTAAAAGTTCTTTTCCCTTTAGGACCTCTAACTAATTTTAAATTAGAACTTAATTTACTATAAGGAGAAAATAAATTATCATTTACTGGAGGAATTCTAAACATAGATTTCATTTCAGGTCTATTTAATAAACTTGATATAACTTTACTATTATGATTTAATTTCATTTGCTCTACTAATAAATCAACCTTTTGTTTAAAATCTTGCATTATAGATCATTGAAGTAATGTACCTAGTGGAATTCCAATATGTAAATTTTGAATTGATGCAGATAAAATTCCATCATCAATTTGCACAGTAGGGAGATTAGAATCTAAATTTTGATTTAATAAATTAAAACTTGGTATATTATAAGCGGAACTAAATAAAGAATTATATTGTGTTAATATTGAATTAAATCCAGCAATTTTACCATCAGCTTTTGGTCCATGATAAGGTTCATAATCATGTACTTTACCTTTAAGTGCTTCATTATTTAATCATGGTGTATTATTATTTTCATTTTTAATTCCAGATCTATCTAATCATCAATTAGATCTATCTAATCATCAATTATTCATTTGAACTAGAGAATCATGTAATTGCATACTAGCTTCATTAAATCAAATCGAATATTTAAATACAAAATTAATAAATCTTTGATCCATTACAATATTAAATATTATAAGAATTAATAATAAACCAAATAATGCTGCAGTAATTCCATAATTAGTAAATAAACAAATCATTCCCATAGCAATAGGACCACCAAAGAATGCTAAGATCTTAACAGTATAATCAGTTTCAAATAAAAGTCTAGATAATCATAATGGAATTTCTCTTCTTTCTGGAATTGAATTTAAATTCATCTTACTTAATCGTCTAATTAATAAAAAGATTAAAAAGATTAAAATAGGTAACTTAATAACAATATGAAACAGAATATTAAATATAAACGTTAATATTGCATTTATAATATATAAATAAGGATTTCAAATAAATCAAGATAATAATCAATAACCTAAACAGTAAAATCAATATGATAATTTAAGAATAATAATAAAAATAATACCAAAAATAATAATATTAATAAATACAAACATAAGAATAAATACAATATTATAAACTCTAAAACCAATTAAATCGAAAACATAATGTTCATTAATTCTCTTAATAAATTTATTAGCCACTTTACGAGGAAAGACTAGTTTAGTGAGAGATACTGTAAGATTTAAAAATGGTTGCCCAAAGGTAAAAATACCTCAATTAATATTTCCTTGTCAGAGATCTCATCATTCATTTATGTATTTAAAAAATATTTTCATTGTTCTATTAGTGCTAAAAAAAAGTGTAAAAAGTCCAGTCATTTGTTATAAGCGTAGTATACCTATAAGATTAAGCTTAATTTAATTAAAATTAGAGAATATTCTTTATAGTCTTCTTTAAATGGATATTAAAAGGAAAATAGTTAAACGTAGTAGGATAAATTGTTAAAAGTATCGATGACAATATTGACAATAACATCAAAGTAATTAAAGGAGTTGCTAAGGAAAGTTATGCAAATTTATTTAAAAGGACTTTAAGAAGTAGAAAACAAAAATATCTGCGTGAAAAGAGAAACACTATTAGCTACTGATATTACCTTTTTCTAGTAAAAGAAGTGCTATTATTTAGTAAGTAAACTTTAAAATATATTTTCTTTATTAATTTGATTCTCTCCTAAGTCTTAATCGTCTTTGAAGCGGGTTAAGTTAATCTCTAGTTTTATTTTTTAATATTCGTAATATGATTATAAATAAGCTAGTATTAAAGAATTTTAATATTTTAAGTTCTATTTATATGTTCTTTTTACAATCCTAGGTAAAAACCTTTATTAATACTTCCTGAAATAAATCATTATAGTAAGGAAAGGAAAGGAAATCAACCGAGACTCCGAAAGTAATGGTGAGTGAAATCGGATCAGCCAAAATTATAACAGCCTAAATCTTTTAATTTTATAAGATATTTTATTTTTTAAAAAAGAAGAGGAGGGCTAATACTTTTTTTATTCTTATTAAATTTAAACTAAAGCCATGAATGCCTACTACAGCCACTAATAACAAAAATTAGTAGTAGTCGGTTTGTTTATCTTAATATTTAACTAGAATCTGAATATCTTCGATTTACAATCATGTCTTTCCTACTGCCCCTATATCCCTTTACTTTAGTGAAGGTTGGAGAGCAACTTATTCTATTTTTATCTATCTAAATAAATATATTTAATATTTAAAAAAAATAAGGTAGGTTAGTTTAATACCAGAGAAGGTATGTCCTAGTGAGGGAATAATAATAAGTATTTATAATTTATATGAGTACATCGAGAGAGAACTTGATGGAAGATAGGGGAACCATCCTCTAAGGCTAAGTATAATAAATTTAGCGATAGTGAACTAGTACCGTGAGGGAAAAACTTGAATTAGTACACTCTATAAGCATTTTGAGACGGTAAATTTTACTGTTAAAAAAGTACCTTTTGCATAATGGGTGAATTGCTTGCCCATTACCTTTATAAAAAGGAAAAACTGACTCATGGCTAATTATAGCCGGTAAAATCAAATATATTTTTAATTTTGCTAACGGTGAATCCTAAATATGGAAATACCGTGGGAAGCTATAAAATTGTAGGAATTCTATTAATCTTTATTTTTATCTTTATCTTATTTTTCTATTTAAGAAATTATAAATATTTATTAAAATAATTAGATTAATCCTTTTTATTAGCCCCGTAACGACTGAATCGAAAGATGAGACTAAATCATTTTAGTAATACGTCAGCACTCAAATATCCAAGTAATTAAGGTAATAATATCATAAGATCGTAAACTTATTTTAGAACCTAATTTTACTTTGAGTTGAAGGTATAGTCTAATCTAATATGAAAGTATTAGTTAATATAATGCAGCAAGTTAATAGTAGTAGCGAGGTTAATAGCCCTAGTGAAAGCGACTGAATTATTTTGTAATAATTTTATTTTATTTTATAAGATAGATTTAGTAGTTTAGTTAAATTTAATATTTTTTTAAGTATTAATTAGCTAAATTAGAATTCTACCTATTTATTTTTAAATAGCTATGAATTTTTTATAGATAGTTACAGGTGAGTTACTATTATTAGACCCGAAACCATGTGATCTTTCTTTTTCCAGATTTTTAATGGATCGAACGGTTGTCTGTTGAAGAAGGCTCCGATGAGGAAAGGAAAGCGGTATAGTATTTTGCCGCCATTTTAAATTGACTTTTAAATTGAAAACTCTAGCTCAATACGGTGAAAATCTTTTACTACTTCTTATTACATTTAATTAATTTTATAAGTATAAAAAGAAGATAGAAATAAAAGAAAATACCGTGGGAAGTATCTTTTTTCTTAGAAACAACAATTTTTAATTTTATAAATTGTAGATCAAAATATCATTGATCAGTAGAAATATACCCCGTAACGACTTTATTTATTTTTAAATAAGACTTTAAATAATAGATTTAAGGTAACACGCTAGCACTAAACGGTTTCAAAATGATTAAAATTGATTAATAATATCTGATCAATTAAATCATTGTAAAGTGAAGGTATAGTCTAAACTATAATATAAATTATAGCTAATTATTTTGGAAATGCTAATCTAACATGGTATAGCTGGTATTATACGAAAACCTTTTTAGAGGAAAGTCTATTTAATAATTATATTTATTTATAATTTAAGATTTATGCAGGTACAATACGGGCCATTGCAAACTAATCTATATTCTCAAAATATAGAGGCCGTTCAGGTTGAGGGGATGTGAAAATCTTACCTTTGCAATTGAGTTTCGGAATTACATAAATTGATGATAGACATTCAGACTATTCGTTCTAAGGTGGATAGTCAAAACGGAAACAGCCGAGAACACTAATTAAGGTCCCACAAATTATTTAAGTGAAAATGAGGCCGTGAATTATGAATATATCTGTGTCATGAGCTCGGAATTAACATAAAAGTTCCTATATTTTGAAATAAATATGAAATTATATTGAGTTAATTGCAATAAACACTTTAAATTAAAAATAAAAGTAAACTTGCAGCGAAGTCTAATTAGCAAATTAAAAAAAATTAGAAACGTTCAACGAATAGTAAGTATGATCTTGCAAATCTATCTTACCACGAATACTCAAGATTATTCTAAATTCTAAATTCTAAATTATAAGTTATATTCTTATGAGAATTAAGTTTTATTCTTAGGATAATTAAGACATATTCTGAACCTAATAGTAATACTAGGAAATATAAATAAAAAGTTATATGATAACATTAATGTGGCTATTGATTAAAGAGTGTGTAACAACTCAACAGTTAATTATTGAATTAAAGTTAAATATTTTAATTCTTTTGTTAATTATGCGCCGTAAATTCATCGGGTCTTAAAATAATTACCGATATAGTGTTAACTTTTTTTATAATATGATTAATTTTAATCTAATATATTTAAAGTTAGGTAGTATAACATTCAGAGTACAATAGAGTTAAAAGTGTTTCATTTTTAATGATGTTCTGAAGAGAGAATGCTGACATGAGTAACGTAAAAAGTTCTTGAGAATAGAACTCGCCGAAAACGAAAGGTTTTATAGTTTTTGTGAGAAATGGAAATCATCTTATTAATTTTAATCGGTCTCTAAGATTCTAGGCTAAAGTCTAGGTTGATGAGTGCAGTCTTCTTATTATTTTTATTTTCGTGCAAAATAATATATCCCGGTATTATTTATAAGTCGCAACTTATTTTATGTACTTGAAAGTCGGGAGTAAGTGTAATTATGAAATTAAAAATTTAAGGTTAAGTAAAGAGCTGCAAAATTGATAAATTGTCAAAAATGTTGTTAGAACATACTGACCAGGTAAAATAATCAATTTAATCAATAATTATTAGTAGGGTATAAATCTTTTAATCCTCCGTGGTCGAAAGCTTTTAAAAACTGTAGTTATTGATTACATACCGTACCATAAACCGACAAAGGTTCGTAGGTAGAGAATACTAAGGCGTAGAGCGAAAACTCTTTAAGGAACTCGGCAAATTGTCTGCGTACGTTCGACAAGAAGTAGAGTCACCAACAGAAATATACTATTGAAAAGGGTATATTTTAAACACGGTGATAACATAAAACCAAGGGCCCCAACTGTTTACTAAAAAGTGCGAACTGTAAAGTCCTTTTAAATAATGCGGAGAATACCCGCTTCGAGTTTAGATCCTCTTAAGCCTACTAATAGGTGCTAAATTGGTAACGAATTAGTGCTAAGCTATTAGAACAAAGTAATAAATTTTTATTGCTGGCTATTTTACTATGGTTAATTATTGAATTCATGAAGGCATCGTTAAAACAGTTATATTAATATTAAAATTATTATTAATATTTGAGATATGGATTAATCTTCTTTTTAGGGATTGATAGATCTAACTTATTATCTCCGGTGTAGAATGAAAACCTAAGGTAAAATTTAAGGTATTTAATAGGGAACAGTGTAAGTCCAATTATTTCCTTCTTATTTATTATATTTATTTATTTATGAATTTTTTTAATAAGAAAGTGTATCAATAGTAATGTTGATTATCGATAAGTGGATAAGGACAAGTAAAAAGCGAATGTCTTATTGTAATGATAGGAATAAGTTTTATAACTAATCTGAAAAGATGCTGACTTACTTATGGGTGTGAATTAATATTTTTAATAACACTTGAGCCGTATACGATGAAAGTTGTAAGTACGGTTCTGAGGAGGGGAAAATTCGAAAGAATCTACCTATTCCAACCACAGGTTAATGCGAGTATTAATAATAGTTGTATATTAGCCGAGATTTGCACAATGTCATTAACGGAAGTGAGGTAATTATTTAGTTACTAAACAAAGGTCTGATAAATTGCGGTCTGAATAAGGCCCAGGAAATTAATAATAATAATAATTTATATAATAATAATTTATAGCTTTAACCCTATTATATAATGATAAGGTAAAGCAACTTAATTTTCTAATAACTATATGCTAGAACACATTAAAATATTCTTTACTGAATTTATTACTAGTTAATTACCAGTTAAAATCTGAATAATTATGTAACTAGCAGGAAGTAATAATACATCCTCAACGACTACACGTTATAAAAAATATATTAAGCTATTTTAAGCTGTTTAAATATATATAAAAGATATAGTCTAATTCTAATTCTATTTCTTATTTATCTTAACAAAAATAACAAATTAATTAGATATTGCTTAACCATGAGGATCTACTTTGGTCCTCTTTAAACTTTACTATATGCTGGAACTTTTTAATTATTAAGTTTTAAATTTAAATTAATCAAAATTAATCAGCAGGTAAATAGTCTAAATAATAAGAATAATAAAATTAATATAGAATTAAATTATAAAATTCAAAATTATTTAGTAAACCTCAGAGACTACACGTAAAGATATTTTTAAAAATATTTATTATTAAGAATATATGATATAGTCCGATATTTTATAAGATTAATTTCTTATTCAATATTAGCCAAAGGTAGCGTAATCACTTGGCATTTAAATGATGTCTTCCTAGTACCAATAGTATCACATTTTGCTATTGTAAAAAAATTCTATATGTTGGAAGACTGAAACTATTAATATTTGCCTTTTAGGTCTTATTAAATAGTTATATTATATACTTAAATAAGTAATAAGTGATAATTATAATATTTTAAGGTTAATCAACAGCATAAATGTAAATATGCTTAGAGACTACACGAATTTTAGTATTGTTTTAATATTAGACAATATAAAGATATAGTCCAAAGCCTTAATTATATCTTTTACGATATAAAATGGGCTTATCGAGAATGATGGTCCTACTGTCTCTAAGAGTTACTCAGTGAAATTACAATTCGAGTGAAGATGCTCGATTACAGGAAGTAGACGGGAAGAATATAACGCGACTAGTAAGATTAATAAAAGAATGTGGAGAATCACCACTTTGTAACCCATTACTTAAGCTCAATATAGCGTGTCCATTAAGCAATTAATCACATGAAGCCTATAAAAGAGCTCGATTATTATGGATAATAGTTTGAATTCATGATTGAAGCAATTTAATTCTGTAGAAAGGTTTTCCCGCATCTTTCTTTATGGGTCTTTCAAATTTTCTTTTTTATATTAATTTGGATAATTTGTAAGTTAAATTGTATAGTGAAATCCTAATTTAATCATTAAAGTCTTTTATTAATAACTAGGTAAGCCCTATATTAACCTTTTATTTAAAATTTATTATTTAAAGGAGGTCAAATTGTAAAAAATGATAACTAATATAGGGTAAAAGAAACTCAATAAAGCGAATGTACTATTGTAATAATAGTAATAAATAAATTAATATAATTTAGCCCACTTTGAGTTAGTGTAAAATAGCTTGTTAAATCTCGCTTATTTATGCTTGAGCCATATGCTATGAAAGTGGCACGTATGGTTCTTAGAGTAGATTAATATTGTAAAATATAATTAAGACTCAGTAGACCCTAGCAGCTTTACTATAATCAGTTAAAAGGTTAATCTATAACAGTGAAATTTAATAGCAAATAGGCAGTCTTATTTCCTTAATCTGAATTTCTTATGATATTGAGACAGGAGCCATTTATTATTTCTTTTTTGATTTAATTTATGGTAAGACGAATACTGGAAACCTTTAAAATTGAACTGGGTTAATCGCGAATTCTTATATACTAACGACATGATATACTAATACTTCGTTAGATAAGTATGTGATTAAATCACTTGACTGACCATTAGTTTATCTGGGGCGGAGATCTTTAAAAATGTATCAAAGAATTTCCAGTAATATATTTTTTGCCCTCTGTCTTATATTCCTTTTGGATTTAAGATATGGTGCTTTTTAAAAAGCTAACAATATTCTATTTATATTAATTCCTCACTTATCATTGAAAGATGTATGGTGGAAAGGGAGTTAAAGTATATCTCTTTTTCTGATAGTTTTTAATATTTACTAATTAAAAGAGAGTCTATTCTGATTTAAATACAAGTTCCATCTATAATAAATATAGATTAGCTCTAGTCACCATTCTTTTTTAAAATTTGCAATGCCTCAGTTTCTCACTTTTTTGTGGGAAAGGAAAGGATTTATTAAGTTTAAAGATATGAAAAAAGATTTTTAGCTTATATTTGTGGCTAGATTGATGGAAACGATAATTGGATTAGATGTTTAAGAATTTTATCCTTTAATAGGCTTTAATTTTATATATTTTAAATTAATATTAAAGTTTTTATTTTCACTTAAAAATGAAGTAAAGACTAATTTGAATATATTTTCTTATATAAAAAAAAGATATTTATGTCTATTCAATTATTTGGTAAGGTACAGAATAGATTTATATTAGTGTAGATACTTAACCAGTTTAAAAAATTTGTAAGTGGTATTGATAAACTTTCACCTACTGAATCTTAATTTCCTATTTTTATTAATAGAAGGTTTTGATTTAGCTATATCATTTAGTGATATATTAATTTTTTTATCAAGGTATTGCTAGAAATTGTATGGAAAACAATCGTTTAGTGAAGAAACGCGTACTGCATAATGGCGCAAGCATACCATACTGAAAGAATCAACATTCAGACAGTTACGTAAGTAGGGCATAGTGACCCGTCAGTATTTAAATGGAAAAGCTGACGTAATATAATAAAAGTTACGCTAGGGATTAAGTTAGTTCCAATATTTTTAAAGAAATATGAATTATACCGGGTTAACTGCAAAAAACACTTTTATACTTAAAGTCAATTTGCAACGAAGTCTAATCTGCAAAATATACAATAGATTAATAGATTAGAAACGTCCAACGGATAGAGATATTGGTCTTTGCAATTAATATTTCCACGAATGCCCAGGATTATTTAAAGCTCAATTTGGAGTTAAAGAACTTGTTAAAAGATTAACCCTAATTTGACTTATAATAATTAAGACATATCCTGAACCTAATAGTGATACTAGGATATATAAATAAAAAATTATATGATAACAAAATTGAACAGCCTAGTCCCGGGTTAGAGTCCACATCATACTCGGGGTTCGGGACCTCGATGTCGTTTCGTCACATCCTGGTGATGTAAAAGTTACCAAGGGTTCGGCTGTTCGCCGATTAAAGTGGCACGTGAAATGGGTTTATAATTAAACTAAGCCCCATTATACTTAACTCTTATTAAGCTGCTTTTATCATAATTAATGGAGAAAAGGTAATAATGAAAACTGGATAAATTGCAAGAAACACTTTCTATTATTTAGTAAGTCAATTTGCAGCCAAACTTAATTAAATTAAGAAGGTTCAACGACTAGATACAATTTACAATTAAATTTATCCACGAATATCCAGCTTTTTTAACTACCCCTCCCCAAAGGGGGAGGGCTTGATTATTTTTATTAATAGTCAAATAGTTAAAATTGATTACATAGTCTGAACAATAATGCGAGTTATTGAAGTAATAATTTAAATATTATTACAAAACAAATTGTTAGTACGACGTGAGTCAGTACGGTCCCTATCTTTTCCTGTTAAAAATAGTAGAAAGAGCCAGAGCCTCAAGTACGAAAGGATCAATGGCCTGTGCTTCAATTGTGTACCAATTGTTTTATCTTTTAATTAAGGTCGGCATAGTTGGGTAGCTACAAGCATATTAGATAAGCGCTGAATGAATCTAAGCAGGAAACTAAGCTCTCTATACTAATAGTTACGAAATAGACTATTTCGATATATAATAGGCTGTAAGTGTAAGCAGTTTTTAATTTTTATCTTTGCTTATTTCATGAAATATTAAATTAAAAAGTAGTATTATCATTAAATAAGACAATCTGCCAATTTATTTTGAAAGATTGTGCCACTTTTCTACTTTCACTACCTTAATGGTAAATGTTTGTTTAAAGGAAGGCGGAGATAAGATTAATTTGAGATTAATTTCTCTAAGCTTAACAGATACTAATTTTTCTTTTTACTTGATGTTAACATATTGTCAATTTTTTTTTTAATTTCTTTTAAAGAAGACTGTAGCATAAATGGTAATGCAATTCACTCATAATGGATGAAATAAGGGTTCAATTCCCTTCGGTCTTAGAATATTTTATCAGAAGTACATATTTATTATATTTATTTTATATTTAGTATATATTTATTATACTATTTAATATAGTATATATTTTAAACGGGTTTGGTGAAATTGGTAAACACTTTTCGCTTAAGACGGAATGGAGCAAATCCTTAAGAGTTCAAGTCTCTTAACCCGTATTTGGTATTTTTTAGTGTTATTTTATAAAAATTATAACCCCATAACAAAAAGGAAAGCGAGATAGTGTAGTTGGTTACCACGATTGTCTCATGAACAATAGACCTAGGTTCAAATCCTAGTCTCGCTATTTAATTCTTCATGCCTTATTTATTTCATTGTCTCTATGGCTTTGATTGTAAAGGTAGATCTTTTTCTCATTACAAAAATGACAAAGTTTAAGTAATATGTTTAATAAAGCTTTATTCATATTCTTTACTTTAACAGTAGATCAAATTATATAATTCATCAAAAAATGCCTCAATTAATTCCTTTTTATTTTATTAATCAAATCTCTTTTGCTTTCTTCACAATATTTGTATTAATTTATTTATTTTCTAAATATATTTTACCTTCATTTACATTCCAACAAGTAGTAAGATTATATGTAACTATCTTATCAGGTAAAAAATCATAATATTTAATATTTACTTTTAATCCCTTCTCTTACTTATAAAAGATGGTGAATAACCTAATGCACTTTTAGTATAATGGTAATATACTTATCTTCGAAATAAGGGTTATTGGTTCGATTCCAGTAAGGTGTTTTAAGTCCCTCCTCTATTACTTGATGGGTGAGGGCACAGACGCTATAGAATATTCTCGGAATATTAAATTTAGAAATGTTAACAGCAGCTAAATTCATTGGAGCCGGTGTAGCTTGTTCAGGTTTAATTGGAGCCGGAGCAGGTATCGGAGTTGTGTTTGGATCATTAATTACAGCCACAGCTAGAAATCCTCAAATGAGAGCACAATTCTTCCAGTATGCTATCTTAGGTTTCGCCTTATGTGAAGCTACAGGATTATTTGCTTTAATGGTTTGTTTCTTAATCTTATACTCATAATTTTAAGACTCCATTAAAATTCAACTTAGCCTATCATTATTTTGATGTTAGGATTAGTTATTATACTTTTATTAATACACCTTAAATCTTACCCCCATAGGGTTCGGCTTGTTTAATCTTAAATATTTTTATTTAATCTCAAGCCTAAGTAAAAAGGTAGTCATTAATTTATTTTATTCTTATTTTACTTCTAAACCCCTTTAATTTCTAAAACAAATATAGTTGTTTAGTACGATTTTAATTTATTAAAAAGGAAGCTGCAGGATAAATTTAGTATAATAATAAATCGAACAAATTCGAGGGTAAAATACAGAAAATCTTTAAGGGTAATTTAATTAAAACACTATAATTTAAGCCGTTTTCTTAAGAATAGTTTTTTTCTTTTTCTTTTCTTTCTATTATTCTTATGTTTATTTATGTCTGTTTATTCACATCTGTTTTATTATAAAAACTCTCCTTTTCTTAATTACGCTGCCTTAGTTTTTTAAAGAGAAGGGATTATTAAGAGGGCAGATAAAATAATTATTACTTAAGAAAATATATTTCCCGTATCTTGTCTATTATTGAGAATTAGATTATAGCGATTATTTTTTATTCCATGGAATACCATAATTTAGCTATTAAATCTCCTTTCAAAATTAACCTTACTTTTACTTTCCTACCTTTACTAATATAATAATGTTATTTCCCTCCCCCATTAGGGCGGGCTCGGTGGAAATAAAATAAGAAATAATTTATTCCTTTACTTAAAAGGAAATTTCCGTATTTAGAAAACACCTCAATTTTGATTTATATTTGTTTTGAGGGGAAAATTAGTATTACCTATTTCATAAAAATTATTTAGATTTATTTAAATTTATAAATTCACTGCCTATTCCTAATTCTTTAATTGTTACTTATCTTTTAAATAGTTTATAAGAATACTTAGAAAAGAATGAAAATGAAATTATAGACACGGTCCTTTGCCCACAAGGGAAAGGAATTATTATTTACAAAGAAATAAAAGATAAATGATCCCTTTTTAACTTAAAAATACGAGGAAGTCTTAATTTACTACTCTTCCTTATTTAAATATATAATATGGAATCAGGAGTAGAATGTATTTCCGTATTAAAATTAAATCTTATTAGGGGAGGTAAACCACCACCTCTTATTTCATAATATAAATGCAAAATCGCTGCCCATTTCTAGAAAAAGTATGCACTTAAAAATTTAAAACCTCCCTCTCTTAAAAATAAGGTGGTGTTATATTCATCAGCATATTAAAAGTTTTTTGCGGCGAAGCAGATCCTACGATAAAAGCAAATATTAATTTAAATAATCATAAAATAAAATAAATATAATTAACTGTCTTTAAATTTTATTAGATTAGTAGCTTAGAGGTGAGGATAGGTAGACTACTTTTTAAGAATAGGTTTTAAAGGCTAATAATATAGCTTAGCTAAAAGCGGAGAAAGGACTTTTAATTTAAATTATCTTTTATTTAGCAAAGACTTAATAAGGCCTTAAGTATTGAGAATTTATGTACTTCCCTAGCTACAATAAGTTTTAATTTAATAATGCTAGAAAGGAATGACTTTATTCGACAATTTAAGTTAATGCTCTCCCTATGTCCTTTTTCTGAAGGAGGAAAGGAGGTAAGTTCCATTTAAACTTATTAAATATTAGATAATTAGACCTATTAGTAAAAATTAATACATTATTTATTTAATGATATATTTAATGATACTCAATCTGCATTACAAATAACTATAGTCCGGGTTTAGATACAGTTGGTCTGTAGTAGATTTGCAAAATCTTTCTTTAGGGTTCAATTCCCTCTTAACCCTTTAAATTTATAATATAATATAACCTAAAATAATATAAAATAAAATAATATATTTTAATCTCATGTTTTCTTAGTTTAATGGTAGAACAACAATCTTCTAAATTGTGAATTTTGGTTCGAATCCAAAAGAAAACTAGACTGTTCCTTAAATTAAAAGGAATAGACTAACTTAAAACCTACTTTAGACGCTTATAGGTAACGGACGCACGAGTTAGAGTTGTACTTAGATACAGCTTTCCCCTTTCTAGCTTATCCTGACTAAGGTAAATTAATACCCTGTTTAAGGATAAGAAAGTAAGTTAAACCTTTCATCTTTAATATTATTACAATTTAAATGTTAGGTACTTTCTTTTTCATATTAATGAAGTAGGATTGGGAGCCCTTTCTTTAAAATAATTAGGAAGGGTCATTAAATAATAAATATATACTTAAAATGAACATGAATTTACAAAGATGACTTTATTCTACAAATGCTAAAGATATTGGTACATTGTACCTTGTTTTTGCTATTTTTGCTGGTATGATTGGTACCGCATTATCTATGTTAATTCGAATAGAATTAGCAGCTCCTGGAATTCAAATTCTACAAGGAGACCACCAACTTTTTAACGTAATTGTTTCTAGCCATGCCTTAATCATGATTTTCTTTATGGTAATGCCTGGCCTGGTTGGTGGGTTCGGAAATTACTTAGTTCCAATTTTATTAGGTAGCCCTGATTGTAAAAAGTCCTTTTATTTTGAAACAAATAATTATTTAAAGCATTAGGTGAATTGCAAAAAAATCTAATATCTTATTATATATTCATATTTATAATAAAAGACAATTTGCAGCTAAGCATATATTTTAATATTTAAAGATATATGAAAGTTCAACGACTAACTGGTATTAATTTAAATAAGAATCCAGACAAGAGTGCCTAACTTGTTACTAAAATATAATGTAAAACTACAATATTATTTGTAATTACTATAAATTTAACAAGATGATATAGTCTGAACCTAGTAGTAATATTAGGAGTAAATTTAAATGATTTACTATTAACATAATTGATGGCTTTTCCTAGATTAAATAACGTAAGCTTTTGATTGTTACCTCCTTCATTAATTTTATTATTAGTGAGTGCTTTAGTTGAAGGTGGAGCTGGAACCGGTTGATTACGCTATCTAATTTTTGAAGGTTTAGATTTTAATTTAAATTTTGAATCTATTTTAGTTCTTTCAAGTTCGAGTTTATTTATTTGTAAATGAGACAATAATTCTACTACTGGTAGATACTATAAAAAAACTTTAACCAATTTTGAAAAAAATTCTATTCAGCTTAAAAAAAATCAAAAGAGTGCTATAACTGGAATACTTTTAGCGAAAGGGCAAATGGTTACAGGGAAAGGAAAAAGCGTTAATCCTAAACTAAAATTAGGCCTACCTTTTAGCCAATTTGCTTTTATTTGAAATTATACAATTTTCTTATACTCTCTAATTGCATCTTGACCAAAATTAGTTGTACGTTACTTTTATGGTAGAAAATCTATATCTCTACTATTTAGTACCAGACAATTACCTTGTTTAATGGAATTTTGAAATTTATTTTACCCTAATGGTATAAAGGAAATTAGTATCAAACTTATTCCTTATTTAGATTTTATGGCTTTAGCAATTTGAATTATGTTAGCAGGGTCAAAATTTAATGGTGGTATAATTCTACGTACGGATCAATTTAACCTTAAAGATGTAATTCTTTTACTAAATATCCTTAAATTTAATTTTAATATTGATGCTACTCTAATATACCAAGTAGATCCATATTCCCCAGAATTAGCAAATCCTTTAGATCCTAATAATGATAAAACAATATGAGGACCAAATAAAAATGCTAGAATCG
>Ga0209624_10000160_pt1 | contig 62412 bp, 50 predicted proteins | sample JacPinW_OM2H0_O1_FD_188565 | JGI IMG/M metagenome (GOLD analysis project Ga0209624, IMG submission 188565) | Forest soil microbial communities from Algoma, Ontario, Canada - Jack Pine, Ontario site 1_JW_OM2H0_O1 (SPAdes) (version 2) | ecosystem: Environmental > Terrestrial > Soil > Boreal... | reverse complement strand
TTCAAAGCTCAGGACGCCGGCCGCGCCTGCCATTTGCTTCTTTGCGATGGCGTAGTCGGGGTGATCTTTGAGGAAGGGATAGTGCACCCGTGCCACTTTCGGATGCTGGCTGAGGAATTCGGCGACACGGAGAGCGCTTTGATTCTGGCGTTCGACGCGGACGGCGAGGGTCTTGATTCCGCGCAGTAGAAGAAAGGCGGCGTGAGGATCGAGGCAGCAGCCGAGCGTGTTGCGAGTTTGGTGGATCTGCTCGATCAACTCGCGACGGCCGGTGGCTATTCCGCAGATGAGGTCGGAGTGTCCGGCAAAGTATTTGGTACCGGAATGAAGAACCAGATCGATGCCCCATTCGGCGGGACGGCAATTGATGGGCGTGGCAAAGGTGGAATCGATGGTTGAGATTAGGTTGTGCTTGCGCGCGAGGGCGGCAATTTTTTCGAGATCGACTACGCGCACGGTGGGATTGGTCGGCGATTCGATGTGGAGAATTTTTGTGTTGGGACGGATGGCGCGTTCGTGCTGCGCGATGTCGTTGGTGTCGACGAAAGTGGTTTCGACTCCGAGCTTGGGCAGCCACTGCGATAGAAATTTGGTTACGCCGCCGTAGATGTCGCGCTGGGCGACGATGTGGTCTCCGGCTTTTACGAGCGAGAGAATGGATGTGGTGATCGCGGCCATGCCGGAAGAGAACAGGAGCGCGGCATCGGTGCCTTCGAGTTGGGCGATGGCATTCTCGGCGACGGTGTTGGTGGGATTGCCGTAGCGCGTGTAGAAGCTGTCGGTCGGCGTGACGCGCAACTGCTCCTGCATATCGGCGACTTCGAAAGTCGAAGTCTGATAGATCGGCGTGGCGAGCGGACCGTTCTTTTTGGCTAGGCTGCTGGCGCCGCGGACGGCTTCGGTTTCCTGGCGGAATTTGTGCTTTTTCATGTCCTTCTCCTCGGCGAATCGGGCAGCTAGCTTTGCACGGCTGCGGCATTCAGCGCGGGCACGGGCGCCAGCCACTCGGCGGATCTCGCGTGGCGGCCGTTTACCAGTTTGTCGAATTCATGTTGCAGGGCGCGAGTGACTGGGCCCGCTTTGCCGTCGCCGATAGTGCGGAAATCGATTTCGCGCAGAGCGACGACTTCGGCGGCGGTGCCGCAGACGAAAACTTCGTCGGCGATGTAGAGCTGATCGCGGGAGATGGGCTCTTCTACGACGGAGTAGCCCAAATCGTCGGCTAGGGTGATGAGGCTGTCGCGAGTGATGCCTTCGAGGATGCCGGCGCGCGGGGTGGTGGAGATAGTCTTCTTGCCGTTGTTACCGCGGTCTTTATTACGAACTATAAATAAATTCTCGCCAGTACACTCGGCGACGTAGCCGTCGGGACCGAGCATGATGGCTTCGTCGAATCCGGCGCGATGGGATTCGGTTTTCGCCAGAATCGAGCTCACATAATTTCCCGCGACTTTGGCTTTGGTCATCATGATGTTGGGATGCAGGCGAGTGAAGGAGGCAATGTTGGCGCGGATGCCGCGTTCCCTCGCTTCGGCGCCTAGGAAATTCTTCCACTCCCATACGGCGACTACGAAGCGCGGCTGGCCGGACTCGACGGTCATCATCATGGCGCCGTCCAGGTAAATCATGGGACGGATGTAGCACGCGGAATACTCGTTGGCGGCAATCGTCTGATTGATGGCAGCCTTCACCTGGTCGGCGGTGACGGGCAGGTCGCGGAATCCGATGATGTGAGCGGAGTCGAACAGGCGCTCGACGTGCTCGTTCATACGGAAGACGGCGGGGCCGTGGTCGGTGGAGTAGCAGCGAATGCCTTCGAAGACGCTGAAGCCGAATTGCATCCCGGCGCTGATGAAGGGAACCACGCCTTCGCTGGCGGGTCGGAGAGAATCGTCAATCCAGATGTAACGAGCGGCTGCCATATTGATCCTTGTTCATCGATCGTTGTTAAACAATCCTTGTTAAACGATCCTGGTTAAACGATCGAGATAAAGCTGGAATTACTTAAGATTACCTGCCGTTCGCGGACGCGGCAAGCTGCGTTGCTGCGATTGATAATTAAGCGAAGCAGTGAAGCCTCTAGCGCCGGCGACTTGCTTGCGGCTGCAGTGCGGGCAGGTGCGGACAAGACGCCCCCACGACGGCTGCCGGGACGGCGGCGCTACTTTATAATGGCGCGGCTATGGAAACAGGACTCAGAAATCGCGTCGCTATTGTGGCGGCGTCGAGCCAGGGGATTGGGCGCGCGACGGCGGAGGCTTTTGCCGCGGAAGGTTGCCGATTGGCAATTTGCGCGCGGAACCGGGAAGCGATTCATGCGGTCGCGGAGAGGATTCGCAACGAATACAGGGCGGAGGTGCTCGCCGAGGCCTTCGATGTTGCGGAGGCTGGCGCGGTGCGCGATTTCGTCAACTCGGTTGTGGGGACATTTGGCAGCGTCGATATTTGCGTGACCAATGCGGGAGGGCCTCCGGCCAAGGGATTTCTGGCGACGACGATTGAGGAGTGGAAGCGGGCGGTGGAGGTCAACTTCATGAGCACGGTTTATTTTGCGCATGAGGTTATTCCGCATATGCAGAAGAAAAAATGGGGACGTATTATTACGGTCACGTCGATTACTACGAAGCAGCCGGTGGCCGATCTGGTGTATTCGAATGCGGTGCGGGCGGCGGTGGTGGGGTTGGTGAAGAGTCTGGCCAATGAATTCGGCAAAGACGGCATCCTGGTCAACAATGTTGGTCCGGGATTTACCGCCACCGACCGGTTGAAGGAGTTGGCGCGCTCGCGCTCTGCCGGCTTGGGCAAAAGCGAGAAAGAAATATTCGACGGATGGGCCGCGGATACTGCACTGAAACGGTTAGGCGAACCGCGCGAGCTTGCCGATACGATTGTCTGGCTGGCCTGCGAGCGTGCTTCTTATATCACTGGACAGACGGTGCTGGTCGACGGCGGGCTTTATAAAGGGTTGTGATTTTTTGAGGGGAGATATTTTGTGAAAAAGAAAAAACTGAAATCGGGTGCGCGGAAGACATCGGGTGCACCGAAGAAGGCAACTGCACCAGGTGCGCGTGCAACCGGTAAGGTCGCGCTGCAAGGCACTGTGCAGAAAGGCAAGCCACGCAAGGGTGAGCTGCGCCACGTTGCGTGGAGTTCGGTTGCGGTCGAAGCGCTGAATCCTTTGCTGGGGCTGCACTTTGTGGTGGGACAAAACATCATGCTCGCTCGTGTTCTTTTGAAGAAGGGATGTTTTGTGCCGGAACACAGTCATCCCAACGAACAGGTTACTTTTATTGCGGAAGGCGCGCTCAAGTTCAAGATCGACGGCAGGGAGATTGTTGTGAATTCGGGAGAGGTGCTGACCATTCCTCCCAATATGCCGCACTCGGCGGAGGCGCTCGAAGACACGGTGGACTTTGATGTGTTTAATCCGCCTCGCGCCGATTGGATTGATAAGACGAATAATTATTTGCGGTAAGGGGGCGATTTTAACCGCGGAGTTCGCGTGAGAATTCATAAGAAAAACTCTCGGTACCTGCGTTCTGCGCGGTTCGTCCGTATGATGTATCTAGTTCAGTGCCGACTATTCAAAATCTGGAGAAGATGGCGCGCCTCCGTTGCATCGCTTGCGGTGCTACGCCCGATTCCGCGGCGGCGGATTTTCGCTGTACATCGTGCGGCGATCTGCTGGAATTTATTTTTCCGGGATGGGCTCCGGGGGCGGGCGCTTTTGAGCCGGCTGTATTGAAGGCGCTATGGCTCGCTCGCCGCACTTCGCGCGAAGCGCTTGACCAGAGCGGAGTTTGGCGGTTTCGAGAACTGCTTCCGCATATTCCCGCTGAGCATGCCATTACTTTGCGCGAGGGGAATACGCCGCTTTATGACCTGCCTCGGTGCGCGCGCGTGGCGGGAGTTCAGAATCTTCAGGCGAAGCATCAAGGGATGAATCCGACGGCGTCGTTCAAGGATACGGGGATGACGTTTGCGGCTTCGTCGGCGCATCAGAAGAAATTTAAGTGGGTGGCTTGCGCTTCGACGGGAAATACTTCGGCGTCGATGGCGGCTTACGCGGCGCGGGGCGGGATGCACAGCCTGGTGCTGATTCCGGATGGGAAAATTTCGTGGGGCAAGCTTTCGCAGTCGCTCGACTATGGGGCGCTGACCTGCCAACTGCGCACCGATTTTGATGGATGCGTGCGGATACTGAATGAGCTGGTTCGGCAGAAGCCGGTGTATTTGCTGAATTCGGTGAATCCTTATCGCATCGAAGGGCAGAAGACGGCGGCGATCGAACTGATGGAGCAACTGGGATGGGAACCGCCGGATCATATTATTGTGCCGGGAGGTAATCTCGGGAACAGTTCGGCGATCGGGAAGGCGCTGCTTGAGATGCATGCGCTGAGGCTGATTTCGCGGCTGCCCAAGCTTTCCATTATTCAGGCGCAGGGGGCGAATCCGTTTTATCGGAGCGTGAAGGAGTTTGGCGGGAAGAAGATTGAGCCTATGACGGCGGATACGTTGGCTACAGCGATACGGATTGGGAATCCGGCGTCGTGGAAGAAGGCGCTGCGCGTGTTGCAGGCTACGGGCGGGGAAGTGGGAGAGGTTAGCGAGATTGAGATCGCGGTCGCTAAAGCTGAGATCGGGGCTGATGGGATTGGATGCGAACCGGCGTCTGCGGTGACGCTGGCTGGGTTGAAGAAGCTGCGGCAACGCGGATTTGTTCAGGCGGGGGAATCGGTTGTTTTGATTTTGACGGGACACTTGCTTAAGGATCCGGATTTTACGATCAAGTTTCATCGTGGGGATTTGCTTGGCGGGGCTCCGGGCGAAACAGAAAATGCGCAGACGAAATCTTTGCAGCGGGCCCCGCTCGTGCTCGATGCAAATCTAGGCGCTGTTATCGCGGTCCTCGACGCGGCCGAGAGAAGTTGACGCCGAAGGGCGCAATGACATGCTCGGACTTGGTATCACCCATTTATTGATAGGCGCCAGTGGACTGGCTCTGCTGTCGGGTGGGCCCGTTGACGACCCGCAGGTCATCCTCTACCTCCGTGCCATCATTGCTGGCTTATATTTCTTCCGCCAGCTATTACCAGCGAAAAATCCGCCGGACGATTAAGCTGTGGGTTTGCCAAAGGCATAATTCCGCAGAAATTCGTAGCACTCTGCCGCAAACTCGTGTATAAAACACAGTTCAACCTCCGTCGCGACGGTTAGCGATTCTGATTGAGCAGAATCGAGCTAACGCCTTCCATTTCTATTGTTTCGGCCGAATTTGGTCGCCGCGGAATTTGCTCTCAAACTATGCCTTCACGTCCTGCATCTTTAGACCGATCGTTGCGGCTGGCGCTGCCGGCGACTTCCGCTAATCTGGGTCCGGCGTTTGACGCGGCGGCTCTTGCCCTCGATTTCCATCTGCGCTTGCGCGCTGAGCGCGCCCCTGATTTCTTTGTGACCGCGGAGGGGCGCGATGCGCAAATCTGCAGCCGGATGGAGAACCATCTCATCGTCACGACTTATTGTGAGGTGCTCGAATCGGAGAATCGCAAGATCGCACCGCTGCGCATACATATTGAAAACGAAATTCCGATCGGCAGAGGATGTGGATCGTCGGCTGCGGCGCGGCTGGCGGGAATTGCGCTGGCGGTGCACTTTGGGCATTTGCGCTGGAAGGATGATCGGATTGTTGGCGAGGCTTCGATGCGCGAGCAGCATCCGGATAATGCTTCGGCTTGCTGGATGGGCGCGCTGACGGTGGCGCGGATGGCGAATCAGGTGCAGGCGCAGGTGGTGGAAGTGAAGCCGAAAGGGAAGTGGCCGCTGCTGCTGGCGGTTCCGGATGCGCCGCTTTCGACGGAGCAGGCGCGGCGCGTGCTGCCGTTTCAGTATTCCCGCGCCGATGTCACGACCAACATTCAGAATGCGATGCTGCTGCTGGCGGCCTTCACGCAGGATCGGCCGGATTTGCTTTCATCGGCGCTTGAGGACCGCATACACCAGCCTTACCGCGCGCCGCTCTGTCCGTTGCTGCCGGCGTTGAAGGAGTTGACCGGAGAATCGGGCGTGCTGGGCGCGGCTCTGAGTGGAGCGGGGCCGTCGGTGCTGGTGTTTCTCGATCCGAAGGTGCCAACCAAACGGGCGAAGCAGAGAATCGTTGCTCATCTTGCCAAGCGCCGTCTCACCGCCGAAATTATCCTCACTGAGATCGCGCAGCATGGTGGACGCGATGGCGCAGACTGGCGCAAGCACCACGGGTCGGCGAAAAAGTAGTTCCTCTACTTACGGCTGGCCGGAGGCACGATGCCATTCAGGCGCAGATACTCCACCATCTGTCCATAGTGATCGTAACCGTGCCACGCGAAGAGCATGGCCAGGCTGAGTCGCGTGGTTGTTGATTTGCCGTCAAAACTGGGAACCGGTTCCACGAGATTCGCCTCGGTAATGGTCGCGACCGCCTTGTGCGCATAGGCGTAAGAGTCTTTCAGATATTTTAGGATTTCGGCCTTAGACTTCACGCTATCGGGGCCTTTTTCGTCGTTAATTTCGACGGGTGGCTTTTCGCCGAGAATCAAGGACGCAACCAGGTAGTTGGTGGCGGCGACGTGTTTAATTTGTTCGGCGAATGTGCGAACGCCTTTAAACTCGCCGTTGGTCGGGGCGAAGCTGTATTTATCCTCGGGCATGGCTTCGGCGGCGGGAACAAAATCGTGTTCCACTCTTTTGGTCGCACTGTCGACAACCTGGCTGATGGTTTTCTTTTCGGCGTTGGTTGGCGTTTGCGCCTGCGATTCGGTTAGTCCGACGCTGCAAAAGGCTAACGCGGCCAGCAGGCTCGCGATGATCGTTTTCATATTGCCTCCAGGGAAAGTTAAGTGCTGCATCAATCTCTCACTACTGCGGGCGCCAGGTCTAGTTCGCTTGCGGTGATGCGATGGCCGCGCAGGGCGAATACCCCGAGCGCTAACATCATAGCTGCCGCGCCGAGCGCATTTGGAACCCCAACTCTTTTCGCCACCGCGCCCCATAGCGCTGCTCCCACTGCCATCCCTCCTTGTAAAACCAGGAGGTAGAACGAGAGGGCACGAGCGCGAATATAAGCGGGACACATGGTTTGTGCCGCCACGTTCAAGCACGCCAGAATTCCAATCCAGGCGGCGCCTGCTATGAGCATGAGCGTGCATAGGAGAATGAAGTTCTCGGCGCGTCCGGCAGCGAAGGTCATGCCGGCGAAGATCAGGATGGCGGCGCCGACTACGCCATCGACCGAAAGCTTTTCGCGAAGGCGCGGAAGCGCTAATGCTCCGAGCAGTGCGCCCAAGCCAAAACAGCCGAGCAGCACACCGTATCCGCTTGCGCCGTAGGGAAGGGCGATGATTGGCAGCAGGGCTAAAAGGGCAACGGCGGCGAGGCTGAAGGTTCCGGTGCGGAGGAGAACTGATTTTGCCAGTCCACTTTCGCGCACGTAGGTGAAGCCTTCGCCTATGGCGGGCCATAGGCGCCGGTTTTTCGGTCGGACCGCGACTGGCCGCTTCCAGCGATAGAGAAACAAAATGACTCCGAGGAAGGAAAACGCGTTGAGCAAAAATGTCGTGCCGCATCCGACGGCGGCGACAATCACTCCGCCGAGTGCGGGTCCGACCGCTCTGGCAACGTTGAATCCAGCCGAATTAAGCGACACGGCCGCCGCGTGTTGCCTTGCCGGAACCAGTTCCGGTGTGATGGCTTGCCATGCCGGATCATTCATCACCGCCCCCAGTCCCAACAGGAAGGTGAACAGCAACAGGACCCATGGCCCGACGCAACTGGTGAGCGTCAAGATGCCGAGCGCGGCGGCTGCCAGCACCATCCATCCCTGGGTGAGCAAAAGGAATCGTCGCCGGTCGACAATGTCTGCCAGCGCGCCCGCAGGGAGGATCACGAGGAATACTGGCAGCGCGCCCGCAGCCTGCACCAACCCAATCATCAGCGGATTCGTCGTCATCTGCGTCATCTCCCAGCCCGCACCCACGTTCTGCATCCAGGTGCCGACATAAGAAATGACCGATGCGATCCAGAGCGACCGAAATAGCGGCTCGCCGAGCGGGGCCCAAGGCGACCGCGAACGCCTCCCCGTGAGCGACTCGAGCGGCATTTTGATCATTTCGGCCATAACAAAATTCTTGTTGACGTTTGCGAATAGCGAACGACTAGCGACCAATGACCAACTGATCGCGAAACGGCCACTCGCTCCGCCGCCATGAGCGGACCATGTAAATCGCCAAGCCAACTACCAGAATGACTCCGGCATAACGAATCTCGCGGAGGAAATTTTTTCGTGAAATCAGAATGAAGGTAAAGCTAGCCGCCGCGATCAAAGCGGGAGCCGGGTAAAGCCACATGCGAAATGGCCGGGGCAAGTCGGGGCGCCGGATGCGGAGGACGATGACTCCGATGCTCTGCACGAGGAACTGAAGCACGATCCGGATTACGATCAATGCAGCAATCAAGTCGGCTAGCCGCAAGAAACAGAACAGAGCTGCGACTCCCGCCAGCGCCAGCAGAGAGACATAAGGGAACTGATACTTGGGATGCACGCGCGCGAAGGCGCGGAAATAATTGCCATCGAGTGCGGCGGCGTAGGGCACACGCGAATAGCCGAGGGTCAGCGAGAATACGGAAGCGAAGGCGGTCCACATTACGAGCACAGAAATAAGCGAAGCGGCGCCGTGGCCGTAGACGCGCTGCATCATGGTCGAGACGATGTAGAGCTTAGTATCTGACGTGCCGGACTGCACCAGTTCGCGCCACGGGATGACACCGAGAATGCTGATATTCATTACGATATAAAGACTCGCGACGGCGAGAATGGATAGCAACAGCGCCCGCGGAATATTTTTGCCGGGATCCTTGACTTCGTCGCCGAGAAAACAGACGTTGTAGTAGCCGCCAATGTCATAGGAGGCGATCAGCATGGCACCGCCGAGTCCATGAAAAAAGTCGCGCGAAAAGGAAAATGCGCCGGGCGGTAGATCGAATGCCTGATGGGCGTTGAAATGGGTGAGGCCGGTGAAGATGATCCATCCGATGGTGGCCATGACTCCGGCCCAGAGTACGTTGGTGAGGCGCGAGATGGCGGTGATGCGCCGGTAAAGAAGGAATGCGGTGAGGGCGCACACGCCGATGGCTAGGAAGGTCGCTGGCATCGCTACCCAGGATAGTTGGAGCGGTCCAATGAGCGGGAGGTTTAGGCTCCAGGAGCGGGAGGACCAGACGTGTTCGAGGCTGGGCCAGAAAAAGGCGGCGTATTGCGAGAGGCCGATGGCGCCTGAGGCGATGGAGAGCGGCGCGCTGAATGACAGTTGCCAGATAAATAAAAAAGAAACGAGGCGGCCGAGTTTTTGCGGTCCGTAGATTTCTTTCAGGTAACGGTAGGAACCGCCGGAGCCGGGCAATGCCGCGCCTAGTTCTGCCCAGACCAGGCCATCGCAGATGGCTAGCAATGCGCCAAGAATCCAGCCTAGCATTGCCTGCGGACCACCCATGGCGGTGACGATCAGAGGGATGGTAATGAACGGCCCGACGCCGATCATGTCTATCATGTTCAGCGCAGTGGCGGAGCCGAGGCCGATGCCGCGGACGAGTTGGGGATTGGTGTGGGTTACTTCGTGGTGTGGAATGGGCATGAGATAAGTCGGTGGTCGATGGTCGATTGTCGCTAGCAAAACCTGGCCGCAGTTTGCGATTCGTCGTTCGGGTTGTTCCCCGAACGACCGTCGACTAACGACCAGCGAGTGCTGGCGAGCGGCTAGCGACTGCTGATCAGATTCACAAAAAGCCGCACTGCCCCCGGCACTCCCGCCGGCAGCTGCCGAAAGAACGCGTATCCCGTGTAGATATATGTTCCCTTGCCGTAGTGCGCGACGAGCAGGCCACCTCTCTGTTCGGATTCGTCTGGATCATGCGATTCGAGCAGGGGAGTGAAGTTATTGTCCCACTGGGTCATGAAGTAGAGGCCGCGCTCCTGCACCCATCCGTCGAAATCTTTTTGCGTAATTTCGTTGGGAGAATGAAAAATGGGATGGGCGGGATCTAGAATCACAATCGGCGCTTCTTCCACCGAAACCCGGGCCCGGCCCAGGGTTGCGGAATATGGCGTGAAATTGCCCTTATTGAAATCGCCAGCTGCGGAGTTGAGAGTGTTGTACTGCACGACGACGCGTCCGCCAGCTTGCACAAAATCGAGCAAGCGTTTGTTGTTTGCGATGGCGTCTTTCTGGGTGTCGTAGGCGCGAATTCCCAGCACGATGGTTTGATAGCGACTCAAATCTTCCACGCCAAGTTTCTTTGCTGGAATCAGCGTGACATCCACACCGATCTCCTGGAGCACGGTCGGAATCTCGTCACCCGCGCCCATGATGTAGCCGACCTTCAGATCTTTCGGAACCTTCACATCGACGACGCTGATGCGCTGCACGGCGGGTTGATAGTAGTAAAACGTGCCCAGATCTTCACGGGTGACGACGGAATAGCCTTCTTTGTAATTCTGGTGGCCGCTGGTCAGCGAGGCCTGAATTTCTTTTCTTCCTTCCGTCCGACTTCCTGGATGAACCGTGAAATCGGCGCTCTGCTTTTCTCCACGCTCGTGAAAGGCAAGCGGCTTTTCGGCTGGATCGGCGCGCCAACTCTCCGGGGCCGCAACCTGCAATAACCCTTCATCCCTTTCTGGATCGCCCTTCCAGTGCGTTTCCTGCAGCGTCTTCCGATCGAGATTGCTCGAGACGTCAACCTTGACGGTCGACTGCGGGCCATCTTCCGTGGGAATTACCTGCTCGCTCGGGTCGAGCGAGACGGAAAAGGCCGGCGCGACGGCTAGCGGGCGCTCCGCGATTTCGCCGGCAGCATCTTGGTAGCGGACCATGCAGGTGGCGGATATATCGCCTTCGCCGGGCTTACCAATCATGCCGAGCGCTTTCACTGGAGGCGGGGGGAAGGGAAGGTTTTGATATCGCGGGTCGTCAATTATGTTGAGTGCTTCAGTCTCAGGATCGTTCCGATGCCAGTAAGGCTTCGTCAACTCGGCGGTGGGGGGAACATAAACCTTGAAGCGCGTGGCGACGCCGTTGGCTTCAGCCCGCTTCGAAAGAATTTTGGAATTCCATCCTGGCGGAAGCAGCAACGTTATGCCGGAATTGATGGTTGAACGGTCGGCGGCGGATAGAGTGGCTGTGACTTCGAATGTCTGGCCCGGCACCGCCATGAATGCGTCTTCTGGACTGGTTCCGACGGGAGCGTCGACCAAGACGTGCAGAGTCGCGCCTCGCGCCAGGGCGAGAGCTTTGGCGATCTCGCTCCACTTCTCGGTTAGTTTAGGCAGAATATTATTTTTCGCTTGGGACGAGAGTTCGGATTTCTTAATCCGCTCGATGAGTTTCCCGATCTGCCCACTGACTGCAGTAAGAGGTTCCAGAGCACCTGACGGATCTTTCCCTGCTGCAACCGCAGCCTCGTCGATCTTGGCTTTGATGGCGGCTAATCCGTCACCCAGCCACGGCGCTTGTTTTTCTTGTTCGCCGGGCCCCGAGGCCAACCCCGGGAGCGTGGTGTCGATGCCGTCGAAGAAATCTTGTTCGTGTCCATCTTTGTCTTTCGGCGAATCGACGACTGAATCGACGAGTTTGTAGAACGTGAAGCGGTCGCCGGGTGGGACGGTGAAGGCTCCCACGCCCTGCGATTCCTGATGGTGCAGGCCTTTCAGTGCAAATTGAACGTACGAGGTGCCGAGAACCGGGTCGTCTTTGCCTGTGTTCAGCTTCACCGTGTAGTTTGCCGGGTCGCAGGTGGAGGCTCCGAAGCCGCAGACGTTGCCGATGTATAGCTTCTTCGGCTGCCATGGTTCGAGTCCTTCTTTGATTTGATCGGGGAAGCGATTGGGATCGGCGGCGGCGCGGAACGCCTCTCTGGTCAATATCGCCGAGGCCTGATGATGGCCGTGGCCATCGCGATCGGTGCCGGAAAAACGCGCCACGAGCACGTCGGGACGAAAGGTGCGAATGACGCGCACCATGTCGGCGAGGGCGATGTCATGGCCTTGCCACTTCTGAAATGTTTCTTCGGCAGTCTTTGAATATCCGAAATCGGCTACGCGCGAGAAGCGCTGCTCGACGCCGTAATAACGATCGGCCGCCAATAGCTCGAGAGTGCGGAGCACGCCGAGCGCGTCAAACAGGTTGCTCCCGAGTTTATTTTGTCCACCTTCGCCGCGGTTGAGCGTCATCAGCAGAGTCGAGACGCCCTTGCCGCGCGCCTCGAGCGTCAACATGCCGCCGTCTTCGTCATCGGGATGCGCGTCGGTCTGCAGCAGGCTCGCGGTGGTTTGCAAGCGGCGTAGCATGAGCTTCAGGCCGGTGGCTCCGGTCTCTTGAGGAAGGGGATCATAGTAATGATCGGCGGTGTGATCGGCGGTATGATCGGACGGATGATCGACAGGGTGGTCCGTGCTGTGATCAGGGGTAGCCTTTTCCGGCGTCTGTGCGCTAGCGAAAATTGCCGCGCCGGTTGCGAGTAAAACCGCCCCAAGTGCGATTGCGAAGCGGCTGCGCAGCCGCGTCAATCGGGATCTGGAGTTCTTGCCTATTGCAAACATGACCATCTGATGGATTTTACTCAATGAAAGGAGCAAATAGTTGCCGTGCAAATTGTGGTTCATTCTTTCGCAGGCATCCCTTGCGCTGCGGCGAATTTCTGCTGGCATTCGGCCGCCGCCTGCACAATGCGGCGGAATTCCGGATCGGCGCGTACCTTCGCCAGCAGCGGATCGGATTGCAAAGCCTGGTGAGCGCAATAATTGCCGGCAACGGCCTGACGCAAGAACGCGAAGGCGATCTGCGGTTCGCCGCAGGCGGCCAGCAATGCGCCTTGCTGATACTTTAATTCGGGATTCTGTTTCGCAAGCAATTCGTTTTCCGCTTGTTCGGCTAGACGATGGACATCGGTTACGGGCGCCTTGTCGAGGCACGCTTGCACCATTCCGCGCATCCACAGGGGATTGTCGGTCATCTGCGACGTGGCTTGCCGAGCTTCGGTGATCTTTCCTTGCCGTATTAGCACGGACACGCGCGCGGCGCTCGACCACTCTGAGCCAGCATCCTGTTCAATGAACTCCAGGGCACGACCGGTTTTGCCGGCCTCGGCAAAAGCGAGCGCGCAGGTTCGCCAGTTATAGTTTGAATCGATCTTCAACGCTTTGTCGCACTCGGTCTGCGATTCATCGAGGCGGCCGGCGTAGCGCAGCACATAGGACATGGAGAAGTGTGCGAACGCGGCGTCGGGACGCTTGCGGACCAATGTGCGCGCGTCGTCGTAGGCGCGGTCGAGATTCCCACCCTCGGCTTCATTCCCTGCCAGCAGACCAGCGGCGCTGACCCGGCCAGGCTCGATCGAAAGCGCGCGACGATAGGCTGCGTTCGAGCGCTGATATGCGGCGTCGCCTCCGTCGGAGTAAGCCGCATCGAAGTAATAGCGGCGGCCGAGTGCCTCCCATGCCGGCGCGTAATTCGGATCGACATTCACGACCTTCTCTAAGATTGCGATTGCCGCCTTGTTCGATTTGACTTCATGCGGAATGGCGAGGGTGCGCAGATAGGCGTCGTAGGCATCGCGATTTGCCGGCGCGCTGGCCGTTTCCACCGCCCCTGGGGTGATGCCCAAAGCTGGCACGAGTTCGAGGCGCACTTTTTTCGCCATCTGGTTGCGCAGATCGATCAAGCTATCGGTTGGCGAAGTGAGCGTGCCCGTCCAGATCACCTTATTTTCTTTGACGTCGACTGCTTCGAGCGTTACCTCGACCATTTTGCCCTGGCGCAGAAAATGTCCGACAACCACCGTGCTCACGCCCAACTCGCGGCCGGCTTTCGCAGGGTCTGCTTCTTCGTTACCGTATTTTTGTGTCGCGGTTGAGGGGCGGATCTCGAGCGAATGCGCATAGGTGAGCGCATTGGCAATCTCATCGGCCAGGGCGAAGCGCAGGAACTCGCTTTCGGCGTCATTGTTGATATTCTGCAGAGGCAGCACGGCGATGGTACGGTTCGTCTCTTGCACCGCCGTAACCCGATGTTTAACCCACCACGTGCCTACGGCGGCGACCACGGTAATTAGCACGGCCGCGAGGCCGACGATGATCCAGCGCTGGCTCGACTTGGTTTGCTGAAAGGTCTTCGGCATCGCGCGCATGCTGACAGCTTGCCGAAACCCGCTGCGCAGCGCCGGATCCGTGCCTTTCTTAATCGTGAGCTGTAGCTTCTCGAGGTCAGCCTTCATCTCGGTGGCGTTTTTGTAGCGGAGGTTGCGGTCCTTCTCCATCGCCTTGCCGATGATGGCTTCGAGTTCGGGGGGCACGGCGGGATTGAGTGAACGCGGAGATGCGGGCTTTGAGTTGATCACGGCGTGGAGCGTCATCACCACATTGGTGCCGGTGAATGGCTTCTTGCCGGTGGCCATCTCGAACAGCACCACGCCAAACGAAAATATGTCGCTGCGGACATCCAGGTCTTCCGAGCGCGCTTGCTCGGGCGACATGTAGACGGCGGTGCCCGGTATGACACCTACTTGCGTCAGTGAGTCTTCGAGCGATGAGTCGGTGGTCATTCCCAAGCTCTGGTCTTTGGCCAGCTTGGCGAGGCCGAAGTCGAGAATCTTGACCTGGCTATTGGGGGTGAGAAAAATGTTGGCCGGCTTGATATCGCGATGCACGATTCCTTTGGCGTGAGATGCGGCCAGCGCATCGGCTACCTGGACCGCGATGTCGAGAAGGTCTTCGATCTCGAGAGGCTTGCCATGGATGTGCTGCTTGAGGCTCTCGCCTTCGAGCTTTTCCATCACGATGAAGGGGTGCCCATTGTTGTCTTCAATATCGTGAATGGTGCAGATATTTGCGTGGTTGAGTTGCGAAGCAGCTCGTGCTTCGCGCATAAACCGATCAAGCGCTCGTTTATCGTTGACGAGATGGTCGGGAATAAATTTCAGTGCGACATGGCGGCCGAGACGAAGGTCCTCCGCTTCATAAACCACTCCCATTCCGCCACCGCCCAGCTTCGAGAGCACGCGGTAATGGGATACGGTCTGGCCAATCATCTCCATAGCTATCTGATGCGAGTCGTGGGATGCGGGCGCGTTTGCCCGCGAAGGCGTAATGGTAGGCGGTCAGCGCGGTTGGGTCAACCGAGATTGGCGGAGAAATATTGGACTGCCTAACTCGTGGTTCAGGTTGTTGTGGAAATGAAGACGGCGGTCGAGAAGCGCGGCTCAACCAGTCAGCGCCGCCGACGAGCCCACCCACTTCATGTTCTTGTTTTGATCGACGCCCATCATCAGGCCGCGGCCCATGCGCACGATCGTTAGCACTGGGACTAACTTATCGACCCACACATACATGATCCGCAATTCGACCTTGGTCGGGCCGTACGGTGTATCCACCACCGGAGTGAAATTCATTCGCTCTTGCAAAATGTAGCTGCTGCGTTTTGCGGATGGGATGGCATCGATGTCGGCGCGTGAGGGCGCAATGACAACGCCCAGCCCGGCGAAGGAATAGAGCGGTTTCAGGACAAAGTTTTCGAGATCCGCGGGTACTTCGGGCAGTTGATCGAGAAACCAGGTTCGCGGCACCGATGGATGCTTCAAGGAAGGGATTGAATACTTGCTGATGCGGAAATACCAGTTGGGATGGCCCGCCCACTCGACATCGAGATCGTCGCGAAAATCAAAAGGCAGGGTCACACCCTTGCGTTCCAGTTCATCGACGATGGTGCGGTTATAGATTCGCTCAATTGGAATTTGCTTGCCGTTTTCTTCATAAAACAACCGTTGCCCTTGTTTGCGAATCTTCGTGATGCACACCGTACGAATTCCGAGTAACTTTTCGGTGAGCAAGAAATCGGGGCGGGTTTTTTGCTCCTCGGGATGGACTTCCATGAGCACCACATTTGCCGGATCGTGGCCGGCGACAATCGCATCTTCTAAGAGTTGGCGATAGGAAGCTGAGTCTAGGCCGCCCAAGAAGTAGCGAAGCTTCGCGTCTAGCTCGAACACATCGATATAAGTCTGAGCGAGTACCGGCTGATAGGCATAAAGAGAAGGGAAGGCCTGTAACTCGACTAACTTGGGTTGTAAGTTGCCTTTGGAATCGCGGACAAGGCCGAAGTCGACTTGGATAAACATAGGATGCGGCGATTCGTTGGGTACGCGAAACTGCGCGGGAATCGAAGCTTCGGAGCGTGCTCGATATTCCTGATTGCCTACTAACTGGAGGATCAGGGCTGTTCCATCTTCGGCCATGCGCTGGACCAGTGCGTCGGGGAAGAAACAGGGCGTTTCGCAGAGGGCGAATGGAATTTCCATTCCAGTGCGGGAGGCCATCTCGTGCTGAAGGCGCTGGTACTTTTCGGGAGTGAAGCGTGCGTTGAAGTCTTCGCGGTAAGAGGAAATCATAGGCGTTCAACGCGCTTTAAGCCTATTTCAGCGCTCGCAGCGCCACCGCGGCGAAATGTCTCTATGCCTCGATTAAGAAATGGCCGCTGCGCATAATCTGCTCGTCATCGACCCATATGTCGAATTTCCGTCCAACCACGTCAATGTGGGTCGCCGAATACCACTCCGCTCCAGTGTGTGCGCCGTAGGGATTTCCGAAGGCTATGTGCACGCCCGGGTATTTCTCGTCCTGAAGGATTTCGCCGATCACGTCTTTGAGTTCGATGTTGGTGCCGATGGCAAACTCGCCCACACGATTGCTGTTTTCATCGGTGTGGGTATAAGCCCAGAAATCATCTTTCAATTCTTTGTTCGAGGAGTGCGCCTCAATTACACGATTGCCTTTTACCAGGATGGTCAAGGGATGCGCCTTTAAATCGCCAAACTTCGCGCACAAATAATCGCCGACTACCCCGTCGATCACGAAAGTTCCGTTCACTTCGCCGGGGGTGGTGAAGACTTCACCGCCGGGCAGGTTGCCCCATTTTTCGGTGCTGATAATTCCGCTGGTTTTTACCCAGCGATAGTTCGGATTCAAATCGGCTACAAGGTCCGTTCCGGAAGCGGTCTTCGCGCGAATTTGTTTTGCTTTGCGTACCGTCTCCAGCACCTTCACGCTCAGCCGATCAACCTTCTGGAAGTCGGCGCGCATGCCTTCGAGCATGATGCGCTTGTTGATGTTGACCATGTGCGCGTGGCGGATTTTGTACCGGTTCACGATGTCGGTCATCTGCATGCGCGAGCCGAGTTCGTTGGTCTGCGCCTGCACGGCAAAAATGCTGACCTGGCTCGATTCGAGGTCTTCCGCGATCGGCAGCGGCAAATCGGTCAGCGGACGAGAGGCTACATCTTCGAGCACCCAGGTTTTGTAAGGACAACCTAGCTCTTCCAGTTCATGGACGATTGCCGCGGCAATCTCGAGGCTGACTTCATCGGTGATGACAGTGACCTTTTCCGAGGGTTGCACACGCAGGCAGACGCGCACTGCATTCCGCGCCCCCAAACTCAGCTGCGGATCAAAGGCCATGTGATTCAGTTGTCGGTTGGATTCTGCGTGTAGTTGTGCGTCAGTTTTCATCAAGCTCATTTAGACGGCGCGTGCGGTGGGCAAACTATTCACTTCGTCGACGCCCACCTCAGTCTCCTCAATGATGTAGTCCATTACAGCTTTCATGTCACCGGTTTTGCGATAGACATCCAATTGCCGGTCAGCGCCCGTTCCCATCTTCATGATCTCGCGGATGTAGTCGACCTCTTCGCGGCAATCGAGTTCATCGAGCACATCATCGACGAATGCGAGATACTCTTCGATCAGATCGCGCTCGGGAACTTCCTGTTGCTTGCCAAAGTCGATGAGTTTTCCGTTGATGCCATAGCGCGCTGCGCGCCACTTATTTTCCATCAGTAGCGACCTGCGGTAGAGGCGGAATCCCTGGTTCTGCGAGTACAGCTTGTAGAGCTTCGCTACCGTGGCCTGGATCAAGGCCGCCAGCGCAATGGTTTCATCGAGCCGCATCGGCAGGTCACATACGCGGAATTCGAGCGTGTTGAAGAACGGATGCGGACGGATGTCCCACCAGATTTTCTTGGCGTTATCGATCGAGTTTGTCTTTACCAGCAACTTGACATAATTTTCGTATTCGCCCCAACTTGGGAAATAATCGGGCAGGTTGGTCCGAGGAAACTTGTCAAACACTTTGCAGCGGTAGGAGTGCAGGCCAGTATCCATCCCCAGCCAGAAGGGAGAGTTGGAGGACAATGCGAGCAGATGCGGTACAAAATAACGGGCGTGATTCATCAAGTGGATGAGGGTTTCGCGATCTTCGATGCCGACGTGTACGTGCAGTCCGAAGATAAGATTCGCGCGCGCCACCAGTTGCATGTCTTCGACGATGTTCTTGTAGCGTTCTCCGGGAGTGAGCGCCTGAACGCGCCAGTCGGCGAAGGGATGGGTTGCGGCCGAGGCTAATCGCAAACCATTCTCGCGGGCCAGCCGGATGATGTGATGCCGCAGATTTTTTAGCTCTTCGCGGGCGTCTTTAATATTGGCGCAAACCGACGTGCCTACTTCAACGACGGATTGATGCATCTCCGTCTTGACCCGCTCCTGGAGGATCAGCTTGCCCTTCTCGATGATCTCGGCGTGAATGTGCGAGCGAAGATCCCGAGTTTCGGGATCGACGGTCTGATATTCTTCTTCGATTCCCAGCGTGAATGTAGGCTTCATCGCGGCATCCGGAGCTTGCCTGAAAGTGGCAGGCAATAAGTCAAACTAGTATATCAATGAGCTGGTTTGTTGCGGACGTTGTTATCGATCTTCGATGGGGGATTGGGGAGAATGGTCGTAGGGCTTACGCCTTTTTCCTGACTTTCGGCTCCCGGCTTTCGGCTGCTGTCGGGCCATTCAGAAACGCGGCCCAGCGCAATTCCTCGACCGGATTCTCTCCGCTCAGCGCTTTCTTTATTGCCATTTCCGCGACTGCATCTACGATCCATTCAAAATTCTGCTGCCCCACTGACGTGATCTCGGCGTCGGGCGCTGGGTTCATGAAGTCGATTGCATAGGGGATGCCGCCCTCCACCGCGAACTCGACCGTATTCAGGTCGTAGCCCAGCGCGCGGCACAATGCCAACGCATCTTTTTCGATCCGCTCTCGGAGTTTCGCTGCGGGCTGCGGATTGCCTTTCACATAGCGCTCATGATGCGGAGCCCTGGGATCGTACTTCATGATGTGAACTTTTTCCTGGCCCACTACATAGCAGCGGTAATAGTCCTCAAACTCAACGCCGTGTTGCAGGGTCATGCAAAGGTCGCCCGTGTGATTGTAGTTATGGAAAAATTCTTCGGGCGAATCCACTTTATATACGTGCTTCCAACCGCCGCCAGAGTAGGGCTTTAAGAATGCGGGGAAGCCGACATAGGCAAAGAGCTCTTCCCAATTCAGCGGATAGATTAGATTTCGCATCGACTTATCGGTCGTATCGGGTGGATGCTCATGATGCGGCAAGATCACGGTAGGAGGAATGGCAACGCCCATCTTATGGGCGAGGGCATAGTTGAAGAACTTGTCGTCGGCGGTCCACCAGAAGGGATTGTTAATCACAATCGTTCCCTGCAACATTGCATTCTTTAAGTAGGCGCGATAGAAGGGAATGTCCTGCGAAATACGGTCGACGATGACGTCGTATTTCTTAGGCTCATCCATGCGTAGGCCGCCGATTTTTACAAACTCGGCGGAAACGCCCTCGATCTTCATGGCGTTAAGCTTCTCGACCAGGGCTGGCGGAAAAGTGTTTTCCATGCCAAAGAGGATTGCGATTTTCTTGTTTGCCATAGTTTTCATCCTAGACCATGATCTCTAGTCGAACCGCACTGAGCGAGAACGCTGCGCCTTTCTCAAGAATACTTTCTTAGAAATACTTTTGCGCCATGCGCTGCCATAGCGGCCAATCGTGTTTGCTGTTGTCTCCATAAATGTCAAGCCAATGCGGGATTCCTTTGCCGTGGAGGATGGCGGACATCTTTACGTTGGCATCGAGGCACATATCCCAGTCCGACGATCCCAGGACGATTTTCATCTGGCGAATGCGGCTGAGGAACCAGTCGTCACTCATATTGGAAAGGTAGTCTGGAGGGCTATTGAAATAGACGTTATCGTCATAGTAGCCGTCGAGAAAGCTTTTGATGTCAAAGGATCCGCTCATGGTGGCACAACCCGAAACTAAATCGGGATGGCGCATGGCAAAATTCAGAGCATGATAGCCGCCAAAACTGCAGCCGGTCACGGCGATTTGCGGAGCCCAGTTCTTCCACTTCAAATAAGGCACAAATTCATTGAGCAGATAGCGTTCATACTGCAGGTGGCGCCAGATGCGCGTCCCCGGATGCACGCTTTTGTTATACCAACTCTCGCTGTCGACGCTGTCGACGCAGAAGATCTGGATCGCTCCGCCTTCCACCCTTCCAGCCAGAGCGTGGATCATACCTGCGTCCTCGTATTCAAAGAAACGCCCCTGGGAAGTGGGAAAAACCAGGAGGGGCTGGCCGGCGTGACCATAGACGAGCAACTCCATGTCACGGCCTAATTCCTGGCTGTATTGTTTGTGATATTCGCGGTTCATGTGCGCGAGGATTGTAACCGAAGAACGGCCGGAAAGAAGATCAAAAGAAAGTTTAAAGTGTCGGCTCGTAGCCTGATGGTGTCTAGTGGCCGCCGTATTTTGACCGTGGATCGATCTTGAGATGTTTGAGCTTCGATTGCAGCGTCGTGCGCTTCAATCCCAAGCGCATGGCTGCGCCTCGCAGCCCGCCAATCTGCCCATGGCTTTCCCGCAAAGCTTGCAGAATGTGCTCGCGTTCCGTTGTCTCCAGAGTGTCGTCCACTCTTATCTCGGCGCCCGCGGCGGCCCTCGCCTGCATCTCGCTTAGTGGCGCCACTAGCACCGAACCTTGCGTCAGAATTACTGAGCGCTCAATAAAGTTTTCCAACTCCCGCACATTACCGGGCCAATCCCATTCCATCAGTACATCCATGGTTTTCTTCGGGATGCTGGTGATCGACTTGTTCATTCGCCGCGCGCACTTGCGCACGAAATGCTCCACCAGCAGCCGAATGTCCTCCCGCCGTTCTCGCAACGGTGGAACGTATATGGGAAATACGTTTAGCCGGTAATACAAGTCGCCGCGAAATTCCTTTTCGCGCACGGCCGCCCCTAAGTCGACGTTGGTCGCTGCGATCAACCGAAAGTCTACCTTCAGTGTGTGTGTGCCGCCTAAGCGTTCGAATTCCTGATCCTGCAAAACCCGCAGCAGTTTGGGTTGCAAGGACAGAGAAATGTCGCCAATCTCATCAAGAAAAAGAGTGCCGTTGTCCGCCAGTTCAAGTCGTCCGATTTTCTTGCTTACCGCTCCGGTAAAGGCGCCCTTCTCATTGCCGAAGAGTTCGCTCTCCAGAAGACCCGACGGTATGGCCGCACAATTCATTTTGATGAAACTGGTATTGGCGCGCTGGCTCAAGCGATGGATTGCCCGGGCGATCAGTTCTTTTCCGGTGCCGGTTTCGCCCAGCAACAGCACGGTCGCATTGCTGGATGCGACTCTCGCGACGTTCTCCATTACGGATTGGAGGGCCTTACTCTGCCCTACGATTTCTCCGAAGCCCAGTTCAGTATTGATTTCCTGTTCGAGGTAGAGCTTCTCTTCGGTCAGTTTTCGCCTGGCTTCGCAGACTTCCTGTACGAGGTGGGCAATCGCCTCCTCCGACTTTTTGCGCTCTGTGATGTCTTCTATCAGCCCCATGTGCCATCGCAGTTGTTCACCGTCTCTCCGCATGGGGACTCCGAGAATCCGCACCCAGCGTTCCGATCCGTCGGGGCGCCGATATCTCTTCTCCAGTTCATACTTGGGCGACATTTCCTCGCTCAGTTCCCGAAAGTATTCTTGGGACGGAGTGACATCGTCGGGGTGAGTAATGCCTGCGACATCGGTCAACAGCAGCTCTTGTTCGCTGCGGCCGGCGATTTCGCAGAATTTGGGATTAACCTGCAGGAATCGGCCGGTGCGCGAGTCGACCAAGGCAATACCGACGGGAGAGCGCTGATAAACGGCTCGGAATTGTAATTCGCTTTCCCGCAGTGCTTTCTCGGCTTGCTTCAGATCTGTCAGATCGATGATGGTGCCGACTGCTCCGCGCACGTTGCCGTGCTCATCGAGCAATGGAGCTGCGGTCGAGACCAATTCGCGCTCGGTGCCGTCCTCAAATATGATGGAGGATGTGATGCCGTACACCGCCTCTCCCGTGGCTGCCGCACGTTGCATCGGGAGCGACTCCGCGGAGAGTTCTTTACCGTCTCGCATCAAACGGAAGCTGGGCAGTTCCTCCGGGGGCGCGCTCTTCGAAAAGTTTCCGCCCGCCGGTACGCGCAGCTGGACCTGTGCCGCGCGATTGCCGGTGATCCGCCGGCACTTGGCGTCGTAAGCCATAAAAACCGGAACCGGTACTGCATCCAGCACTGTTTCAAGTTCCTTTACCCGTGCTCGCTCGCGCGCCTCGCTCTGCCGTAGTGCCTGTTCCGCCTCCTTGTGCAGAGTGACGTCGCGCAGAACGCAGGCCACGCGGTCAATTCCATTCCGACCATCCACCGGCACATATGTAATCGATAAGTCCCTTGTTCCCATCTCCCGGTATTGGTATTGGAGTTCGCCGCTGACGAATTTCCCACTGAAACACTCATCCAGCTTGTCTTTTACGGTCGATTCAAAGACGTTGCGCCCTAATACGTCCACCATCAAACTTCCGACAACCTGTTCTTGAGTCATTCCCCGATAATTTAAGAACGCGCGGTTCGCGAGCACATAACGGTATTCGCGATTCACCACCACGATCATATCTTCGAGATTCTCGACCACCCTCTCAAACTCGCGCAGCCTGTCATCCGCCTGCTTCCGCAGGGTGATGTTTCGCGATACGGCTACGACATATTCCCGCTCCAACAGTACCCGGCGCATATTCACTTCCACCGGGAACGTCGTTCCGTCTTTCCGGCGGTGCAGCGTCTCCATAATTGCGAATCCCGACTCCCGCAACTGCTGCAAGACTTGTGCGGCCGAACTTTCGTCGGTATTCGGATCGATGTCAAAAACCGTCATCGACAAAAGCTCTTCGCGGCTATACCCCAGCTCCAGGTATGACTTCTCATTCACATCCAAAAAACGCAGGCTCTCCGGGTCGATAACCTTGATGGCATCGTTCGATTGGTCCAGCAGTGCGCGGAACAAAGTCAGGCCCTCGAGCAGGCGTTGACGTTCGCTGGCGGTCAGGAGCAACTGTTCGTTGGTCGTGCGTAGCGCCTCCTCCGCGCGCCAGCGGTCTGTCACATCGTGCGCTATCCCGCGTACGATCGGCTCCGGTACGCCTTCGGTGCGCAGCGTACTGTGAAAATGCCAAATCCGCTGCTCGCCCGAACGGGTTAGCACTTTCAGGAATCCGTGCGCTTCTCCGGTGCGCTCGATCTCGCGCAAATAGGCGTCGAATTCGTTGCGGGATTTCGGATCGATAAAATCCCGCATTGGCGTGCGCAGAATTTCTTCGACGGTATAACCGAGCAGACGAGCGGGAACGGGATTAATGGAAAGGAATCGGCCTTTAAGGTCGTGGACGCAAAGCAAGTCCTGGCTGTGCTCGACCAGATCGCGATACCAATCTTGGTTGTCTTCAAGGTCGCGCCGGATTAGATCCCAGCCGACTGACGCTTCTTCCGGAAAGTGGCGCGTTCGTTCAACAGGGTGCGATGCCATGGCTACTCTTCAGCGGCCTAAGAGGAATCTTTATAACCATGACTGGCCAGATTGACTCCAGAGACGGTCCATTTAAGTTCTCAGAGGTCGTTCTAATAGTTACTCTAAGGTAACCAGTGTAAGATACGCCGATTTAGTGCTTGGGGAAAGATCAAGAGAGATACCACTATTGTTCGCGAGAAGCTATGGCACTAACAGGCTGAAAAGTGTGCCAGCGAAAGACGCTTCAGGAAATCTTGCGATCAAACCTAGACTGCGACCCCGTTATGCCGATTTTCCCGCGGGCGAGCGCCGTGGTTTGAAAGGCTCTCTGCCACTTAAACGCAGGTTTCTGATATACATGCTTCTTCTTAATCTCTGTTGTATGTCCGGCTGTGTCAGCTTACCCACCCCTTCGTGTTGCTATGGCCATCGTCTTCATCGCAGGTCTGGAGCGTACAGTTGCGGTTTACCGACCGACCGCCCAGTGACGATTGGATTTTGGCGCGGTATGAGATTTCACCGAGAATTAACCCCTACTTAATATTGGGTGACTAATATTTCTGCACTCATGGAGGCTTCACATGAAGGCGAATAGGCTGGTACTGGCGTGCGTTGCATTGACGCTCGCGTTGGCATCGAGCTACGGAGTAGCGCAAACGAAATCTGTGGGTTCGGGGAACATCCAGCACGTACTGCTGTTGAGCATTGACGGCATGCATGCGGTGGATTTCTATAACTGCTCGCACGGCATGGCGGGCGCGAACGGCGGGAAGCCGTATTGCCCGAACATGGCCGCGCTGAGCCAGACCGCGATCAATTATGTGAACAGCGAGTCGTCGAAACCTACGGACTCTTTTCCCGGGATGGCGGCGCTCGCTTCTGGCGGCACACCCAAGACGACCGGCCTCTACTACGACGTTGCCTATGACCGATCGCTTGATGCTCCCACAATAACCACGGGCACTGGTTTGGCTGGCGGTCCGTGTACACCAGGCGCGGCGCCTACCGGGACGACAACCGACAACGATCAAGGAGTCGACATCGACGACAGCAAGCTGAACGGCGGGGCGCCGGGTGCCGGGCTAACGGAGGGTGGCATCGCATCGATCGACCCGAGGAAACTGGTGCGCGACCCGGCAGCCGGCTGTGCGGGGGTGTATCCGTGGAATTTCATAAGGACAAACACGCTGTTTGGCGTGATCCATGCCGCGGGCGGATACACCGCATGGATTGACAAGCATCCGTCGTACTCGTTTGTGGGCGGCCCCGGCGGCAGTGGCCTGGATGACTATTATTCGCCGGAGGTCAGTTCGGCCGTGGTGCCCCTGCCCGGTGTAAAGACCCTGGACGGCGTTCCGTGCGAGCCGGTCCGCGACAAGATTGGGGCATCCGCGTGGAACAGCAGCTTCGCCAACATTCAGTGCTATGACGCCATCAAGGTATATGGCCTGCTGAATCAGATTGCGGGCAAGACGCACTCGGGCACACCGGCGATGGTACCGTCCGTCTTCGGCATGAACTTCCAATCCGTTTATGTGGGAGAGTCGGTGAACGAAGCGGGCGTGGCGGCTGGCGGCTACAAGAACGCGGCTGGCTTGCCGAGCCAGGAGTTGCTGAAGGAGATCGAATATGTGGATACCGCGATCGGCCAGATCGTCAGCGCGCTCCAGGCAGCGGGCATTTATAACAACACGCTGCTCATCGTCACAGCGAAGCATGGCGACTCGCCCATCGACCCGACTCGCTACGTGGCCGACGGAACCAATACGCCAGCGACAATACTAGCCGCGAACAACATGATTCCCTACTCGGAGTCACCGCTCAATCCGGTCGGCATTGGCGCTACTGAAGACGATGTCTCTCTGCTCTGGCTGAAGAAGGGCGCAAGCGTGCCCAAGGCCGTGAAAATACTCGAAGAGAATGCGACGGCCATCGGATTGGGGGAGATTTACTACGGGCCGTCGCTCTGGCTGAATTACAACGTGGGCGGCAGTGAGCCGGGTGACGACCCGCGGACGCCAGATATTATCGTGACCCCGAACGTGGGCGTGACCTATTCGAACAGCACGTCGATGATTGGAGATCACGGCGGGTTCGCGCATGACGATACCAACGTCATTCTTATGGTCGCGAATCCTAGCTTTACGGCACAGACGGTCTCATCGTTAGTGGCAACCCGGCAGATCGCGCCGACCATTGTGCAGGCGCTGGGGCTGAATCCGACGGCACTCGACGCGGTGCAAGCCGAAGGCACGCAGGTGCTGCCCGAGGTTGCGGCACAGTTAGAAAAGTAGTCGTTAGCTTACCGCGTGGGCCGCGCAGACGATCCTGATTGTTGGAACATGTTGGAAAACCGTCTGCGCGGTTTGGAAGTATTTCGCATGCGAAGGGTGTGCAGTGGATAGCCTCGGTCGCCGGTCGTCGGTCCTCAGTCCTTGACGCTCGTGTCGCGGTTAGTGCCTGCGCAAGTTCGCAGCCGTCTCGGCTCAGAGCGTGAAAATCCCAAGCCAGTTTTCTATTCATGTTCTGTTCATCTCTAAGTAACCTTCGCGTAACTGAAGACGCCTAGACTCTGCTTCTGTCTTGGCGTCACTCCCACTTCGTTTCCAATTCCATTCGTTCGAGAGGAGAAAGTATGAATTTCAGGAATGGTTTTTTCGCGTCTATCGTGGTGTTGGCCTTGATGTCCGCTCTACCCTTGGCAGCCGGAACGGGCGCCGAGCACGGCAGCGGAAGCAAACGGAATCACAGCAGCCTGGCGGGGATTCAGCACGTGTTGCTGCTCAGCATTGATGGCATGCATGCGGTCGACTACATCAATTGCGTTAACGGGATCAGCGGGGCCAATGGCGGGCTGCCCTACTGCCCCAATATGGCTGGTCTTAAACCGAATGGGATTGACTACCTCTTTGCCTATACGTCGCAACCGTCCGACTCCTTCCCTGGGCTCATGGCGCTGATGACCGGCGGGTCTCCGCGAAGCGTGGGGGCATTTTACGACGATGCGTACGACCGTTCGCTGGCGCCGCCCGAAAAAACGACCGGCGACGGGCTGGCATCTGGGCCGTGCGTGCCTTACGGAACGCCCTCGGGAACTACCACGGAGTATGACGAGGGCATCGACCTAAACCAGACGAAGCTGAATGGCGGCGCGCCTGCGGGAGTGGATGGCGGGATCCAATCGATTGATCCGAAAAGACTGGTGCGCGACCCGGCCCAAGGCTGTGCCCCGGTTTATCCGTGGAATTTTGTTCGGACCAATACAATTTTCGGCGTAGTGCACGCCGCAGGCGGATACACGGCTTGGTCAGACAAGCACCCATCCTACTCGTCGGTTTCGGGTCCGGGCGACGGCACCAACATTGACGACTATTACTCGCCGGAGATCAATTCGATCCCTGTGAACCTGCCTGGCGTAAAGGCCGGCCTTGTCCGTTGCAGTCCTCTGCCCGACCAGACCGCCAAATCGTCATCGAATACCTGGACTGACAGCTTCCAGAATATTCAGTGCTACGACACCTTGAAGGTCGACGCCATCGTGAATGAAATCAATGGCAAAACACACAATGGTTCAGGAACAGCTCCCGTGCCCGCCGTGTTCGGGATGAATTTCCAGGCAGTGAGCGTGGGGCAAAAACTGATCGAGAAGACACTCACCCCGACCGTCTATGGTGGTTATCTCGACGCGCAGGGAACGCCGTCACCGTCGCTGGTGAGTGAGATCGAGTTCGTCGACCTTTCCATCGGAAACATGATTCAGGCTCTGAAAAAAAACGGGTTATTGAGCTCCACTCTGATCGTGATCACGGCGAAGCACGGCCAGAGCCCAATCGACTCCTCTCGCTACCTCGGCATATCGAACTCGCCCAACGACCCCATCACAACGTCTCCGGCCACCATTGCGGCCAACGCAGGCTGCCTACCCTATTCCGAATCGCCGTTAAACCCCACCGGCCTCGGGCCCACCGAAGATGACGTCTCGCTGGTGTGGCTGGACAGTAGCTGCACCACGGAAAGCGTCGTGAATATGCTGGAGACACAATCGCCGTCAACCAACAATATCGCCGGCATCGGCGCGATTTTCTTTGGAGCGACGATGACGCAGTTTTACAACGCGTCCGGGCTGCCGCCAAGCGGAGATCCGCGCACGCCAGACATCCTGGTTACTCCGCACATCGGCGTCACCTATTCCGGTAGCACCAAGAAGCTGGCGGAGCACGGCGGTTTCTCCCATGACGACACGAATGTCATGATGTTGGTGTCGAATCCCGGTATCAGGGGAAGCACGGTAACCATTCCGGTCACAACCATGCAGGTGGCTCCAACCATTCTCCAGGCGCTCGGACTTAATCCTGCTGCTTTGCAGTCGGTGCAACAGGAGGGCACGGAGACACTTCCGCAGTTCTAGTCGAAGGGCTGCTGGCTGTTGCTGACACCCTGGTATTGGCATCGATAAGAGCGCGGCGTCAACGCCGCGCTCTCATTGCGATAGCCTGGTCGCTTCGAGGAAACGGAATGCTTCGTTCGCTCGGCCGGGCGAGTATATTCGTAGGATGGGTTTTAGCCTGATTGCGACGATCGGGTGGTGGGGGCACGCGTGAATTTCTTATCTGTATGGTTACTTCTCCTTGGTATTCCGCTTGCACAAGTTGCGGAGACGCCTGGCGTTAAGATGACGATCGAGTACGGGCAGCCGGGCAACGCCAGCCAGCGAACTGTTTATGTGCAGGCTGACCGGAGGCGAGTTGAATTCCGGAACTCCTTTGGGCAGCAGCAGGCGGATGGTTCCGTGCGATCTATCTATGGGCCGCGCCTTGTGGCTATTACGCGCTGCGACTTGGCACAGTCCTTTGAGTTGAATCTAGACACGCACGAATACACGTCAGGGCCGTATCCTCCGAAGCCACTAACAAAAGAAGAGAAGGAAAGACGAGGGCTGAGCCCGATAACCTATGTGTCGGATAAGCCGACGCTACGAATTGAGACAACAACCAGAGATACGGGCGAGCGAAAGGAAATTTTCGGGCAGACGGCGCGACGCGTCATCAGGACGAGAAAGCAGACGCCGCTCGAAGGCTCTCGGTCGCCGGCGCAAGAGTCGGTGACGGATGCGTGGTATATCGATGCCAAGGCCGCCGATTCGGATATCGATCCCGCTCAGCGCCTGTCGTGCGATCGCAAGTGGCCTGAAGGGAAGAGATTCCACAGTTATACACGAGCGGGAGGCGCGAACCAGCCGCAGGATAGGGTCGAATTCGTCGACATCAGCGAACCCGAGACCGGCTTTGCTGTGCAGACGGTAACGACGTCAAAAAGTACATACACGCTGGCCGACGGAACCGAGAAGCAGTTGGATTCTAAAAATGAAATGCGAGTGACACAGTTCGAGAGAGCGTCGTTGAATCCTGCGCTGTTCGAAATTCCCGAGGGCTTCAAGCCGGTCGATCGAATTGAGCGCAATCCGCCGCAATCGGCCTTTCTTAGCCCGCCGAAGAACTTCTGGCAAGAAGCTTGGAGAAGCGTCGCAAATCTCTTTCGCTAGGCCCCTTCTCACATCGTTACTGCTCCGCCAGTTCCTCCTGAAGTGAATTTGGCACCGGCGCTGAGGCGGGCTTTCTGGCGCGAGTCGTCGTAATCACAATCACACTGACTAGCACCAGGAGCGTTCCAAGAATGGTGCGCGGACCGACTGTCTCCCCTCCGAGGAAATAACCCACGGTCACGGCCACTACCGGGTTCACATACGCGTAGGTGCCGACTTTGGTGGGCGATTGATGATGGATGAGCCAGACGTAGGCGGTGAACCCAACTATGGAACCGGCCACGATCAGGTAGGCGAGCGCGAACCAGGCGCCGCGCGACATCGTCTGAATGTGAAATTCGCGAAAGTTGCCGAGAGCCGCCGCCACCAGGCCGAGCATGACTCCTCCGGTCAGCATCTGGGCGGCGGCGCTCATGGCTTTCGATTCGGGCAGAGGGAGCTTGCGCGTAAGCGATGACGCGATCGACCAGCTTATCGCGGCGACGACCAGAGCCACCGCGCCCCTGGGATCGATCGGGGCTTCGCCAAAGCTGACGCTGTGGCTCACCAGCACGCCGACGCCGCCGAGACCTACGAGTAGAGCCAGGGCCAGGCGGAGCGTAAGCTTTTGCGTGCGCAGGATAAGAATCTCCGACAGCGCCATGAAGACGGGGATGGTTGCGAGCATCACGGCCGCAATGCCTGACGGCACGCGTTGTTCGGCCCAGAACAAGCATCCGTAATCGAGGACAAAGATGCAGATGGCGAGCAGCGTGGCGGCCACCCACTCGCGTAGTGAGGGGTTGGGCGTGCCTTTCAGGCGCATCCACGCATAGAGCGCGATGCCCGCTATGAAGAAGCGCATGGCTGCGAAGAGGAAAGGCGGGACTTCATGGACGCCTATGCGAATCGCCAGGAAGGTCGAGCCCCAGACAAAATAAATGATGGCGAAGGCCAGCACGGTCTTCCAGACTGGCGGACGAACAGGTGCTTCCATATGGAATAGATCATGGGGAAGGGCGCGCGGACGCAGAGATTTTGTATTCAGCGCTTCTACAGGGCTCGTGGCCCGAAGTGCAGATCGGGTTGGAAATTTTGGCGACTGCCGAACTGCGCTCGGCCGGACAGGCGAGGGCGTCTGTCCCTACGCGATCAAACCCAAATTTCTTCACGAGCTGCCGATCCAAATACCTACCGCGAACACTAGCACTCCGCCCACTACGACTTGGAATGCTGCTGACAGCAACGGGGTATCCATGTAGCGATTTCTGATCCAGGCAATTGTGGCCAACTCTAGGGCCACGATGATCACCGCTGCGGTAAACGCCGCGTGGAAATTTGTCAGCAAGAAGGGAAGGGTGTGGCCAATGCCACCAGCTGCGGTCATTAATCCTGTGACTGCGCCGCGCAGCATGGGACGGCCGCGGCCGGTCATCGATCCGTCATCGGATAGCGCTTCGGCAAATGCCATGGAAATTCCCGCGCCGATCGATGCCGCCAGTCCTACAACGAAGGCGTCGTGGCTGCTTTTGGTGGCGAATGCCGCCGCGAAGACTGGAGCCAGCGTCGATACCGATCCGTCCATTAGGCCGGCCAATCCGGGCTGGACGATCTGAAGAACAAACAATCGGCGTTGGGCGACGTCTTCTGCGCTTTTCTCCGCGGGCGTAATGTTTTCCGACATCGCCTCCGCTGCGACTTGATGCTTGCGCTCGATCTCTTCCAGATCTCCCAGGAGTTTGCGGATTCCAGCATCGGTGACCTGGCCCATTGCCTTTTGATAGAAGCGGCGCGTCTCCAGTTCCATCAGTTCAGCCTGCTTCCGCGCGTCGGCGATCTTCAGGGGGCGCATAAGCCAGAGGGGTCGCTTCTGCACAAACCCCTTCACATCCTGACGACGGAGCAGGGGAATGTGTTCGCCGAAGCGAGTGCGATAAGTTTCGAAGAGGGACGCGCGATGCCCCGACTCTTCGACGCTCATGTCATCGAAGAGCTTGGCGGTGGCGGGATAAGCCTCGCGCAGGCCGTCGGCGAAATCCGCGTATACGCGCCCATCTTCTTCTTCGAGGGAGATAGCGAGCGCCAGAATTTCGCGCTCGGTCAAATCTTTGAAGTTTCTTGCCATGCGACAAGTTTACTTTTTCTGGCTTTGGTTTCAACCACAGGGAATAATACAGTCCTAACCGTCTCGATACCTTCGAAATATTCCCAGCGTTGCGCCGCATCGCACGGCAGCTTTTGCCCACCTGCTACTCCCTTTCGGTAAGGCGATATAAGCTAAGACCCGCAATCCAAACAAAATACTCATCGAGTTTTCTTGGAGCCTAGGCCCCATGCAATGGAATCGGACCTGCTTTAGCTTGGTCAAGGTTGAACAGAAATTTTCGCCGGTTGCCAATAACCAACTTCGATTTCTGGTTGGCGAATTTTCTGCGGAACGCTGCTCAATTTCACGGCGAGGTACGCCCATGTCCGTTTCCGAGATTCTCCGCAGCGCGTTCGATCAGGCGCAGATCGGCTCCAGCAACGATCCTTGCCAGCAGAGCAACAGCCAGTTGGGGAAGGATTTGCAGTCGGGAAATCTATCCGCAGCGCGGTCGGATTTTTCCAGCCTGCAGCCGCGTTCTCGCAACCATCCACAACCACGGGAGCCGGCACAACTCCCGCGACTCAGTCGACGGCTAGCCCCATCGCGCAGGCCTTTAACCAGCCGAGCAGCGACTTGCAGTCGGGCGACCTGTCAGCGGCGCAAAAGATTTCTCCACCGTCCAGCGGGATCTTCAGAGTCGTGGAAGAGCGCTACCGTTCAACTCCCGCTACCTTGGCGGCGGCAGTAACTCCGGCAGTCAGAATTCGCTGGTGCAGGATCTGGATCAGATCGGGCAGAGCCTGTCATCGACGAGAATTGCCGGAGCGCAGCCGGCATATGCCAGCCTGCAGCCGCAACTGCAGGAGTTCGAGTTGGGCGGCGGAGCCACTGAGGCGCTGAATAACCTGCCGCTCTCGTTGGCGGGTTGATATTGCAATCAGCGTGGCTGAGCTGGGGATCGTCCGAGTGGTTGGCAAAGATCCTTGACCTCAGGGAACACGAGGGTGCACAGGGGAAACCTTGATCGCCGGCTAGGTTAGCCGCCCTGTTTCAGTTCGGTTAGGACCTGGCGGGCGATTTCTTTTAGGGTTTCGAACACGCCCACGCCCTGGAAGGCGACCGCCTCGACCAAGGGCTCGTTCTTCTTGCGCAATTCTTTCGAGAGAGCGTCGATGGGCAGAACGTTCGGCAGGTCGCGTTTATTCAACTGGAGCACATAGGGTATTTTGTTGAAGTCGTAGCCGTGCTCTTTCAGGTTGTCCATCAGGTTGTCGAGCGCTTCGACGTTGGCGTCCATGCGCTCCTGCTGGGAATCGGCGACGAAGACGATGCCGTCGACGCCGCGCAGAATCAGCTTGCGGCTGGCATCGTAAAAAACCTGGCCAGGGACGGTGTAGAGGTGAATGCGGGTCTTGAAGCCACGCACCGAGCCAAGATCGAGCGGGAGGAAGTCGAAGAACAGGGTTCGATCGGTCTCGGTGGCGAGCGAGATCATCTTGCCCTTTTGCAGTTCGGCTGTTTTCTGGAAGATGAACTGCAGATTCGTCGTCTTGCCGCCTAACCCGGCGCCATAGTAGACGATCTTGCAGTTGATCTCGCGCGCTGCGAAGTTGATGAAACTCAAAAGGTTTCCTCAGGAAAACCGGCGAACAGAAACGCCGCGAAAAAGATACTCGCGAACCACTCCCTCGATGCGCGAGTCTTTCTTTCTTTGCAAATCTCGCTACAAATCCGCCTGACTACAGTATCGGTTACTGCTGGTTTTTATACCACACCGGAAGGCTCGGGTGCAGGTTACCCATGTTACCAATGGCAGTCGCCAGTTCGCGAGTTGTGGGGGGCGGCATTTCATAAACGAACGTTTTGCATATTTCCCAGAGCCTCCCGCAGCGTTTGAAGCCGCAGAGAATGCCGTCCGCAGCGGCAGGGCTTAAAGCCGTGCCCTTTTCAAGGCGGGTTTTATGAACATGCTTCAACGGGTGCCGGTTGTGCGGCGCCGACTGGGCACTAACCAAGTTCATTGAGGCGTGGGCAGCGGATAATATCCCGCCTTGGCGTAAACCTTTACGTCCGCACGGCGCACACGGACCTCGATCTCGCGGTAGCCTCCGATGCCTGATCTTGGCGAATAGCCGAGCGTGTACTGGTTGCGCGCGTCTCCGATTGCCTGAGAATAGGCGCGCTCAATCGATGCCTGCGTCATTTCACCGAGCACCGTGCCGCCGCCGGTCGCGGAGACGTACTTCGGGAGAATGTCGCTGTAGCCCAAAAGCTTGGTCGTTTTCGGTAGGTGAATGCGCTGCAGGCGGTCGTAAATCGGGATGGCTGCACCTTCCAGTCCGAGTGCGTACACGGTTATGTTCTGCGTCTGCAATACTTTCAGCGTGTCTTTGTAGCTGGCGGTGGAGTTCAACTCGCGTCCGTCGCTGATGACAAAGATGATCCTGCGCCGGCTCCGCTCGCGCTTCGAAAGATCGCGCGCTGCCCGAAGGACAGCGTCATTCAAGACGTGCGCCTCTCGCGGAGGGTTGTAGACCGGTGGCGCCGGAACATCGACCTGGTTCCCATTGATGATCGGTCCACCAGGACCGAGTGGGCCGCTGACCACCGGAGGGCCGTCATTTGCGCCCTTGAAGCTTCGGACCTCGTTCAAAGCCGCCGTGAGCGGTTGGCCCGCGCTGGTGAAGTCTTCTATCTGGCTGACCGTGCTGCTGTAACTGTAGATGGCGACTTCATCGAACTGGCTGAAGGCTCCTTGCAATGCGGACAGCGTGTCTTGTACTTTTTTCAATCCGACGTCGGGCATGCCGGTATCGAAGATCACGGCTGCCGATAGGGCAAAGGGATCGCTGGTGAAAAACTTCAGCGTCTGTCTTTTGCCGCCTTCGAGGACATAGAAATCCTGGGGTCCCAAGCCGCCGATCAGGTGTCCGCCTCGGTCGGTGACGGTAACCGGAACGAGCACGAGGTTGGTGGTCGTTCGGATCGTGTAGAGGAGATCCTGGCCGGTTTCGGCATCCTTCGGAACGCTGCCGGCGGGCACGGTTTTCACCGGAGGCATGGGCGGCGGATTGGTCGCGTCCGAATCGCTGCGGGGGATTTCGCTGGACCCATTGGTCACGCTGGAACTCTCGCCAGTGGATCCGTCAGGTTGCGCGTCACCGTTGGCTCCTGGCCGTGCGCTCGGTGACGGTGGAGGTAGGGGGCGCGTGGCTGAGGGTGCATCCGGGATGCCGTTGTCAGGATTTTGTTGAGCCGTTAACGGGCCCGCCAGCAGCAAGGTCAGCCCCAATATTAGTGCTGCGCTAATTTTCGTGGTCATCCGGAACCCTCTGTCTTTCTTTCATTTTTCGTCTTCTGTCACTCTAACAGCGTGCCGGCGGCGCGCATCTAGGGCCTTGGCCGTTTTTTCAATAATGAGATGCCTAGGCACACCTCTTCGGTGCATCTAACCGTTACAGGCTATTACAGGATAGACTAGCAAAATCCAGGGATAAAGACTTTGATGCAAAAAGTACATTGTAAACAGTCATCGGGCGCGAGCTTGGCTCTCGCCTTTTTCGCTCTGATGATAACTCTGGCGACCACGCTGCCGCTGCCGGCTAGAGCGCAGAATTCTCCGCCGCCCCCGACGCCACCGCCAAGCTCCTCGACAGGCCCAACGTTCAATACGAATTCAGCTCCCGGTTCCGATTCAAATGCCAATCAGAGTGACCAATCGCAAGACCAGCCTGCCGCGACGGTCAAGGTTAACGTCGAAGTCGTGCAGTTGTTCTTCAACGTCAAAGACAAACATGGCGCGCTCATCCCGAACCTCGTCAAGGACAATTTCGACATACTCGAAGATGGCAAGCAGCAGGCGATCAAGTACTTCAAAGCGGAATCCGATCTGCCGTTGACACTGGGGATTCTCATTGATTCGAGCGGCAGCCAGCAGCGCGTGCTGGATATGGAAAAAGAAGTTGGCGGATCGTTCCTGGAGAGCATATTGCGCCCGAAGGATGAAGCGTTCGTCATCAGCTTTGACGTCGATATCACTTTGCTCCAGGATTTTACGACCTCGGTGAGTCGCCTGAGACACGCGCTCAACGAGGCGAAGATCAACACGGGCGGCGTCAGCTGTGCGGGTGGTCCGATTGGTCCGCAGGGGCCGATTCCTTGTTCTTCGACCGGGCCGCGCGGCACAGCGCTTTATGACGCGGTTTATCTTGCTTCGCACGATGAATTCAGCCACGAGGTCGGGCGGAAGGCGATGATCCTGCTCACCGACGGAGAAGACGAGGGCAGCCGGCTGAAGATCAAAGACGCGATTGAAGCTGCACAGAAAGCGGACGCCATTTGCTATGTGCTGCTAATCGCGGACCGCGGCTTCTATGGCTTCGGCGGCTATCACGGCGATTCCGAAATGAAGAAGCTGACGCAGGAAACCGGCGGACGCGTCATCGAGGTGGGCAACAAAATCGACAAGCTGCGCCAGGCCTTCGATCAGATCGCGCAGGAGCTGCGCAGCCAGTACAACATTGGCTACACGCCGACCAATTCGGCGCGGGACGGCTCGTTCCGCAAGGTTGAGATCAAGCCTAAGGATGGGGACTATAAAGTGCAGGCGCGCAGCGGATACTACGCGGTCGCCCGACAGGAAGAGTAAGGCGGCGGCTTATCGCGCCTGGGAGAAATCTTCGACAGCATATAACTGTCCGTCGTGATCGGCGACGCCGATACCAATCGAATCCATATCGCGGTCCAGAAGGTTGGCGCGATGTGCCGGGGACTTCATGAACTGCGCATGGATAAGTCCCGGCGTGGGCCCCTCGCATACATTCTCCGAGAGCCAACTGAAATGAACGCCCGCCTGCTTGACGCGTGCCGAGAGGCTCGGTTCGCCCTCAAACCCATGCTGCGCGGTTCCCCGTTCTGCCATGATCGCCGCGTGGCGGCGGGCCGCGGTGGCCAGCGATTCATCCCAACGCAGGGGAGGCAATCCCTGCGCCCGACGAGCCTGATTTACTGAGGCGAAGAGTTCGCGTTCGGTGCGAGTTACGGATGTCTGGCAATAAGCCGACCAACAAATCATAGTGACCGCCGTTGCGATCGCCGCTAGCCGAGTTCCGATCTGCATGGTTCCTCTCCCCCTCCATATAGAACCCGGCCTCGCCGTGTATCGGCAAGTTACTAACGATCGAGAGTTACCGGTGCGTGGATGTTATGGATTAAAACCCGGTCTGCGGGCCCAAGTTGCGGGGCAATTCTAGGCGGTGCGCGGCCTGTCTTTTGGCCGGCTCTTGACAGGAATAACGAATTTCAATCCCGACCACACTTCGGTGACGGCGCAGACTTTTATGTCGACCAGGCCGGCAGCCAGACCGCTCTGGCGGACTACGTCCCCGGTGAGATCGGTGACGACGCCGGAACTTTTCTTCGGCCAGGAGATCCACAACATGCCGGCGGGCGCGAGGGCGTTCGCGGCTGGCGTCAATTCGAGGTGCAGCGCGGCGCGTGACTTGGCGAAGAGAAAGATGAAATCAAGATCACGTTGGGCGCGGCCGAGGTTATTTTGAATCCGGCATTTTCCGAACGCTTCGCGGAGTTCCGACTTCACTTCGTCCGGCACATGCAGAAGCGCGGCGCGGAAACCATCTTTGATGCCCAACTTCTTGGCCAGAGGGGTTCCGGAGTATCCAGGCATAGAGACTTCGAAGTAAGTTAGGTTCTCATTACTGCTTGGGAGAGTAGTAACCCTTTTTTGCCCGTACTTTTAGATTTCGATCCTGCGCGAGAATTTCGATGGTGCGATAGCGTCCGTCCGCTGTGAAATTTGCGGGCTTGTAAGCCAGGGCATACTGGCTGCGCAACTCCTCTTGGATCGAAAGAAACGAATCGGAGACGTCGCGCATCTGGAAGGGAAAAAATGCGCGGCCGCCCGTAGCCTCTGCGATGCGCTCGAGCACTTTGTCGCCTTTGCCCTTCATGCCGCTGATGTTGGTGCTGATGGTGTAAACGATAGTATCGGCGCGGAGCGCCATTTCGATCGATTCTTCGCGCGTGACGTGGCTGAGATTATCTTCGCCGTCGCTCAGCAGAATGATGGCGCGGCGCACGGGTTTGCTCTGTTCATGTTTCAAGAGCTTGTCGCGACAGGCGAAGTAGAGCGCATCATACATGGCAGTGCCGCCGCCAGCGCGCAATATGCGGACGCCGTTCGAGAGGCTTTCCGTGCTATCGGTGAAATCCTGAGTGACTTCAGGCGTGGCATCGAAGCCTACGACGAAGGCTTCGTCGTAGCGCGGGCGAATAATGGAGTTGAGAAATTCGATCGCGGCCTCCTGCTCGAACTTGAAGCGATCGCGCACGGAGTTGCTGGCATCGACCAGCAATCCCACCTGCAAGGGCAGATCGGTCTCGCTGTTGAAACTGCGGAGTTCGGCGGGGAGTTGATCGTCCATCACGGTGAAGTCGTTGCTCTTCAGATCCTTGATGTAGCGGCCGTGGCGGTCGGTGACGGTGAAGACTACGTGGACTTCGTTGACAATCTTCTTAACTCTGAAGGAGTCGTCGGACTCGGGATTGTCGGGCGCAGCGGGAGTTTGAGTGGCTCCAGACGGAGGTGTCGAGGCGGTTGTCCCGGCGGCAGAAGGCGTTTGGCCGCTGCCGGCAGGCTGCGGATTTATTTTTTCTGCTTGAGCCGGCGATGCCGACGGCGCGGAAGCCAGGGGCGCCGTCTGGGCGACGGCAGAGGCAGCCAGTGCGAAAAAAGCGAGAAACAGGAGAATACGCGATTTCATCGGGCGATCGGTTCTGATTGATTAGCCTAATTATAGCCTGTGGCCCGACCGCCGGAAGATTGCCGGCCTAACTTCCGTAATCCTTCCGTAATCTGACCTGTCGCCTGCGGCCTCACCCAACCTTGATAGGCCGCTTTTCCAGGCTGTCGAGAAGGTCCGCGAGTTCTTTGGGTAAGGGGCGCGAGAACTTTAGGGTCTGTTTGGTGCGCGGATGGGTCAATTCGAGCGTCGCGGAGTGGAGAAAATTTCGGTTGAGCGCAAGGATCGCCGGCATGCCTGCGGCTCGGCGTTTGTTCGATTGCGATCGCAGTTCACCCGGCGCGCCGTAAAGCGCGTCGCCCACTACTGGGTGCCCGAGCGACGACATGTGCACGCGAATCTGGTGCGTGCGTCCCGTCTCGATCCTGAGCTCGACGAGCGCAAACTTGCCGTAGGGCGAATCGATCTTGCGCCCGACCGAATAATGCGTCACGGCTTCGCGGCCGCCAAAGCCTCGCGTCGTCATGCGCGTGCGTTTCTGCGAGTGGCGACTGATGGCGCTTTGAATGGTGCCGCGATCCTGCTTGGGCCAGCCATGGACGAGCGCGATGTAAGTTTTGCGCACCTCGCGCCCGCTAAATTGCTTGGCCAGGCGACGGTGCGATTCATCATTTTTTGCCACCACCATCAGACCGCTGGTGGCCCGATCCAGGCGATGCACGATGCCGGGACGCAAGTCACCACCCACGGCGGAGAGCCTGGCGAAGTGATGCAGAAGGGCATTGACCAGCGTTCCGCGATTGCGGGCGTCGTCGGTCGCTCCCGCTCCGGCATGCACCATCATGCCGGCGGGCTTGTTGACGATGGCCAGGTCGTCGTCTTCATAAACAATATCGAGTGCAATCTCCTCTGCCATGGCGCGAAGAGGTGGGGCGTAAGGCGGTTTGGTGATCGTAATTTGTTCTTCGTCCCTAAGCCGCAGCGACGCTTTCGCGGCTGTGCTGTCGACCAGCACTTCACCTTTCGCGATGAGTTGCTGCACGCGGGCGCGACTGACTTCCGAGCCCACCAGTGTGGAAAGTTGCACCGCCAGATATTGGTCGAGTCGCTGACCTGCGGCTTCGGGGAGTGTGGTTATAGTGAGGGGAAAGACCGGCATTCAGCACTCAGCATTCAGCATTCAGCCAGCAAGTGCAAGGAGAATCTTCTAAAGGGCCGAGCCGGATTTCTGAGGGCTGAGTGCCGAAGGCTGAGTGCTGCTCTTGAACCACCAGATCAAGCCGCCGCTGATGACCAGCAGAATCGAAATCAATTGCGTTCCAGTCATCAATCCGCCGAAGACTTCGCCGCGTCCGGGATCGTCGCGCAGGAACTCGATGAAGTAGCGCTCGATTCCGTAGAGAATCATGAAGGTGCCCCAGACCTGGCCGTCAAATTTCTTGCGCGGAAGCAGCCAGGTAAGAAACAGGAAATTGAGAAACTCGGCGGTGGCTTCGATGAGTTGGGTCGGTTCGATTCTTACGCCTAGCGGGGTTCCGCTGACGGAATTCGCCAAGGGATTAGTGAAGACAACGCCCCAGAAATGATTGGTGGGCTTGCCGTAACAGCAACCCGCCGAGAAGCAACCGAAGCGCCCGAGGACATGGCCAAAGGCGAGGCCGGGAGCGAATCCGTCGGTGGTGCGGAGCACCGGCATGTGGTGACGGCGCATATACCAGGCCGCCATGACGAGCGCGGCGATCAGTCCGCCAGAGAACACGCCTCCGGCTTGTAGGGTGTTGAGACTGAAAATTTCGCGCCAGTTATTGGAGTAGGTGCTCCAGTCGTTGATGATGTAAAGAATTTTCGCGCCGATGATTCCGGCGAGCACGACGAGAATTCCGAGATTCCACGCATCGTCGCCATTGATGCCCTGCTTTTCAGAATTACGGACACTGATCCAGAGGCCGATCAGGACGCCGGAAGCGACCAGGAAACCATACGTCGGCAGATAGAAACTGCCAATATAAAAAAGTTGCGGAAACACGGTTGTTTAGATGCTCCGAGAGCAGGGTAAGTTCTAGGAAGAGTTTAGCAGGAAACCCACTCTCCGCTGTCAGCTGGAACGAGTCGACCTTAAACCTTCTGCGTTCGTTCGAGTTGCGGTTGTCTGGAAGGGGAAGCGGTTACTGAGAGCTGACAACTGAAAGCTGACTGCTAAAAGACAAGCCGACCCGCTATGCCGTGTGGTGGGCCGAGAATGAACCCGTCTCAGACGGTGGGAACCCGCCGCGACCCATTAGGCTTTTCCGCATGGCGGAACGTAGCACACCGGATCTTTTTGCGAGTCGAGTCCCCGTTCATTCGGCATTGGTTCAAAAATCGGTTACCACCAACACCAACCTTGCAGGTCGGCTTTCACATAGGATGCTAGGAAACTGCGCGCGGTTTCGCAAGAGGAAAATCGAAAATAGTTGGCAGAAAGTTTGCTAGAGGTTGCGTTACTAAGGTGTAAAAAAGATGAACCCAGCGTTTCAGCCGGTGCGGCGCGTATCTTCTAAGACCTCGTCCAGCGCGCTCGCCAGCTTGCTCGCGCGCTGCCGCGCTTCGGGTGAAACCGGTTCCAGCCGCCGCTTCAGTAGATAATATTCGTCCGCGATATTCAGCGCCGCGAGCACTGCCAGCCGCACCGAATCGACCGTTGCTGTCTGCTCGGAAACGGCGCGCATCTTGCCGTCTACGTATTCCGCGAGCTTCACGATGTAGTCGGCGTCGGAGCCACGCAGATTGTAAACCTGGTCAAAGATTTCGACGCGTACACTGCCCGTCACTGCGGTTGGAGTAGGCATTTCTCTTGGCGGATTCATTCGCACGCGCCTGTCTTTGGCTGCTGGATCAGCGTCCAATGTTTCGCGATTCGACAGATCGCGATCCAACGAATCGGTCGACGGTTCTTTGCCTGCACTGGCCATTTCACTCCTTGGCGCTCCTACTCGCGACGTGCGATCAGCTGGCCGCCTGTTCCTGGGTCAACGTCTCCATCTGGCTCAACAGTTTTTCTACGCGGACGCGAATATCCTCGCGATCCTTGCGCAGGTGAACCAGCTCACGGCGCATGGTTTCGTTCTCTTCTTCGCGTTCCTCGAGTTGCTCGCGCAACCGCTTGGCGTCGCGCTCCGCGGTAGCCCGCGCATCTTTCGCGGCCTTGTATAACTCGATAGTGCGATAAACTTTCTCTTCCAGCGCTTGAAAATCTTCAGCCGGAACCTCGGCAGATACCTCTTCGACGGTTTTCACAGACATGGGCACTCACTTTCGAGGACGTAAGCAGCGTTGAGCGGAAGTATAACGCAGTTTGTTGTGGAAGAGGCCATAAGACATGCCCAATCGTGCGGACGACTCAAGCCCTTGGCGTCTTCGCTTTGAGGATGACGGAGACAAGGCAGGATGAACATGCGCCATGGCGGGCGCTTCCATCACTGCAGTCGAAAGGCGACCTCAATCGAGAGCTGCACCGCGACCGGTTTGCCATCCTTCATCCCCGGTTCGAACTTCCACCTCTTTACGGCGGCGATCGCCTGCTCATCAAGCCCGTGGCCGAGAGATCTCACCACAGTAATGTCGCGCGGATCGCCGTCGGGGCCGACAACAAGAGAGAGCACAACCGTCCCGGCGATTCCTTCTTTGCGTGCTTGTGTTGAGTATTCCGGGTCTGGAGCGAAGATAGCGCGAGGCGCACGGATGCCGTTCGGCAGACACACATGTTCGTCTTGGGTGCCCGGAGATCCCGCCGCTTCGCTGCCTTTCGCTGGTTCCGCCTCGTTACGACATGCGTTGCTGGCCTGAGCTTCTGTACTGCCTTGTTCCGCCGCTTTGCGGTACCCGTTCAAGGCTTCCGATTCGTCCTGCTTTACGCCAAATCCGTGAAGGTAAGGTATCGCAAAGCCGCGCTCCAGGGTAACGGAAAAGCGGAGGTAAAAAAGGGCGCGGGGTTACGCCAAACTACACGCACGCCGTGGCTTGGTTTTACAGGGCGGCGGAGCAAGGCAACGCACTGGCCGAAGCCCTATACAAGGCGCATGCCGCGCCGCTACCTCGCAATCTTTTGCAATCGTCGCGCCGCTTCATCCAGTGTCTCGGGCTTTTTGCAAAAGGCGAAACGTACCTGTTGGGATCCGTCTCTTGGATGCTTGTAGAAACTCGATCCCGGAACGCAAGCGATGCCGACTTCTTTTACCAGGTGCGCCGCAAATTCAACATCGTTCGCGAATCCAAAGGCGCTGATATCGGTCATCACGTAATACGCGCCGCGCGGTCGATAACAAAGGAAGCCCGCTTTCTCGAGCGCGGGGATCAGGTGATCGCGACGGGTGCGATAGCGATCGGCGAGTTCGCGGTAATAGCTTTCGGGCAGGCTTAGCGCGGCGGCTCCGGCTTCCTGCAGAGGCGCGGGCGCACCAACGGTTAAAAAGTCGTGGACTTTGCGGATTGCGTTCGTGATCGCGGGAGGCGCAACTGCCCAGCCGACGCGCCATCCGGTGACGCTGTAACTTTTCGATAGGCCGTTGATGGTGATGGTGCGATCGCGCATGCCGTCGAGGCGCGCCAGCGAAATGTGTTCGGATCCGTCGTAGAGAATGTGCTCGTAGATTTCGTCGGTGATGGCGAGAACGTTGTATTCGACGCAGAGATCGCGAATCAGTTCCAGTTCCTTGCGGCTAAACACCTTGCCGGTTGGGTTGTTTGGCGTATTGACGATGATGGCTTTGGTGTTATGGGTTGCGGTTTGATGTTGACCGAGCTTAGGTTGAAAAGCTTCGCGCAATTCTTGTTCGTCGAAGGTCCATTCGCCGTGTGCGGCCTGCGGGGGACGCAGGCTAACGAAGCGCGGTTTGGCTCCGCTGAGAATTGCGTCGGGGCCATAGTTTTCGTAGAAAGGCTCGAAGACTACGACTTCGTCACCTTTGTTGCAAACCGCGAGCAGGGTTGCGATCATCGCTTCGGTTGAGCCGCAGCACACGACGACTTCTTTTTCCGGATCAACCTCGATCCCCTGCCACAATTGCATTTGCCGCGCGATGGCGTTTCTCAGGCTCTTCGCGCCCCAGGTGATGGCATATTGGTTGACGTCGGCGGCGATCGCTTCCTGCGCGGCGCGCTTGATCTCGGCGGGCGCCGAGAAATCGGGGAAGCCCTGCGCCAGATTGACCGCGTCATATTGCATCGCCTGCCGAGTCATCTCACGAATCACGGACTCGGTAAAATGCTCAACCTTGTCGGAGAGAAAGTGCTTGGGATGGGCCGAAACTTGGGTCATGGAAAATAAGGCTAGCATAGGAGCTGGATCGGGTCATGCGTGTACCCGGAAACTCCGGTTCTGGTCGCGGATCGTTCTATGCAGTGCGGTTTGAGCGAGTTTGAGTCTTCGTCGCGCAGTACCTCCCCTTCCGTTTCATGGTTAGCGGGGGATAACGATATCGCCAATGATTCGAATCGAATCGCGCATCGATGCAATCCAACCATTTCGGTTGTCTCCGGAAGTCCCGTTTCCTTCCGGAGTTTTAGTCGCATTAGAATTGCGACCTTTCCGGGCTTGCGCTTGACCCTCCTTCATTTATGCTCGCTGTTTTCCGCCCAGAGCCTCAAGCGTCTTGGTTATCCGATCCGACCACACCAGTAGTTGCACGTCGTCGCGTAACGTTTCCTCGGTCGACTGGAACTTCGCGCGCATCAGCAGGGAGTACTTACCCGCGCCAACTTTTTCGCCTCGGAAAACTTCTACCGGCACGAAGCTGCGCAGTTCGGGAATGCCTAATCCACAAACGCTCTCATGAATCTTCTCGAACTCGACGCTGTCATCAAAAACGAAGGAGAAGTCGCGCTCGACAGCCGGGAAGCGCGGCAGGGCCTCGTAACGGGGCTGGCGCAGATCGTGCTGATAGAGGCGGTCGAGATAGATTTCGGCTACGAAGGCATGCTGCTTCAGTTTGCGAGCGGCGGCCACGTCAGGGTGAATCTGGCCAAACTGGGCAACGGTCGCGCCATCCATGACGGCGCGGGCCGAGCGGCCGGGATGATAGTAGTCGGCCGTCTTCTCGTCGTAATAGAGCGTCCAATGGGTGAAGGGCGCGAGCAGATTTTCGACGTCGCCTTTCAGGTCGAAAAATGATAACGGACGCGCTGCGGCTCCTTCGGCAAGCCCGCTCACCACTTCGGAATCTACCTTCCCGGTCGCGCCCAGGGAGATGCGCTTCAACTCGCGCGGCATACTTACCGAGTTCGCGTCGGGGCTTGATGCCTCAAATATATTTCCTGCTTCGAACAAGCGGACATGGTCACTGCCGCGGTTTAAGTTGTAGGCCAGCATATGGAGCATGCTCGGAACCAGCGAGGTGCGCATCACCGAAGCCTGGTCGCTGAGCGGGTTCGCGAGGTCGAGTTCGGGAGCGGCTGAAAAACGGCGGGCGTCGTCCTTTGAAATGAAGGTGAGCGAGATGGCTTCGTTGTAACCGAGCGCCAGAAGCGATGAGCGCAGGCGCGCGTCTTTGTGCGCATCGGGCAGGTCGCGCACCTCGCCGCTGTAGGCGGGAAGCGTGTTGGGAAATTTGTCGTAGCCGTGCAGGCGAGCTAGCTCCTCGATGATGTCGATCTCGCGCTCGATATCGAGGCGCCAGCTCGGAATGTGGACCAGGTATTTGTCTTCGCCACCTGCCAGCAGCGTGAAGCCGAGCCGCGTCAGGATGCGGCTAATTTCGAACGTGCTGAGTTGTTCGCCGAGAATGCGTCGCACTTCGCGCAGGTCGAGCTCCACGGGAGCGAGGTCGAGCTGGCGGGCGATCACGTCGATGGCGTCGCCGATGAGCGTGCCTCCACCGGAGGCGAGAATTAATTCGGCGACGCGATTGGCCGATGGGACGGTCGATTCGAAATCGGCGCCGCGCTCGAAGCGGTGAGAGGCGTCGGTGTGGAGGCCGTGGCGCTTCGACGTGCGGCGCACGGTGACCGGGTCAAACCAGGCAGATTCGATCAGGATATTTTTCGTGCGCTCGGTGATCATCGTGTCGAAGCCGCCCATCACGCCGGCCAGGCCTACGGGGCGTTTCCCGTCGGCGACGACCAGATCATCGGTTGCCAGTTTGCGCTCAATGCCATCTAGAGTTTTGAGTGTCTCACCGGGGCGAGCTCTGCGGATTACCAGGCGGCGGCCTTCGAGCAGATCGAGATCGAATACGTGCGTGGGCTTGCCACTCTCCCACAGAACGTAATTTGTGGCGTCAACGGCGTTGCTGATGGGGCGCTGATCGATCAACTGCAGGCGATGGGCGATGTGCGCGAGCGAGGGCTTGATGACAGCGCCGCGAACTTCGCGGGCGGTGAAGCGTGCACAGAGTTCCGGCTCCTGAATTTCGATAGTAACTTCGGACTTGCCTGGCGATGGCGGGAGCTTTGGCTCAATCGGCTTGAGCGGCAGATCGTAGAGGGCGGAGGCTTCGCGCGCCACGCCGTAATGATTCATCGCATCGGGACGGTTGGTGGTGATCTCCATTTCGAAGACGGTGTTTTCGCCTTCCCCGGAAATGGCTTCGACGGCGACGCCGGCTAGGGTGAGTTCGTCGGCGAGGCGAGAGTAGTCGACGGGGAGGTCAACAAAGTCGCGCAGCCAATGGGGAGAAATTTTCATGAAGGTGGTTCACTTTACTGCCGGTCATCCTTCGCTTCGCTCAGGATGACAGCAACTAATCAAGATGTTATTGCGCGGTCTATCCCAACTGCTCGAGAAACCTGGCGTCGCCCTGAAAGAACAACTGAATATCATCCACGCCATACTTCATGATCGCGATGCGTTCCACGCCCATGCCGAAAGCGAATCCCGAAACCTTGGTTGCGTCATAGTCGACGAAGCCGTACACATTCGGATCGACCATGCCGCAGCCGAGAAGTTCGATCCATCCGCTGGTCTTGCAGTTGCGGCAGGGAGCGCCGTCGCGCGTGCCTTTGCCATCGCAGAAGATGCAGCTGATTTGCACGTCGGCGCTGGGCTCGGTGAAGGGGAAGAACGATGGATAGAAGCGCGTCTTGACGCTCGAGCCGAACATCGCTTTCATGGCGTGGTCGAGCGTGCCCTTCAGATCGCAGAAGGTGATGTTGGTGTCGACCGCCAGGCCCTCGATCTGATGAAAGATGGGCGAGTGGGTGGCGTCGAGCGCATCGTTGCGATGAACTTTTCCCGGGCACACAACGCGCACCGGCGGCTGCATTTTTTGCATGGTTCGAATCTGCACCGGCGAAGTGTGGGTGCGCAGAAGCAGACGGTCGCGCAGCGGTTTCGATTCCTGGCCCGCGAGGAAGAGCGTGTCTTGGGTATCGCGCGCAGGATGGTTCGGTGGAAAGTTCAGCGCCTCGAAATTGTAGAAATCGGTTTCTATCTCTGGGCCTTCTTCGACGGAGTAGCCTAGATTGCGGAAGACGGCGATCATCTCGTTCATCGTCTTGATGACGGGATGTTCGGCGCCGATGGGACGGCGAATGCCGGGGAGGGTGATGTCGAGGCGCTCGGCGGCGAGAAGCAACTTTCGAACGTCCCCAACCCATGCTTTGGGACCTAGTGTGCTTTCTCCATCCCCGGTATCGCTAGGCGTCGCCGTCGAACCGGCATCCGGGCCGGTGGCTACGTTCATCTTCCGAGCGAGGTCGAAAGCCTCGGCCATGGTTCGACGTTGCTCGACTTTGGTCGCTACGGTCTCCCTGAGTTCGTTGACGCGCTGGCCTACATCGCGCTTGGCATCTTTCGGTGCGGCTTTCAGCCAAAGCTCGTTGAGCTGCGTGAGGACGCCGTTCTTGCGGGCCATCCAGCGATCGCGAAAGGCCTTCCAGTCGTTCTCCGAGGAGATGGCGGCCGATTCTTGATCGAGCGCTGACAGAAGCTGGCGGACGGCGCTGTCGAGCGCGGACGGCGAGAAGTCGGTGATTGTAGGCACGCTGTAAGGCATGGTCCGAGCAGCATCATTAAAGCAGTGTCGTCCTGAGCGCAGCGAAGGATCTAGGCATTCTGCTGGTGCTGGCCAAATACATAGGTCCTTCGCTGCGCTCAGGATGACAAGATGAATTATGACTGACGACTGATGGCTGACGGCTAAGCCGCCGCTGCGTTGGCCTTCTTTGCCTGCTCGGCCAGACTGCCGAATCCTACCGGGTCGTTTACCGCCAGATCAGCCAGGATTTTGCGGTCCAGTTCGACACCGGCTTTTTTCAGGCCGCTGATGAACTGGTTGTAGTTCAGGCCATTGAGGCGGGCGGCGGCGCCGATGCGCACGATCCAGAGGGAACGGTACTGGCGCTTTTTTTGCTTGCGGCCGGAGTAGGCAAACTTCAGCGCCCGATCGACGGCTTCTTTCGCGGAGCGGTAAAGTTTGGATTTAGTTAGGAAATATCCACTGGCGCGTTCAAGAATCTTTTTGCGCTTGGCGCGGCGTTTGGTTCCGCGTTTTACACGAGGCATTGCTGTTCTCCTTATTTTTGTTTCGCATAGCGGCTGGAGGTAAGGAGGCTTCTACCGCGTTTCCACGAAGGAAAGGGATTTCTGAAGCCCGACCTCTTCACGCGCCGCTGCGGCATGTTCCGTCCGCAGACTTGGTTGTTCCATACTCGTTAAGGACGGCGCCGATGCCGTCGCTCCATCACATGTACGGGATCATTCGTGCCGCTTTTTTGTAATCTCCGTCACTTACCAAAGTGGGCTGGCCCAGCCGTTTCTTGCGCTTCTTAGCTTTGGATGACAGGATGTGACGCAACCCCGCCTTGTGACGCAGAATCTTCCCCGTACCCGTTTTCTTGAAGCGCTTGGCAGCGCCTTTGTGTGTTTTTAGTTTAGGCATAGATAGCTCTCAGCTTTCAGTCAAATCGTCAGCGTTATAGCGCAGAACATTCCATCTGTCTCAGCGATCGAACCATGAGATTTTACCGATGGCTGATAGCTGACGGCTGAAAGCTGTCTACGCTGTTTGCGCGCCGCCTCGCGGCGCGGGAGGCGGCGCGGCCTTCGGTGGCGCTGGTTTTTCTTTTGCTCCGCCTTCCTTCTTGTTCGGCGCCAGAATCAGGTGCAGCGTGTTGCCTTCCTGACGCGGGCGGAACTCCACCAGACCGCGTTGGTCGACGTCTTTAATTAGACGTTCCAAAATCTGGCGGCCCAGGCTCTGCCGCGTCATTTCGCGTCCGCGGAAGAAAATGGTTGCTTTCACCTTGTCCCCTTCGTCGAGGAAGCGCAGCACGTGATTCTTTTTGGTTTCGTAGTCGTGGTCGTCTACGTTGATACGAAACTTCACTTCTTTAACCGTGATAACCTTTTGCTTTTTCTTGGCCTCACGCTCGCGTTTTTCGTTCTGATACAGAAACTTCCCATAGTCCATGATGCGGCAAACCGGCGGTTGCGCGGTTGGGGAAATCTCTACCAGGTCGAGGTTTCTTTCGCGGGCCATCTTGAGCGCCTCGAAGGGTGGCATTACGCCGATCTGTTCCCCTTCGTCTCCGATCACGCGCACTTCGCGCGCCCGGATACGCTCATTCATGCGGATAAAACGCTTGTCGATACCGTCCTCCGTCTGCTTGTCTTATTATCTTATCGGCTGATCTAATAGGCTGAATCTAACGGAAAAGATGCTTAAAAAGTATAGCATGGGGCGGGCAAGCGGCTCAGCCCGTGCCCTCTACAATTCTGGCCGAACTCGCGCGAAGACGCCAATCTAATGACTTCTTGGACTGACTTCTTGACGGCTATAATCTAGCCCCAAGTGCAACTTTACCTCGAGCCGCTCCTTTGCCGAGGGCCATTCGGTATCGAGAATGCTGAAATACACTGTATCTCGCACCCTCCCGGTCCACGTTACCAGATGTTTGCGCAACGTGCCTTCTTCTTTGGCGCCAATCCGCAGGATGGCGTTGCGCGACCGCTGATTCAAAGCATCCGTTTTTAATTCGACCCGCATGCACTGCCATACTTCGAATGCGTGGTGAAGCATAAGATATTTGGCCTCGGTATTGACGCCGGTGCGATGCCATGCAGGGGCGATCCAGGTCCAACCGATTTCCACCCTACGGTTAGCGCGGTCGATGTTCATAAAGCGTGTGCTGCCGATAACGAGTCCGGACCTGCGCTCGACGGTAGCGAACACCACCGATTCGCCACACTCCTGTTCGGCAAGGGCCTTCTTGACGACCCGCTGAAGATCCTCGGGCGTCTTCATGCGGTAAGGAATCCACTGAAAGATATCGTCAAGCGCGTCCTTGGATACCTCCCAGAATCGCTCGGCGTGCTCCGGGCGAATCGGTTCGAGGCGAACCGCAGATCCTTCGAGCGTTATCGGAGTAACTATATTCAACGGTAAAGCGGCAGCACTCATCCTCGATTCCTTTCCGTGCAGACCTTACTCTTATCACTTTTCGCATGCTGGTCAAAGGCCAGACCTAACAAAATTGTACCTTCTTCCCCTTGACCGAACTCGCCGAAAGCCACTAGCATTGCCGGGTTGCACGTCTCGTGGTTCCTTCCCGCTCCCTGTGGAACTGCTGGTTTTTTCGCTGCCTCTGGAGGTTCTGCGTATGCGGCGCTATGCTTCGATTCTCTTAGTGAGCTTTATTGTCTACGGGTCTGTTTGTCTGTTCGCCCAGGCGGCCGACCGCCCCAGTCCTGTCATCAGGGGTGCGATTGACGAAACGCAACTGGTTAGCCTTGCCGGCAACACGACTCCCGCTGCTGTGCGCGCCCAAAATGATCGCGGGCCGGTGGCGGATAACTTGATGTTCGATCATTTGTTAGTTGTGCTCAAGCCTGCCCCCGAAACCGAGGCGCGTCTCGAGAAGCTGATTGACGCGATGCACCGGCCGGATTCGCCTGAGTTTCATCGCTGGCTCACGCCGCAAGAGTTCGGCGAACGTTTTGGAGCGGCTTTCGAGGATCGAGAAACCATCGAGCGCTGGCTCGAATCGCATCGCTTTGCGGTGAATCGCGTTTATCAAAATGGTTTGATCCTTGACGTCGCGGGAACCGCTGGGCAGATTCGTGACGCCTTCCACACTGAGATCCACAATCTGGTTATGCCTAATGGCGAGAGACATATTGCTAACATGAGCGATCCGCAGATCCCCGCGGCACTCGCCCCGGCCATCCAAGGCATCGCTTCGCTGCACGATTTTTATCCCAAGCCGCATTCCATTCAGCTTGGCCCCGTTGCCTATAATCCTGTGACGCATAAGTGGCAGCCGCGCTTCAACGTTAAATATCAGGGACAAACTTTTCATACGGTCAGCCCTTATGATTTCGACATCATCTACAACGTACTGCCGCTGTGGAAGCGCGGATTTACCGGCAAAGGCGTGACCATTGCGCTCGTCGAGGATTCTAACCTCGCGCACGCATCCGATTGGTCTGACTTTCGTGACACGTTCGATTTGAAAGGTTTCAAGGACGGCAACTTCAAACAGATTTATCCCAACTGCAAGAATCCCGGTCAAAATGGAGACGAGATCGAGGCCGCGCTCGATGTGGAGTGGGCGAGCGTGGCCGCTCCCGACGCCAACATAGAGCTTTCCGCATGCCATAGTGCTCGCGGTGTCTCGGGGCTCGATCTGGCCATCCTTAATCTCTTAGACCTAGAACCGCCAGACATCATTTCCGACAGTTACGGTCTGTGCGAGACGATCACGGGCCAGACCGAGATCGCGCTGGAGAATCGCGAAGCCCAGATTGCCACGGCGTTGGGCACCACTTTCTTTATCGCGCAGGGAGATACCGGGGCCGACGAATGCTCGCCTGTGGAAGGCTTCCTCTCGCACCTCGGCATCAACAGCGGCGATAACACGGCCTCGGCGTATGCGATCGATGTGGGCGGCACCGATTTCATGGCGCAGTACAATCAGGACGTCAATGGCATTCCGGTCAGCGATTATTGGAGCGCCAAGAATGATCCACAAACCAAGGCTTCTGCGCGCTCGTATATTCCAGAGATCCCCTGGAACGACGGTTGCACCAGCGAGCTGATCTACGGCGATCCAATATTCGCCTTGGGCGACTACACCCAATCCTATGGAACCTCGGGTTTCTGCCACAGCAAACTCGGCAAAGAATTTAGGTATTCAGTGGGCGGTAGCGGCGGCCCGAGCACTTGCTTCACAGGGGTGCCGTCGATTCCCGGCGTGGTCAGCGGAACCTGTCAGGGCAATCCCAAGCCCTCGTGGCAGGCGGGTGTTCCCGGCATTCCCAATGATGGCGAGCGCGACCAACCCGATCTTTCGCTTTTCTCGGCGGACGGCATTTGGGGGAGTTTCCTGGTCGAGTGCATGTCGGATAAGAACGAAGGCGGCGCTCCCTGCACGGCCAAGAACGACGCGCTGCTTGAGGGCGGCGGCGGGACTTCGTTCGCCTCGCCGGCCATGGCGGGCATTCAAGCTCTGATCGATCAGAAATTTGGACGGCAGGGAAACGCCAACTACGTCTATTACGCGCTAGCGGCGAGCCAGTTCTCTACCCAAGGAACGAAGATCTGCAATGCGAGTCAAACTGGCGGTGAGCTGCCCGCCGCGTCCTGCATTTTTAACGACGTCACGCTGGGCGACATGGACATTCCTTGCGGACAGGGCTCGAAGCTCTCATACGATTGCTTTGGCAACGGCAGCAAGATTATCGGAGAACTTTCGACCTCGACCTCTTCGAGCGAGCCCGCGTATCCGGCCACGGTTGGTTATGACCTGGCTACCGGACTCGGCTCGGTGAACGCCACCACGCTCTTCGATGCCTGGCCTCAGAGCGGCAAAGTTCAGAGGGAGAAATAGGAGATCGTCGTCTCCGCCGATTGCTTATCCTCGGCGAATCCTGGTTTTTTGTGAGCTGATTTGTTGGATTTTTCCGGTCTAGTAAGTGCAGGGGATCAACAACTCAGAGATAGTCCGTTAACGGGGGAAGTTCTCATCCCGAGCGAAGCGAGGGACCTCTACTCGATCGACAATGCGTCACGGGGGCGAAGACATGCGTGTTGATTCGACAATTTCGCTCGGTGATCAAGGAGCTGATTCGTTTCTCGACAGGTAAGCCCCTTTAGGTCATCGCGCCACTACATCAAAGGGCCGCATCATTTCGTTGTCCTCGTGTTCCAGCACGTGACAGTGCCACACGTAGCGTCCGGTGAATCCCTCGAAGCGAATGATGATGCGTGTCACCATGCCGGGGTCGGCGCGCACCGTGTCTTTCCAGCCGGCCTCGCCGGGTTCCGGAGGCATGGCCGGGCCTTTGTAGGTGATCTCGTTATGCATCCAGTAGGCGGCGATATTGAATGCTCGCCGGTCGAGAATTTGAAATTTCACGAGATGCAGATGAATGGGATGGGCGTCATCGGTGGTGTTGACGAGATTCCAAATTTCAACGGAATCGAGAACCGGATTCTCGGTTACTGGCATGCTCCAGTGCGTATTGTTCAGTAGCATCTTGACCGGACGCTGCACGAGATCATCGATCTCGACAAGAGACAACAGGCGAGTCTTGACGGCCGAGGCCTCGAGGATCTTGGGCACGGGCCTCAGAGTCTGCGGCAATGCACTTTCGTCGCGTGGACCTCTTGCGGAGACACGAAATTGCATTACATCGAGGTGGTCATTCTTGAGAATGACGATCGATCCGGCATTCTCGGAGAAGTCGACGATCACATCGGCGCGTTCGGCCGGCGCTGGCGACAAGCGTTGCAATGCGACGGGCGCGGGGAGTAATCCCTGATCGGTGCCGATCTGGTGGAAAGTTTGAAGCTTGGCTGACTGAGAATCATTTAGCGTCAAATGAAGAAAGCGGCCGTTCGCCGCGTTGAGCACACGGAAGCGATATTTGCGCGGTTCGACTTCGAGATAAGGGAAGAGCTTGCCGTTAATCAGAATAGCGTCGCCAAAAACTTCGGGCACCCAAGCCGATTTCGCATCGCCCGACACGGGATAGTTCAGTTGTCCCTCGAGATCGAAGATCCGGTCGTAAATCACGAGCGGAATTTCGTATTTGCCGCGCGGAAGATTCAACCCGTCCTCGAAGTCGTCGCGCACAAAAAATGCGCCGAAGAGTCCGGCGAAAACATTCAGCCGGTTAATGCCTAGGGCGTGATCGTGATACCAGAGCATGGCCGCGTCCTGCTGGTTGGGATAGTGGCTTACCGCCGACTTTCCTGGCACGTACCAATTCTCTGGATACCCGTCGCTGTTCGGCGGGGCCTTGGCGCCATGAAGATGGACGACCGCGCGCACTTCGGGCTTGTCGGCTTCGGCGCCATGAATGCTGCGGTCGATCGGGAGGAGATGGGTTGCTGGGAGTTCATTGACCCACTCCACCAGCAACCCTTGACCGTTGCGCGCTTCGAAAGTCGGGCCGGGCGAACTGGCTCCATATCCCCACAAACGAGTTGGCTTCAAATCGCGGTGGATTTTCGCTTCGAACTGCCGCATGGCGACGCGGTAGAAGGGAAGTTGCACTGCGAAATTGTCCGGGCTGGGGCGATGGCCGCTAGGCTGAAGTATTTCCGGCACCGGCAGTGGGTCGACGAAGGGCGCGAGCGACCTGGCATTGAGTTGGGTGCGCTCCTTGACCTGATTGGCGGGAGACTTGGCTTGCGACATACTTTGGCGCATAGCGAGGGTCATGGTGGCCATTCCGCCCTGCGCTAGAAACACCCGTCGCGTAATCCCCAAAGCTGCACTCTCCTGGCTAGTTACGAATTGTCAGATCGCCTTAATGAGTCTCGCCGCCAAAAGAAGAGCGGGCATGCGAATTGATTTTCGCACGCCCGCTTCCGAAGCGTTACGGCTTTTGATTTACAGGCCGCACTTCGAGGGGTTTTCTTTTTCTCCGGTTTGCGGATTCAAGCACAACGTTCCATTGCTTCGTACCTTCGCGAAGTCGAAGTCCTGAACGATGGAGCTTGCGATGCCATCGAAGGAACCGTTGCCGATGCGTTGCCCGCTCAGCCAGTTGTCTTCGATGAAGTGGATGATTGACGACTGATCGGTCACCGTGTGGTCGACGAAGTTATTTTTCGCCCACGGTGAAATCACCAACATCGGCAATCTCGGGCCGTAACCGCAGCGGCCAAGAGCATGCGGATTGACCGCGGCGCCGGCGTAGCCGGGCAGTGAAGTTGCGGCCGTGCCGCAAGCGCCCGGTCCGGTCAGAGCATCCAGCGGGCCGGTCGAGGTGTTGACGATGGGGCCGAGGACATGGTCATACCAGCCGTCGGAGTCGTCATACATGATGACCACGGCGGTGCTGTTCCAGTTTTGGTTGTTCGCCGGATTTTGCAGGAAGTTGATCGTATTCACGACGAAATTCTGTTCGTCGATCGGGTCGGAGTAGCCAGCGTGTGCGTCCTGATAAGACGGAGCCTTCAGGAAGCTCACTGCCGGTTGGTAGCCAGCCTGGACCGCAGCGTAGAAGTCTTCGATATCGTACTGGTGGTTGGCGGGACCGGCATTTCCGATTTCAGAGATTGAAGCCGGTCGGGTGTGATTGGGGTTGGCGACTGATGGCCAATAGGCGAAGAACGAGTGGTGCGGTGTGTAATCGAGTTCCTTTACGCCGGTGATATTCGAAGTAGTGCTACGGTTGCAACCAGTGCTCCCGTTCGGATTCACGATGTTCAGATTGAATCCGCCCATGAACCCGCCCCAGGTCACACCCGCGGCGTTCAACAGGTCGCCGATGGTTACGCCGCCCATTTGTGCCTGATTGCGAGTTGGGCTGGCGCAAACGTCGCCGATCGGATCGGGATCGTCGATGTTGGTCAGCGAACCATCGGGTCCGCCGGGCACAAAGCTTCCCGTTCCGTTCAAGTACGCCACCACGCCATTCGTCTGGCCTGAGACTAGGTTCATCACACCAACCGACGACGGGCCAAAGGTGCTTCCGTAGGAGCTATCGCTCAATACGAAGTTCTGGGCATAATTCCACATGGCGGTCACCGTATTTCCGTCGTAATAGCCCATGACCAAACCATTCGTATTGTTGATTCCCCCACCTCCCGGCGGCGGCCCGGCGGTTCCTGTGTAAAGCGGAAACAGGTCCATCAAACCCGCGTCGGAAGCCTGTTGCTCGGGTTGGTAATTGTGGTCCTGGTCGGCAGTCGCAGCCTGCGTAACGTCAAGTCGGTACGGATTGGTGGCGCCAGTTCCGTTGGCTGGATTCAGATTCGGGTTCGCGTTCAAAAGAGCGTTCGTGTACCCGTTGACGGTCGGCGTATTGGCTTTCGCGACGAACTTATTTTCAAATTTCGGATTCAGCGCGTTGGGATAGGTTCCGAAATAGTGGTCGAAGGAAATGTTCTCGTTGAAAATCACGACCAGGTATTGAATCGGCGTGGCGGTGGCGTGGGCGACTACGGCGCGACGAGTTGCGGGTTTTTCGGAAGAGGCGAATGCGGGAGCAACGGTCGGTCCCAGGGCAATGGTCATCGTCAGTAGTGATGCCATCGCCCGCCTGAAACTGGCAAGGGCTTGCTGCTGATCAAACATGCTATGTTCTCCGTTTCCTGGAAATTGCCGGGCGCAGGGCACAGGACCTGCCGCATGGCGGAAGCTTGGAGAACATTAGGCGGCGTATGTTTCTGCAACATGACTGCAATATTAAGGAAAGATGAAATCCAACGCTGGTTGGGCAGATGGCAAAAATCTTGCATAGAATGGTCGGTTTATTGCGGCGAGTTACGCCGCTGACACCTTGGAGCTGCGCAGACGCCGGTACAGCCGCATATAGTCGTCCACCATCCGTCGAGCGGTGAAGCGCTCGCGGGCGCGATTGTAAGCGCGCGTGCCGTAGAGGCGGGCCAGTTCGCTGTCTCCATTCAATTGGGTGAGGACTTCGCTCAGGCTATCGGCGTTGTTGCGTTCGAAGTACAGGGCTGCGTCGCCCCAGAGTTCGCGATAGACCTCGATGTCATTGGCGACCAGCGCGCAGCGTGAAAAAGCCGCTTCGACCGACGCCAGTCCGGTGGGTTCATACTGCGAAGTGGCAGCAAAAATTGTGGACTTACTGTAAAGCGAGCGGAGTTGCGACTCCGTCTGCGCGCCCTTGACCGAGATCTCGTGTTCGCCTGTCGAGACGCGAACATCGGCGCGGATGGGCACGGGCGGGGCGGGGATGGGATTATCGGCTCCTACGATGCATACGGGCAAGCGATGCGTATGCTGAGTGAGCAACGCTACCTGCTTTCCCGTATCCCACAAGCGCCCGATTGCGAGCACGGACTCTTCCTTGGTCACAAAGGGATTGAAGTAAATTGGATTGCGGCCGGGGGCAATGACGTGTCCCTCGAAACCGTCGCCGTAGGCGATGCGTAGCATCTCTCCCATCCAGCGCGAAGTAGTGACCACGGTTTCGGCGCGCTTGAGGCCAGCGACGATGGTGTCACGATACCAGTTGAGCCATGCCGAGGCGGCGGGCTCGTGTCCGTGGATGCTCAGCCACCAGGTGATTACATCGCCGTGCGCTACTACGAGGCGCGGCGTGGCTACGGGCAGCGCCCCAAAGCTGAGCTGATTCAAATGTAGAAAATCGGGCCGCGTGTCGCGAACGACCGAGCATAAATAATCCTGCGCCGCGTGAAAGTCCTGCACACCTTCCTGCATCCAATCGAGGCGAAATGCAGTCGGAATATATTCGAGGCCGTGGAGAGAATCCATCCAGGCGGTTTGATGCGGAAGGGGAATTTCGCCGAAGCTGACGAGCGTGACTTGGGCGCCGTGAGTTACCAGGCCTGAAACGAGTTCGCGCGAGTAAGTCCAGACGCCGCTGAACGTGTCGGCCGTAACCAGTACGCGCACAGAACCCCCGAGATTCGAGGGCTGGGAGCGCCCTCGGCCTGCCTGGATATAGTTTAGGGGGTGCGGGGCTGACAGGAAAGAGTTTTCTTATAAAGCAGTATCTGGTTGCCAGTGCCCAGTACCCAGTTAAAACCATTCGCTCGGCCGACGGTTCGGTTTTTCTGGATACTGGGGACTGGCACTGATTTATGTCGAATCTGCCCACTGGGTCATGGCGCGCTGATCGCCGCGGTGATCGTGCACTGTGACCAGTTTCGGCTGCACCAGGATCCTCATCGTCCACAGCAGATCGTCGAGAGAGGTGCCAAACCCGAAGTGTGCGTCGACAAACGCCAGTTCCGATTTTGGCAGTGACTGGCGTCGCGAGAGAAGCACCACGGGAAGGTCGGGGACGAGGAATTTAATCTCCTGCGCAAGTTCCGCACCCGACATCGAAGGCATTTCATAATCGAAAAGGGCGAGATCGAAATACTTACTTTTGCAGAGCGCGAGCGCCTGCATGGGATCATTCATGGTAATAACTTGAAAACCGCATTCTTCCAGAACACGGCTGAGCAATCGGCTGGATTTGGGATTGTCGTCCACGTAAAGTACGCTCGTTCGGTTCTCCATCGGTAACCTCGCTTTCTTTCCTGAAGAACGGTCGCGCGCTCCGCACTTGCGAAGGCAGTGGGTAGAGATTTGTAAATGATTGGGGCATTGCGCGAGTGACCTTTGAAAAGACGTCTGGCACCCGACACTTTGGTCCGATTCGACGGCGGGAAACCTCTGCGTGCTTTTCCGCTGATGAACCGACCTGAACCTGATTAGGGAAAGTGTAGAGCGAATCGGATCACCGTAAAGTGCGTCCCGTCACACCATATTATTTTATTTGTGATGATTCCGGAGGATGCCGGCAATCCTTGGCTGCAAACCTTTGCCTACGTCTCGTTCGGGCGACAGCCATGCAAGTTCGCGCCCGATGTATAATTCCGCTGTCTTTTTTCCGGCTCGCGGCAATCTCTTGTGGGGAGATCGTCAGAGCGCCAAGGGCATTCGAAAGACGGCGTAAGAAATCCAACTCTGAAAAATCTCCCTGGAGGAACTATGAGACTGCGTTTCGTTCCGATCACTCTCTTTCTGTTTTTTGTGACTGCCACACTTGCCTACTCGCAATCCTGGATTCCGTTGGTCAACCAACCTAACGATGCCCTCGGTCTGGGCAATCCTTTATTGCTGACCGACGGCACTGTGATCCTGCACCAAGCCTGCGGGCCCTCCTGGTATAAGCTGACGCCCGATCAATCTGGCAGCTATGTAAATGGCACGTGGACGCGCATCGCGTCGCTGCCCTCGGGATATGCTCCTCTCTATTTCGGATCGGCGGTGTTGCCCGATGGGCGCGTGGTAATGGAAGGCGGCGAATACAACGCACCCACGGGGCCGAACAGCTGCCAGGGCGTGTGGACGAATCTGGGCGCAATCTACGATCCCATTAAGAACCATTGGACGTCGATCAATCCGCCCACTGGCTGGTCAACCATCGGAGACGCGCAATCGGTCATCCTGCCGAATGGACTTTACATGCAGGCAAATTGCTGCACGACGGAGTCGGCGCTTCTTAATCCCTCGAACCTGACATGGGCGATTACCGGCAAAGGCAAGGCCGACGTCAATGATGAAGAAGGCTGGAACCTTTTGGCGGATGGCACGGTGCTGACCGTCGATGCCTACGTCTTCAAGAAGAACTCGACGGGAAAGAATTACGAAATCTACAATCCGACGACTGGCTCGTGGAGGAGCGGAGCGAAAAGCGGCACCATCGTCCAACTCTGGGACTCGTATCCCGACGCGCAAAACTCATCTCACGAAGTTGGCCCGGCCGTTCTGCGTTATGACGGCACGGTTTTCTACACCGGCGCATATGGCGCACCCGGAGAACCCGGGCACACCGCCATCTATGACACCAACACCAAGACCTGGACGGCTGGCCCCGATTTTCCGGGCGATCTCGATATCGCCGATGGCCCGGCTTCGATACTGCCGGATGGCAACGTGATAATGCTGGCCAGCCCCGGTATCTTTAATCTCGGCGGCGTATTCTTGGAGTGGGATGGAACAAGCTTCACCGACGTCACCAAGGGCAACACCGACGCTCCCAACATATCTTCTTATTACGGGAACATGCTGGTGTTGCCGACAGGCGAAGTTCTGTTTACGGATTTCGGCAACGTCTGGGTCTACCGGTCAAAAGGAAGCCCAAACCCGGCCTGGCTGCCGCAAATCACCTCTGCTCCCACAACCGTAAGTCGCGAAAAGTCTTACGTTGTGTCGGGGTATAACCTGAATGGCTTCACGCAGGGCGCGTCCTACGGAGACGACGCACAGGCGGCAACCAATTATCCGCTGGTGCGCCTCACCAACCGGGTGACGGGAAATGTCTATTACGCGCGCACGTCGAACCCCAGCACCATGGGAATCGCCTATACCGGCGTTGCCTCCACGAATTTCGTGGTCTCAAGCAAAACCGAGACCGGCCTCAGCAATTTGCAGGTAGTGGTCAATGGCCTAGCTTCGGCTCCGGTCACGGTGAATGTGCAATAGGTAGATAGGTAGAAGGAACGCGAAGGGTCCCGTCCTTGCGCCGCTTGACGGGACCCCGATACCTCAGTCGATCGCACTCATCTCTCCGAGCGTCGCTTAGTCGTCATCTCCGTCATTATCAGGCGGAGTCGCCGGACCCTTCTGTGCCGCCTGCCCCAGGAAGAAGCTGGCCGGCTCGACTGCCGGGACAAACGAGTATTGGCGAAATGCACCGGTGAAGAAATTGCTTAGATCGGTGGTCGACCGCGCGTCGGCAACGCCCAGCGCGCCTTCGTTTATGCCGTAGATTCCCTCGATGGTGCGGAGAATACTGCCAAAGTCATAGTTGTCATTATCGATGTAACCCCGTGGCGTATACGCAGAGACAACCACCAGGGGCACGCGGAAGCCAATTTGATAATCGGCCTGGCAATTGGTAGTGGTGCAGGGCAAGCCCGGTTGAACGAGCGCCGGCTGGTTATCCGACCAGCCTCCCCAATCGTCCCAGGTGACGATGATGGCCGTGTTGTTCCAGAAGGTCTGGCCCGCATCCGCTCCCGAAGTGCACGTCGGGTTCTGGCCGATGGCATTAATGATTGCCGTTACCCACGACGGCCCATATTCATCGTTTGGCCCGGCATGATCCGACCATGAGCCATTCGGAATCACCCAGCTCACGCTCGCCAGATTGCAATTGGTGATGTCATTCAAAACATCTGCGCCTTTTAAGTTGAGATCGACTTTGGCATTCCACTCGGCGCCGCTGCATTCGAGAGTGTCGTTCTTCTTGCTTTTAAATTTCGGCTCGCAGATGCTCTGAATCGAATTGGGGGCCGTCCAAATCGAACCCGCCGACGGCGCATAGTACTTCCACGAAATCGATTGCGCGTCGAGCAGGCTGCCCATGCTCGGCTTGTCGTCGCAGTAGCTGCCCACCGGGTTCGTCGGGAACACGAGCGCGGTGTTGGTCACAGGACATTCCTGCACGGAATTGCCTACATAGCTCTTGCCGCCACTACAGACAGCGCCGAGTTGCGGAGACAATAGCCACGTCGTAGCGTCAGCCGGTGCGAGGCATCCGACCTTGGTTCCCTTCGGGCCAAAGTTCTCCGAGATAAAAGTGGAATCGGCGTCCTCCGCCAGAGAACGCGCCGATGTGCCGCTGAAAATAAATTGATGCGAAGGATAGCTGGGACCCTGATTGGTCTGATACATGAAGTTTGCCCATCCGTATTGTTTCGCGTAGGTCACATAAGGATCGAGCAGGTGGCCGCTGGATCCGTCATAGTTAGTGACCGGCGGGCTGGCGACATAACCATACGAAGTCTTCCCTTTAATGCTCTGCTTGACCGCCCATGCCCCGTCGTTGCGGCAGGTGTATCCGTTGGCCGGATCGGGGTCGCACATATTATTAAACCCGGTATGCGAGTGGTCGGGATCGGTGCTGCCCTGCAATGGCACTTTGGTCAACGTCACAGGCACCGGGCTACCGGATTCACCGGAAATGCCGCAAGGCGAAATGTCATAGCAACTGGTGGTTACAGGGCTGGGCGTACACGCGGCTAGTCCGCTCGCGCCGTTAGGGATGGGACACACCGGAGTTAGGAAATGGAAAAGATTGTCGGGTGTGCGATTCTCCTGATAGATCACCACGACATGCGTGATTTGCGGCGGGAAAGCGGCCGGTTTCGGGCGCTCAGGTTTCGCTTGTGCAAGCAGTGTCGCAGACAAAAACGCCAACAGGAACGGCAGCAGAGTCTTAGCTCTAGATTTCATCGCTTCTCCTTAGAATGAGGCTGGTGAACGTTCATGCGCGCAGCAACGCGCGCCCTGTCGTGCGAAAGTGAAACCGAGCGCCCCACGCCCCATCTGGCGCAGCCGAAGTCTGAAACAATTCGGCCTGGCAGTCAAATTAATTTTCGGGAGAATTTGAAGGTGGGGATCATCCTGTGGATCAAAGTGCTCGCACCTCGTGTTGGTGACTGTTGGTCATATATCTCGAAGGCGAGGGGAGAAAATCCAGCGGGCGCAAGGTCAAGCTATTCGATTGCAGAATTGGCTATGCAGAATTGGCTATGATGGCTAGGGAGACGCGGCTGGCTCGCGCCTGCACTAAAATCAGATTGGGCAAACATGCCGTTGCACAGCACTCGAGTCGCCGTCATTCTGTTACCTCTGATTCTCGCGGCCCTCAGTCTGCTATGCGCCTGCTCGCGGCCGCCGGCCGAAAACGCGACTAACTCCAATTCGCAAAACCTGCCTTTCGATCACCAGCCGCACTCGACCGGCGTATCGCCCAGCCAGACCCTGGTTCCATCGGCCACGAAACTGCCCGAGGGAACTCCCATTCCGATTCGCCTGGAGAGCACGCTTTCGAGCGCCTCCTCACATACCGGCGACAGCTTCTACGCGAGCGTCGATGAATCCGTTGAGATTGACGGCCAGACTGTCATTGCTCGCGGTACCCCGGTCGCCGGCCGTGTGCTCGAGGCGAAGGCTGCCGGTGTTCCTGAGAGTTCCCGTGAGAGTTCAAATGAAAGCGCGCTCGAGCCAGGCTATCTTCGCATTGTCCTGGTGAGCGTAAGAGTTGGAGGCAAGCCCGTCGCGATCGAGACCTCCAGCATCTTTGCCAAAGGAGGCTCGCGCGAAGAACGCAAACCGTCGATCGCCGCGCCTTCCGGTCGTCTTAAAGAAGATAACGATAAAAACGACAAAAACAGGGATGCTGTTTTCGCCCTGGACCGCCGTCTCAACTTTCGTCTCGCGCAGGCGGTAGATTTACGGTGAGGTGGGAAAGCCGCCGTGGTTCAAGCTCTCGTAGATTGCCCTCTCGCCTCGCCGCCACCGGATTTTCTGCGTTCTGTAAAGCCTCTACATCATTAGA
>Ga0209624_10000159_pt1 | contig 62458 bp, 57 predicted proteins | sample JacPinW_OM2H0_O1_FD_188565 | JGI IMG/M metagenome (GOLD analysis project Ga0209624, IMG submission 188565) | Forest soil microbial communities from Algoma, Ontario, Canada - Jack Pine, Ontario site 1_JW_OM2H0_O1 (SPAdes) (version 2) | ecosystem: Environmental > Terrestrial > Soil > Boreal... | reverse complement strand
GGACCGCCTCTGTCGTCGTGGCGCTCCCGTGAAGAACCCGTCCCATAGCGCATCCTTCGAATCACTCGACAAGGATGCCCCATCAAAGCCCGGGACGAAACAGCTAGGCGCCACTACTACGGTTTTTATGGCGAGATCTTCGAAACGATCGGGCATTTCCCCGGGCCAGAACAAGTCGAGGCAAATCTCGGGATCAAGGAGCACGAGATTGCCACGCCCGCACCGCACGAGGTCAACAAAGCGTCCGACTCGCGCCCGCAACAACTTGCTCATGACATCGGAGCGATTGATTCCCGGTGCGTAGGCGCCGCCGATAACAGCGCCCATAGAATACCGGCGATCGCCACTGGACAAATCCCCATTTCGTCCAGAGCTTCCAGCGCCAAAACGTGCGCAATTCCTCGTGCGCCGCCACCTCCGAGCGCTACAGCTACCTTCGGTCGGCGAATATCTGCTATCTGATCCCAACTTCCGTCCATGGCGTCTACCTTTTGCTATCGCGAGCAATCGCGCGCAAACCAATATCTCGCCGGAAAAATCCCTCCGGCCATCTTATGCGATCGACGGCCGCATATGCTCGTTCACGCGCGTTTGCCAAGTCGCTGCCAAGCGCCGTAACGGTTAAGACTCGACCCCCGTCCGCGACGATGACGCCGTCGACTTCGTGGGTTCCACCATGAAGGACGATCACCCCTTTCAGCGTGTCAGTATCTTCGATTCCTCTAATTCTGGACCCGCGCAGCGGCTCACCGGGATAGCCACGGGCAGCCATCACGACCGCAAGCGCGACATTCGAGCAGAATTTTGGCGATTCATTCCGCAAAGTTCCAGTCGCACAGGCAACGAGAAGGGGCAACAAGTCATCCTCAAGGCGGGGTAAGATAACCTCTGCTTCAGGATCCCCAAATCGGACATTGAATTCGATCACCTTTGGCCCGCGTTTGTCGACAATCAAGCCTGCAAATAATACCCCCCGAAAGGGCGACCCTCTTTTATTCATTCCCCGTAATGTCGGCATAACAATTTCACGCGTTATGCGCTGGCTTAATTCTGAGGTCACTATGGGCGACGGAGAATAGGCACCCATCCCGCCAGTATTTGGACCCTTATCTCCTTCGCCTGCGCGCTTGTGATCGTGGGCGCTGGCAAAAGGCAGTGCGACCGCGCCGTCGCACAACGCGAAGAACGAAACCTCCTCGCCTTCGAGGAACTCTTCGACGACAATTTCCGCTCTTGATGATCCGATGGCTCCGGACAGCAACGCGTCGACTGCGGCCTCTGCTTCTTCAAACGTCTTCGCGACGACGACCCCCTTACCCGCGGCGAGCCCGTCAGCTTTAACTACGATCGGCGCACCGCGGTTGCGGATATAAGTCTTCGCCTCATTAGGATCTCGGAATCGCCGGTAATCGCTTGTGGGTATACCAAATTCGCGGCAGAAATCCTTGGCGTATCCTTTGGATCCTTCCAGCCGGGCCGCGGCTCTCGTTGGTCCGAAGCACAATATACCTGCGTCTATTAGATCGTCTGCCAAACCCGACACCAGAGGAGCCTCCGGCCCAACTACTACTAGATCAACAGCTTCTCTTTGACAAAAAGCGATCACCTTCTCGTGTTCGGCCGGACTCAGCGGCACAGTCTGAGCGACGGTTGTACAACCCGGATTGCCAGGGGCCACAAAAAGGTTCCCAGTTAAAATCGACTTAGCGCATGCCAGAGCCAATGCATGCTCCCGTGCGCCAGAACCCAGAATTAATACGTTCGTTCGTCGCTTTGGCATCCAATTTATCCCGTCTTGGAAGTGCTATCAGCGGGCCGTCTATTCAGAGGTGGAATGCAAGTGATTGACTCTTTGCCCCGATACAAACCAGCAAAGCCCACTAACGTTAGATATATGGTCAGTCCCGCCCATAAGTTGTCGAATCGCAAATGGATTGCTTTAGCGAGCCACCGTGCTTGGCTTTTAAGGGAACCCGAAAGGCTTTTTTTGTTTTTTGAGCGACGAATTTTCAATCCGCTTGGGCCGTTTCTACGATCTCGACGACAAGGGGCGACCAGCAGCGCTGGTTATGGCGCAGCCGAGAAGCCCGCCCGGTATCTCTTTGCAACCTCGAGAATCATTCACGGTTATGCGATAGCTTCTCGTGGTCGGCCAGGCGCGGACACCATTGTCGATTACGGAATGAATTTTCTGTGGAATAACCACCGCGACTGACGATTTGCATTTTTTTAAATACGAGTGAACGACGCTCGCTGAAAATGACATCACCTTGGGTAAAGGTGCCCTTGAACTTGATCGTACCGTACTGCCGGCATGCAAGCGAAATGTCTGACGTCTGCTCGACCACGCCAAGGGCGCCCGACAGTCCTCCTTTTTCGGGCGTCGTATAGTGACAAACTACGCCATCGACTAACGGATCGTCGATCCCGTAGACGGCCAGTTTGTCGTTGGGCGTAAGCAGCTTGAACGTAGTCGACTTGCGGAAAATCAAATCGGGGTCAGAAGGGCCCGCATTGGCCGCGCAAGCCGCTGTCTTTATACCGAGGAACATCATAGCCATTTGCCGAATGCTATTCATACCGCTGTCTCTTTCGACAATGCATGCCGCGGGGTAGTCGCCTGAGTCGTCCTTTCATGTAACTCTTGGGCGCGCAAAACCAAGAGCACGTTCGAGGCATCTCAAGTTTCACGAGGCAAGAAATCAGCAGGACTTTTCGACCGGAATTGGGCGTTAGTTGAAGTCACCACTCAATCGCTTATCCCTCGTGGGTCACCGATCGAAACTTTGTTACCCATTATATTCACATATCGATATATATCAATGTTAACAGTCAATTCCGCGCCCCAAGATTGACGATGCGTGTGCCGAATGGAGGCAGGCTGGTGCCGCCGCTTCGAACATGCTTTAAGGTGGGTGCCTTCTAAGGAGCACCGTCTTGATGGTGGACCGCTCAATCCCGCACTTCCACAATGATTTCGGCTTGGCGTCGATCGAGGTTAGCGTGAAGGAGTTTATGTGCACGGGCGTCAGCCCACCGTTTGACCATCCCCACATTTTCATTGACATGGGTTCGGACGGCGAGGCGATCTGCTCCTATTGTTCGACTCGCTTCGTATACGACGGCGAGCTAACCGAATCGTGTTATCCGGCCGAATGCGAATTGCGGGACGTCGCCTGACGCTTGCCCCGGCGCGCGATCATCGTGGGCGCAGGAGTAGCCGGAGTCACCGCAGCAATAGCGCTGTCGCAGGCGGGCTTCAGGGTCGCCATATACGAGAGAACGAACACGCTCGATGAATTTGGGGCGGGGTTGCAGATCACTCCCAACGCGACACGCGTCTTAGCTAGACTTGGCGTGCTCGAATGGGTGCTGCCGCTTGCCTTAAGGCCGCGCGCCGTCGTCGTGTTGCGGGGTTCCGATAACGCTGAACTTATGCGAATGTCGCTGGATGGCGCCGAAGGTCGCTGGGGCGCAGCATACCTAGTCATTCATCGCGCCGATTTGCAGTGCGCGCTGCTCCACGCCGTTCGAAGCCACTCGGGCGTCGAACTGACCCTCGGCGCGACCGTCCTCGACTTTAAGGATGACGGGCGGCGTATTTCAGTCGGATTGGCGCGTGGGATGACCCAGACCCGCGATGAGGCCGACCTCTTGATCGGCGCCGACGGCTTGCGCTCCCAGGTTCGCGACCAATTGGGCTTCGGAGCTCAGGATCAGGCTGCGTTTGCCGGACACGTTGCCTATCGCGCACTCCTCAACGCCGATCAGGCTAATTCTCAGTGGAGGGAGAGCAACGTCATTCTGCGCCTCGGCAGAGAGGCGCATCTCGTCCAGTACCCCTTGCGTCGCGGATCAATCATCAATTTGGTCGCGACCGTCAGGTCAGCGTCCCCGCCAGCCGGTGCAAACCATGCTGATCGTGAAAAGGACCAAGGTGCAAGCCACTCAAGTCTTGAACGCGCGTTCACGGGGTGGTCGAAAGAAGCGCGCTTGTTGACGAAGGGGCCGGCTCAGTGGCGGGCTTGGCCGATCTATCACCGTCCCCCGATTTCTTCATTCTCGCTCGGACGCGTCGCGCTTCTCGGCGACGCCGCCCACCCGATGGTTCCGTTCCTTGCACAGGGCGCGGCCCAAGCCATCGAGGACGCGGGCGCGCTCGGCCGCATCCTCGCTCAAGTGCAAGATATCCCCGCTGCTGTCTCGATGTACTCGGGTGATCGCGTCGCGAGGGCAACTCGAGTTCAACGGGAAGCCCTCAAACTTGGCCGCATCTACCACCTGAGCGGTCCATCGGCGTTTGCTCGGGATCTGACAATGCGCTTACTCGGGACATGTGCCCTAACCCAGCGATACGATTGGCTTTATCGCGCATGACGATGGGGACAAAAAATCGCTCACATGCTTTGCAAAAGCCAAGCTCATCCGAGGTGCAAACTCAATGACGAATGTGAAGAATCTGGCTCAAGAACAGTTTCGTGCGTTCATGCTGCGGGTGCTCGAAAAAACGTAGGGGCGCGTTTATCTCCACGATCTCCCCTCCGTCCATAAACACGACGCGATCGGCAACTTGGCGAGCGAAACCCATCTCATGCGTCACGACGATCATCGTCATGCCCTCTTGCGCCAGGCCTGTCATCGTATCAAGCACTTCCTTGACCATTTCCGGATCAAGTGACGACGTCGGCTCGTCGAACAGCATTATCTTGGGGGTCATGCACAAAGCGCGCGCAATCGCCGCCCGCTGCTGCTGACCGCCTGACACCTGCCCGGGATATTTGTGGGCCTGATCCAGGATTCTCACCCGTGCGAGCAATTTCATCGCTAGCTCGTCAGCGTGGCGCCTGGGCATTTTGCGCACCCAGATCGGCGCCAGCGTGCAATTTTCCAGAATGGTGAGATGCGGAAACAAGTTGAAACTCTGGAACACCATTCCGACTTCTCGCCGCACTTCATCGATCCGTTTGACGTCGTCGGTCAGCTCCACTCCGTCGACCACGATCGATCCGCGCTGATGCTCCTCGAGTCGATTAACGCACCGGATGAGCGTCGATTTGCCGGAGCCGGACGGACCGCAGATCACGATGCGCTCTCCCCGCCCAACCGTCAGGTTGATATTTCGCAATACATGAAAACTCCCGTACCATTTGTGGACACCGGTGAATCTGATTGCTGGGGCGTCGGCTTGGTCGACGTCGGCCAAAGCGCTCGACATCACTTGCGCCCTTTGGCGAGGATTCGTTCGACGTGAGCCGAGTAGCGCGCCATTCCGAAGCAAAAGGTGAAATAGAAGATCCCGGCGAAGACGTAGCCGGTTACCATGATCGTTGGTCCGGCCCAGACCGGATCCTTGATTGCATTGTTCATCGCCTCGAGAAAATCGGTCGCCCCGACGAGCGAAATGAGCGTTGTGTCCATGAACAGGCCAATGAAGTTATTGACGATGCCCGGTATCACGAGGGTCAGCGCCTGGGGCAATATGACGAGGGCGGTCATGCGCGAATAATTCAGCCCGAGCGCCATCGCCGCTTCGTATTGCCCCTTCCCCAAGGACTGGAGACCGCCACGCACTTCTTCAGCCATGTAGGCGGCTGAAAATATGATGATTCCGGCCAATGGACGCAGCAAGCGATCGGGCGTCCATGTTTCGGGTACGAACAACGGCAGCAGATTGTTGGCCATGAACAAGATTGTGATGAAGGGCACGCCGCGCACGAACTCGACGAATACCACGCTCGCTGCTCGGACGGCCGGCAACCGCGAACGACGCCCCAGCGCGAGAAGCACGCCGAGCGGCAAGGAGAAGACGATCCCGACGACAGCCGTCAGCAGCGAAACGAAAATGCCGCCCCACAGCTGCGTATCGACAATCGGAAGACCAAGCCAAGGCGAGCCGTGCAGAAGAATGAGCGCCAGAATCGGATAGGCGACAAAAAACAGCAACGCGCCTAAGACCCGGCGCGGCGCATGGATCCACAATAGCCAGATGATCAGAGCGGCTCCGATCGCCTCCACGACATCGACCCGCCAGCGTTCGGCGATAGGATAAGACCCGAACCGCAGGTAATCCCACTTCGCGATGACGAAGGCCCAGCAGGCGCCGTCCTGATGTTGGCGACAAGCGGCGCCGTTGCTTGCGCTCCAAATCGCGCGCGTCGTCGCCCAGGCCACCACTTGCGGCAGCAAATATGCAACGAGCGCAACGCAACCAATCGTGACGACGGTAGATCCGATCGACGAGAAGAGATTAGCGCGGGCCCAGGCGAGCGCGCCGCTCGACAACGCGGGAGGCGATTCTTCCAGTTCCGGCGCCTCGCGAATGTAGCCCAGGGACGCCAAGCTCAACGCCCTTTCAGCGCGTAGCGCGCATTGAAGGTGTTCAGCGCCAGCGCGACCGTAAGCGAAATGATCAGATAGACCGCCATGGTGATCGCCATTACCTGCACCGCCGCCTGGGTCTGGTTGAGAACCGTGCCGGCGAAAATCTGAACGAGGTCGGGATACCCGATGAACACCGCCAGCGAGGAGTTCTTGACGATGTTCAGGAATTGCGACGTGAGCGGCGGCGTGATCAATCGCATCGCCTGTGGGATGACCACCAGCCTCATCGACAGGCCGCGATGCAAGCCGAGCGCGCCAGCCGCTTCGCTCTGGCCAACCGGCACGGCCAAAACCCCGGCACGAACGATTTCCGCGATGAACGCGGCGGTGAAGGTGACCAGTCCAAACACGAGCGCGGCCATTTCGGGAATGATCTGGAGTCCGCCTTTAAGATTAAAGCCAGAAAGGCGCGCGACATCGAACGCGAACGGGGCCCCGGCCACCGCCGTCACGGCCGTGGGCAGTCCGAGGAGGAGCGCGGCGGCGACGAGCGCGGTCGGCGTTTGCGCGCCAGTTCGCTCTTGTCGCCGCCGAGCCCACACACAAACTCGGATCGCAACGGCGATCGCCGTCAGGACCGCTCCCAAAAGCCAGACAGCGGAGTCCCGCGCGACGGGCATCGGCAAATAGAGGCCGCGGTTGTTCAGAAAGACGACATCGCCAATGCTGATCGATTGCCGGGGCCCCGGCAAAGACTTGAGAACGGCGTTGTACCAGAACAGCAACAGCAGCAAGAGCGGCGTATTGCGCATGATACTGGTGTAAACGAGCGCAAATCGGGATAGCAGCCAGTTGGGAGACAGTCGCGCCACGCCAATCACGAAACCCAACAGCGTCGCCAGCGGAATGGAAATGACCGCGATGAGAAGAGTGTTGAGCAAGCCGACCCAAAACGCACGTCCATAGGTCGACAGGTTGGAGTAATTTATCAGATGAAGATTGATGTCGAAGCCGGCGACATCATTCCAGAAGCCGAAGCCCATCGGGATGCCGCGCGCCCGCATGTTGACCACGGCGTTGTAGATCGCGCCGCAAGCCAACGCTGCGATGCCCGCGAGCAGCAATGTTTGGTAGACTAGTCCGCGTACCCGCTGATCGTTCAGCCAAGACGATCGGTTGGCTCGCGCCCGGTCCATTTCTTAGGTCCCTGGGTCGCCTGCCGAGGACGACTAGCGGTCGATAATGGATGGCGCCGGCCGCTGGCGCAAGTCCGGCCGCTCACCACATGTCGAGGGCGACGCGCGCTTCATCGGACATGCGGCTTTGATCCCAAGGCGGATCAAACACCATGTTCACCTTAGCGCCTGCGACGCCAGGGACCGCGCTGACCGCGTTCTCGACCCATGTCGGCATTTCGCCGGCGACCGGACAAGCCGGAGCGGTCAACGTCATCTCGATACTGACAAAACGCTTGTCGTCTATATCAACATTGTAAATCAGGCCGAGTTCGTAGATATCCGCTGGGATTTCCGGATCATAAACGGTTTTCAGCGCCGCGACGATGGAATCCGTCAACTGGCGCAACTCTTCAGACGCCATCTCCAAACGGGGCCCGAACGCCGCATTGCGCTCCACAGGCGCGGGAGCTTCGATGTCATTCGCGCCGCTCTGCGCCTCATTCATGCCCACCTCCCTACTGGAAGAGCTTTCGCGCGCGGATCAGCGATTCCGCCAGCGCCTCGACTTCGTCGAAGGTATTGTAGAGCGCAAAAGAGGCTCGGCAAGTGGAGGTCACCCCGAACCTTTGCAATAAGGGCATTGCGCAGTGCGTTCCCGCCCTCACGGCGATGCCCGACCGATCGATCAAGGTCGCGATGTCATGCGCATGCGCGCCCTCTATCGTAAATGAGACGATGGGGCCTTTGCCTTCTGCAGCGCCAAATATGCGCAAGGAATTAATCGACGACAGGAGCTTCTGCGCATAAGCGCACAACGCTTCCTCATGCGCGCGGATGCGAGCTCGCCCGATTCCCTCGATATAGTCCAACGCTGCCCCAAGCCCGATAGCCTGCACAATCGGTGGCGTGCCGGCCTCGAACCGATGCGGCGGATGGTTGTACGAAACCGTCTCCTTCGTGACTTCCTCGATCATCTCGCCACCGCCCTGGTACGGCGGCAGTTTCTCCAGAAGTTCGTGTTTGCCGTAGAGCACGCCGATTCCAGTGGGACCATAGACCTTGTGTCCGGTGAAAACGTAGAAATCGGCATCGAGGTCGCGCACGTCGACGTCAAGGTGCACGGCGCCTTGCGAACCGTCGACCAGCACGGAAATTCCTCGCCCATGTGCGATCTTGACGATCTCCTTGATCGGGGTAACGGTTCCAAGGACGTTGGACATTTGCGTTATCGCAACAATTTTCGTTCGGTCGCTTAACGCGCGTTCGAACGCGTCGAGCGAAAAGGAACCGTCGTCGCCAACGTCAACCCAACGTAAAACAGCGCCCTTGCGTTCACGATGGAAGTGCCACGGCACGACGTTGGAATGATGCTCCATGACGCTGAGCACAATCTCATCACCTGCACCGATGTGCGCAAGTCCAAAGCTGGACGCAACGAGATTGATCGCCTCGGTCGCCGATCGGGTGAAAACGATCTCCTCATGCGAAGCCGCGTTGACGAACCGTCGCACTGTTTCTCGAGCCGCCTCATACGCCTCGGTCGCGGCATTCGCGAGATAGTGCAGTCCGCGATGCACGTTCGCATACTCGTGCTCGTAGGCGTACGTCAGGCGATCAAGGACCTTCTTCGGCTTCTGAGCTGAGGCTGCATTGTCCAGATAGACAAGCGGCTTTCCATACGGGCGCTCTGCGAGGATCGGGAAGTCCGCCCGTATCGCTTCGACATCGTACTTGTCGAGCGCCGGCTGCACGAACTTGTTCACGTTTTCGCCTTTCTCGTTTCAAGCCAGGCTGCCAGTCGGGCGCGCAACGGACCAGCCAATAGTTCGCTCTCAATCCGATCGATCGACTCCCCCCCAAAAGCCTCGAGCAACATCGCCTTGGCGTCGTTGTTCGAGATGCCTCGCGATTGCAAATAGAACACCTGTTCGGGATCAAGCGACGCGACTGTCGCTCCGTGTCCGCACACGACATCGTCGGCAAAGATTTCCAACTCCGGCTTCTCATTCATCTGCGCGCGCGGAGACAGGAGAATAGCTTGGGACTTCATGGCGCCGTCGGTCTTTTGCGCAGCTTTCTCAACGATAATCTTTCCCTGAAACACTCCGACCGCGTCGTCATCGACAATCGCACGATAGAATTCGCGGCTGGTCCCGCCCGGCGCAGCATGAACGACTTGCAGCGTTGTGTCCGCGCGTCGGGCGCCGTCGATAAGCGCCAATCCACCAAGCGACAGCTTCGCCTCAACTCCGGCCATCCTGACAAAAATCTGCCGGCGCGTGACTTCACCGCCAGAAACGAGTCCAAAAGCGGCAAGCTTCGCAGTCTCCGCCACTTCGCAGATTTGCGTTTCGATGTGCAGCCCGGGCTCGTCGCCAAGAACGGCGACATGGGTCGCCCTGGCTCCGTCGGCCAGCGTCATGATCGTCGCTGCGTGTCGCTGGACACCCGCATGAGCGCCGTCGAATATCTCAACGAACGACGCCTGCGCCTCGACGTCGAACGCAATGGTCGTCCGCGAATAGACCGAGTGGGACGACGGCGCCGTGGTGAGATGGACTATCATAATCGGCTCGGCGACCTTTGCCCCGCGCGCGACCTTAATGGTACACCCGGGAGGGCTTAGCGCCTCGTTGAGGGCCGCTAAAGGATCGTCGACCGCATTGGGCACGACTGCCGATCCCTCAGCGATGACGACGCCGGTCGGGAGGCGATCCGAAAGCGCGGCAATAAATTGCCCGCCAAGCAAAACAATTTGCGCCCCTGCAGCGAAGCGTTCACGCTTAGCAAGCACGCTACGCGCCGCTTCTATGTCGGCCCGCTTCGGGGTGGCAAGGATCGGCGACGCATCGGCCATCGCGGCGCGCAAATCGGTATAGTGCCAGGCCTCGACGCGCCGGGTCGGCAACCCGGCCGCGGCGAACCGCGCGAAGGCGGCGGCGCGGGCAGACGACGGCTCGCGCCTTTCCCGCTCTGCGAATTGCCGGGAAAGCGTCCTTTCGGCGGCTGATCGACTGACGACATGCGCGGTCATCGGCGAATCACGCAGCCTCCTCCGCGTAGTCACGATAGCCATTGCGCTCGAGCTCAAGCGCGAGTTCAGGGCCCCCGGTGGCGACAATACGACCCTTGGCCATTACGTGCACCACATCAGGTTTGATGTAATCCAGCAGTCGCTGATAGTGCGTAATAACGACAAAAGCGCGCTTAGAGTCGCGAAGGGCGTTGACGCCCTCGGCGACGACTCTTAGCGCGTCAATGTCGAGTCCCGAATCAGTTTCATCGAGGACGCTCAGCCGCGGCGTCAGCAGGGCCATCTGCAGCACCTCGAACCTCTTCTTCTCGCCCCCGGAAAAACCCACATTGAGCGGTCGTCGCAGCATCTCCTGATCAATCTTGAGCGCTTGCGCCGATTCACGCACGCGCCGCATAAAGTCCGGCGTCGTGAGATCGCTTTCTCCGCGCGCGCGCCGCTGTGCGTTCAACGCCGCCTTCAGAAAAGTCATCGCCGCGACGCCTGGAATCTCGGTCGGATACTGGAACGCCAGAAACAGTCCGTTCAGCGCGCGCTCGTTTGGCTCGAGCTCGAGGAGATTGTTTCCATCGAGCAGAATCTCGCCCGATACGACCTCGTAGGCCGGCTTGCCCGCCAGGACATAGGCGAGCGTCGATTTGCCGGAGCCATTTGGACCCATGATCGCCGCGACCTCGCCCGCGTTGACGGTCAGACTGAGGTTGTCGAGAATCACCTTGTTCTCGATTGAAACGGTGAGGTTCTTGATTTCGAGCATTCCGCGACCCTCGGCTCGCGCGCGGCCCATCGAATTGACGGTCATCCCACGCTTCCCTCGAGGCTGATCGAGATCAGCTTCTGCGCTTCGACCGCAAACTCCATCGGCAATTGCTGCAGCACGTCCCGGACAAAGCCATTAACGATGAGCGCCGTCGCCTCCTCGGCCGAGAGCCCCCGCTGGAGGCAATAGAACATCTGCTCTTCCGAAACCTTCGACGTGGTCGCTTCGTGTTCGATCACCGCTGAGGCGTTCTTCGCCTCAATATAGGGCACCGTATGCGCGCCGCACTCGCGCCCGATCAGCAGCGAATCGCAATTGGTGAAATTGCGCGCTCCTGTCGCCAGGCGGTGCACTGACACCTGCCCTCGATACGTGTTTTGGGACTTGCCGGCAGCGACGCCCTTAGAGATAATGCGGCTGGTCGTATTGCGGCCGAGATGAATCATCTTCGTGCCGCTGTCGACCTGCTGATAGCCGTTTGAAATCGCGATCGAATAGAATTCGCCGCGCGAGGATTCGCCGCGCAAAATGCAAGATGGATATTTCCAGGTGATCGCCGAGCCGGTTTCGACCTGCGTCCAGGAGATTTTCGACCGGGCGCCGCGGCAGTCGCCGCGCTTGGTCACGAAATTATAGATGCCGCCGCGCCCCTGAGAATCGCCAGGATACCAATTTTGCACCGTTGAGTATTTAATCTCCGCGTCATCGAGGGTTATGAGTTCGACGACGGCGGCGTGAAGCTGGTTCTCATCCCTCTTCGGCGCCGTACATCCTTCGAGGTAGCTGACATAGGCTCCCCGGTCAGCGATGATGAGTGTGCGCTCAAACTGCCCCGTATTCCTCTCATTGATACGGAAATAGGTTGAAAGCTCCATGGGGCACCGCACGCCTGGCGGCACGTAAACAAAGGAGCCGTCCGAGAAGACTGCCGAATTGAGCGTCGCGTAGAAGTTGTCCGTGCGCGGCACGACCGTACCGAGATAGCGGCGTACGAGCTCGGGGTGATTTCGGACGGCCTCGGAGAAGGAACAGAAAATGACCCCGGCTTTGGCTAGTTCCGCCTTGAAAGTCGTTGCAATCGAAACCGAGTCGAAGACGGCGTCGACCGCCACCCTAGGCTTCTCCACTCCCGCAAGGATTTCTTGCTCGACGAGCGGGATGCCGAGTTTCGCGTACGTGCGCAGCAACTCCGGATCAACCTCGTCGAGCGACTTCGGCGCTGGCCCGGATTTTGGCGCGGCGAAGTAATAGATCTCCTGGTAGTTAATCGGCGGATGGTTGACGCGCGCCCATTTCGGCTCTTCCATGGTTTGCCAACGACGAAAGGCCTCAAGTCGCCATTCCAGCAACCATTCCGGCTCGCCCTTCTTTTCCGAAATAAATCGAACGGTGTCTTCGTTCAGGCCCTTCGGAGCCATATCCGACTGGATCGGGCTAACGAAACCATATTTGTAAGCGTCGACCTCAATCGAACGAACGCGATCGACGGTCTCCTGGACGGCCGCCATGAGTGACTTCTCCTCGCCTTGACGGTTTCAAGGACCGCCGGTGGGGGTCTGATGGCCCCGGCTCAAATTGGTCGCTTCGGCCGGGGAAGCTCGGCCATATATGGCGTTCATGCGCGCCGATTGCAAATTTCCATTCGGCTGCGGCGCCGCAATGTAAGCGAGTACGCGGCAAGCCCCAACATGCGCGTATATTATACATAATATAAAAGTTAGTTAGCTGCATACCCACGGCGCCGCCGATTTGGCCGCCGAAACGGGCAGCGCCTTATCCCGCCTCGCCGCGTAATTGGGCCGCGAGTTTCCTCAAATCAATCGGATCCGCATCGCGGTCGCTGGAAGTGGGGGCGCGTCTGTCCCCAGCGCGGGCTGAAATGTCCGCGAACTTCATTCGCATCGGCGTAGCGATCGCCTCGCCGAACGCGATCGCCTCGCGATCGGCGATCGAGGACAGGAAGGCGATCGTGCTGGCGGCCGAAACGCCCGCCGCGGCCCGAATAATCCCCTTGTCGAGCTCGTTGGCAAGCCGCATCGCGAACAAGGTCGAACATTGTGACAGCACGGTCGGATCGAGCTCCGACGGCCGTTGCGTGACGATGCCGAGCGAAGCGCCGTATTTCCGTCCTTCCTTTGCAATCCGGCCGATCGGCAGCCTGGCCGGGCCAAAGGTTTGCCTGTTGTCGGAGGAAATATAGCGGTGCGCCTCTTCGCACAAGACGTTGATTTCATAGGCGCCTGAACAACAGAACGCGATCTCGAAGGAGAGCCGCGCCAGCACCGACACAACCGAGTTGGTGACTTCGTTGGGCAGGCCGGCAAGTCGAACGATTGTGACCGGCAGTCCTCGTGTTGGGATCCGAAAGAGCTTGGAGATTACCTTGGCGATGTCATCCTCGACCACGAGCCTGCCGAACATGAACCGGTAGCGCGGATCGCGGTTGAGCCCCTTAAGTCGATAACGGAGGGCCCGCAATTCGGGGCGGGGAAACCGCTGATCGAGCAGGCCGAGCCATTCCTCAATCACTGCGATGACGTCGACGATGCGATATGGCGTCGGCGTATCGGAGGTTACCGCATTCCCCTCAGCGACTGGCTGACGCCGCACCGCGCTCGCCCCGGCCGATGAGCTCAACTCGGCTTGATATTTCGCCCTTGCGACGCGGATGACTTCGTAAAGCGCGTCCCGTTCGTCCGCATGCGGCTGCCGGCCGCTAAACACGACGTCGGCCAGTTCGTCGAACTTGAACATCCAGAATGGCAGCTCGAGGCTTTCCGAATCGATGATCTGCGCCAGTCCAGGAAAATGCGCTGCGTATTCGTTGTGCGGGTCGAAGATAATAATTCGCAGGTTCGGCATCGTGGCCAGAGACTTCTTCAGAAGCAGGCTGACGGAGGTCGCCTTGCCGACGCCGGTTGATCCCAAAACAGCAAAGTGCCGCCGCATCAATTCGCTGACGTCAATCTCCGCAGGGATATCTTCGTTCTGGCTCAGCCTGCCGATCTCGACGCCCTGGCGGCCACGAAACGTGTAAATGGCTCGAAGATCATCCGCGCGTATGCGGTGCGCGGGCGCCCCCAACGAGGGAAACGAGCGCACGCCGCGATGGAAGAAGGGCGCGCCGTTGGGATCGTCGATGATTTCGCCGTTCAACTCGATCGTGACGCGAGCCGAGTTGGCCGCGTTTTCGGACCACCGGCCGTCGTCGGTCGCAACTTCGCAGACCCTGCCCACCAAACGCGAGGTCCGGTGGACGATGGTGATGAGATGGCCGACCGACCACTCCTCCTCGCCTGTCTCGAGCGGACAACTGATGACGCCGTCTGTCCCGTTCAACGCCACTAGGCGCCCGATGACGCGCGTCGCCTCGAGCCCCTGCCGCTCGGACAGCAGCGCCTTCCCACCAGTTTGTTCAGCCTCGCGTCGCTCCACGCCGGCGGGGGTCGGCACACGCGCGGCTCGCCCATCATCTGCTTTGCCGATCCTTTCGAAAGCGTCGCGAAAAAATTGGCTCTCGGTGCGAAATGAATGCATATCTGACCGATCACTGGCGTAAGGCGGTGAAAGAGATCAGGGACGAGCTTGCCGTCGCGCCCGTAAAGAAACCGTTTGGCGCATCAATGCGTTTTGAACCGTTCGCCTTCTTGGGAGGAGCGGAAGCTCTGCAATCGCGGTCGGCGGGCACGGAGCCCCGCCGAAGCTCACACGGACGCCCGGATCTCCGGCTCGGCCCCGATCAGACGAGCAAACTGCCGCACGCGCGACAGAAGCCGCTCGCCGCTGAGCGGCCCGAGGTCGGCCGGCAAAGTCAGGATCACGCGGCCCTTTGTGCACACCATGGAGGCGCGCAGCAGCACCCCGGGCATCGCCGCCGAAATGTTGTAAGCGACCCGCATCGCAGCGCCGAGAATTCGCGCCCGATCGAGTTGTCGCCCTGTCACCAGCGCGCGCGACTGCGGCGAAACAAGATCTTCATTGGACATGTGCCGGTAGGAGGCGGCCAGAGCGAGAAATGCGCGAGAGGGATGATCGACGCCGATGAACGCTGCATTGGCGACCAGATCGTAGGCCTGGGCGCCCCGATAGTCGGGATGGGCGCGCCAGGAAATATCAGACAGCAGACACGCGGCGTGGCGCAGGCGCCGATCCAGGTCGTCCTCCTCGAGATGAGTTGAGGCGATCAGCCGGCTTGTCCAGTCATAGAGCTCTTCGCCATGCTTCGGCGCCCGCGAGCGCAGCTGATTGAATTCTTGCGCGGACAGGATGAGGGGATCTTCCGCTTGTTCCTGAGGAGTGAGCCGCGAGTAGATGAGCCCCTCACGAACGCCAAGGGCGGAGACGACGATCTCCTTCGGATTGGACTGGCGGATGATCTCTTCCAGCACTGCTGCGCCGTACGCCAGTAGCGGCCTGCGCGCCGACGATACCGTCTCGATCGACAGCAGCGCGTCCGCTTCGATCCGTTCGACCAGCGCGGCGAATTCCAGCGCGTCGCGCGAAGGAATGACATAATTGTGCATCACGTTCATCGGATACTGCCGCTGCCGCATATGCAGGCGCGCCAAAGCGCGCCAGGTGCCTCCGACGGCATAGAAGGTACGCCCGGCCAGCCCCTGAAGCGCCTTCACCGCCGCGAGCCGCTCGCGGACGATCTTCGCGGCTTTTTTCGGCGAGCGTTCCGAGAGGTCCATCAGCGACAGGCCCCCCAATGGCAGGGTCACCCCTGGCCCGCACTGGCCGTCCCGAACGTCGGTGAGCTCGAGAGAACCACCCCCCAAATCCCCAACGACGCCGTCGGCGTTATAAATCGAGCTTATGACGCCAAGTGCTGACAGCCTTGCTTCCCTCTGACCGCTCAGAAGCTCGATCTTGTGCCCAAGCGCGCGCTCCGCGCGATCGAGAAACTGAGACCCGTTCGCTGCGTCGCGCACGGCAGCCGTCGCAACGCTGCGCACGTCATTTATTCGCATCGTGTCGCAAAGAACCCGAAAGCGCTGAAGCGCGGCCAGCGCCTTGACGATGCCGTCCTCCGGCAAGCGCCCCGTCATCGCGACGCCTTTGCCAAGGCCGCATAACGCTTTTTCATTGAAAGTCGGCGTCGGGGCGCGCGACTGCGACTCGTACGACACCAACCGGACCGAATTTGAGCCGATGTCCACAATCGCCAACGGCTCGCCCGGCAATCGTCCTCGCGCGTTATCGCCCATAGCCTATCCTGTCGGGCGCGTCTTGTCGCCGGGCGCGCCGTCTATCAGACGCGCCGGCTCAACGCCAACGGAAAGGACTCCATCAAAGCTTTGCCGCGACCCGAAAGGCTCGGATTGGTCATGAAATAATTGTGTGCGTTGAACGGCTCCTCTCCCTCGGCGGGAACGATTCTGTCGCTCGATCCGTCCGGCAGGATCCGAAAGCTCTGCTGGTTATCCATCAGGTTGGCCTGCATGATTTGATCGAGGATGTGTTCGTGAACCGTCGGATTGAGCAGCGGGACCAGCGCCTCGACGCGCCGATCGAGATTGCGCGGCATGAGGTCGGCGGATGAGATGAACGCCCGGGCCTTCGGATTGGGCAGGCCATAGCCGGCGCCAAACGCATAAATGCGGGCATGCTCCAGGAACCGGCCCACGAGCGACTTGACGCGAATGTTGTCGGAAAGCCCCGGGACGCCGGGTCGCAGACAGCAAATTCCACGTATCACGATGTCGATCTGAACGCCTTCGCGACTGGCCGCATAAAGAGCGTCGATGATCTGCGAATCGACGAGCGCATTGCATTTGATCCAGATCTGCGCCGGCCGGCCGAGTCGCGCGTAGTCGATCTCATCAGCGATATTGCGCAGCAGCGTTTTCTTAAGCGTGATCGGCGAGATCGACAGCTGCTCGAGGCCGTCCGGCTCGGCGTACCCAGTGATGAAATTGAAAATACGCGCGACATCTCGCCCGATCGCCGCATCGGCGGTGAAAAGCGAAATGTCGGCATAAATCCTGGCGGTAACCGGATGATAGTTGCCGGTTCCGAGATGACAGTAATTGACCAACCCTCCACCCTCGCGCCGCACTACCATTGACAGTTTGGCGTGGGTCTTGAGTTCGATGAACCCGTAGACGACTTGCGCGCCGGCTCGCTCGAGATCCCGCGCCCAGCGGATGTTGGCCTCTTCGTCAAAGCGCGCCTTCAATTCCACCAGCGCGGTGACCGACTTGCCGGCCTCCGCCGCTTCGATGAGGGCCCTCACGATCGGGCTGTCGGCTGACGTGCGGTAGAGCGTCTGCTTGATCGCGACCACGTTGGGATCGTGCGCCGCCTGATTGAGGAATTGGACGACGACGTCGAACGATTCATAAGGATGATGGACAACAAGATCCTTCTGCCGGATCGCCGCGAAACAATCCCCGCCGAGTTCCTTGACGCGTTCGGGAAAGCGAGGGTTGTACGGCGTAAACTTGAGCTCGGGGCGGTCGATCGCCACGAGTTGCGAGAGGTCGTTCAGCGCCAACATTCCCTCGACGAGGACGATACCGGACGGGACCACGTCGACATCGCCGGCAACGAATACGCGCAACGATTCGGGCATGGTCGCTTCGATCTCGAGCCGGATGACGGTGCCGCGCCGGCGTCGCTTGAGCGCGCTCTCGTACAGGCGAACGAGGTCCTCCGCCTCTTCCTCGACTTCAATGTCGCTGTCGCGAATGACGCGAAACGCCCCCTCGCCCAATACTTCGTGGCCCGGAAACAAGAGCCCGATAAATGCGACAATCAGCCGGTCAAGCATCACGAAACGCGCGGCGGGTCCAACCGGACCATCAGGCAACCGGACAAACCGTTCGACGCTTCCGGGAATGCGCACCAGCGCGCTCATCGTCTTGCCGTCACGCGGATTTGAGAGTTCGAGCGCCAACGTGAATCCCAGATTGGGAATGAATGGAAACGGATGCGCCGGATCGACCGCAAGCGGGGTCAGAATTGGGAACACGTGCAGGAGAAAATAGTCCTGCAGCCACTCTCTTTCGCGACGGGTCAGATCGCCGACCTCGAGGATTACGACGCCGTTGGCGGCGAGTTCAGACTGTAAGGCCTTCCACCGCGACTGTTGCGAAGCGACCAGCGCGGCGACGCGTTCACTGATGCGTTCGAGCTGCTCGGCAGGGGTGCGTCCGTCATCGGAAATTTCCGCGACCCCGGACAGCACCTGGCCAACCAGGCCCGCTACGCGAACCATGAAAAACTCGTCGAGATTGTTGGCCGAGATCGAAAGAAACCTCAGCCTCTCGAGCAACGGATGACTCGAGTTGGCGGCCTCCTCCAGCACCCTTCGATTGAACTCGAGCCACGACAATTCGCGATTGATGAACCGCTCGGGCGACGATAACAACGGCGGCGGCTCGTCATTCGCCGCGACTGTTGCGGTCGTCGAGACACGCTGCTCTTTCGTCGCGACCGCGGGCGCCAAACAAATCTCCTCTGTGTCGACGCCATATGATCCAATCGCCGCGCGCCCCGCAAGCATTGTCGCCGCGCCTTGCTTAATGTCGCGCCGCGGCGCCAAACTGTGGGCGCGTCACGATCTTTCGGGAACGCGACGACTGACATTGGATCGAGGCATTGCTTTGAGCAAATTGAGCATATTATATTTGTTATTAAGCCTCGAGAGCGGGACTCAACCTGGTCGTCAGAGACTGAAAACATTAGGGCGCGACGGCAAATGAGTGACAGAAAAATACACTCAACCCATTGAAAAGACGCGATCGCGCCCAGAACTGAACACCGCCCCAGGACAGCGGAGCCTTTCCCAAAGACAATTCAGTTGTCATCGCGACTGAGGCTCGGGAGCCCCGGCGCGCAGCGAACGGGCGAGCGCGTCAAGGGCTTGCGGATAGATCCGGTGCTCCTCTTTCAAGACGCGCGCCGCAAGGGCGCCGGCGTCGTCCCCCGGGAGAACCGGCACGCGCGCCTGGGCTAGGATCGGCCCAGCGTCGAGTTCGGCGGTAACGAGGTGAACCGTGCAGCCGTGTTCGGCGAGCCTTTCGGCGAGCGCCCGCTCGTGGGTGTTGAGGCCGCGCAGGTTTGGCAACAGCGAGGGATGAATGTTGATGAGGCGTCCCTTCCATCGCTCGACGAATGGGGCGCTCAGCACCCGCATGAACCCGGCGAGGCAAACGATTTCGGCTCGGGCGGCTGTGAGCCGCGTCTCGAGCGCCGCCTCGAACACCGGCTTGCCCGTATAGGCTCGAAAGTCGATCGCCTCGGAGGCGACGCCGAGCTTGCGCGCGAGCGAAAGGCCGGCCGCGGCCGGGTCGTCCGACAGAACCAGCACGATCTCAGCAGAAAAGTCCGGCGATCGCGCGGCTTCGATCAAGGCGCTCATATTGGAGCCGCGGCCCGAGATGAGCACCGCCGTTCGCACTCGGGGGATCACAATCTCAAGCTGCCGTGGGTTATGAGGCGCTGGCCTTCGGCGAGAACCAGCTCCCCAATCAGAACTGGCGACAGGCCTGCGCCGGCGAGGGCCTCATGCGCTTCTTCCTCGTGGTCGGCGGAAACGAACGCCGCCATTCCGAAGCCGCAATTGAATGTGCGCAGCATCTCCGTCGCGTCGAGCCCACCGGCCGACGCTAACCAGGAAAAGACGGGTTGCGGCATGAAGGCGTCCAAATCGAGCGAGACGGCGAGACGGTCATCGAGCACGCGCGGCAGATTGTCCGGAAAACCGCCGCCCGTAATATGAGCGAGGGCATGTATGCCTCGCGTTCGTGGCAGCGCCTGAAGCAGCGGCCGCACATAGAGGCGGGTCGGCGTCAGCAGGGCCGCGGCGAGCGAGCATAGGGGATCGAACGGGGCGGGAGCGTCCCATTCGAGCCCGCACCGGGTGACGATGCGCCGCACCAACGAAAACCCATTGGAATGGACGCCGGACGACGGCAAACCGAATACCAGATCTCCCGGCTTCAGACCTGGCCTGGGCAAGAGCGTCCCACGCTCGGCGGCGCCCACGGCAAAGCCAGCGATGTCGAAATCGCCTCCGGCGTAGAGGCCCGGCATCTCCGCCGTCTCGCCGCCGATCAATGCGCATCCGGATTGCGCGCACCCGTCGGCGATGCTTTGCACGACCGCGGACACGATGTCCTCGTCGAGCTTGCCGGATGCAAAATAATCCAAGAAAAACAGTGGCTCGGCGCCCTGAACGACAATGTCGTTGACGCACATGGCCACCAGGTCGATGCCGATCGTGTCGTACATGCCGCTCTCGATAGCGATCTTCAACTTTGTGCCGACGCCGTCGTTGGCGGCGACCAGGATCGGGTCGACAAACCCCGCCGCTCGGAGATCGAACAGTCCGCCGAATCCGCCAAGCTCCGCGCCCGCGCCCGTTCGGCGCGTGCGGTGAGCGAATGGGCGTATTCGATCCACGATCCGGTTGCCGACGTCGATGTCGACCCCCGATTGGGAATACGTTAGCGGCTTTTGGCTTTCGGACATCCCGACTCGCAGGGCTTCAGACACGATCGGGGTAATTGTACGCTCCGCAACGCGCAAGCGCGCAGGTCAGTTTCCCAACGTGGGCGACTTCGTGTTATCCGTACTCCTGGTCATTCGTGGCGAAGACCAAGGGAGGCGATGACTGGGCGGTTACGCCAGGGCGTCAATACTTGATGAATATTGGCACGGTTCTCAGCAATTTACCCAATTTCATCACGCTGGCGCGAATGCTGATGACGCCACTGGCGGTCATGATGATCATCTCGCAACGATTCCTACCGGCATTTCTGATTTTTATTCTGGCCGGCGTCTCGGATGCGGTCGACGGCTTTATCGCCAAAAGATTCGATCTGCGGACGGAGCTCGGCGCCTACCTCGATCCGCTCGCCGACAAAGCGCTGCTGATTTCTATCTACGTTTCCCTATCCATATACGCCGGTTTGCCGGCCTGGATCGCGATCACGGTCGTGTCGAGGGACGTGATGATCCTCGTGGCCGTGTTGGTCTCGTGGCTGCTCGACAAGCCAGTTGAAATTCGCCCCGTCTGGGTGTCGAAACTGAACACGGTCGCGCAGATCACGCTTGCCGGCTTCGCGCTTGGGGTCCGCGCCTACGGCCTAGACCAGCAACTTTTGCAGACATCCCTTGAATGGACGGTCGCCGCGACGACCCTGGCCTCGGGCGGCGTCTACGTCGCCCAGTGGCTGGATCACATGAGCCGATAGGGCGCGACCATGCTGCAAAGTCTCGCGGACGTAACGGTCCTGGTTCCCAGCTACGACGATGGGCTCGTCTTTTTCCGCGATGTCCTCGACTTCGCGGTTCTTGAAGACTCCCTCCTCTCGCCCAACAAGCGCTGGGTCGTTGTCGCTCCATCGCCAGGGGCAGGCGCGGCGCTGGTGCTCGCTGTCCCAAGCGACGAGCGTCAGAGGACCCGTATTGGCGACCAAACAGGAGGACGGGTCGGCTTTTTCCTTCATTGCGGGGACTTCTGGGCGGATTACGAGAAGCTGGTCGGGCGCGACGTCAGCTTCCTGGAAACGCCACGCCGCGAGGCTTATGGGCTAGTTGCGGTCTTTGTCGATCCGTGGGGCGGGAAGTGGGATTTGCTGCAGCCAGCCAGCAAAGTTGCCGAAACGCCATGAGGTTCGGGCTGTGAGCCTGGAGCGCCAGGTTCTCTTCTGGGGGCTCGGAGTGGCGGCCCTCTTGCTTGTTGTCTATCTGCTTGGCTCGACAATAATGCCGTTCGCCGCCGGTATTGTTCTCGGTTATCTTCTTGATCCCGTCGTGCTCAAACTTCAGAGGTTTGGGTTCAATCGCCTCGGCGCGTCGCTTCTTATTCTCACAGTTTTTGTCCTGACAGGCGTCCTCTTTTTTATTCTTGTCGTGCCAGTGTTGGGCAATCAATTCATCGCCTTCGCTCAACACCTGCCAGGCTACGCGGTGCGACTGCAAACGTTCGCTGTGGAGGAGGGAAACGCGTTCATTGCGAAATACGGCGGCCGATGGCTGGAAGCCCTCGGGCTCACCCAACAATTGTCGAGCGCGCAAATTCAAAAGTCGGTCGGCGACTTCGTCTCGCAGAGCGCACAATGGCTTCTCGACGCTTTCACAAGGCTGGTCTCTGGCGGAGCCGCGCTGTTCAATTTCCTGTCGCTGTTGATCGTCACGCCTGTCGTCGCGTTTTATATTCTTGTCGACTGGCATCGGATGATCTCGAAGCTCGATAGTTGGCTCCCACTCGACCATCGCGAAAGTCTGCGAAAAATCGCCCGAGAGATTAACCATGCGTTGGCGGGGTTCATCCGCGGTCAGTCGATTGTCTGTCTGTTCTTGGGAGTCTGGTACAGCCTCGGGCTGACATTGATCGGACTCGACTACGGCTTTCTGATCGGCGTTGTCGCTGGCGTCTTGAGCTTCGTGCCGTATGTCGGGTCGCTGACCGCGCTCGTGCTTTCCCTCAGTGTCGCTCTCTTTCAGGGGTGGCCAAGTCTCAAGCTTTTCTTGTTGGCTCTCGGCGTTGTTGGAACGGGTCAATTCCTCGAGGGCAACGTGCTCTCGCCGCAACTCGTCGGCGAATCGATCGGGCTTCACCCAGTCTGGCTGATGTTCGCGCTGCTTGCCTTCGGGCAATTGTTCGGCTTCCTGGGGCTGCTCATCGCCGTTCCAACCGCAGCGGCGATTGGCGTTGTGGCCCGTCATGTCATTGCCCTCTATCTCACGAGTCCGTTTTATCGGGGCCGCTCGGAACCGAAGAGCTAATGATGCCTCCGTCCCGGCAGTTGACGTTTCGATGGCCGCATTCGCCGAGCTTCGCGCGCGAAGATTTTTTGCCCGCGCCGTCCAACCTCGAGGCGCTGAAAGCAATCCAGCTTTGGCCCAACTGGGCCGGTCGTATGTTGATGCTCGTCGGGCCCGAGGGGGCGGGAAAAAGTCACCTCGGAGCAATCTGGGCACGCGCGGCCGGCGCCACCTCTCTCACCGCGGAGGAGCTGGACGAACAGAGCCCAGAGGCCTGCGCCAGAGCCAGCGCGATGCTGATCGACGACGCTGACCGGGCAAGCGGCGCAGAGGCGCTTTTTTTTCACCTGATTAACGCCGGCCTCCAAAACAATGTGTGGCTGCTCCTAACCTCCCGCACCGCGCCGGACGCCTGGGGTCTCAACACTCCGGACCTTCTGTCGCGACTCCGACTGGCGCCCATTGCGAGCCTCGCCGCGCCCGACATCGAGTTGACCGAGGCGGTCCTCTTCAAGTTGTTCAGCGATCGCCAACTTCAGGTGGAGGCGCATGTGATCGCCTACATTGCGCTGAGGATCGAGCGTTCGCTTGGAGCCGCGCGAGAGCTTGTCGAGATGCTCGACAATGAAGCTTTGACGCAAGGTCGACGTATAACTCGCGCAATGGCGAGCGACGCTCTGCGCGAAATCGCGCTGAAGAGCGAATCGCCCTAGCCCGGCCACAAATTCATGTTTACAATCCATTAATTATCGCAGCGCCCATGGGAGATGCCAGAAGCGCATGGCGACAAAATCGAAGCCAAGATCCCGGAGGAGACGATGCGGAAGTCCCTCATTCTTGCTATCACTGCGATTGGAGGCGGCGTTGGCTACGCGGCGGGTGTGACCGAAGTCGCCACGGGCCCCAGCAATGACGATCCGTCCACTTGGCGCTGGCACGTGTCGTCGATTCTCTCCGCGCAAGGCGACACGACCTCCCCACGCATGGAAACCGATGGCGCCCTCGGCGCTCAGGCGTTCAATCAACGTTACGAACGCTACACCCCCTTGGGGCTACCACAGCCGCGCAACGATTCGCGCTAAACCAAGACGCGTCTCCATCGAGTCCGCCATTGCTCAGTGGGAAGCGTTGAGGGCCTCGATGTTATGGGCGCGCGCCCATATACGCTCGAAATTGCTCTCAAACGCCTCAACGACCGCCGGATCGGCAATGAAGATCGCATCGTTGTCCTGGCTGGCGAGCCCGGACCGGGAGAAGTTGCCCGAACCGGTGCGCAGCACCGTCCCATCGATGGCGTAGGCTTTCAAATGCATAAGAACGCTCTCGGCTTTCACCCTAGCCGCGACGTTGGGATGGGCAAGTAAAGCTTCGACCAGCCCTCCGCGTGCGGCGCCGTGCTCAGCGAATTGTGATCTGTCTAGATAAAGGCGAACGAGGACGCCGCGTTCCGCCGCGTCGGTCAACGCCTCGATAATTCGCTGGTCCGACAGAACATAGGCCGCCATGTCGATAGACAATTCGGCGCGGCCAATCTCCTGAGCGTCGAGGCTCTCAAGATTCTCGCGCGGCGCATAATGGATCTCCGGCTGAGACGCCTCGGCCTTGGGCCTCTTCTGGGCCCAAGCGGCTCCGAGCACCGTCAAGGCCACGCAGGCACTGAGAAATAAGCGAATCGCCAAGGCCAATCGAACCGATTTCCAAATACAACTCAGTAGTTGTATTTGGTTGCAAATGCAAGCGGGCTTGCGACCTCGTGGTAATCAAGCGCTTCAATCAGACGGCGAACCGCTCTAGTATCCGACCCGGCGCGTGCGGCTCGAGCGTGATGATTGTAAGAGGCTCATGAACGCGATCACCCAGGTTACGCGGCGTCACTCAGTCTGTCCGCACGACTGCCCCTCGGTTTGCGCTCTCGACGTAGAAGTGATTGGGGGGAAGCGCATCGGCCGCATCCACGGCGCGCGCGACCAGACCTATACGGCCGGCGTCGTCTGCGCCAAGGTCGCCCGCTATTGGGAGCGCATTCATCACCCGGATCGGCTGACTCAGCCATTCCGACGCGTTGGTCCCAAGGGAAGCGGACAGTTTGCGCCGATCGGTTGGGACGAGGCGCTCGACCGCGTCGCCGACAATTTCTTGTCGGTCGAGCGCGAACTCGGCCCCGAAGGCGTGTGGCCGTACTTCTACGCCGGAACGATGGGTCTCGTGATGCGCGATGGAATCGAGCGCCTCACGCACGCCAAGCGTTATTCCCGTTACCACGGGACGATCTGTGTCGGGATCGCCTGGCCAGGATATGTCGCCGGAACCGGTCGGTTGATCGGCGCCGATCCGCGCGAAATGGCGAAGTCGGATTGCGTCGTCATTTGGGGCACCAACGCAGTCGCCACGCAAGTCAACGTCATGACCCACGCGATTCGCGCGCGCAAAGAACGAGGCGCGAAGATCGTCGTCATCGACGTCTATGAAACCGAAACGATGCGGCAGGCCGATCTCGCAATATGCGTGAGGCCGGGCACGGACGGCGCGCTCGCCTGCGCGGTGATGCATATCCTGTTTCGCGACGGGTTGGCCGATTGGGACTATCTTGAGCGATACACAGACGCGCCGCATGAACTCGAGGCGCACTTGCAGGCCCGCGATCCCGCATGGGCGAGTGCGATCACCGGCGTCGCGGTTCCGCAAATCGAGGAATTCGCCGCGCTGGTCGGGCGTTCGAAGCGAAGCTTCTTCCGCCTTGGTTACGGTTTCTCGCGCCAGCGCAACGGTGCGGCAAACATGCATGCAGCTCTGTGCATTCCCACGGTTACCGGCGCATGGACGCACGAGGGAGGCGGTGCCTTCCATAGCAATAGCGGCGTGTACAAGCTGCAAAAGACGATGATCGAGGGGTTGGACGTCCGAGACACAAGCGTCCGTCGTCTGGACCAGTCACGTGTCGGCGCTATCCTGACCGGCGATGCGGACGCGTTGAAGGGCGGGCCGCCTGTGCGAGCCATGCTGATTCAGAACACCAACCCGCTCGCCGTCGCTCCGCACCAGGAGAAAGTGCGTCGTGGCTTTTCGCGCGATGATCTCTTCAACTGCGTCCACGAACAGTTCATGACCGACACCGCACGCTACGCCGACATCGTCTTGCCGGCCACGATGTTTCTAGAACACGACGACCTTTACACCGCCGGAGGCCATCAGCACCTGCAATTTGCCGCCAAAGTGGTCGACCCGCCTGAGGGCTGCCGCTCCAATCACGAGGTGATTACTGCGCTCGCTCGACGCGTCGGCGCCGAACATCCCGCATTCTCGATGTCGCCACGCGAGATCATTGATTGGACGCTGCGGGAATCCGGCCACGGCGATCTTGCGAGGCTCGAAAGAGACCGCTGGCTCGACTTGCAACCCTCATTTGAGGAATCGCATTTCCTCAGCGGCTTTGGCTTTCCGGACGGAAAATTTCGCTTCAAGGCGGATTGGACGGACGCGCCTGTCGCGAACGACGGAATGCGAGGTCCGTGGCGCGCGATGCCGAGTCTGCCTGACTACTGGTCGATCAACGAGGCCGCGGATGAAGATCGTCCCTTCAAACTCGCAACTTCACCGGCTCGAAATTTCCTCAATTCGACCTTCACTCAGACGCCGACCTCTTTATCGCGGGAGCAGCGCCCCGAGGTGCTCATCAATCCGTCCGATGCGATGAGGCTTGGGCTGTCGCACGGCGATGTCGTGCAACTGGGGAACGAGCGTGGCCGAACGCGCCTGCACGCCCGCCTGTTCGAGGGCGTGAAGCCAGGAGTCCTCGTCAGCGAAGGCATCTGGCCGCCTTCGGCCTTTCTTGACGGATGGGGAATCAACGTCCTCGTGAGCGATGATAGCGTCGCTCCACACGGCGGCGTGGCGTTTCACGATGTGAGCGTATGGGCGCGTCGGGCATGAACCGCGGGGGCCCGGCGCACTTTCTTTGCCCGGGTCGGCGAGATATACGAAAACCCGATCGTTGACAGTCAGGTCCGTCCCCCCGCGCGAGCGAAACAGAATGAAGAAGCCGTCCGGCGCGCAAAACCACGCGTCTGAGCAAAGTCTCGTCGATGTCGCGGCGATCGACCAACTCGCAAAGATCGTGTCGAAATACGATCTGAGTGAGGTCGAGATCAGCCTCGGCGACCTTCAAGTGCGTCTGGCGCGCCAGCGGGAGCCGGCGGCTCAGACAAACCCGCAGACGATTCCCGAACCGGCCTCTGCGGCGGCCAATCCCGCGCAAGGTTCTGCCGTCGCTCCGCCCATAATGGAGCCGCCCGCGGCCGACCTGGCCGGCGCTGTAAAGTCGCCGATGGTCGGCACCGCTTATTTGCGGGCCAGTCCCGAAGCCAAGCCGTTCGTTGAACTTGGATCGATGGTGAAGGTTGGAGACAAGCTGCTGCTGGTCGAGGCGATGAAGACGTTCAACGACATTGTTGCGACGCGACCCGGCAGGGTCGTCAGCATCCTGGTCGACGACGGCTCGCCGGTCGAATACGACCAGCCATTGATGATCATTGAATGACCGCGATACGGAGTCGAGCCGCGAAGGTTGCGAGCGATCAGGGAGCTCGCCTCGATGTTCGATAAAATCCTGATCGCCAATCGGGGCGAGATTGCGCTCAGGGTCATGCGTGCAGCCAAGGAGCTTGGCATCGCGACCGTCGCGGTCTATTCAACCGCCGACAAAGAGGCGATGCACGTCAAGCTGGCCGATGAGAGCGTATGCATCGGGCCGCCGCCGGCGCGCGACAGCTATCTCAACATTCCTGCGATTGTCGCGGCGTGCGAGATCACTGGCGCTGACGCCGTTCATCCGGGCTACGGTTTTCTGGCCGAGAACGCGCGTTTCGCGGATATTCTCGATGAGCACGCGATCACATTCATCGGCCCGAAGGCCGAACACATCCGCTTGATGGGCGACAAGATCGAGGCCAAGCGCACTGCTGAGCGTCTGGGGCTCCCGTGTGTCCCGGGGTCCCAAGCCAGCATTCGGGACGAAGCCGAGGCGCGCGAGATCGCCGACGAGATCGGCTATCCGGTCATCGTCAAGGCCGCCGCAGGCGGGGGCGGCCGCGGTATGAAAGTCGCATACGGCCCCAACGACATCGCCGAGGCGATCAGTGGGGCCAAGATCGAGGCGAGAACCGCGTTCGGCGACGATTCCGTATATCTGGAGAAGTACCTCGCCAACCCACGCCACGTCGAAGTTCAGGTGCTAGGCGACTCGCAGGGGCGCGCCATTCACCTCGGCGAGCGCGATTGCTCCCTTCAGCGTCGCCATCAGAAAGTCTGGGAGGAAGGCCCCTCCCCGGCTCTGAACCCAGAACAGCGCGACAGCATCGGCGGAATTGTCGCCAAGGCCATGGCCGAGTTGGGCTACGTCGGCGCTGGGACGGTCGAGTTCCTCTACCAGGACGGGAAGTTCTTTTTCATCGAGATGAACACACGGGTGCAAGTCGAGCATCCAGTGACCGAGATGATCACCGGGATCGACATCATCAACGAGCAAATCAAGATTGCGGCGGGGTCCCCGCTGTCGATTGCGCAAGACGACGTTCGCTTCCTTGGGGTCGCGATTGAATGCCGCGTCAACGCCGAGCATGCGCGCACTTTTCAGCCGTCGCCGGGACGAATTACCTACTTTCACCCGCCCGGAGGTCTTGGCATTCGCGTCGATTCGGCCGCCTATCAGGGCTACGTGATCCCGCCCTATTATGATTCCCTGGTTGGCAAGCTGATCGTCCACGGCCGAACGCGCACCGAAGCGCTGATGCGGCTCAGGAGGGCGCTCGACGAGTTCGTCGTCGACGGCATCGAAACGACACTGCCGCTGTTTCGCGCCCTGGTTCGAAACTCGGACGTGCAGAACGGCCAGTACGATATCCACTGGCTGGAGGATTTTCTGAAGAATGAGGCGAAGGCGGAAGGGTGAGCAGCGGGCGCGGGAAGGCCGGATATTAGGTCGCTCCAGAGGCGTCATTGCGAGCGAAGCGAAGCAATCCAGAAGTCTTCGGGCCTCCTACGATCTCTCGGTCGCCACGCCGCTTCGCTCCTCGCGATGACGACACGACTCAACCGAGCCTCCACAATCACTTCTCCGGGACGCCCGCCGTGCGCAAATCGTTCAGATACGCGGTGCGCTGCGGCTCGATCTGCGGGGTCGAGCCCTCGTTCGCGATCGAAACCTTGGTCCCGGCCTTGAGAGCATCGGCGATCGCCGCGCGCGCCTCGTCGAGCCGGCCGAGACGCACGCAAATAGCCGTGTACAACGCCGGAAAGTCGGCCTTATAGCGCGACACCGCTTTCGGGGCGTCGTCGTAGCGATGGCCGACATAATAAGCCAAGCCGAGATTTGCATAGTACCACGGGGGCGGATTTGGAGTGTTAGTCACCGCCCGCTCGGCCCAAATGATGGCTTCGCTGGCGTCGCCGGCGTTCGCCAGTTCGCCTGAAAGATCCGCACGTGACAAGGTTTCGTAAGGCGCCATCGACATCGCGGCCTTCGCCTCGTCGATCGAATGCGTGAAGTCGCCGTCGTGATATTGATATAGAGACGCCATCAGCTGGTGCAGCAGATAGGTCGCCAAATGCGATTGCGACGACGCGGCCTTGGCTGATTGCGCTTGGGCCCACGCCCGTTCGATGTCCCCCCGGGTGTCTTTGCTGACTTGGCATTCTACCCTCATGAGGAAGCACCACGCGAGCTTCACCTGCAACAGCGCCTCGTTCGGGTACTTCTTGAGGCCCTCCGCGAAAGCGGTGAGCGCCTTTTCATTGTCTTCCGGCGTGAAGCGCAGGAAGAGCGACGCGCCGCGCAGGTAATAATCGTAGCCGTCGAGGCTGGCCTCGTCCTTGCTCCACGACCGTCGCTCCTCCTCGGCGTAGAGGCGCCCCTCGAGGCCCGCGAGCGCGTCATAAATGCGGGTGGCAATGTCGGGCCCAGGGGCTTTGGGATCGACGCCCTCGTCGTCGTACCGCGCCGACCACAGCTCGTGACCGCTCGCGCCGTCGAAAAGCTGGGCGGTGTAGCGCAGCCGGTCGTTCACCTTGTCGAGCGCGCCGGCGAGCACATAGCGCGCGCCGGCTTGAGTCGCCGCACGCCGTACGTCGTGATCCGCGCCGCCGAGGGACGAGCCGGCGACGACATGCATGTTGGGGAACGCGCCCATCACCGTCGTCAGCTCGACCCCCATGTCCTTGCCGAGATAGTCCCAGCCGGGTTCGCCGGTGAGATTGGCGAACGGCAGCACCACCATGGAGAAACGCGGTCCGGCTTCCTGAGGGGTCGGGCGCCACTGAATTGCGGCAACCGCCGCAATCAGGCAAAGCGCGACTGCGGCCGCCAAAACCGGCCATAGCGCGCGCCAGGTCGACGGGACCGTAGCCGGCGGTGGGATAACCGCGTCCCCCGGCGAGCCGGCGGTCGTAGCGGCGATAGTTTCGGCGGACGGTTCACATCGGCGGAGCGGCGCGGTGAACCGGTAGCCTTCGCCCGGAACGGTCGGGATAACGCTCGGCTGTTTCGGGTCGGGTTCGACCTTTTTCCTGAGGCGCCCGACCATCACGTCGACGCTGCGATCGAACGGAGCATTGCGCCGGCCGACTGCGGCGTCGAGCAGAAAATCACGGCTCAGCACCCGGCCGGGCCGGCGCGCAAATTCGCGCAACAGCGCGAATTCCCCGCGCGTGAGCGCGATCGCCTCGCCGGATTCACGCTTTAGGGTGCAGGCGTCGAGGTCGAAAACGAGCCCCGCAAAGGCAAACGCTCCTCGCGCCTCGTCCTGCGGGCTCGCGCCGGCCTTAATCGTTGCGTCCGCCTGAACGTCCATCTTTCGGGCCCCCCTCGCGGGTCCGCTGCAGATTCTAAGACGATCGACATGTGACGATTACAACAATTACCCGCCTGAAACATCGCGGTCAAACGTCGTTTACATGGGCCTCGCACATCATTTCTGGCGCAACGAGGCGTCACCTCGGAGCGAAACGGAGGATGAACCCATGAAAACTCTTGTCTCAGCGCTCGCGCTGCTCGTCGGTTCGAACGTTATGGCCGTCGCCGCTGATCAGACGCTTAAGATCAAATTGGTGGCGTTCAATGTCGGCGAAAAGGACGGCGAATATCATTTTGTCGGAGCGACCGTCTCCCCGGACGGAGCGATGGGGACTAAGGACTTCTCCGTCAAGGAGGATCAAAACGGCAAAGGAACGGGACATAGCACGTATTATTTCCCCGACGGCTCCATTGTGGCGAACGATTCGTTCATGGACACGGCGACCCAAACGGGCGGCCATGTTGTCGGCACAATCCAGATCGTTTCCGGAACAGGCGCCTATCAGGGCGCGACCGGCTCGGGATCCTTCGAGGGCGGCTGGGGCGACAAGAGCCCACTCAAGAACGCCATGCTTCTCAACATTGGATTGGACGTGAAGACCCCGGGATCTTAAGGCCCCCGAGTCGCGGCGGCCGCTGCACACCCCCGCCGCGTTTGGTGTCCCAAAAAAGGGGCGCGACCAACCGTCGCGCCTCACCGTGCGGGCCGCCTACATACTTGTCCCTCACAGAGCCCTAGAAAGGGGCGTGTCCGGCGGTGGGGCCAGCGCGTGAGGGCGCTAGTCTGATCCCTCCCAAGACGAGCAACAACGCCGAGCCACGAATATATTATACATCTATATATATATGAGACTGTATCTCTCGTGGTTACCTCAGTTTTGGAGTTGCAGAAAAATGAGCTTAAGTGATTGAAATCGCCTCGTCGCGCGCAAAACCGTACACTGCACCGCCGCGTAGAATTTCCGGCCAGCCGACCTCAGCGTCTGTTGTTTTGGGCCAGCCCGCGGGCGGCCTGCCCTCTCAGCTCAACCGCTGCAAGGCGGCCCGCGCTTCGCTATTGCTGGGATTGACCGTCACCGCGCGCTGGTAGGATTCGACCGCTTTCGCGTGATTGTTCAGCTTCTCGTAACAGACTCCGAGGCCTGTCCAGGCTTCCGAGTTGTTGGCGTTGACGTTGAGCGCCGCGTTGAAGTCCTCGATCGCGGCATCGTACTTGCCAGTGGCCATCAAACTCTGGCCACGGGCCTGGTATGGCTCGCCCGCGAACGGGTCGCGATCAATCGCATTGTTGAAATCGGTGATCGCCTGGACGTTGTCGCCCTGGCGCTGATAGATGAGGCCGCGAGCATGGTAGGCCTGCGCGCCCTCGGGGTTCAGCCGGATCGCCTGGTTCAAGTCGTTGAGCGCGCCGGCATAGTCGCCGTGCGAGCGCTCGAGGTTGCCGCGGCCGAGATAGGCGGCCGCGTCGTTTGCATTGACGGAGATCGCCTGGTTGAAATCCTGCATCGCCAGATCGTCCTTTTTGGTCTGGCGATAGGCGAGCGCCCGATTGGTGTAGGCGCCGGAGAAATGAGGATCGAGCTCAATCGTGTGGCTGAAGTCGTCGATCGCGTTCGAATATTTGCCGAGCTTGGCATAGACCACGCCGCGGGTATTATAAGCGGCTGCGTCCCGCGGATTGCGCTGAATGACATCGGTGAGAGAAGCGATATTCCCGACGTTGGAGGCCTGAGCGCCAGGTTCGGCGTCGACCTCCGCAACATGCGTGTTGAATCCGCCGAGCGTCTCGCTGCATGCCGCAAGCATGAGCGCAACCGCCGCCAATCCGGCCCGCGTCAAAATGCTCGTGGATGTCAATCGTCCCATCGTCGCGCGCCAAGATCCAGGGCGAACCCGAAGGGCCAGCGCGGAACGTGCGCCTTGATCGATCATACGCAACGCCAAATCGAAAACCCCGCCGCCCAACCGGCCGCTGAGGCCTCGGGCGCTAAGCGCTGAAGTCTTGCGCGGCAATGTCGCCGGCGGACATCGAACCGGCGCTGATCAGCCGGCCGACCGCGGCGCCCCCGGAACCGGCTTCGGCTTCATCGGAAGCAGACCTTCGCGTTGCAACTTCTTACGGGCGAGCTTGCGCGCGCGCCGAACCGCCTCAGCCTTCTCGCGCGCCCTCTTCTCTGAGGGCTTCTCGTAATGTCCGCGAAGCTTCATTTCGCGGAAGATTCCTTCGCGTTGCATCTTCTTCTTGAGGGCCTTGAGGGCTTGATCGACATTGTTGTCGCGAACGAGTACCTGCACGGACTATCCTATATTTTGAGGCCGGGCCTCGAAAGATCCGAATTGTGGCGCGCTCGCTGACACGGCGGAGCGCAAGTTGCAGCGGCTTTATCAGACAGGCTATTTCTTGTCCAGGGCGCTTGCGCGTTCGCGGCCAAAGTCGCGGTTCCCTTGTCGCGCTCATCATGGCATAGAACAGTCAAATCAGGACCCTTGCAATGAACAGATTCGAGCGGCGTCCAGTGGACGCAGGCGAAGCGAAGATTGAATTTCTTGATGGCGATTTTCGTATCCTTCGTCCGGGCGCCTACGTGCGTTGCGCCGTTACCGGCGAGCCGATCCCTCTCGACGAGTTACGCTACTGGAGCGTGGATCGTCAGGAGGCGTACGCCACTCCCGCTGCGTCGATGAAGCGAGACTGCGAGCGTCGCTAGCCGAAGATCCTATCGCGTTCGACATCCTCATCGGATTGGCGGCGAATATTGAATGCCGCCCTCGTTCCACAATTGATTGAGTCCGCGCGGGATGGCGAGCGGGGTTTTCGCGCCTAAGTTGCGCTCAAAGACTTCGCCGTAATTCCCGACATATCGGATGAGGTTGGCCGCCCAGCCGTTGGTCAGCCCGATTTCTTCGCCAAAATCTCCACTCGTACCGACTAAGCGCATGACCTCTGGTTTCCGCGACCTGAGCGCCTGATCGATGGTCCGCGAGTTGACCCCAAGCTCTTCGGCGTTAATCATGGCGAAGTAGACCCACCTCACAACACGGATCCATTGCAGGTCATTGTCGCGCACCACCGGCCCGAGCGGCTCCTTCGAGATCACGTCCGGCAGAATTACCTGATCCTTCGGCTTGGCGAGGCGGAGACGCAACGCATAGAGCTGGGAGAGATCGCTGGTCAGAACCGAGCAAAGACCGGCGTCGTAGTTCTTGATCGACTCGTCGGTCGATGAGGATATGACCTCTTGAAGAGCCATGCCGTTGCTGGTGAAGAAGTCGGCAAGATTGTCGATGGTCGTGGTGCCGCTCTGCACGCATACCTTGGCGCCGTCGAGTTGGAGGGCCGAATTGATGCGCAGCGCACGCGAGACCATGAAGCCCTGCCCGTCGTAATAGGTTGCCCCGACAAAGGTGAGGCCGAACTCGGTTTCGCGCCCCATCGTCCAGGTGGAGTTGCGCGCAAGAACGTCGATTTTTCCGTCCCGAAGCGCCTGAAAGCGAGCGTCCGCCGACAGCGGCGCCAGCTGAACCTTCTTCGGATCGGCAAAAATGGCGGCGGCGATCGCACGGCAGAAATCGACGTCAAATCCAGTCCACATTCCGCGTTCGTCGACGTTGGAGAACCCGGGCAACCCCTCGTTGACTCCGCAGACCAACGACCCCCGCGCCTTGACGGCCGTCAGGGTCGGTGACGATCCGGCCGAACAGGCGAAGCCAGTCGTCGCCAAGACATACGTCGCCACGGCCCATCGCAGCGTCGCCTGTCTCAGCCCCTTACGTCGGTGCAGTCGATCCATGCGGAAGCTCAACTTTGGTGGTTCGGGTGACATTAACTGACCTATAGGCTCCAGCAAACCCGCGGCCACGGGACGACCGACGGCGTCTTGCGCCCATTTTGCTGGCCATGTACGAAATCCGCGCGATTGCATTTTCTTAAGCGCCGTATCCATGCGGCGGAGAGCGGGCGATGGTCGAGTGGTTCGATGATCTCGTTCTCGGCATGCGCTTCAAGAGCCCGGAAAAGCGCGTCACGCGCGAAGAGATCAAGCGGTTCGCGTCCGAATTCGATCCCCAAGCCTACCATCTCGACGAGGCGGCCGCGGAGCGCTCGGTGTTCAAGGGCCTCGCCGCCTCGGGCTGGCACACCGCGGCGGTCGCCATGCGACTGGCGGTCGAGACGTGCCCGTTCGGGCCGCACCCGCTGCTCGGACTAGGCGTTGACGAATTGCGCTGGCTCGCCCCGGTGCGTCCCGACGATGTGATCCATCTGGAGGGCGAGGTTGTCGAACTCACGCCGTCACGGTCAAAGCCGCGAGGGATCGCCCGGGTCAAATGGACGGCGTTCAATCAGCGCGGCGAGCCGGTCTACACGTTCACTCCGATCGCCATTGTGCCCCGCCGGCCCGCTTGATCGACCCGGCGTGGCGCTAGACCGAAGCCGGAAATTGTACCCCGGAGCACATGTTCAGTCTTGGGCGCGACCCAGTTTTTTCAATCGCTTAAGTGTCTTTTTCTGTCCCTCTTAACTGGAAACGGCTGAAGCTCTATTGGGCAAATAGGACATATCTCATCTGTCGAATTGGCCAAGGCCCAACCCCTGGTTATCAGGGCGCAGCGGTCCAGCGGGCGCCCGCGTCGAGATTCCCCCTTGCAATCGCAATATAGTTCATATATAAACTTTATTGCGACAGACGGGCGCCGCCGCAGCCCGGCTTCCGCTTTCTGGCGGGGACGATAATGCCGACTTACAAAGCGCCGGTGAGCGACAGCGTTTTTCTGCTGAATGACGTGTTCGACTACGCCAAATATGCAAACTCTCCGGGCTTTTCCGACGCGCCGATGGATGTTGTCGAGACAGTGCTGAGCGAAGGCGCAAAGTTCGTCGAGGAGGTCGTACAGCCGCTCAACCGCATTGGCGACATTGAGGGTTGCAAGCGGCATGACGATGGTAGCGTGACCACCGCCAAGGGTTTCAGGCAGGCGTATAAAGCGCTGGTCGAGGGCGGGTGGATTGGGCTGGCGGGCGACCCCAACTTCGGCGGCCAAGGTCTGCCGCCGTTCTTGGCGGTCCTGATCAGCGAATACGCGAATTCCGCCAATGTCGCCTTTTGGATGTATCCAGGCCTGACCAACGGCGCGGTCGCGGCCTTGACGGTCCATGGCGGCGACGATCTCAAATCGCGCTATCTGCCGAAGATGACCACAGGCGAATGGACGGGCACAATGTGCCTGACCGAGCCGCATTGCGGGACCGATCTCGGCCTTATCAAGACCCGTGCGCTCCCGTCAGCGGACGGCTCCTACGCCATTACCGGCCAGAAGATCTTCATCTCGGCCGGCGAGCATGATCTGACCGACAACATCGTTCATCTCGTTCTCGCGCGAATCGAAGGCGCGCCCGCTGGCGTCAAAGGCATCTCGCTGTTCCTCGTGCCGAAGTTCTTGCCGGACGCCGACGGCAAGCCCGGCGCGCGCAACGGAGTCATGTGCGGCTCGATCGAACACAAAATGGGGATCCACGGCAACGTGACAGCGGTGCTCAACTTTGACGAAGCGAAAGGCTGGCTGGTCGGCGAGCAGCATCGCGGTCTTCCGGCGATGTTCGTGATGATGAACGGGGCCCGGCTCGGCGTCGCCGTCCAGGGTCTCGGGATTTCCGAGGTCGCCTATCAGAACGCCGCAGCCTACGCGAAAGAGCGCCGGCAGGGTCGTTCGCTGAAAGGTCCGGCCGAGCCGGACAAACCGGCCGATCTCCTCCTCGTTCATCCGGACGTGCGGCGCATGCTGCTTGAAGTCCGCGCTTTCAACGAAGCGGCCCGCGCGCTCCTAATCTGGACGGCGCTTGCCCAAGACGAGGCGCGCCATGCCCCGGATGCGAAGGCGAGGCAGACGGCCGACGATCGGCTCAGCCTGCTGACGCCCGTGCTCAAAGGCGTGTTCACCGATTATGGATTCGCCAACGCGGTCAAGGCGCAGCAGGTGCTCGGCGGCCACGGCTATATTGCCGAATGGGGCATGGAGCAGTTCGTGCGCGACGCGCGCATCGCCATGATCTACGAAGGCGCGAACGGCGTGCAGGCGCTTGACCTCGTCGGGCGCAAGCTGGCGAGGGACGGCGGGCGCGCGGTGATGGCGTTCTTCGGCGAAGTCAACGGGTTTCTCGCCGCCAACAAGGATGACGCGGCGCTCGCGCCCTATCTCGGAGGCCTCAAGTCCTCGCTCGGCCATTTGCAGCAAGCGACGATGTGGCTCTCGGCCAATGGTCTCAAGAACCCCGATGACGCCGGGGCTGGCTCCTATGACTATATGCACCTCATGGGCTTGACCGCGCTTGGCTACATGTGGGCGCGGATCGTCAAGGCGGTGCTGGCTCGACAGGCGCAATCGGAGAGCACGCCAGCTCTTGATTCCAAACTGACCCTCGCCAAGTTCTTTAACGAGCGTATGCTGCCGGAAACGGCGGCGCATCTGGCGCGGCTTAGCGCCGGCGCGGAAGCCCTCATGGCGTTACCGGCGGAGGCGTTCTAGGCATGATGCGATTGGGTCGAACCAGGATCGTCATTGCGAGCGAAGCGAAGCAATCCAGGAGTCGCCGGGCGCCTTACGGCCCCTGGATCGCCGGGTCGGCCTTCGGCCTCCTCGCGATGACGATTCGAACCGAACGCATCCTTTTTCTCTAATAGCGCGTTTCCTGGGAGGCTAAGGGCGATGGCGATCGATGCGGCGGCTGGCTTGGCGGGAGGTTGCCAGTGCGGCGCAGTGCGCTACCGCATGATCGCCGAGCCGACCGGCGTCAACATCTGCCACTGCCGAATGTGCCAGAAGGCGAGCGGAGGTCCGTTCATGGCGTTTGGCGGCGTACGGCTGTCGGAATTCGTTGTCACCAGCGGCGCGATCGCGACCTTCCCGAGTTCTGACATAGCCGAGCGCGGCTTCTGCGCACAATGCGGCACACCATTGACGTATCGAGCGGTGGGCAGCGATCGCGTCAGCGTCACCCTCGGCAGCCTTGATGATCCCGGCGCGGCCGAGCCCCGGGCGCAGCTTGGCGTCGAATCGAAGGTCCGCTGGCTTGACCATTCCCTGAACCTTCCTGAGCTCCGCATCGAACAATGGCTAGCGAAGAAAAAGATCGCGGTCGTTCATTCGCATCAGCATCCGGATCACCAAACCTGACGAAGCATCGCGGCCCGCGAGCCGCATGGAGAGACAAGATGACCGAAGCCATCATCTACGACCACGTGCGAACGCCGCGCGGACGCGGCAAACCGGATGGTTCGCTGCACACGGCTTCCACGCTCCATTTGGCGGCGACGGCTTTGAAGGCGATCAAGGATCGCAACCATCTCGATCCGGCTCAGGTCGACGACGTGGTCATGGGCTGCGTCGATCCGGTCGGCGAAGCGGGCGGCGACATCGCGCGGATGGGCGCGCTAGCCGCGGGCTTTGGCGACACAGTTCCGGGGGTGCAGATCAACCGCTTCTGTGCGTCGGGACTCGATTCGGTCAACTTCGCCGCCGCTCAGGTGATGAGCGGACAGCACGAGCTGACGATCGGCGGCGGCGTCGAATCGATGAGCCGCGTCGGCATCGGCGCATCGGGAGGCGCTTGGCCGGCCGATCCATCGCTCGCAATCCCCGCCTATTTCATGCCTCAGGGCGTTTCGGCCGATCTCATGGCGACGAAATACGGCTTCTCGCGCGATGACGTCGACGCTTACGCGGTCGAGTCGCAGAAGCGCGCCGCGGCCGCTTGGAAGGAGGGCCGGTTCAAGAAGTCGATCGCGCCGGTCTTCGACGTCAATGGCCTCAAGATGCTGGACCATGACGAGCACATGCGCCCGAATACGGATATGCAGTCGCTGGCTTCGCTCAAGCCCTCGTTCGTCATTCCCGGCGAGCAAGGCGGCTTCGATGCGGTGGCGGTGCAGGCGCATCCGGATGTCGAGCGCATCATCCATGTTCATCACGCAGGCAATTCATCGGGCATCGTCGACGGCGCCGCCGCCGTGCTGGTGGGCTCGCGTGAGGCGGGGACGAAAGCGGGCCTCAAGCCGCGCGCAAAAATCCGCGCTTTCGCCAACATCGGCTCCGAGCCCGCGATCATGCTGACAGGACCGGTCGACGTGACCAAGAAGGTGCTCGCGCGCTCGGGGATGTCGATTGACGACATCGACCTGTTCGAGATCAACGAGGCGTTCGCCTCGGTCGTGCTGCGCTTTCGCCAGGCGTTCGACCTCGACGACACCAAGGTCAATGTCAACGGCGGCGCGATCGCCATGGGCCATCCGCTGGGCGCAACCGGCGCGATGATCCTTGGCACGGCGCTCGACGAGCTCGAGCGCACCGGCAAGAGCACGGCGCTGATTACGCTGTGCATCGGCGGGGGCATGGGCACCGCGACGATCATCGAGCGCGTCTGATCGCGAGACGGAGATTTCTCATGAACCTGACCAACTTTCGTTTCGAGACAGACGCCGACGGAATCGCGCTCATCACCTGGGACATGCCGGGCCGGTCGATGAACGTGATTAACACCGAGATCATCGGCGAGCTCGGCCAGATCGTCGACGAGATCGCAAGCGACGCAGCGATCAAAGGCGCTGTGTTCACCTCTGGCAAGGAAGGCTTCGCGGCGGGAGCCGACCTGACAATGCTCGAGACCGCAGGCAAGGAGTACGCGCGCAGCGCCAAGGCCGAAGGCAAGGAGCCGGCGATGCGCGCCTTCGTCGACGGAACGAAGCAATTGGCGCTCGTCTACCGCCGTCTCGAAACTTGCGGCAAACCGGTCGCCGCTGCGATCAACGGCGTGTGTATGGGCGGCGGTTTCGAACTGGCGCTAGCGTGCCACTATCGTATCGTCGCCGATACAGACAAGGCGCGCGTCGGACTGCCGGAGATCAAGGTAGGGCTCTTCCCCGGCGGAGGGGGAACACAGCGCGTCGCGCGATTGATGCCGACGCCAGACGCGTTGCAGATGCTGCTCAAGGGCGATCAGATTCGTCCGGCCGCAGCGAAGAAGATGGGCCTCGTGCACGAGGTCGCGCCTGCCGATCAGATCGTCGCGCTCGCCAAGGCCTGGGTGAAGGCGAATCCGAACGCCAAAGCTCCTTGGGACGACCCGAAGTTCAAGCTTCCGTCCGGCAGGGTCTTTTCCCCTCAGGGCATGATGATTTGGCCGCCTGCCAACGCCATCTATCGCCGCGAGACCTATGACAATTATCCCGCGGCCAAGGCCGTTCTGACCAGCGTGTTCGAGGGCCTGCAGCTGCCAATGGATCTTGCGCTCGCCGTCGAGAGCAAGCATTTCGCCAACATCCTGTTGTCGAAGGAAGCTCAAGCGATGATCCGTTCGCTCTTCCTGTCGATGGGCGAACTGAACAAAGGCGCCCGCCGCCCAGCCAACGTTCCGCCGACGAACTTGCGCAAGGTCGGCGTGCTCGGCGCGGGTCTGATGGGGGCCGGAATCGCCTACGTTTCGGCCAACGCCGGACTCGATGTCGTACTGATCGACCGCGATCAGGAATCGGCCGACAAGGGCAAAGCCTATTCGGACAAACTCATCAGCTCCCAGATCGCCAAAGGCCGGGCCAAGACCGCCGACAAGGAGGCGCTGCTCGCGCGGATAACGCCAACCGCAGACTATGCAGCGCTCAAGGGGTGCGATCTGATCATCGAGGCGGTGTTCGAGGATCGCGCCGTCAAGGAGGAGGCGACGAAGAAGGCGCAAGGCATTGTCGGACCCGATGTCGTGTTCGCCAGCAACACTTCGACGCTGCCGATCACCTCGCTCGCTGTGACGTCGCTCAAGCCGGAGCACTTCATCGGAGTGCATTTTTTCTCACCCGTGGAGAAGATGATGCTGACCGAGATCATCATGGGTGAGAAGACCGATGCGAAGGCGCTCAGCGTCGCGATGGATTTCGTCCGCGCGATCAAGAAGACGCCGATCGTTGTCAACGACTGCCGAGGTTTCTATGTCAATCGCTGCGTCGGCAATTACATGGTGGAAGCCCACGCGATGGTGATGGAGGGCGTGCCGCCGGCGATGATCGAGAACGCCGCCAAGATGGCCGGCATGCCGGTCGGCCCGCTCGCGCTCAACGACGAAGTCGGCATCGATCTGAGCTGGAGGATCATCCAGGCAGCGAAGACCGATCTGGGCGCGAACGCCGTCAATCCAGCTCAAGAGAAGCTGATCGAGGCGATGGCGGCTAAGGAGGGTCGCTTCGGCCGCAAGAACGGCAAGGGGTTCTACGATTATCCGTCGAACGGGCCGAAGAGCCTCTGGCCTGGGCTTTCCAAGATCGTCGGCAAGCGACTCGACCCGGACAACGTCAGCGTCAAAGACCTCAAGGATCGCTTTCTCTTCACCGTGGCGCTCGAGGCCGCCCGTTGCATGGATGAGGGCATCGTCACCGATCCGCGCGAGGCCGACGTCGGCTCGATCCTGGGATTCGGCTTTGCGCCCTATTCGGGCGGCGCCCTGTCATTTATCGACGGCATGGGGCTTAAGACCTTCGTCGCACGCGCGAAAGAGCTGGCGGCGAAATATGGGCCCCAATTCGAGCCAAGCGCTAAACTCGTCGAGATGGCGGAGCGCGGCGAGACGTTCTATGGCGCCTACGGCGAGAAGCGGAAAGCGGCCTGAGGCGCAATCACCGAGGGAGCGGGCCCGTCCACTAGCACTCAGAGGAATTCGCTGCTAACAGCCTGATTTGGCACGGTTTTTGCGGAACTAATGATTGCCAGGAGGCGTTGGAAATGACACCATCGTCCTTGGCGAATCAGGAGAATCCGCATGGCCACCGCCGACTTCCGCCGTCAGCTCGAAGGGTTCGGCCTCACGACGGCGAATATTCTCTATCACATGCCCGATCACCCGGGCATCCTGCAGAACTTCATTTGGCAGCAACACGACCTGCACCCCCATTTTCCCGAGCTGAAGAAATTCCTCGACTTCTGGACGCGCGAACTGGACGGCTTGCTTCATTCAGTGACGGTGGCGCATACGCGCCTCATCAAGCCGGCGGAATTCAAGGCGGTCGGCGCGGAATTCCGGTTGAACTGACCCGCGGAATGTATGATCCCTGCGAACCTGAGGGCGAGTCTCTTTTGATCACGCGGGCCAAGTCACGTTGATTGAACGTAAGCCGCGCGGCAGCGCGACCCCCACCGTCGCCCGCGCCAGCGTCGGGGCGCGCAGATGAAAGAAACCGCAGCGCCGAGGCGGCTTGCCCTCATAGATCGGGATGGAACGATTATCGTCGACAGAGTCTACTTGAGGGACCCGGACGGAATCGAGTTTACGCCAGGCGCGGTTGAGGGACTGCGACTGCTGCGGGACGCCGGGTTTGCGCTGGTTTTGATCACTAATCAGTCCGGGATCGCGCGCGGTTATTTCGACTCTGCGACGCTTGGGCGGATTCATGACCGGCTGCAGTCCATGCTGGCAGCCGAGGGCATCGGCCTGAAAGCGATCTACTTCTGCCCGCACGGACCGGACGACGGCTGCGATTGCCGCAAGCCGGCGCCGGGAATGGTCACTAAAGCGATGCGCGATTTGGGATTTCGCCCGGAGGAGGTCGTGGTCGTTGGCGACAGCGACGCCGACATGGGGGCCGCCGCAGCCGCGGGAGTTAAAGGAGTGCGGGTTGGCGCCAGCGGCAGCTTCCCCTCAATAGGCGTGGCGCACGATTTCCTCGAAGCAGCCCGTCGCGCGTGTGCCTTGCTTACCTAAGCTCACCCGTTCCCCCGGCCGGTACGCCAATCGCTTGCTCGTCTCGTGCCGGGCATCCTCGCTGCATGGGCATTCGCTGGGTACGAGCCGCTTACATGGTAAAATCATCGTAGGGCTGACAACCTCAGCTCTGTCGCTCTTCGACCCGAAGTCGCCGGGAGCAAGAGAGAAAACCGATGCGATAGGCGGCGAGTTCACTGAACGAAAAACGCGCGCCCTATCGCGTTTCCCATCAATCGAACGAAACCGAGCGAAAAACTTGGACACTGCAGATCACGCGTTCAATTTGCACCTGAGGCCACTATTACCTCGAACGTGGAATCCCGCCGCGCGGACGGCAACGCCCCAGCAGCCAGGCCCTCGTGCTTGAATGCATCGCAGCGGCGCCTCGAGCATGGCGGGGGGCCATGGTCCGGCTCGGAGAGGGGCTGCTTCTCTCAATTTGATGCATAGGGCGCCGGGTTCGTGGGTCCGAACACCGCGATCGCTGCAGCGCTCGACGCCGGCGCCGGAATACGCACACCGCCCGAGGTAGTTCTCGTGGGTCAGGTCAGCCCGACCGCTCGCCAACTCGGCCCGGGATTGGGGCTCACGGGCCCGCCACCGGCTATCGTGGTACCGCTCATGTCCCAGACCGTGGCTTGGCCGCTCGTGTTTTGAAAAAGGATGTCGGAACCGCCGCCGTCGGTTCCGATGGCGTGCCAGCTCGTCCCGGGATTGGCGCTGACAGGTCCCCCGCCGATTAATCTGTTCCCCTCCATCTCCCAGATCGACACTTGGCCTGTGCTGCTGTTTTGAAAAAGGATGTCGTCGGAAAAGCCGTCGTGGGTGAAGTCGCCCGTCCCGATTGCTTTCCAAGCAGTCCCGGGATTCGGGCTCACGGGTCCGCCACCGATTAAAGTGTTCCCGTCCATTTCCCAGATCGAAACCTGGCCGCTGCTCCTGTTCTGCCACAAAATGTCCGAATCGCCGTCGTGGTTGAAATCGCCCGTTCCGATCGCTTTCCAAGCAGTCCCGGGATTGGGGCTCACGGGGCCGCCGCCGGTGATGCTGTTCCCGTTCATCTCCCAGACCGAGGCTTGCCCGGTGTTCGTATTCTGCCACAGGATGTCGGAACGGCCGTCGTCGTTGAAATCGCCCGTTCCGATCGCTTTCCAACTCGGCCCCGGATTGGCGCTGACCGGCCCCCCGCCGATTAAAGTGGACCCGTTCATTTTCCAGATCGACGCCTGACCGGTGGTCGAGTTCTGCCACAGGATGTCGGTAGAACCGCCACCAAAGAAATCGGCTGTTCCGACGGCGTGCCAAGTCAGCCCAGGATTGGGGCTGACCGGCCCGCCACCGACTAAGATGTTCTCACTCAGTTCCCAGATCGACCCTTGCCCACTGGTGTTGTTCTGCCATAGGAGGCTGCCGGTCGGCGGCGGATTCACCGTAGCCGTAGTTAGGTCAAACGGAGCCAAACCCGACAACGACACGTTGTTGATGCCAGTCACCTGCTGTGTTGTTCCGCCGACCTTGCCGTCCGTCTCCCACAACTGACTATTGCCGCTCGCGTCTTTTCCGCTGAACAGCACCTGCCCGTCGAAAACTTCGAAGTTGGATGGGTCCAATCCGCCCGTGTTTCCCAGTCCCGCCAAGATCTCGTGTGTGGTGATGCCGTTCGTTTCCCACAGTCCCTGCGCGCCGGTTGAGTCCGTTCCGTTGAACAGCACTTCGCTGCCGAAGACTGTCAGGAACCTTGGATCGAAGTCCGCGGCTGCCCCGGTTATGCCGGCCACCTCGCTCCCGGTCCCGGTCGTCAAATTGAACTCAAACAGACTGCTGTGCCCGGTGCTGTCGAAGCCGCTGAACAGCGCCACGCCGTTAAGATCCGCCAAGTTGCCAGGTTGAAGTCCAAGTCCGGAGGTGTTTGCCCCGGAGACGGACCCAGACACTTCCGTCGCGATCGTCGGGGTCGCGCTGTTCCACTCCCATAATCCGACTACGCCGCTGGCGTTCGTAGCGCTGAACAGGGCGTCGGCGCCAAAGGCGGTGATGTCGCTGGGGTTCAATCCGAGCGGGTCCGAAGCGCCTCCCGCTCCGGGCACTAGCTCAATCGTACCGGCACCGGTTCCGTCCGTCTCCCACAGTCCAGAGACCGCGTGGCCGGCAGTATTACTGCGCGAATCATTGCCGTTGAACAGCACCTTACCGTTGACGACCGTGAGATCGGATGGGTCTAATCCCGCCGATGCCGCTGGCCCTGCGATACCGGTAATTTCCGCCGTGGTGGCGGCCGTACCGCCCGTTTTCCACAAGCTGGCGTGGCCCCCCGTATTGGTGCCGTTGAACAGCACCTCAGCGCCGAAGACAGTGAGGTCGGACGGCCTGAAGCTCGTGGCCGCCCCGGTGATGGGAGTCAGCTGCACCGTGCCGGATGGGGTTCCGTTCGTGGCCCACAATCCGAAGACGCCGCCGGTGTTCTCACCCTCGAACAGCGCCTCGTCGTCAAAGGCGACCAGATTGCTGGGAGAGACGATCGAAGTGAGTTGGAAAGTTCCGCTCCCCGTCCCGTTCGTCTCCCATAGACCAGGCTGAGACGGATTGCTTGCGTTGAGACCTCGGAAAAACACAACGGTTTGCGACATGTTCCTACCTGTCCGTGAGATCCGCCGCGCCGGTTTAGACTGGCGGCCCTTTTTGGTCCAGACGCCTTTTACACAAAATCAATACGAAGTAAACCCACCAAAGCCTGGCGGGTGTCGATCCGCGCTCGTAAGATTCCCCTCGCCGCCGCTCTCGCGCCTTCGGAGCCCAGTGGGATTTCCACACCACGCAGCTTGGAAGGTGTCGGATTGACCTGGACAAGGGCCGCGGTCGCGGGTTGTTCATCAGGTCTTTTTGCGAAGACGCGATGGGACCGGTGGAGTCTTGGCCGCGGAGAACGCTCCACTTGGAAAACGCTCCACTTGGAGCAGAGAGTTGAGGGATGGAATCGGTTGAATGTCTCGTCGTCGGGGCGGGTGTCATCGGTCTTGCCGTCGCGCGAGCGCTCGCTCTCGCCGGGCGGGAAGTGATCGTCGTCGAACGCGAGAGCGGGATTGGCGCCGGGATCAGTTCGCGCAATAGCGAAGTCATCCATGCCGGCATCTATTATCCGACAGGGCTCGACAAGACGCGGCTCTGCGTCGACGGCAAAGCAATGCTTTACGCATTCTGCCAAGAGTTCGGCGTTCCGCACAAGCGATGCGGCAAGCTCCTGGTGGCGGCGAACAGGGGAGAGGTCGACAAGCTCGCCACGCTTAAAGCTCAGGCCGAGGCCAACGGCGTCGCCGATCTCATCTGGCTCAGCGGCGCGGAGGCGCGGGCGCTAGAGCCCGCCCTGGTCGCGGAGCGTGCGCTGTTGTCGCCCTCGACCGGCATCGTCGACAGCCATGCCTTCATGTTGGCGCTCAGCGGCGACGCGGAGGCCCATGGCGCCGCGATGGCGTTGGGAACGCCAGTCCTCGCCGGTCGCGCCATTGAGCGGGGGCTCGTCATCGAAACCGGCGGCCCCGCGCCCATGCGGATCGCCGCCGCTACGGTCGTAAACGCCGCCGGGCTCGGCGCGCAGGCGCTCGCGCGCTCATTTCTGGACATGCCAGCCGCCAAGATCCCGCCTTTGCATCTCGCCAAGGGCAATTACTTTTCCTTGAGCGGGCGCTCTCCCTTCTCGCGCCTCATCTATCCGATGCCGACTGCGGGCGGCCTCGGCGTGCATCTCACCCTCGATCTCGCGGGACAGGCCAAGTTCGGACCGGACGTCGAATGGATCGACGCGATCAATTATGACGTCGATCCCCGGCGAGCCGCCTCCTTCTATGCCGCCATTCGAACTTATTGGCCGGGCCTGCCGGAGAACGCGTTGCAGCCGGCCTACGCCGGCGTCAGGCCGAAGATCGCACGGCCCGGCGGCTCGACCACGGATTTCGTCCTGCAGACCGAAAAGGATCATGGCGTCGCGGGGTTGATCAACCTGTTCGGGATCGAGTCGCCAGGGCTGACGGCGAGCCTAGCGATTGCGGATTGGTTGGCGCATCGCGTCTGACCCCACTTACGGCGAGGCGCATACGGCGGAGCCGCTAGTCTGGCGCCATTTGGCGCTTGCGGCTGTTCAGGCGCGGACTGACCCAACCGGCCGGCCTGCTCCAGTCGAATGCGCAATCCCGGTCGTCCCCTTGGGCGCCTGCGTCACCTCATAGTCGTCGCTGTCGGCGAGCTTGTAACCCGCGACCAAAACCGAGGTCGGCAACACGCGTTCAAGGGCGTGCGGCAGATCCCCGTCGGTTAGCCCGCGCTCGTAAGGCATCTCGGCGGCAAGACGCAGGTCTCTCAACGGCTTCAACGCCTCAGGGCGCGCCCAGAACATTGTTCCGCCGAAGAAATCGAGTTGGAACTTCTCGGCCGGGACGCCCATACGTTCGGCGATCTTCAAGGTCAGGGGGCGATTGGCCGACCAGGAAAGATCCTCGGGATAATCGGCCTTTGGCAATCGAAATGCTTTCGGGCCGATCATCCCAATCGACGGCTCGCGCTCGAACGTGTGGATGGCGGCATTTGCAGCGCCCGGCGCACCCAAGAGATCGAACAGCAGCCGTCGCCGCCACATCTCGCCCATATAGGTCTGGCGGCCGCCGTCGATCGATTTCTTGCCGTGAATCTTGCAAATATAGCGGTAGCCATCAAGCCGGCCGCGTTCGAGCAGGGTCAGGAACGGGCCAATGTCGCGGCCACGATTCTCCACGATCTCAATTTCGGCCCGAGGATAAATGCGCCGAATCGATTCAATCAGCCGCTCGCGACCCGCAACTGTCGTGACGATCAGATCGAAGGGAATCGTCAGGCCGCGGAGCGCCCCCGCGATGTCGGCCCAAGTGTCCTCGTAGTAGATATGGGCGACGACCGCGACGGCCACGCTCGCGGGGCCATCCGTCACTTGAGGCGCCGTACTGTCCTCCGCCGGCCACCCGTAGAGAAGTTCCGGGTGCTTGGCGACAAGGTCGCTATCGACGACGACGCCAATGTTTATCCCACCCTGATTGTATCTCGAAAAGCGCTTGCGTTCGCCTCTCAGGCCGACGGAGAAAAGGGAAAACTCATCGTATTTCAGATACTTCTTCTTTTTGAAGAAGAACGCCAGGCGCAGCCGCGCCCATAGGGATGGCAGCGCGCCCAATGTCTCGACGCGAAAATCGTCACCGCTGATCGGGAGCGCGGCGCCCCCGCTCGAGGCGACGACATAATCCAGCCCCGAGGAAAAAGGCACGAGAACGGTTTGGCTGTTGGTCCCGATCCTGAGCAGGGAAAGGGCGTCGTCCTCCCTTTGAGCGACTGGCTTCAGCCGATAGGCGCGCGGGAACCTGAAGAAAGACTGGCGCATCAATGTCCCTGCCGGGAGTTTCCTATGCGGGCTCAGCAGCGTCACGCCTCCTCTAGCGAGGACCCGGGCGCCCGGCAATCGTGAGCCCTTTGCGGCGTCGTCTGCGCCTTTCCCAAGAGGTGTGCGATTCTGCGTGCGACTCCCTGTTTTCAAGGACTTAGGCTCATTTTTCTGCAACTCTGAAAAATGTGAGTGAGATATTTCATCACGGGTATAACATTGTGTGTATGATAAATAGCTCAATTGCGCGGGCGGCTGCCGGCGATGACGGCGCGCACTCCGTCCGACGCCTCGCGCTTCCGAGCGATCTTAAGGTTCTTATCGATGACGTCGCTCCTCCTGCTTCGAAAACACGCCGCTTCTCAGCATGAGGGGTTCGTATTGCCCCCAAGCGCGATCCGAGAGGATCTGCCGGGCGCTTTCCCACCAAATAGAGACGCGCTGTAGCGTGTGCGCGCGTTATGGAAGCGGCGATGAGCGAGCTCAGTAATAATACCCATTGCTACTTTGTGCTTAACCGTTTAACGGAGTCGCTCCCGTGACCGCGCGGCGCGCTCGGCCACGATCCTCGTGAGGCTTACGTGGGGTTCGGAGCCAGTTGTCAACCACGCCTGCCGACCCGCTCGGCGCCTACAAGCCGCCATGAACGACTTCGTCTACGCGCCGATCAAGACCACCCGGTAGGGTTCTCTTCCCACAGGGCCGGATGCTGACGCGGGTGAGCATGAAAGTTGCGACAAGGCCGGGTTCGATTCCTTACCGGTGCAGTCGGTAGCACCCGGTGAAACCTGCCAGACCAGCAATGCTCTAACTCTCAAGTGTAACGACAGTGACGCTACTAAGAAACCCGCCGACCGGCAGCATGCCTGAGCAGGTATTTCAAGAGATCCACGCCGCGATCTCCGAGGCGATGCGTCGCTTCATCCTCAAAAAATCAGGGCAGTTCACCGCCGAAGAGGGGCTCGACCTGTTCTTGACCAGAGAAGACCGGCAGGCCATCGCGCGGGTACGAGAAGTCGGCGGCGATTTCCACGAGGATCTCTCAACCCGATTTATTGTTGAGCCCGAGGCTGGGGCCAGGATCGAGTTCGCTCTTGGGTGGAACAGGTGGGGCTACCGTATCCTGCCGTGCAGGGCCCACGCGAGCCCCATCATCGCCGACATCCTCCGCGACCCGAACCGCCACCACAACCGGGAGCTGGCGGCGCGCGTCGTGCGCGTGATCCGCGAGCAGGTCGAAGCGCTGCGGCCGTGGCACGCGGCGCTGGCATCGCTGAGGGCCATGCGTGATCTCGCGCGCGAGCCAGCGCATCTGCGTTACTATCTGCCGTGGCTGGAGCAGATCGCCGTCAGCTGGAGGAGCCACAACGACGATCAGGAGAAGTGCTGGACGGACTTCGCGAAGTGCGGCGCGCCTACGACGTTCCTGCTGATGACCCAGGAGCAGCGCAACTTCCTCGCTGAGGGGAAGGGCGCGGTGGCGATGCTGGGGTTACTCCCGGAAGTAAGGGTCGAGCTGCCCGACGACTACATGACGATTTCGGTGCTGGAAGCGCCGGTCAATTCGCCGTTCTGACACCGGCGCGGGCCGGTGTTCAATTGGAACCGCTGCCGGCCGTTCCCTACCTGTTGGGTTAAGCCGCCGAATAGCGGCGGTTCAGCAGCTTACGCCAACAGACGCGCAGGCATCACGCCCGCCCGCTTCTACTGCGTCGTCTCGCCCAAATCGTATGCCGGGTGCTCAAAGGCGTCACGCTTCGCGCCCGTCAGGCCGGCGTGAGCTTGCGTCTGCGCAGGCGAGCGAGCCAGCCGAGCCCAGCGAAGCCCGTGAGCGTCATCGCGTCTCAGGCATTGGAGCGCGAGAAACTCCACGCGGCCAGTCCATCACGCGAGGTCGATGTGCGAACCCAAAAAGAATGAGCGCCTATGCGCGCGGCGCGCTAGAGAGGGCGGAAAAGGGACTCCGATGACCGCTAAAGCGCCCAACATTCTCATCGTCATGGCGGACCAGATGGCGCCGGCGTTTCTGCCCATCTACGGCCATCCCCTCGTCCGCGCCCCGAACATGCAAGCGCTCGCGCGAGACGGGGTCGTGTTCGAGAGCGCCTATTGCGCGAGCCCCTTGTGCGCGCCGTCGCGCGCCTCGTTCATGTCTGGCCTTTTGCCGTCGCGCACGCGGGTCTACGACAATGCGGCTGAGTTCGCAGCCGACATTCCGACCTTCGCGCATTGCCTGCGCGCACGCGGCTATCGCACCCTTCTCTCCGGCAAGATGCACTTCTGCGGACCCGACCAGCTGCACGGATTCGAGCAGCGGCTGACGACCGACATCTATCCCGCCGACTTCAACTGGACGCCGGACTGGGATCGCCCCGAGCATCGTCCGAGCTGGTATCACAACATGAGCTCAGTTCGCGACGCGGGATTATGCGTGCGCTCGAACCAGCTCGATTTCGATGACGAGACCGCCTTCATGGCCGAGCGCGCGATCTTCGACATTGCGCGATCGCGGGATCCGCGGCCGTTCCTGCTCGTCGCCTCGTTCTCGCATCCGCACGACCCATTCGCTGTGCCTCAACGCTACTGGGACCTCTACCGCGACGAGGACATCGACATGCCGGCGCCCGGGGAGGCGCTTGATGCGCATTCGCGGCGCCTGCGCCATGTTTGCGCGATGGACGCCGAGCCCGTGACGGAGGCTCAGGTGCGCGCCGCGCGTCACGCCTATTACGGCGCGATCGCCTATGTCGACGACCTGCTCGGCCGGCTCATGCAGGCCTTACGCTCGGCCGCCTTGGCCGAGGACACGATCGTCGTCCTCACCAGCGATCACGGCGAGATGCTCGGCGAGCGCGGCCTTTGGTACAAGATGAGCTTCTTCGAGGGCGCGGCGCGCGTGCCGCTCATCGTAGCCGGGCCCGGCCGCTTCGAACCGCGCCGTGTCGCGACAAACGTCTCGCTTGTCGATCTCATGCCAACGCTCGTCGAGCTCGCCGGCGGCAACCCGCAATCGCTCGGGATCCCGATCGACGGACGCAGCTTGGCGCCCCATCTGCGCGGCGCAGGAGGACATGATGAGGCCATCGGCGAATATCTCGCCGAAGGCGCGATCGCGCCGATCGTGATGATCCGCCGCGGCCCATACAAATTCATTCACTCCCCCGCCGACCCCGACCAGCTCTTCGACCTCAGCCATGACCTGGGCGAGCGCGACAACCTCGCGGACGATCCGATATGCGCGGCCCTCATCGCCGACTTTCGCGCCGAGGTCGGCAAGCGCTGGGACTTCGCAAAATTGGACGCGCGGGTCCGCGATAGCCAGCGCCGACGCCGGCTCGTCGACGCTGCACTGAGCAAGGGCAAGATCCAGGCGTGGGATTTCCAGCCGTTCCAGAAGGCGTCTCGTCAATACGTGCGCAATTCCATGGACCTCGATGACCTCGAGGCGATGGCGCGCTTTCCGCAGGTCGCGCGCCGCTGAGAATTAGACAGCAGGAATCGGGCGGACGAGCCACGAGTCCGCTGCTAGGCCACAGCCGAGACAGGCATTTGAGAGGCGGCAATGGCGGTCGCGCAGCGCGCGATGACGGCGCGCGAATGGGGCCTGTTGGCTCTTTTGTCCCTGCTGTGGGGCGGATCGTTCTTCTTCATCGGCGTCGCGGTGAAGGAGCTGCCGCCGTTGACCCTGGCGGCGCTAAGGGTTGGGCTCGCAGCTCTTATCCTGTGGGCGAGCGCCCCGTTGACCGGCGCTAAGCTACCCAGGAGCGGCAAGGCTCTGGCCGTCTTGACCCTGCTCGGACTCGGCAACAACGCCCTGCCTTTTGCCTTGATCGCCTGGGGGCAGACCCATCTGGCAGCCGGCCTCGCCTCAATCCTCAACGCGGCGACGCCGCTCTTCGCTGTGCTCGTCGCGCATGTCTTTACGGCCGAGGAAAAGCTGAGCCGTTTCAAAATCATCGGGACCGCCGCCGGAATGGTAGGCGTCGCCTGGGTTATCGGGCCGGACCTGCTCTGGGGGCAAGCGAACGTCAACGCATGGGCGGAAGGCGCGGTGCTCTTGGCGGCATTGAGCTATGCGGTGTCGGCCGTGTTCGCAAGGCGCGTCCGCGCTCTCGGCCTTGAACCCCTCGATGTTGCTACCGGACAGGCGACGGCGGGCGCGATCTATCTCGTGCCCCTCGCGCTCCTCCTGGACCAGCCATGGTCGCTTCCGATCCCGAGCGTGGCAGTCGTCGCGTCGGTATTCGCGATCGCAGCGTTTTGCACGGCGCTGGCCTATGTCGTCTATTTTCGCATTCTATCCGGCGCGGGCGCGACCAATGTGCTGCTGGTGACCCTTGTGGCGCCCGCGACCTCAGTGGTTCTCGGCGCGCTGTTTCTCCATGAACGGCTGCTCGCGCGGCAGTTTCTCGGCTTTGGGATCATCGCGCTCGGCCTCGCGTTCATCGACGGCCGCCTGCCCCGGTTCCTGCTTGGCGCTAACTCTAATCTCACTCCACACAATTCCCAGCTCCCCACCGGTCAGAAACCGCGCTAACCTATTGCCCGAAGAGGGCCAGGATGGCGGCCGGGACCAAGAAGCCAATCGATCTCGCCGAGCGCGTCGTCAGTCGGCGCAGCAGGCGTTCGACCGCAGTGGGGGCTGAGGACGCCTGGCGACGGGAGACCTTTTGCCTGCCGCGTGACGCAGCGCGCGCCAAGGCGCGCGAATGGTTCGAGCGCTTCCCCAAGGCCGCCTATATGACCGAGATCGAATCCTGGCGCGAGCTCGCCGGCGATCGGATCGAATTCGTGATCCGCCGGTTGCCATCCGCCGATTGAGCGTGATCTCTGTGTTAATGATCGCCTAGCACGGCCAGAGCTAGCATTTTTAGGCCCGACCGCCGTTGTCGCCGCACTTCCACCCCCATATAAGGATGAGGCTGCAGCGGTCCGGAAGCCGGCTTATTGCTGCGGCGCCAACATCCGGGGGTCGAGTTGTCCTCGTCCAGAATTGAGCATGAACGCCTTGTCATTATTGGTTCGGGGCCAGCCGCCTATACGGCCGCGATCTACGCCGCGCGCGCTCTGTTGAAACCGCTGGTTCTCGCAGGCTTCGAGGCGGGCGGCCAATTGATGACCACGACCGACGTGGAGAATTATCCCGGATTCGCCGATCCGATCCAAGGGCCGTGGCTGATGGAGCAGATGCGCGCGCAAGCTGATCACGTGGGCGCGCGTGTCGAGAGCGAACATGTGGTGGCGCTGGAGCTTGGACAGCGGCCATTCATCGTTCGCTGCGACAGCGGGCGCACTCTGGCCGCCGAAGCGATCATTTTGGCGACCGGAGCAAAGGCCAAGTGGCTGGGCCTGGACAGCGAGCACGCGTTTAAAGGCTTGGGCGTCTCGGCCTGCGCGACCTGTGACGGATTCTTTTTCCGCGGCAAGACGGTGGCCGTGATCGGGGGCGGCAATACCGCGGTCGAGGAGGCGCTGCATCTCTCCAACCTCGCCGCCAAAGTCGTCGTCGTGCATCGTCGCGACTCGTTTCGGGCGGAGAAGATCCTGAGCGAACGTCTGGCCTCCCGTCACAACGTCTCGATCCGTTGGAACACCGTTGTCGAGTCCATTCTGGGGGAAGCGGCGCCGCTCGGCGTCAACGCGATCCGACTGCGAAACGTGGTGACCGGCGCGCTTGACGATCTCACCGTCGACGGCGTCTTCGTCGCCATCGGGCATGAGCCGGCGACCGAATTGGTGCGCGGCCAGCTCGCCCTCAAGACCAACGGTTACGTTCAGACGGCGCCCGGTTCGACCACGACCAGCATCGAGGGCGTGTTCGCCGCTGGCGACGTCGCGGACGACGTTTTCCGTCAGGCGGTCACGGCCGCCGGTCTCGGCTGCATGGCGGCGCTCGAAGCCGAGCGCTGGCTCGCCGCCCAGGAGCCGAGGCGGGAAGCTGCCGAATAGACGTATGCCCGCGACGGCGTCAGTCGAATAAGTAAAACGAAATCACAACAGGCCTCGTGGGGCCGAGGAAACGTCCATGGACTGGGATAAGCTGCGCGTCTTCCAGGCGGCCGCCGACGCTGGGTCGTTCACCCATGCGGGAGAGACGCTGGGGCTCAGCCAGTCGGCGGTGAGCCGTCAGGTCGGGGCGTTGGAGGCTGACCTCGGCGCGCCGTTGTTTCATCGTCACGCTCGCGGACTCATTCTGACCGAACAGGGCGAAATGCTGCTGGGCGCCGTGCGCGACGTGGTTCTCAAGCTCGACGCCGTGCGCAGCCGGCTCATCGACAGCCGCGAGAAGCCGCACGGCGAATTGCGGGTGACGACGACTCTTGGCCTCGGCGCCAATTGGCTGGCGCCGCGGCTCGGCGAGTTCGTCGATCTCTACCCCGAGATCAAGCTGCAACTCTTATTGTCGGACGACGACCTCGACCTCGGGATGCGCGAAGCGGACGTCGCGCTCAGGCTGCGTGAACCAAGCCAGCCGGATTTGATTCGGCGCCGCCTGTTCACCGTGCATTTTCACGCCTACGCCTCAGCCGACTACCTGAGAAAGCACCCACAACCGCGCAAGGCCGAAGATCTCGACCAGCACAACCTGGTCGCTTTCGGCGCGCCGACGGCGACCCATCTCTTGTACGATCTCAATTCGCTTCTGGGCCTGGGCCGAGACCCCAAGAGTCCGCGCGCGCCGCAGATCACGGTCAACAATCTGGCAGCGATGACCCATGCCGTCGAACACGGCGTCGGCATCGCCGTCTTACCCGACTATTGCGTGCAGCCGGAATCGGGACTCGTGCGCCTGCTGCCGCAAGCAGACATGCCGGAGATGGACTGCTTCCTAGTCTACACCGAGGAGCTCAAGAACGTCGCGCGGGTTCACGCCTTCCGCGACTTTCTCGTCAGCACCGCGCAGCGCTGGCGCTACTGAGCGCGTCAAGACGGCAGGCTCGGCCGATCCGTCTCAGAACAGCCGGTCCTTCCAGGTCTTCGGCGTCTTCTCGTTAATGATCTCGAGATCGATATGATACTTGAAGTCGCGAGTGCCGCGCTTCCTGATCGCGTCGACCATGTGCGCCAAACCCGTGTCGAGATCGACCGACGTCTTGTACTGCAGCAGCTTCCTCGCCTTGTTGGACGAGCACGAGGCGTGTTCGACTTCCTGCGGCCGCCCGGTCATGAAGATGGGATCGAGATTGAACTGAAGCTGGTTGGCGATTCGCTCGGCGAGTTCGATGATCGTGATCGTCTCCTCGTCCGGACCGATATTGATGATCTCGCCAACGACGTTGTCGCGGAACGCCATCTCCTTCAGGCAGTAGAGACAGTCGTCGATGAACGAAAAGCATCGCTTCTGCTTACCGTTCCCATAGATAATGGGCTGGCGTCCCTGCAGCATCAGATTGATCATGATCGACGCCACATTGCGGAACGGATCATCCCATTTCTGTCGGGGACCGATAATGTTGTGTGGGACCGCAATCACGTATTCGACGCCGTGGGTGCTGCATAGATTGCGCAGAATGTCCTCGGCGGCGAGCTTGCCGATTCCGTAGGGGTCCTGAGGCTTCGGCTTCTGGTCCTCGGTGAAGGGCGGCTTGAGGGCGCCGTAGCGCGCCATCGACGAGCAGAAGACGATTCGCTTCGCGCGATTGGCGACCGCTGCGGAGAAAATCGCCACGGAGGCGCCGACGATGTTCTGCGTCACGAAATGGGGCGAGAAAACCGACAGGCCTTCATAAGCAGTCGCTGCGCAATGATAATAGATGTCGCAGCCGTCCGACACCTTCTGGATGTGATTGAAGTCGTTGCAATCGAACTGGTGAAAATCAACCTTCGAGGGGACATTGTCGAGTTCCCCGCCGATCAGATTATCGACCCCCACGACCTTATGCCCTTCGGCAATCATCGCGTCAGCCAAATGGCTGCCGAGAAACCCCGCGACCCCGGTAATAAACACCTTCATCGTTAACCCTCTTCTCGTTCAGCGCGGCTTCTCGCAAGGATGTATGTTCAGGCCGAAAGCGTGGTTTTTGCCAGAAAGACCCTTCTTTTTCGTGCCCAAGCCGGAAAAGATCGAGGTTCCGGGGCTCCGACGGGACTCTGGCTGCGAGGAGGCGCTCTTCTTAATCGGCGCGCCTCAAAAAGACTTTTGTGGCCGATCCCTGAGTGGCCCGCATGAATCCGGGCATTCCCGTTTCCCCGCTCACGCCGGCCCACCACCCCTCGACGCCGATCTTGAAGGACCGCCAGGAGTGAAAGCGGACCAGAAACTCCAGGGTCTGCGATAGCGCAATGGCTGCGAGCAGGGGCCAAGCCGCGGGAAATCGCTTCTTCGCGATGATCACTCGATTCCTCTCGGAGAGGTAGATGCTGAAGCGCGACCGCTTGGGACGCGCTCCCCCGGAGCCGGAGGTCGAGCCGGCCACATGACGAACCACCGAGTCGTGCGCGTATCCCAGCCGGAAGGGCCCGCGGCGCAACGACCACTCGGCGTCCTCGTAGTAGACGAAAAAGTCCTCATCCATCACGCCGATGGTCGTGATGTAGTCCTTCGACACGAACATGGACGTGCCAGCGACGATTTCGAGCTTCGCCTCGACTTCCCTTGCGTCAGGAGTCAGGTCGGCGGATTGTCCATTCCCCAGCGACGGACTTCGGCCGAACAAGGGCCAGTATCTCATCCCGCCCCACAGCTGAACGCGCCCATTGGCCACAAAGACGATCTTGCTCCCGACGATTCCGTAACCCCCTTCCGCTTGCCGGCGCACCAAGGCGCCGAGCGCATCCGGTTCGGGAAACGTATCCGGATTGAGCACCCAGATGAAATCCCAGTTGGTCGCGGCGGCGGCGATGCAGAAATTGACGCCGCCGCTATATCCGCGGTTCTCGCGCGACCTGAGAACCCTCACCACCCGCCTGTCCGCGCCGAGATGGAAACGGCGGCCTTCGGCGCCCCCCAGCCGATCCTGCGCCTCGGCGTCAGCCTCGACCATTCCCGGGACTTTGGCCATTTCCCGGACGTCGCGCTCGAATGCGTCGTGGCCGCCATTCTCACAAATGACGACGCTGAACTCTCGGAAGATCGAGCCGTCGAGCGAGCCCAGGCAACCCACGATGTTCTTGGCTTCGTCCGTCGCGACAATCGCGATGACGACGTGGGGGACAGTCCTGATTGCGCTGGCGACTTCCGACACTCAACACCCCGTTGGTCACTCTCGCGTGGGCCGGCGAAACGCTATTCGCAGCCCCGGGCAGCGCTCACGTCAGCGGCAGGCCCGGAGCGCGGCTAAACTGCCGCTCCTTGCAAAGCCCCCCTACGTGTTTTCAGATGAACTGGCCGCGCCGGATTCCGAACGACTCTCGTGTTGGTCCGAAGCGCCAAACGCGCGCCCCGCCCACTCGCGGCCTTGGCCGGAATTGCAGGCGCGACGGAAAGATCGAAAGATATCGGACGCATCAGGCAGTGTCAATCAGAAGGCCCGTGGCGCTGCTGATCCGCCGCGAAGAGGAGCCGGCGAAGTTCACTTGTCATCCCATCGCAAGACGGCTTGAGAAGCGACCAAAAAGCGATAAGCCCGAATCTGCGCTAGCACGCCGATCGCCATGAGGCGGCTTCGAATCCCGCTCAGGCGTTTCGAGGCAAGCGGTACGAAGGCGTGTGGCGCGGCCGCGACCAAGGCCGCTGCTTCGCGCAACAAGATGCGGACCCGTCCTTTTCCGTTGCGCCGAGCGCCTTCGCACCGTTCAAGCGTCAACCGCCGCCATTTGCGTTTCAATTCCGGCATCGTCCGGCGGGCAGGATGGCCGACGATCGACTTCGGCGCAAAGTGAATGCGATAGCCCTGCCGCCCCGCCCTCTCACACCAATCCTTGTCCTCCGGGACGCCGTTTTCGAAGCCGCCGACCGCGTCAAACACCGGGCGCCAGACGAACATCGAGGCGGTAACGGTGAAGTTGAGGTCCTTGACGTAGCGCTCGTTTCGAAACGCGAAGACGCTCTCGAACGCTTCGGCGGCCGTCATCCGCTGCGGATCATCAACCAGGACATCGACACGGCCGCCGACGAAATCCGCCTGACTGAGTTCAGCGAGGCCTTCCTCAAGCCAGCGCTCATCCGGCCGACAGTCGCTGTCGATGAACGCGAGCGCCTCGCCCCGCGAAGCCCGCACCGCTGCATTGCGGGCGGGCCCGGCGCCGCGCTCCGCGACCTCGATCACCCGGCCGCGCGACCCGACAACGCGGCGCACGGCGTCAAACCCACGCGAACTGCCATTGTCCGCGACGATGATTTCTGTCCGATCGCTCGGAAAGCTCTGCGCTTCCAGCAATCTCAAACAGGCGTCCAAATTGTCGTAGTCGTTGAGGTGCGGCATGATCACCGACACAAGCCTGACGCCAAGCGGCCCGCGCGCCGCCTCGAGCGGCGCGGCTTGTTCGGTCTCGCTGACCGTCATGGCTTGCTTTCAAGCCTCATTGGCGTATTTACCCATAATTGATACAGTCTTTTCGAAATTACTCATTTCGAGAATGTCGTCCGTCTCCAGCATCGTATCGAATTCCGATTCCAGCGCGGCGACCAGGATCATGTGGCCGATCGACGTCCAAGCTGGGTAGTCTTGATAGATAAGCTTTGACGTATTGGTCTCATCGTCAAGGTCGAAGCTCTCTTTAAACGCGCTAAATACCCGGTCCCTCACCGTCATTGGCCCCGCCTCCGCAATTGTAGGGCGCCCCGGAACCGGGACATCCGTTTCCCGGAGCGACTCCGGCCAAGGCCATTCACTCGACTCGCGTGCAAAGGAAAACCCGTTCCCCACGCCGCAAGCCGTGTTTGAGGACGTAAGGCTCTTTCGACACCCACTCGCGGATCGAGAACCCTGCCCCGCGCAGTCGATCGCGAAGGTCACGGCCGTAATAGCGAACGTGATCCTCCTGCCCGAAATGGATCAATCGGTCGGCCCTGGACACGATCGACGGGTTCTCATAGGTCTCGTCGAGTCCTTCTTCCATCGGGACCATGATGATCGCCATTCCGGATGGGCGCAAAATCCGCCTCAGTTCCGACATCGCCTTTCGATCGTCGGCAACGTGCTCCAAAACGTGAAGGCATAGTACGGCATCGAATGACTGATCAGGGAGGTCGATCGCACAGACGTCGATGCGAAGATCGACATCCGGCTTGAACAGATCGCACGTCTTATAGCTCTTGACCCCTTTACTTCTGATGAATGCGGTCAGGGTCGGCTCGGGCGCGAAATGAAGAAGGTCCTTGCCCTCGAACAGCGGCTCCTGGCCGGCGCAGATTGCAAGCGCCCTGTGGCGCTCGTACGAAAGACATGAGGGACACAACACATCGGCGGCGAGAGGAAATCCGTAAGAAAAGAATCGGCCGGTATAACCACAGATCGTGCAATTTCTGGGATAATGAGCGCCGAACAACCTGAGGTCGGATTTGTGGGCGAATTTGAGCGCCCGGACGGCCGCCCGGATTGGCGTCGGCACTTTATTATACTGCATCGAATCTTGGCTCTCAAATGAAGAAGCGGCGCTCAGGAGAAAACCAAATGGTCTTTTCTTGGCGCCGCTTATTTTGCGGTGACATTCTATATCGGCCGGGTGCGGCGATGGTCAATCCCCGCGCAGACCGACGTCCCCTATCGCTATACCTTCTCGACCTGGCCGAATTCGAGGTCGACAGGCGTCGCGCGGCCGAAGATCGACACGGCGACCTTGACCCGCGATCTGGATTCGTCGACCTCCTCGACCACTCCGTTGAAGGAAGCAAAAGGCCCGTCCGCGACCCGCACGTTTTCGCCGATCTCGAACCGGATCGCCGCTTTCGGCCGCTCGACGCCGTCGGCCACTTGTCCCTTGATCCGATCGGCTTCGATATCGGGAATCGGCATCGGTTTCTTGTCCGCACCCAGGAAGCCGGTCACCTTGGGCGTGTTCTTTATCAAGTGATAGACCTCGTCGGTCAGGTCGCATTTGACGAGGACATAGCCAGGGAAAAACTTCCGCTCCGAGTTGATCTTGCGCCCGCGGCGCATCTCGACGACCTGCTCGGTCGGCACGAGAATCTCCTCGAATTTGTCGGCAAGGCCGCGTTGGCTTGCCTGCTCGCGAATGGATTCCGCCACCTTCTTTTCGAAGTTGGAATAAGCGTGAACGATATACCAGCGCATAATCATATTTGGGCGATCCGGATCATAGCCGAGGTTAGCCGCCGCGTCCGAAGCCGAGGGCGAGAGAAACGATCGTGCGTAGCACCTCGTCGACGACGAGGAAGAACAGACTCGTGAACACGACCAGCGTCAGCACCAGGCCTGTGGTGATGAGGGTTTCGCGCCGCGTCGGCCAGATGACCTTGGCGGCCTCGGCGCGCACCTGCTGAATAAACTCGAACGGATTGGCCATTGTCTCGACGTGGGTTTGAAATTCGACGCGGCAGGCGATGACGCCCAGCCAGAAAAACTCGCGGCGCGGAGCCTCCCGGCGCCGCGCCATCCCGACCTCATATAGGAAAGGGCGCCCTCTCGCCAAGCGAAATGTGGCGTTCTGAGATAAAACGGTCACAATGGCCTAGGTGAGTGCGCCTCCCGGACAGCTAGCCGCGGAAATGCTTCGACAGCTTGAGGCCCTGGTGCTGATAGCTCGAGGTCGCGTCGGCGCCGTAGAGCGCATCCGCGGGGCCCGCGAGTCTTTCGTAGACCAGCCTCCCGACCGGTTGGCCGTCCTCCAGCAGGAACGGCACATCGCGGCTGCGCACTTCCAGCACCGCCCGGGCGGACGGGCGCCCGTCCCTGCCCTGCCCGAAGCCTGGATCGAAGAAGCCGGCGTAGTGCACGCGAAACTCTCCGATCGCCGGATCGATCGGAGCCATTTCCGCCGCAAGGTCAGGGGGGATCTGCACTCTCTCCCGCGAGGCCAGAATGTAGAACTGGTCGGGATCGAGAATCAGCCGCCGGTCCTCGCGGGCGCGAATCGGCTCCCAGAAATCCTCGACGGCGTAGCCACGCAGGCGGGTGACGTCGATGACGTCGCTGTTCTTGATCGCTTGGTAGCCGACGACCGGCTCGCCCAGACCGCCAAGATCGACCCGCAACACCACGCCCTCGCGCAAGTCAAGCGGGCTGTCGACCAGCGGGCAGGCAAGGTGCCGCTTGCGAATCTCGGCGTCCTCAAGCGTGAAAGTGTGGCGGTCCCGTTGCTGGGGATGACGGCTGCGAAACCGGACCTGGCTCAGCTTCGACCCCGCTTTGACACGGACGCTGAAGCTACGGGGCGAGATCTCCAGCCAGAGCTCGCCTTGGTAGTCGAGCGGCACCTCGTCGAACGCTTCTCCCCCATCGACGATGAGGCGGGTGAAAATGTCGATCCGGCCAGTCGAGCTCTTCGGGTTTGCGGCGCCCGAAAGGTTGGGCCGCAACTCCAGCCGCTCCATCAGCCGAGCGATATAGACGATGCCCTTCTCCAGCACGGCGCCCTTGCCCGCCAGCGAGACGGGCTCGGCGTTCAGGCTTTTGAGCCGATCGCGAACGGTGCGCTCGCGTCCGGGTAGAAAGCTAGAGCGAACGCGATAGGCTTCCTTGCTGAGCCTGAGGTCGAGACTCGCGGGCTGAAGCTGGGAGGATTCCAATGGAATGTCCGCCCGGATCAGTTTTCGGCCGATCATGGCGCGGATCTTCTGCCGTCCGAACAGACCGAACGGCGCCGAGAACAGGGCGTCCGCCACGCCCGGTTCATGAATGTCGAGGATATGGGGAAGCGGCGTTCGGGGCGGCGTCAACGGCTTAGGCCTCAAAGGGCGGTTTGGCGTTGTTAGCGCTCCCGAACCTTTAAGCCAAGGCTTCTAAGGGAACAGTTGGTCTTGACGTCATGGCTTGGCTGGCGCTATCGAAAGCTCTCTCGTGGTCATTTGAGCCGATCGGCTTGCCGCCACGTTAAACAACGGGCTAAAAGATCGGGGCGCATTCAAACCGTCGCCTCGTCTCGAGCCCATCAGGCGCCGTCGGCGCAGAGGACTTGAACGATGACGAGCCCGCGCAAATCCCGCGATCCCAAGACGCTGAGGCCCGCGACGCAATTGATCCATGGCGGATCGATGCGTTCGAGATTCGATGAGACGTCGGAGGCCCTTTTTCTCACCCAGGGCTATCTCTACGACACGATGGAGCTGGCGGAGGCGCGCTTCAAGGGCGACGATCCGGGGTTCATCTATTCACGTTTCGCCAATCCGACAGTCTCGATGTTCGAACAGCGGATGGCGCTGCTCGAGGGCGCCGAGGCGGCGCGCGCGACCGCGAGCGGGATGGCCGCCGTCACCGCCTCGCTCATGGGCCAGCTGAGGGCTGGCGACCACATCGTCGCCGCGCGGGCTTTGTTCGGCTCGTGTCTCTATGTGGTCGAGGAGCTGTTGCCGCGTTTCGGTGTCGCTTCGACCCTTGTCGACGGCGCTGATCTTGACGCCTG
>Ga0209624_10000158_pt1 | contig 62496 bp, 61 predicted proteins | sample JacPinW_OM2H0_O1_FD_188565 | JGI IMG/M metagenome (GOLD analysis project Ga0209624, IMG submission 188565) | Forest soil microbial communities from Algoma, Ontario, Canada - Jack Pine, Ontario site 1_JW_OM2H0_O1 (SPAdes) (version 2) | ecosystem: Environmental > Terrestrial > Soil > Boreal... | reverse complement strand
GGGCTCGGCGTTTCATTAATCAGCGAGGGGTTCGCGCAGGACGAAGTGCGCGCGGGCCAGGTTAGGCTGATCCCGGTTTCCGATATGGAGGTCTGGCGGGAATTGGGTCTGGTGTACCGCCGCGACCGTACATTGCCACGTTCGGCTTCCGCCTTCGTGGCCATGGCGCGCCATGGCGTGAGTGACGGTGGCAGCGAGAGCGAGGCGAAGACCCCGCACAAGCGCTGACCAGATGCGATCGCCCGAGCAGGCTTGCGAGTTCGAGTTTATTTCACGCGTTTTGCGACCAGATCCTCTTTGGCCGCCCCGCCGACGTCGCGCGTGAATTTAATCTCGTCACCAGAGATTTTCCCGGTGTAGGTGATCACGAGTTTCTGGCCCTGGTAGTCCAGATTCTCAACGAACGAGACATCATCGCCTTTCACGGACCCGTTCTGGATGTCCGTTGTTCCATTGTCGGACTTGGCCGTTCCCGTTAGTTTTTCGCCGTCCACCTTGAATGTATAGGTATAGTGCTGCTCTCCGACCTGCGTGTTGAATGTCGCTGTCCATTGCCCGCTGATGTCCGCTGCCCTGGCGGACACGGCCAGGCCCAGCACCAGTAAGGTCACAACTGCGGCTATTAGAGGTTTCATCATTTCGTGCTCCTCGGGGAAGTCTGTTGCGCCGAATCCAGATGTTTGTAGGCCGCCAGGCCAGGAAAGTCAATCAAGAAGGCTTGCGCAGCTGCTTGTAGAGTTCGTTCGCGTTTATGAATTCCCGCTGGATCTCTCTGCCGGCCAGATTCGCGCGGAGGTAATCCACTGCCTGCGCCAGGCGGTCCAGCGCCCGAGAGATGTTATCGGTGTTCGTCAAGAGAATGTCGCGCCAGATGTCGTACGAGCTTCCTGCGAGCCGCAGCATATCCTGCAAGCCGGATCCTGCAAGCGACAGCGGCAAGCCAGTTTCGTCCGTTTCATCCTGCACCACACGCGCGAGCGCCACCGAGACAAGCTGCGGAAGGTGTGAAACGATCCCGACGGCCCAATCATGGGTCTCCGGGTCAGACCAAATTGGTCGCGCCCCGATCGACCGAACGATTTCGACAAACGCCTGAACGCGCGCGTCGGCGTCGGTCTCCGTTCCCATAAGCGCATAAGGCGCCCTGCGGAACAGTTTCGCGTCGGCATGCTCGACGCCGGATTGCTCCTTGCCCGCCATGGGATGCGCGCCGAGGAAGCGCGCCCCGCTTCGAAAGTGATCTTTCGCGGCACGGCAGATCGCGGTTTTTGTGCTGCAGGCATCGGTAACCAGCGCGTGCGGCCCAGCTGATTTCGCAATCTCGGCCAGCGACTCGATCGATGCGCCGATAGGAAGAGCGATGTACACCAGGTCGGCGCCGCGCACCGCCTGGGCCAGGTCCGCCGTGGCTTCGTCAACCACACCCGCGTCGCGGGCTCGGTCGCAGGAACCCGAGCGGCTGAAGCCGACCAGTGAAATGGTGGAAAATATCTCGCGGAGTGCCAGCGCAAACGAGCCGCCGATCAGGCCTGTGCCGATGATGGCTACCCGGTGAAAGGGAACTGTGCTCGCCATGAAACCGTCGCTGTCCTTCCCGCAGGCCGTATCCAGGCCATTGCGAGCAAGCGAACCTTCACTTCTTGCCGCCTGCGGCTGTTGATTCCGGCTTGATCCACGACATCTGCGCGCGTAGCTCCTTGCCCACGGCTTCGATCGGGTGGCTCTTGTCGCGCTCCAGAAGCTTGGTATAGACAGGGCGTCCCGCTTGATTTTCAGCCACCCATTCCTTTGCAAACGCACCGCTTTGTATTTCTCCCAGGATCTTCTTCATATTCTCGCGGACGTGGTCGTCTATCACGCGGTTTCCGCGGGTCAGGTCGCCGTATTTCGCAGTTTCGCTGATGAACTTGTGCATCTCGGTAATTCCGCCTTCATAAATCAGGTCCACGATCAGCTTGAGCTCGTGCAGACATTCGAAGTAGGCCGATTCGGGCTGGTAGCCCGCGTCGACCAGCGTTTCCCACCCGGCTTGAATCAGCGCGCGAGCGCCGCCGCAAAGCACCGCTTGCTCGCCGAACAGATCGGTCTCGGTCTCTTCGGCAAACGTCGTCTGGATGACGCCGGGCCGCGTCCCGCCGATCGCGTGCGCATAGGCGAGCGTGCGGTCAAAGGCATGTCCGGAGGCGTCTTGATGGATAGCCAGCAGGCAGGGAACTCCTCGGCCAGCCTCAAACTGCCGGCGCACGAGATTCCCGGGCCCCTTGGGCGCGACCATGGTGACGTCCACATCCTTCGGAGGCGTGATCTGGCCGTAGTGAATGTTGAACCCGTGCGAAAACAGGAGCATGGTTCCGCTCTTCAGGTTCGGCGCAATCTCGTTTACGTAGATCGGGGGCTGGGAGGTATCCGGTGCAAGCATCATCACCAGGTCCGCGCCATTGGAGGCCTCAACAGGAGCCGAGAGCTTCCAACCATCCTGTTCGGCCTGCCGCCAGGACGCGCCGCCGCGGCGCAAGCCGACGACCACATCAAGCTTGCTATCGCGCAGATTGAGCGCATGGGCACGCCCCTGGCTGCCGTAACCGATCACCGCGATGCGCTTGCCCTCGAGCGCCCTCGGGTTTGCATCCTTTTCCCAGAACATCTTGGCCATCAGTCTTCTCCTTGGAATTTCAAAACTTCGACGTATCAGGCGTTGGTGATTGCGCCTTCCGATGCCGAAGAAACGAGTTTCGCGTATTTCGCCATGACGCCGGATTTGTAACGCGGCGCAGGCGGCGTCCACTGCGCCCGGCGTTCGTCGAGATTGGCGTCAACATCGAGTCGCCTGGCGCGAACGTCAAGCGTAATCGTGTCGCCGTCGCGCACCAGTGCAATCGGCCCGCCCTGCGCCGCCTCCGGCGCCACATGTCCCACCATCAGACCGTGCGTTGCGCCGCTAAAGCGTCCGTCGGTGAGAAGTGCGATCGATTCACCCAGACCCTGGCCAACCAGGGCGCCGGTGACCGCGAGCATTTCGCGCATCCCTGGACCGCCTTTTGGTCCCTCGTACCGTATGACGACCACGTCGCCAGCCTTGATCTGTTGCTTCTGCACGGCCTCAAACGCGGCTTCTTCGGAATCAAACACGCGGGCCGGACCGGTATGGAAAATCCTCTCATGACCGGCGAGTTTCACCACGCAACCCTCGGGAGCAAGCGAGCCGCGCAAAATCGCCAGCCCGCCATCCTTCTTAATGGGATTTCCGAGCGGACGAATCACTTCCTGGCCGGGCGTTTCATGAGCGGCTCGGATTTCCTCCAAAAGACTGCGTCCCGAGGCGGTCGGCCCGTCGTGCAACAAACCCGCCTCCTGAAGGCGTTTTCCCAGCAGTCGCATGCCGCCGGCGTGAAACATGTCCGGGGCGGTAAACCGGCCGCCGGGTTTCAGGTCGGCCAGCAGGGGGGTCTTCGCCGAGATCTTGTCGAACTCATCGAGCTCTAGGGGCACTCCTGCGTCGCGGGCAATTCCCAGAAGATGCAGCACGGCATTGGTTGAACCTCCCGAGGCCGCAACGGAAGCAATCGCGTTCTCAAGCGAAGCATGCGTGATGAGCTGTCTGGGACGAATGTCTCGACCCAGGAGTTCCATCACGGTCTTGCCGCAATCGAAGGCAACTTCCAGTTTGCGCGGATCAACGGCGGGAACTTCGTTCGCTCCCATGGGAGAAATTCCGAGGAACGTAATCGCAGTGGCCATGGTATTGGCGGTGAACTGACCTCCGCATGCGCCCGCTCCCGGGCAGGCTCCGTCTTCCAGTTCCGTCACCTGCTGCGCGGTCATCTTGCCTGCCGCGAACGCCCCGGGCGCTTCGAACACGTCTTGAATCGTGACATCGTGCCCCTGGAATCTCCCGGCCATGATCGAGCCGCCATAGAGCACGAGCCCCGGAATGTCGAGCCTCGCAAGGGCCATCACTGTTCCGGGTATGGTCTTGTCGCAGCCGCAAATCGCAACGACCGCGTCAAACGCATGCGCGCGCACAAATAGCTCGATCGAATCAGCGATCACTTCGCGCGAAACCAGAGATGCCTTCATGCCTTCGGTGCCCATGGTGATTCCGTCGGACACGACGATGGTGTTGCATTCAATAGGCGTGCCGCCCGCCGCGCGGATACCTTGCTTTACCTTCTCCGCAAGGGTTCGCAGGTGGAAGTTGCAGGGAGTCACGTCGCTCCAGGTGTTGGCCACGGCCACCAGCGGTCGCGCAAGATCCGCATCGGTCAACCCGGTCGCCTTCAGCATTGCGCGGGCCGGCGCCCGTGCGATTCCTTTTTTTATTGCGTCGCTCTGCATTTCAAATCGGCCTTTCCCATGATCCGCACCCGATGGCCGAGGTCTCAACCCCGCTTCAGCCCGATCCACATGCCAGGGGCCCCGGCGCCGGAAGCCTGTCTCGTTTGGTCTGTCTGCAACAAAAAAGCCCCGCGACCTGTCTCCAGGTGCGGGGCGCATTCGCCTAAGCGTGGCTTAGACCGGCGGCCCCCACCCTACGATTACGTATACGGAATCGCTGATTGGTCGCGTCATAGAGTAGCGTCTCATCCCACAATGGACAATCGGTTTCCTAGGCTTTCAACCTTCGCTCGCAGTAAACACGGCGCCGCGCAACCCAGTAAGCCCAATTCCGGCAGATAAGTCAAATTTCCAATTATTGCTTCCGGTATAAGGCTCTTTTATGACCCCGCTCACATCGAGCGCGGCACTGCCTAGCTTCTGCTTCCACGCAGGTTGACTCGGTCATGCGCGCGGCGTACAACATGTTCTTGCCCGCGCAATTGTTTTTTGTCCGGTGCGCGTAGTCGGCCGCCGAGCCTACGATGACACTGCAAAACCTCCTCGGAACGGAGCTGCCGATTATCCAGGCGCCCATGGCTGGCGTGCAGGGAAGTGCGCTTGCCGTCTCGGTCTCCAACGCGGGTGGACTGGGATCGCTGCCGTGCGCCATGCTGAGCCATGAGGGGTTGCGTGATGAGCTCGCGCAGGTCAAGGCGCACACGTCGCGCCCGTATAACGTGAATTTCTTTTGCCATAAGCCTCCGACTCCGAGCCCCGAGCGGGAAGCCGGTTGGCGGGCGGCGCTTTCTCCCTACTACAGGGAGTTTGGCCTGGATATGAACGCAGTCGGCCCCGGCCGACCGCGTGTGCCATTCGACGCCGAAGCGGCCGATCTGCTGAGCGAGTTCGAGCCCGCCGTAGTGAGCTTCCACTTTGGCCTGCCGGCAGCAGATTTGCTCAAGCGAGTAAAAAGATGGGGCGCCCGGGTGGTTTCCTCGGCAACGACCGTAGACGAGGCGCGATGGCTTGAAGCGCACGGTGCCGATGCCATCATTGCCCAGGGTCTTGAAGCCGGTGGGCATCGCGGAATTTTTTTATCCGACGATCTGACCGAACAAACTGGCACTCTTGCGCTATTGCCCCAGATCCTGCGGGCTGTGAAGATTCCCGTAATCGCTGCTGGCGGCATTGTGGATGCGAAAACTGTAGCGGCCGCGATCTCACTGGGCGCCGCCGGAGTTCAGGTTGGCACGTCCTACCTGCTGTGTATGGAGGCGACCACCAGCGCCGTGCATCGCGCCGCGCTAAAAAGCGAGCGGGCGCACCACACCGCAGTTACGAATCTATTCAGCGGCGGTCCCGCTCGCGGGATTGTGAATCGCATCATGAAGGAACTTGGTCCGATCAGCCCTCTCGCGCCAGCGTTTCCCCTGGCGGCCGCGGCCATGGCGCCGTTGCGGTCGAAGGCGGAAAGCGTGGGCAGCGGAGATTTTTCGCCCCTGTGGTCAGGTGAGAATTCGACCGGTTGCAAAGAAATTTCTGCGGCTCGGCTAACCCGAGAATTAGCGGCGGGTTTTTCTCGCGGATAACGGTGACCGCCAACGGGAATGGGAACGAAAGCGCTATCGGTTCAAACGATGCTTGACGTGTCCTGAAGGCGTTTTGTATAGTTGCGGTTCCAGCTGCAAGTCGGAACGTTCTGCAAAGGATAGCCGAGAGCGCGTGATGCAAATGTACTCTAGCTATTTCGCCTTTACGTACCGCTTCTCCTTCGCGGGGGGAGCGGGCCGGCGAAACGCGCGCGGACAAGACCAGCAGCTAGAAGCCGCTCAAAGTTTCGAATACCGGCCGCGAACCTCGAAATGAGGGCGCGGCTTTTTTATTGTTCCGGCTCAACGCCGGGGAGGCGACGCGAGTCCCATGAAAATCACCGACTGGCGAGGCAAAATCGACGCGATCGATACGGCCCTGCTGCATCTTCTGAATCTCCGCACGGAGCTGGCTCTGGAAGTGGGCAGATTGAAGGACGACGAAGGCGCCGCGCTCCGTGTCCCGGCAAGAGAACAGGAAATCCTTGCCCGCATGAAAAGCCTGAACCCCGGTCCCCTTGCGATCGACTCGGTGGCGAAAATCTATCAAGTGATCCTGGACGAGTCCATTCGCACACAGCAACTGCACGGTTTCGGCGGAGTCCCGCAGCGGCCGCCCAGGCGGCCAGGGCGAAAATGAGCGTCGCGAAAAACGCGCGCGTGGCGTTTCAGGGGGAGCGAGGCGCCTTCAGCGAGGAGGCGGCCGTGAAGCTGCTTGGCGACCAGGTGTCGCTCGTGCCGCGGCCGACCTTTGAGGCCGCCTTCAGCGCAATCGACGACCGCCTGGCCGACTATATCCTCGCTCCGATTGAAAACAGTTTGGCGGGTTCGGTTCACAGGTCCTTCGATCTGCTGGTCGACAGCCAATTGAATATTCTGGCCGAGGTGATCATACCGATCGCACACAACCTGATTGCTGCGCCTGGTGGGACCCTGGGCGATGTCGCGGTGGTTGAATCACACCCGGTTGCACTTGCGCAGTGCGAGCAGTTCTTCATCGCCAATCCGGGCTTGAAGCGAGTGGTGACAGAGGATACAGCCGGCAGCGTGCGCGCCGTGGTTCGCGCAGGCGACCCGAGGCGCGCAGCGATTGCAGGCCGCCGCGCTGCCGAGATTTATGGCGGCGTGATTCTGCGCGAGCATCTGGAAGACAACACCGAGAATTACACCCGCTTTCTGCTTCTTTCGACTTCGCAGGATTTCCCACGGAACGCGGACAAACTTTCGCTGGTATTTCAGCTCGACCATCGTCCCGGCGCCCTGGTTCATTCGCTGGAACCGTTTGCGCGGCGGAATGTCAACCTGATGAAGATCGAGAGCCGGCCAGTGCACGGGAGCCCCTGGCAATACCGTTTTTATCTGGACCTGCAAGCGTCCAGGCGCGATCCGGAAGTCGCAGCGGCGCTCGCGGAGCTTGAAAGCCTGGTCGTGGACCTGCGGATTCTGGGATGCTACGTTTCCGCGCCGCTTTCCGACAGCACGAAATCTGAGCAACCTGCGAGGACTTGAAAATGATCTTCAATATGCTGGGTGGGGCAAGCGACAACGACATCAATCATATCGTCGAACGGATCAAGGAGTGCGGCTATGAAGCCCACCTGATCCGCGGCAAGGAGCGGACCGTGATCGGCGTCGTCGGAAACAGTGACCGCCGCCGCGAGGAATTGCTTGCTCTCAGTTCCGCGCCGGGAGTGGAAGAAATCGTGCGGATCTCGCACCCTTATAAGCTTGCCGCGCGAAGCGTGCGACCGGAGGGCACGGTGCTGGACCTTGGAAAGGGCGTGACGATCGGCGGAACGGCAGTCGTTGTTGCTGCCGGGCCGTGCGCGGTGGAAAGTCCAGAACAGATCGCGAGCATCGCTGCAAGCGTGGCCAAGGCCGGCGCGAAGCTGCTGCGCGGCGGAGCGTTCAAGCCGCGGTCATCGCCCTACAGCTTTCAGGGCCTTGGCATCGAGGGTCTAAAGATGATGCGCGACGCGGCCGACAAAAACGGCTTGCTGGTCGTGAGCGAAGTCATGGACCCGTCGCAAATCGAAATCATGCTCCCGTTCGTCGACGTCTTGCAGGTCGGAGCGCGCAACATGCAGAACTATCACTTGCTGCGTGGGCTGGGTGAAGTGGACAAACCCGTGCTTCTGAAGCGCGGAATGTCTGCGACGATCGAAGAGTTGCTGCTCAGCGCGGAATACGTAATGGCAGGAGGAAACTACAAAGTGATCTTGTGTGAGCGGGGAATCCGCACGTTTGAAACCGCGCTGCGCAATACCATGGATATCTCCGCAATTCCCGTGCTAAAGAGCCTCTCGCACCTGCCGGTGGTTGCTGACCCGTCGCACGGCACCGGAAAGCGCGACAAGGTAGCGGCCATGGCCCGCGCGGCGGTTGCCGCCGGCGCCGACGGGCTGATCATCGAGGTGCATCCAGATCCTGAGCGCGCCCTATCGGACGGCGTGCAGTCGCTCTACCCGGATCAGTTCACGCAGCTGATGAAGGAAATTCGTGCGATTGGCCTGGCCGTGGAGCGGCGCATCGCCTAGCGCCGGCCCATGGCGTGCCCGTCGGTTGGATTACGGAGTGGCCGGAGTGAATCCGTACTTCTGAAATATGGCCAGCCCCCTCGGGCTAGCGAGAAAATCCAGCAGCGCCCGCGCGGCGGCAGGGTTCTTGGAAGCCTTGATGACCGCTGCGGGGTAGATTACCGGCGAGTGCGATTTGGCCGGAGCGGTAGCCACGATTTTCACTTTTGCCGACGACATCGCGTCGGTCGCGTACACGATGCCGGCATCCACATTTCCGGTTTCCACGTACGTCAGCACCTGGCGCACATCTTTTCCGAGGACCGCTTTGGAGTTCACGGCGTCGTAGATCCCAAGCGACGTCAGCACTTCTTTCGCGTACTGCCCGGCAGGTACGGTCACTGGTTCGCCCAGCGCCACCTGTTTCACGCTCGCCCGTGTAAGATCCTGGAACGACGATATTCCAGCAGAGGAGTCCTTCGGGACGATGAGAACCACCTCGTTCCGCAACAGATCCCGCCGGGTGCCCTCAAGGACCAATCCCTTGGTTTCAAGCGAATCCATCTGCTTGGGCGCGGCCGAAAGAAAGACGTCGACCGGAGCACCCTGCTCGATCTGAATCTCAAGTGTGCCGGAGGCCCCGTAGTTCGCGGCGATGTTCACGCTTGGGTTCGCCGCGATGTAGGTCTGCTTGGCTTCATCCAGTGCATCTTTCAGACTGATGGCCGCCGATACCGTCAGGTCGGCCTTGCCCGATTGCGATTGCGAGCTGCCCGGGAAGCTGCCTGCCGTGAAAAACGAGACTGCCAGCACCACAGCCACGAGCGACGTCGGAATCTTGCGGATCATGAGGAACCTCCGGATTTCTGTGGCGCATGGGAAAGACGAGCCGGCAGCGCGTCATACGAATTAACACGATTGCGAGCGTTACGTCAAATCCGGTTCATCCTTTTCAGGGAATGCCCATCCTGGGGGTGTGGGTGGAGAAGACGAGCGCGAGTTAGATGCGAACGATCATCACTTCGGTTGATTTGATCAGCGCCGCGGCCTTGTCTCCCACTTTGAGGCGCATTTCGCGGACCGCATCGGAGGTGATGATGGAGGTGATTTTCTGGCCGCCGATCGACAGAGCAATTTGCGCGATCAGCCCGTCAACCTTAATTTCAGTAACTCGCCCGGCTAGCTGATTCCGACCGCTGATTTGGCGGAAATTCGGCCGTCGAGACTCGACCGGCAGTCGCTCGGAGTGCAGGTGCAGAAATTCGTCCAGCTCGGACTCGGGAACCCGGTGATGACCCCCGGCCGTCGTCACCGTGCGGATCTTTTTCTTGTAAATCCATTGCTTCAGCGTGGGATAGCTGATTCCCAGGATCTTCGCTGCATCGCGAGGGCTTAGCAGGCGGGAAGGTCGAGTTGCGTTGGCCATCACCAATGTTTCTAACGCATTCCGCGCTCTGGCGTCAACGGTTGGTTGGGACCGGTGCGTGCTCGCTTGGCTCTGCATTGGGGGGAACCCCGGCATTTGGGAGAGCCCGCGGCGCCGATAACACGCTGTCGGCGCTCGGGTTGACACTGACATCCAGCCAGACTAGACTGATTTGGTACACTATGAATTCGATGCTCCCGACAACGTGTTGTAGCAAGTCACGGGCCTGTACGTCTGCGGGGGCGCAGGAGTTCATGGACTAGGTTCCCATAAAAGCCAGTCTTGAACCCAACCCGCCCTCGGAGCTAAACCGGGAGGCGGGATTTTTTATGGCTGTGAGCGACTTCAAACTGGAACTGTACGGCAAGGACGAAACCGTGGCCGTGGTAAGCCAACTGGATCACCTAAAAACGCTCGAAGCCGAGAGCATGTTCATCTTGCGCGAGGCTGCGGCTGAGTTTGCGCATCCGGTGATGCTGTACTCGATCGGTAAGGATTCCTCGGTTATGCTGCGCCTCGCGCAGAAAGCGTTCTATCCCGGCAAGATTCCGTTTCCGCTGCTGCACATTGACACGAGCTACAAATTCCCGGAGATGATCGAATTCCGCGACTGGTACGCCAAGCACGTTGGCGTCGAGCTGATCGTGCATAAGAACCAGAAGGCGCTTGACGATGGCGCCAACCCCTATGCGCTTGGCACGCAGAAGTGCTGCGGCTTCCTGAAGACCCGCTCGTTGCTGGACGGCCTCGCCGAAGGAGGCTTCGACGCAGCATTCGGAGGAGCCCGACGCGACGAAGAAAAGTCGCGCGCCAAGGAGCGCGTCTATTCCTTCCGCGATTCGCTTGGCCAATGGGATCCGAAGAACCAGCGCCCGGAACTCTGGAACCTGTACAACAGCCGTCATCACAAGGGCGAAAGCATCCGCGTGTTTCCGCTCTCGAACTGGACCGAGCTCGACGTCTGGCTCTACATTCACGCAGAGAAGATTCCGATCGTTCCGCTCTACTTTGCGAAGGAACGCGAAGCCATCGTGCGCGGCGAGCAGATTTTGCTGCTCCAGGCCGGCGTGAGGGCTCTTCCCGGCGAGAGGACCGAGATAGTGAAGTGCCGCATGCGCTCGCTCGGGTGCGCGCCGTGCACTGGAGGAATCCGCTCTGATGCCGATACGGTCCCGAAAATCATCGACGAGATGATTTCGTTTCGCCGTTCCGAGCGCGAAAACCGCGCCATTGACCACGACGAAGAGGGATCGATGGAAATCAAGAAGCGCGAGGGTTATTTCTGATGTCTACTGCGACCCCAGAACCCACCGACGCGCCCTCAGCCTCCACTGCACCCTTTGAAGCCCCGGGCGCCGCCGGATCGCTCACACAGTCGCTTGGCTTGCTGCGGTTTTCAACCGCCGGAAGCGTGGACGACGGCAAGTCCACGCTGATCGGGCGCCTGCTGTATGACAGCAAGTCCGTTTTCGAGGATCAGCTTGCTGCGGTGCAGAAGAGCAAGATCAATCGTTCCGGCGGTCCGATCGATTTTTCGCTGCTCACCGACGGCCTGAGGGCTGAGCGCGAGCAGGGCATCACCATCGATGTCGCCTACCGTTATTTTTCCACTCCGCGCCGAAAATTCATCATCGCCGATACGCCTGGCCATGAGCAGTACACCCGCAATATGGCCACCGGGGCCTCGACTGCTGAAGCTGCCGTGGTCCTGATGGACGCGACCAAAGGCGTTCTGCGACAATCCCGGCGCCACGCCTACATCGCGCATCTGCTCGGCGTCGAGCATATCGTGGCCGCGGTCAATAAGATGGACCTCGTCGGCTTTTCCGAGGAAGTTTTCGATCGCATCTCCGCCGAGTTCCGCGAGTTCGCAGATCATCTGGGGATTCGCAACGTCTATGCCGTGCCCGTCAGCGCGCTGGAAGGCGACAACGTCGTAAGACGAAGCAAGCGCATGCCCTGGTTTGAAGGGCCTCCGCTGCTGGAGCACCTGGAATCGATCCCTGCGGGGCTCGGCTCGGCTTCCGGTCCGTTGCGTTTTCCGGTGCAGTACGTGATCCGGCCCGACGCAAGCTTCCGTGGATTTGCGGGACAGCTCGTCTCTGGAGAACTCCAGCCCGGCGCGACTGTCGTGGCCATGCCGTCCCGCGTCAAGACCAAGGTGAAATCCATCGTTGCGTTTGAAGCCGAGCCTGAATCGGCTGCCCCGGGAGACTCGATCACCATCACACTGGAAGATGAGATTGATCTTAGCCGAGGCGACATGCTGGTCGGCGAGGCGAGTCCCCCCTCGTCCGGAACGGAGTTCCAGGCGACGGTCGTGTGGATGCATTCAGAGCCTCTGGATCCTCACAAGATTTATGTCCTGAAACACACCACGCGCACCGTTCGCGCGCGCATCAACCAGATCCGGTATCGCGTCGATATCAACACGCTTGAGCACGGACCGGCAACCAAGCTTGATCTGAACGAAATCGCCGCGGTGGACGTGAAAACGACTCTGCCGTTGTTTTTTGATCCGTATCGTCTGAACCGGATCACCGGCAGCTTCATTGTCATTGACCCGTTGACGAACGCCACGGTCGCCGCAGGAATCATCGATCGGGCAATCGATCCGCCGCATGGTTCGCGGGCGCAGGCCGCCCATCGCAGGCACAGCACGAAACAGGAGCGAATCCTGCGATTCGGCCATCCCGCGGCTGCGGTTTGGCTGAAAGGCCGCCCTCACGTGGCCGAGCTTGTCGAGCGCAGGCTATTTGACGAGGGCTGGCAGGTGCAACTGGCCGGGCCGAACGATTTTCTATCGCACGAGCTGGTGACGGTCGCAAAAGCGTTTCGCTTGTCCGGCTACATCACGGTATTCTGCCCGCTGGACGACGGCACGGACCAGAAACAGGTGGTCCGCGCAATTTTTGGGCCCGATTCATTTTTTGCCGTGCGCATTACCGACGATACCGATGAGGAAGCGGTTGACCGGATCATGAAAGTCCTGCGCAAGTGGCGCGACACGTATTCTGAGCCCGAGAAGGGGAAATCATGACCGCGCCGGCCCTCGCCCAGGAATTCGAGACGCTTTCTGCCGAAGGGGTCATCGATCGCCTGCTCGCGGAGAACAGAGCTGCTGTCAACAAAGGCTCGGTCTGCATTACCTGCAGCTTTCAGGCCGAGGATATGATTGTGCTGGACCTGCTGCGCAAACGGCTGCCAAACATTCCCGTCCTGTTCCTTGATACCGGCTATCATTTCGCCCAAACCTACGCGTACCGCGACCGCATGGCCCGTGAATGGAATTTGAACGTGCGGAATCTTGCCTCGAAACAATCCGTTCCTGAACAGGAAGCCGCGTTCGGAATTCTCAATCGTACCGATCCCGGACGATGCTGCCATTTACGCAAGGTCGAGCCGTTATTCGGGGCGCTTCAGGAATTCGATGTCTGGTTCACCGGGCTTCGCCGCGAGCAATCCCCCACGCGCAGGAATCTCAAAGTCGTCGAGCATCACGAGCTGCCGAGCGGCAAGGTGCTGGTGAAGGCGAGTCCGCTCGCCGCATGGACCTGGGGCCAGGTGTGGGAGCATACTTCGCGCGAGAAAATAGAATATCTCCCGCTCTACGACGCGGGCTACCTCAGCATCGGCTGCGAGCCGTGCACGGCGATCCCGGCGGCTGGGGCCGATCCGCGATCTGGCAGATGGGGCGGAGCAAAACTTGAGTGCGGGATTCACACTGAGTCGAAGCGGTCTGATTAATGCAGTATCTGATCGGCTTCCTCATCGCGCTCGCAGTGGGCCTGACCGGAATCGGCGGTGGCAGCTTCACGGTGCCGGCGCTGGTCCTGATCGTCGGACTGCCGGCCGGCTCCGCCGTGGGAACCGCGTTCGTGTTTGCGGGGGTTCTGCGCCTGATTGCCGGCCCGTTCTACCTGGCCGGCCGCCACATCCACTGGCGCTATTTGTGGCTGCTATCGCTCGGCGCCGTTCCCGGCCTTGCGATCGGCACCTACGGCCTTCAGTTGCTTAGCACCGACGCGAGCAGTCCCACCGTGATCATCCTGCTCGGGCTGTTGTTGACCGCATCCTCAAGCGTTACCTTCATTCCTCGCGTTCAGTACCAGGGATTTGCGCGCAAGAATTCCAGCTGGCTTCCCTGGCTTGCACTCCCCATCGGAATCGAAGCCGGTTTCTCGTCCGCCGGCGCGGGCGCTCTGGGAACCGTTCTGCTGCTCAATTATTCCGAACTGACGCCGCCGGAGGTGGTCGGGACCGACATTCTGTTCGGTCTGGTACTGGCGGTGCTCGGTAGTGCGTTTCACTGGAAATTCGGTTCGATCAGCACTTCGGTGCTCGGGCGATTGCTCGAAGGAGGAATTCCCGGAGTGGTGATCGGATGCTTGCTCGCAAAGCGCGTGCCCGCGCGAAAGTTGAAAGTCGTGATAGCGCTGATTGCGATTTTCGCGGGTCTGCAGCTCGTTTGGACAGGCGCACGCACGCTGCTGGCGCATCATGGCGCGAAATCCACAGCCGCGACGCACGAAAAAGCGCGACCCGGCCTTGAGCCCACCAGCTAGAGATCAAATCCGAGCTGCAGTTTGGCTGCCTCGGACATGCGCGCCGGACCCCATGGCGGCTCGAACACGATCTCGACGTCCACTTCCTTCACGCCGGGCAGCTTTGAAAGCTTGCCCTCGACATCGGCCTTCAGAACCCCGCCCATGCCGCAACCCGGGGCGGTCATGGACATCTTGATCTCGATACGATTGCCGCCCTGCTCAAGCGGCTTGGTCACGCAGGAGTAGATGAGCCCGAGGTCGGCGATGTTGACGGGAATTTCGGGGTCGAACACCGTTTTCAACTGGTCCCAGACCATCTTTTCGCTGAAGGCAGCCGGTTCGCCTGCAGGCGCTTCGGTTGCCTGGGGAGGCGTAAGCCCGAGCGCGTCCGCATCCTTGACGTCGATGCGAAACATTCCATGAGCGCTGGTGACCGTCCAGCTACTGCCGAGGAATTGCATAACGCTCACGCCGGCGCCCGCAGGCAGAATCGAGGGGTTGCCGCTGGGAATTGCGATCGCCGCGCACTCGCGCTTGAGTTGAATGAATTCACTCACCGGAACATTCCTGGTTACTCCGTCGAAACAGCGTCCTGCTGGCCTTCGAGCGCGGCGTTCAGGGTGTGCCACGCGAGTGTGGCGCACTTGACGCGAACGGGGAACTCCGAGACGCCAGAAAACACGGTCAGTTTTCCCAGCCCCGATTCATTGTCGGTTGCAGGAGATTGCCCGGTCACCATCTCATGGAAGCGCTCAAAAATCTTCTCCGCCTCGGCCAATGTCTTGCCCTTCACGGATTGCGTCATCATGGACGCAGACGCCTTTGAGATCGCGCAACCCGAACCTTGAAAGCTGATGTCGCGGACCACGTCGCCCTCAAGCGTGACGTACACGGTGAAGCGATCGCCGCAGAGGGGGTTAAACCCCTCGGCCTTGTGGTTGGCAGCAGGCAGCTCGCCATAGTTTCGCGGCGTCTTGCTGTGCTCCAGGATTACGTCCTGATAAAGATCGCGCAAGTCAGACATCAGGCAAATACCTCCCGCACTTTTCCGATTCCGCGAACCAGTGCGTCGACTTCTTGGCGGGTGTTGTATGCGGCAAACGACGCGCGTGCGGTAGCCGGGATGCCAAAGCGCTCCATCAGCGGTTGGGAACAGTGGTGCCCGGTGCGAATGGCGATTCCTTCTTGATCAAGAATTGTGCCGATGTCGTGCGGATGTACGCCCTCGATCACGAACGAAACCACGCCGGCCTTTTCCTTCGCTGTGCCGATTACGCGAACTCCCGGGATCGATGACACCGCACCGGTTGCATACACCAGCAGGTCGTGCTCGTGGGTGCCGATGTTCGCGATGCCGAGGCTGTTTACGTAGGTGAGCGCGGCGCCCAGACCGATCACCCCAGCGATGTCCGGAGTGCCGGCTTCGAATTTGTAGGGCAGCTTGTTGTAGCTGGTCTTTTCAAACGTGACCGAGCTGATCATGTCGCCGCCGCCTTGGTAGGGCGGCATGGCGTCCAGCAGCGCCGACTTGCCATGCAACACGCCGATCCCGGTCGGCCCGTACACTTTGTGGCCGGAAAATGTGTAGAAGTCGCAGTCCAGCGCCTGAACGTCCACCTGCATATGCGGCACGGCCTGTGCGCCGTCCACCAGAACCGGCACGCCGCGGGCATGCGCAAGCTCGATCATTCGCTTCAGCGGGTTGATCGTGCCGAGCGCGTTGGACACGTGCGTGACGGCGGCCAGTTTGGTTCGCGGACCAAGCAATCGTTCAAATTCATCCAGCAGCAGCTCGCCCTGGTCGTTGATCGGAGCGACGCGGAGTTTCGCGCCTTTTTCGCCGCACAAGATCTGCCACGGCACGATATTGGAATGGTGCTCCATGGCGGTGATCAGCACTTCGTCGCCGGATTGGACACGGGCACGACCGAATGTTTGCGCGACCAGATTGATGCCTTCGGTTGTGCCGCGCACGAAAATGACTTCATGGGCGTGCGGAGCATTGATAAATCGCTGCGCGATCTGGCGCGCTGCCTCGTAGTCCGCGGTCGCCGTTTCTGAAAGGTAATGCACGCCGCGGTGGATATTCGCGTTGGTTCCCTCGTAGTAGCGAACAATTGCGTCAATCACCGCGCGCGGTTTCTGGGACGTGGCGGCGTTGTCCAGATAAACCAGCGGCTTCCCGTGAACTTTCTGCCGCAGGATCGGGAAATCGGCGCGAACTCGCTCGACGTCAAAGCCGCGAGTAGCGGGAACCGGACCCAGCTGGGCATCGAGCTTTCTCGCAGCGGTGGTCATGCGACTCGCCCCAGGGACGCAGCCGCTAGACGAAACGCGTGGTCGTGGATCAGCTTCTCAACATGCGTGCGCACCGGGCCTTCCTTCATGCGGTCCATGCATTCGCTTGCGAACGCCACCAGCAGCAGCCTGCGTGCAGACATTTCGTCGATGCCGCGCGAGCGCAGATAAAACAGGGCGTTCTCTTCCATCTGTCCGATGGTTGCGCCGTGCGTGCACTTCACGTCATCGGCATAGATTTCAAGCTGAGGCTTGGTGTCGATCTGTGCGCTATCGGAAAGCAGCAGGTTGCGGTTGGTTTGCTTCGCGTCGGTCTTTTGCGCGTCCTTATGCACGATAATGCGTCCGTGAAACACCCCGTGCGCGTGGCCATCGAGAATACCGTTGTAGAACTGCCGGCTGCCGCAATGGGGGCTCGCATGCTCGACCAGCATGTAGTTGTCCAGGTGCTGGCGGCCGTTGCCGATGAAAAGTCCGTTGATGAGGCACTCGCCGCCTTCACCGGCAAGGACCGGATGGACGTTATTCCGCACCAGCGCTCCGCCTAGAAGCACTGAGTGCGAGGAGACGTCCGCCGTCCTTCCTTGCTGGATGCGGAGCGTGGAAACGTTGAAGGCGCCGGTGTGCTCGCGCTCGATCATGTAGTGCGAAATCATGCTGTGGTCTGCTGCGACCAGTTCGGTCACCGTGTTGCACAGAGCCTGCCCGCCACCGAGCGAGACATAGTCTTCGACGATCGTCGCCTGGCTGTTCTCCTCTGCCACGATCAGATTGCGCGGATGATTCACCGCCGGAGAATCCTGCTCGGTTGAAACAAACAGAATCGCGACCGGGGCCTCAAGAATTACCCCTTTGGCGATGTGTACGTAGGCGCCGTCCTCCAGAAATGCCGTGTTCAAGGCGCCAAAGGCATCACGCTGCATGTTGAGATAACGGCCCAGATGCTTCTCGATTGCTCCCGGATTGCGTGCGATCTCAGCCGCAAGGTTCGAAACTGTTACTCCGGCGGGCAACTTGCCGACCAAGGACAGTCCCGGCGCAAAGTGTCCATTGACGAACACGAGTTGACTGCCGGCGCCTGGCATTCGAAACGGGTCGATATCTTTCTGTGGGGGCAGGGAATGGCCGTTGCGCACCAGCCGGAAGGGAACCTGCGCGATCGCGCCGGGATTCGTGAAGCGCCAGTCCTCATCGCGGGTCGTCGGAAATCCAACTTCCCTGAAACGGGCGAAGCCGTCCTGGCGAAGCTTTCGCAGCCACGAAAGTTCGTGACTCGCGGCGGACTGCTCGAATCCGCCGAAGCTTTCCGCGTATTTCGCAATTGCTTGGCTTGCTGCCGCCACTCGGTCGCTCCCCATCTCTTGTTTGCGCCGGATTAGGCGCCGGCTCCAGCTCCCGCTTCGTACGTCGCGTAGCCCTTGTCTTCCAGTTCCAGCGCCAGTTCAGGTCCTCCGGAGCGGACGATCCGGCCCTCGACCAACACGTGAACGCGATCCGGCACGATGTAGTTGAGCAGCCGCTGATAGTGAGTTACCACCAGAATCGCACGGTCGGGATTGCGCATGGCGTTGACGCCCTCGGCGACGATCCGCAGCGCATCGATGTCGAGACCGGAATCGGTTTCGTCCAGAATAGCGAGTTTCGGCTCGAGCACCGCCATCTGCAGTATTTCGTTCCGCTTCTTTTCGCCGCCCGAGAAGGCCTCGTTCACCGAGCGGTTCAGCAGCTTGTCGTCCATGTCGAGCAGCTTCAGCTTTTGGCGCAACATCGGAAGAAAATCCATCGCGTCCATTTCTTCAAGGCCACGATATTTGCGGATGGCGTTGAGTGCCGAGCGCAAAAAATAGGCGTTGCTGATCCCGGGAATTTCGACGGGATACTGGAAGGCAAGGAACAGCCCTTCGCACGCAGCTTCCTCCGGCTTCATCGCGAGCAGATCCTTACCGTTGAACAAGACTTCGCCGCCGGTCACGTTGTAGGTCTCACGGCGGGCCAGTACCTGCGCGAGCGTGCTTTTTCCGGACCCGTTCGGCCCCATGATCGAGTGCACCTCGCCTGCATTCATCTGGAGGTTGACGCCTTTGAGGATCTCGCGATCTTCAACCCTGACCCTGAGATCCTTGATGTCGAGCAAACTCATTCGGTGTTTTTCCTTTTCGTCTGCGAATTCGATTGCCGAAACGTCCGTTGGGTACGCGACGAGCCAGTTGTCAGCCGACGCTGCCTTCCAGGCTAACGCTCAGCAGTTTTTGCGCTTCGACGGCGAATTCCATCGGCAGCTCACGGAACACGCGCTTGCAGAATCCGTTGACGATCATGGACACAGCGTCTTCGGCTTTCAGCCCGCGCTGGCGGAGATAGAACATCTGATCCTCGCCGATCTTCGAAGTGGACGCTTCATGCTCCATGCGCGCTGTCGAATTCTTCACCTCGATGTACGGGAACGTATGTGCGCCGCATTTGTCGCCGATCAGCAGCGAGTCGCATTGCGTATAGTTCCTGGCGCCCGTGGCGTCCTTCATGATCTTGACCTGGCCGCGATAGGTGTTCTGCCCGTGGCCGGCGGAAATGCCCTTGGAAACGATCGTGCTGCGCGTGTTCTTGCCGATGTGAATCATCTTCGTGCCCGTGTCCGCCTGCTGGTAATTATTGGTGAGCGCGACCGAATAGAACTCACCGACCGAGTTGTCACCCTGCAGGATGCAGCTCGGATACTTCCAGGTAATGGCCGAGCCTGTTTCAACCTGCGTCCAGGAGATCTTGGAGTTCTTGCCGCGGCACGCGCCACGCTTGGTGACGAAATTATAGATACCGCCCTTGCCGTTCTTGTCTCCCGGATACCAGTTCTGCACCGTGGAGTACTTGATCTGCGCGTCGTCGAGCGCGACCAGTTCGACGACCGCGGCGTGCAGCTGGTTCTCGTCGCGGATCGGAGCCGTACAGCCCTCCAGGTAGCTGACCGAAGCGCCTTCGTCGGCGACAATCAGGGTGCGCTCGAACTGACCGGTCTCGGCGGCATTGATGCGGAAGTAGGTGGACAGTTCCATGGGGCACTTGACGCCCTTGGGCACGTAGACGAACGACCCGTCGGTGAACACGGCGGCATTCAGAGCGGCGAAGAAATTATCCGTGTGGGGTACGACGGAGCCGAGATACTTCTTCACCAGGTCGGGATGCTTCTGCACGGCCTCGGAAAATGAACAGAAGATCACTCCGACTTCGCTCAATTTTCCCTTGAACGTGGTGGCGACAGAGACGCTGTCGAATACGGCATCGACGGCAACCCCCGCGAGCATCTTCTGCTCTGCGAGCGGAATGCCGAGCTTTTCGTAGGTGCGCAAGAGCTCGGGATCGAGCTCATCGAGGCTGTTCAGACTCGGCTTCTGCTTCGGCGCGGAATAGTAGGAGATGGCCTGGTAATCGATGGGCGGGTAGTGAACATTGGCCCACTTCGGCTCCGCCTGGGCTTTTTCAAGCGTCATCCAGTACCGGAACGCCTTGAGCCTCCATTCCAGCATGAACTCCGGCTCATTCTTCTTTGCCGAGATGAAGCGGATAATTTCTTCGCTCAGGCCCTTGGGCGCGCGGTCTTCGCCGATATCGGTAACGAAGCCCCATTTGTATTCCTGCTGCGCCAGCTCCCGGATTGCTTCGGTGTTCGAACTCATTGAATTCCCCCAGATGCAATGGTGGTCACAAGCTTGCCACGGGCATCTTTAATGTTCGTGAGGTGCATGGGATGCATCAGGTCAGAGAGCGTGATCTTCTCAAGCACACCTCGCACCGCCTGATTGATGATTTGCTGGTTGCTCTTGATCGGGCAGCACGGTTCGAGGTTGCACAACCCGGTGACCTCGGTGCTGCATTCGGTGAGGGCCATCGGCCCCTCGATCGCCGCGATCATCTCAACCACCGAAATCTCTTGCGGTTCCCGCGCCAGGATGTAACCACCCTTGATGCCGCGGTGAGAAATCAACAGGCCACTCTGCAACAGCTCCTTCAGCAGCTTGCTGACGGTGGAAAGCGGGAGCTTGGACTCGCGGGCCAGATCGCGGGCCGTGCGCAGTGGGGCCCTCTGGTCACGCGCAATGCAGGTCATCAGGACCAGCCCGTAGTCCGTTAACTTGCCGAGCCTTACCACGATGTGTCCCCCCGAGAGGCATATAGCACTAATCCAGTACGGTATAGATCTTAGCAGTCAGGATGGGGAGTTGCAAGGTATCTTGACCATATAGCAGGGAATTGCGGCCGTCTGGTTCCCAAGCATTCATCAACGCCCCAACTTGCAATTCCGGCTCCCGCGCCCTTAAATGTAATTCGATTAAAGCTTCCGCGAAACTGTGCAAACGGAAGCCAGCCTGTCGCGATGGTGAGTGAATGAGCGTTCCACCCGAAAGACACGTCTGGACGATTAACAGAGGGTCGGCAACCCTGAAGTCAGCGCTCTATGCCGCTGGAAATGATGGCGACCTTCTTGTTTCGATGACCGTTGATCAGGCTGGTGTTTCAGGCAGCCGTCTGAAGATTTCAGATCCGAGTGGGGCTTCCTTGCTCGATGCTCCGGTTGATGGCCGGGACCCGAACGCCGCGCTGGACGTGATACTGGGCTGGCTTGGCGAACACAGCTTTCTTCCCCGACTTGCGGCCGCGGGTCACCGGCTGGTGCAGGGGGGACCTCAATACAAGGAACCACAACGGATTACCCCGGAATTCCTGTCGGAGATCGAGAAGCTCGCACCGCTGGACCCCGATCACATGCCCGCTGCGATCCAGGGAATTCGCTTTATCGCCAAGAAACTTCCCAAACTTCCGCAGGTGGCGTGTTTTGACACCGCGTTTCACAGCTCTCTACCACAAGTTGCGCGCATGTATGCGCTGCCCCGGCACCTCTACGACGAGGGCGTTTTCCGGTACGGATTTCACGGCCTTTCCTATGAATATGTGATGCGCGAGCTGCGCACGCTCGAAGGGGAACTCGCCGACGGACGCGTGATCATCGCGCATCTGGGTAGCGGCGCAAGCATGGTTGCAGTCAAGCAGGGAAAGAGCGTCGACACCTCCATGGGATTTACGCCGCTTGAGGGATTGGTGATGGGTACGCGTTCCGGCGACGTCGATCCTGGCGCACTGCTCTATCTCCTTGAGCAGAACAAAATGTCGGCGAAAGACACGAACAAGCTTGTGAATCAGGAATCCGGATTGCTGGGGGTTTCCGGGACGACCGCGGATATGAAGGTCCTGCTCGGCACGATGCAGCAAGACGCTCGGGCCGCCGAAGCTGTGAATCTGTTCTGCTACCGGGTAAAGAAATACATTGGCGCATACGCGGCAGTCCTTGGAGGGCTGGACGTACTGGTCTTTGCGGGGGGAATTGGAGAACGCGCACCGGTCGTTCGCATGCGGGCCTGCGAAGGCTTGGATTTTCTGGGCGTTCGTCTGGATGCTGCAAGCAATGAAGCAAACGCCGCCATCATATCGTCCCAAGAGAGTCGAGTAAGAGTGCGCGTCATCAAGACCGACGAAGATCGAATGATCCTGCAGCACGTCGGCGAGGCACTTGGGTGGAAGAACGTCTGACCCGGTGAGGCTTTTCCGCGAGCAAGAGCTCCGGGTGCGCCCTGCTCGGGTTTTCAGCGAATTCTAACGCCGGGTTCACCTTCGAGCGAGAGTCGCGCCCCCAAGCTTATATAATCGCAACCGGGACGTGTCACTCAAATCCGGCCCCGCGATTTCAGGAGCAAAGATGCTTGAGTTTAACGCTGCGCTATCCACCGCCGTTGACATCAAACAGAAACCGCAACTCACACAAGCCGCAGCCGTCCGGGCGAAGCCGAATGGGCCGCTGTCGGCCGACTTGTTGGACAAGATGCAACGCTACTGGTACGCCGCGAATTATCTATGCGTTGGCCAAATCTATCTGCTCGATAATCCGCTGCTGCGTGAGCCGCTGACCAGAGAGAACATCAAGCCGCGTTTGCTGGGACACTGGGGAACATCCGCCGGACAGAATTTCATCTACGTGCATTTGAACCGGCTGATCCGCGAAACCGATGCAAACATCATCTACATATCGGGCCCTGGTCATGGCGGACCGACCCTGAACGCCTGCGCGTACCTGGAAGGAACCTATAGTGAAGTGCATCCCGAAATTACCCAGGACATCCACGGCATGCGTCTTCTGTTCCGTTCTTTTTCGACGCCCGGAGGCATCCCGAGTCACTGTGGGCCGCACACGCCGAACTCGATGCATGAAGGAGGCGAGCTGGGATATTCACTGGTCCACGCCTTTGGAGCGGCCTTCGATAATCCTGACCTGATCGTGGCATGCGTCATCGGGGATGGCGAGGCCGAGACGTGCCCGCTGGAAGGAAGCTGGAAGGGGGTCAAGTTCCTGAATCCCGCGCGAGACGGTGCCGTGCTGCCGATTCTCCACCTGAATGGCTACAAAATCTCCGGCCCTACGGTCCTGGCGAGGACCAGCGATGACGAATTGACCGCTTTCTATCAGGGGCAGGGCTACACCGCCTTCTTCGTGGAAGGGGACGACCCCGAGATCGTGCACCAACTTCTCGCCGGTGCCCTCGATCAGTGCCACGCGCGCATACGAGAGATTCAGAGAGAGTTCCGGACGACGAAGAACTCGTCGCGGCCATCCTGGCCGATGATCATCCTGCGCACTCCCAAAGGTTGGACCTGTCCGAAGGAAGTGGATGGCTTTGCTATCGAAGGCACTTTCCGAGCGCACCAGGTTCCACTCTCAACCGTCTGTGAGAATCCGGAGCACCTGAAGATGCTCGAAGCCTGGATGCGGAAGTACCGGCCCGAGGAGTTATTCGACAGCGAAGGACGCCTTATCGCCGAACTTGCAGCCCTGGCTCCGTCTGGACCTCGACGGATGGGCGCGAGTCCCCATGTGAATGGCGGACGATTGTTGAAGGCGCTCGATCTGCCAGACTTCGCGCAATACGGACTCTCCATTCCTGGACCCGGCCAGGTGGTGGCAGAAGCTCCGCGCAAGCTCGGTGAGTATCTGCGGGATGTCATCAAGCTCAACCCCGCGAATTTTCGCCTGTTCTGCCCGGACGAAACCAACTCCAATCGGCTCAACGCCGCATTTGACGCAACCGACCGTTGCACCATGGAGCCGATCGTATCGATCGATGACCACCTGGCCCCTGACGGCCGGGTCATGGAGGTACTGAGCGAACATCTCTGCGAAGGCTGGCTTGAAGGCTATCTGCTTACCGGCCGACATGGCATGTGGTCTTCCTACGAGGCATTCGCCCAGGTGGTTGATTCCATGGTCACGCAACACGCGAAGTGGATGGAGGAATGCCTGGAATATCCCTGGCGCAGGCCCATCGCCTCGCTGAATGTATTGCTCACCAGCCATGCCTGGAGAAATGACCACAATGGTTTCAGCCACCAGGCGCCCGGGTTTGTTGACAACGCGCTGCAGCGGCGCAGCGAGGTAATTCGCGTCTACTACCCGCCGGATTCCAACTGCCTGCTCAACGTGTTTGACCACTGCCTGCGGAGCCGGAATTACGTCAACGTCATTACCTGCGGAAAGCAGCCGGAACTGCAGTGGCTCACGTGTGACGAAGCGCTCACTCATTGCTCCCAGGGGGCGTCGATCTGGAGATTTGCGACAAACGACGGCGGAAGTGAGCCCGATATCGTGCTGGCATGCGCGGGGGACGTCCCCACGATCGAGGCTTGTGCCACCTCCTGGCTGTTACAGAAGCACGTGCCCGGAATCAAGGTGCGCGTCGTGAATGTGGTCGATCTCAACTCGCTGATGAGTCCTGACGATCATCCCCACGGCATGGACAATATTTCATTCAACGCGATGTTTACACCAAACGTCGATGTGATCTTCGCATTCCATGGATATCGTTGGTTGATCCATAGCATGGTGCACGGCCGGTCCAATGAGTCCCGCTTCCATGTGCGCGGATTTAACGACGAGGGCACAACCACCACTCCGTTCGATATGGTTGTGCTGAACAAGATGAGCCGGTTTCACCTCGCGATTGACGCGCTCAAGCATGTGCCGCGTCTGCGATCGCAGGCATCCGACGCCATCGACATGTTTAACCGGAAACTCTACGAGCACCACGCGTACATCCGGGAGCATTTCGAAGATATGCCGGAAATTCGGAACTGGAGTTGGACGAAGGATTTCAGCGAACCTGCCGCTCCTCCGCCCCTGGCAAAAGAGCAGCCTCGCGGCCAGCTGTTCTCTGATGCCTAGCTTGCGGCTTGGCGACCATTGGCAGAAAGGTTATGGGTGAGGGATATTGGCGACGGCTGGCTGCGGTTCGGCCGGAAGTACGGTCCCTGCAGGGTACACAATGATCTGGATCTCTCCCCAGCCGGAATCGGCGCTCGCACCAGTCTTCTTTCCCATACCCAGGGTTTTTAGCTGGGTGTCGTCAAAACCGAAGTTGCCAACCAGGTAGGCGCGCACGACCGCCGCGCGGGCCTGTGTCAGCACCAGGTCCTTCTGGGCGTCTCCGGTCATGCCGGTATAGACGACGATAACGGCCACACCGAATTCATTGCCAGCCAGAAATTTGCCCGCCTCATTCAAGGAGTTCTGGTTTTTCAGCTTCGCTGTATCAATCTGGTCAAACAGGCCCTTGGGCTCGTAGGTGAATGTTTTCAGAGGGGAAGCTTCCGGCAGGGTGGTAATTTCATCCTTCGCCAGGTCCGTGGAGTCCTCATAGCCGCGTTTCTTGAAATATCCGCGAAGAAGGAAATTCTGCTTGAGCGCTTCCATGTTTTCCTGGAAGTCCGCGATCCCAGCTTGCGCATGGACCACGGTGTCACGCATTCCAACCGTCGTCTGGTCCAGTTCGGTGTACATCTTCTTGTCGTTGATCAGCTCACCGATCGTTCCCTGGCCGTCGTCGATCTTCCGGGTAATGGATTTCAGATTCGCGGTTGCCACGGTCGTGTTGTCAATTGCCGCTTTGCTGCTGTCCAGGATGACATCGGTCTTCGCGATCAGGTCCGCGATCACCAGCGGCGTCTGGCTGGTGATCGTGTCGCCGTCTCGTACGTTCAGTCCCTGGGCGGACCCAAAGGATATCGATACATATTCGTTGCCGAGCAGGCCCTCGGTCTGGATGGCAGCTACAGAATCCTGTTTGATGATGTCGTGGGTCGAGCGCTGTACATCCATCAGCACCGTGATTTTGTCGGTCGGGCTCTTTGGTAGTTCGATCTTGCGCACGCTGCCGCTGTGGACTCCGCCTACGCGTACCTCAGCGCCCTCGTCCAGTCCGACGACGGTGCTGAACTGTGTTTTCAACCGGTACGTGTTGCTGAAAAGGTATTGGCGGTCGCCGATGATGAAGATTCCCGCCACCAGAATCGCCAGCGTCAAAATGATGAATGCTCCCAGCCTAGCCACTCTTGACATATGTACTCCCTATGAATCCCGTTTGAAGAATTCGGCGACAAATTCGTCGTCGCTGCGCTCCAGCTCCTCGAAGGTGCCTTCGATCACCGCATTGCCTTCGTGCAGCAGCACGATTCGGTCCGCAATGGTCTTGGCGCTGTGCAAATCGTGTGTGACCACGATCGACGCTACGTCGCGTTCTTCTTGCAGTTTCAGGATCAGTTCGTCGATCTCGCGGGAAGTGATTGGATCAAGTCCCGCGGTCGGTTCATCCAGCAGCAAGATGCTGGGCTCAAGTGCGAGCGCACGAGCCAGTCCCACTCGTTTTTGCATCCCGCCGGAAAGTTCGCTGGGCATTTTTTTCAGGTCGCTTTCCATGCCCACGCCAGTCAGGAGTTCCTTGACGCGGTCCGCACGCTCCGGTGCCGTCAGTTTCGAATGTCGCCGCAAGGGAAACGCGACGTTCTCCTCAACCGTGAGAGAGTCGTACAGAGCCGCATGCTGGAACAGGAATCCCATGGTCTTCCTGATCTCATTGATCCCTTCAAGTCCGACGCTCGTGAGTTCCTGCCCGTGGATCTGGATCGATCCCGAGTCCGGCTTCTGCAGTCCGATGATCAGTCTCAGCAGGACGCTCTTGCCGGTTCCACTGCGACCCAGCACCGCGAGAGTCTTGCCGCTGCCAACTGTCAGATCAATCCCGTTCAGGACCACTTGCCCTTCAAAGGACTTGTGTATGCCCTTGAGAACCATCGCCGGACCGTTATTGTTTGGCCCGGCACTCTCAGCGGCGAGGTTTGTGCCACTAGCTGCTGCCGTTGGCGCGACCACTTGGTCTGTGGGCATCATGGGAAGAACACCAGGATCAATTTCGTCAAAATGACATCGGCCAGCATGACAAACAACGAAGACAGCACGACCGAGCTCGTCGCCGATCGGCCCACGCCTTCGGTGCCCCCCTGACTGCGCATTCCCTGGAAGCACGCGATTACGCCGATGATCAGGCCGAACACCATGGTTCTGAAAGTGGGCGCAAGAAAGTCGCTGAAGGTGGCGCGAGCAAATCCCGCTTGGAGGAACTTCTGAAAGGACATCGGCTCAGCCAAGGTGGTCGCAATCCAACCGGTCGCCACACCGGCGAAATCGGCTGCGAGCGTTAACAGCGGGAGCATCAGAACGCAGGCGAGAATGCGTGTGAAAGCCAGCAGCTTGTAAGGATTTACTCCGGAGGCCTCGATCGCGTCGATCTGCTCGGTTACCTTCATCGATCCCAATTCCGCCCCGATGCCGGCCCCCACGCGGCCGCTCACGACCAGGCCGGTCACGACGGGACCGGTTTCGTGGATGATCGAGAAAACAATCGCGGCAGGAAGCATGGCTTTGGCGCCGAATCGAATCAAACTGTGACGACTCTCGAGGGCCAGAACTGCACCGATCGCCGCGCCCGCCATGGCCACCATCGGCAGCGACTTGGCCCCTACTTCGTCGAGCTGGCGGATCAGTTCGCGGCCTTCGAAAGGACGTCGTACCGTCGCGCGCGCGACCTGCCAAACAAAAATGCCGATCTCTCCAAACCACTCAAGCAACTCATTGATCGGTCTCCAGAGCGAAGCAAGAGCAGGCCCGGCAAGCGTCGCAGCTTGCGGATCGTCCTGACTGGACCAGAGGCGAGGTACCTTGGCGTTGTGGCTCATAGATGTTGCTCAGGGATTCGAACTGGCTACCGAGTCTGTTTTGGGGGTGAGGGGAGGATTCACGCGCCCGAATATCGTGTGTGGTCCTCCGTAGATGAACTCGCGCGCGATATTTTCTCCCACAAACCCAAGCAGGTCGTAGTTGCCCATCCGGAATCCGTCCTTGGCGCTAAAGCGGCTTGGGTACCATCCATAGACTGCAGTCATCGTCCCGGCGTAGGGCGCCACCAGATCCGGCACCGAGAAACGGCGAGTGCCCTCGGGGCCAACCCGCGCCGTCACAGTTGAAATCACCGCATGACCCAGACGTCGAAATACGCCTCGGCATTCACAGGGGTAATACAGCGTGTCTTCCCCCAAGGCTTCCGCGAGTGCATATCGAGTCGTCGTCGTTACCGTCTCGATGCCAAAGGTGGAACCGACACGCTCTCCGTAGGCTGCCCAGCCTTGTCCCCATTCCGGAGGGGTTTTGTCCGCCTGGTCAATGGCTCCGACCAGGATGGCTCCAGCAATCGGGTACGGGCCGAAGGTGTCGAATAGATAGCCCCGGAGCTTCGCTTTCTCGGTCGGGCGCCGGTAGACGGGCTCGAGTTGTGGCTGCGGCTTGTCCGGCGCGGGCGCGGCGGCGTTCGTGGAGGAAAATCCCGAGCCGGCGGCGGCTTGCGCCTTTCCAGCAGGTGCAAACGCACCCAAGCCTGCGGTGGCCGCCAGCAAAATACCGATCCGAACACTCTTCATGTGAAATGCTCCTCGCCTGGATTCCCTGTCATGTGATCGAACTTGGCTGTGGCAACAATCCAGGGAGGGACCAAGACCGTTCCAGTCAAAAGTAACAACCTGAGACTTCGGCCGTCTGTGCTAAACAGAACACAGTTCCACGCCTGCTCATTTCTTCTCAGGGTCGGTTGGCGGTCCCAGAACGGGGCCCTGTTGGATCAGGTCCCGACGGCATGCGAGAAATTGGCCAATTCTATATAGGTCAGGTCTGTGACGCGAAAAGTCGATGCTCAATTGCTGCCCGAACCACTTGCGTAAGACTCGCCGGACCGGCAGTGGCAGGGGACGACAGGGGCTGTTCCAGCGGCTAGATAAACACGAGAACGGAATCAACACAATAGATAGTGGGCGAATCGTCTCGCCTCTCACTGCGTCAAGCATGACGATACAGCAGGGTATTCGGGTGGTTCTGTTCTCAATTTGTTCCCAAGTGAGACCGGAAGGAAAGTTGCAGCACGACGGAAGTCAGATCCCGGCTGAGGGCTTACTTTTCTGACACCTGCTTTAGGGTCGACAACCGGAGGTCATGACCCCTATGCATCACCTGGGGGGCCTTCTTGCGGTACTCTACTGCTCCCGAAAGATTCAACCAGCAGTGTTCTCAAGACAGCTAGTGGGCCCGCTAGGATTCGAACCTAGGACCAACGGCTGCGCCGTCACAAAGACCAATACGGGAACCAGTGCTATGGCCGCTCGGGCTACATCGCTTACTGATCGAACGACTTCAAAAGAGCCGAAGAGTTTCGTCCGGTCACAATAGTGCCGCCCTCGAAAGTCATCCAGCTCGACATGGACGCGATAATCTGCGACACGTCGCGTTACCGTCTGGATGAGGATGCCGCAGGATTAACATGGGGCACTCATGGCAGACGCTGAAACAGGCGTCACTGCGGCGGCCCTATCGCTAGGAAGCGCTCTTTGGGACCGGCGGCAACGGTTCTCCCGAGAGGCGTTTTCTGACGAGTTCCGCCAGGAACGTTGTGAACGGCGCGATATTCTCGCCCACGCTTGCTTTCTCGAGAGCTGACACATAGACGTAGCGTTCCTCGACCGGCACGACGGTCCACGGATAGCCGCCCGACGCCATCATCACATTCATCAGAAACCGTCCGATACGGCCGTTGCCGTCCATATACGGATGGATGTAAACGAAGATGAAGTGCCCGAGCACAACGCGCACGGCGGCGTTGTTTTCCTGGCGTAGGAGTTCGAAAAAAGCCGGCATGGCGTCCCGTACCGCCTCGACTTTCGGTGGTACGTGCATCGACTTTCGGATATAGACCTGGCTTGTGCGATAGCCCGCAAGGTCCGAGGCTTTGAGGATGCCGGCAGTGACGCTGGGCGCGAAAAGCTCGCGGTACCAAACGCGGTGATCGTCCTCAACAACCACACCCGCGTTTTCGCCGCCGAGGACCTTGCCGATACTGTCCCTCACCCGTTGGAACGCGAGCCAGTAGCCGCGAGCGGCCATCGCATTCCGTTGCTCGCGATCGCCTTCGTCAACTTCCGGATTCCATGGACCACTGCGCACGCGTTCAATCAGGTCGCGGCTCACCCGATACCCTTCGATTGACAGCGAGTGGTAGGCATCGGTGACGTAGGCGTCGTTGACGCGCTTCGTGTACGCCTCCAGATTGTGCGGCACCCCCGGGGCCTCGGGAAAGCCCTCGATAACAGGCCCCCGCATCGCCTGCCACAGCAGCCGTATCCGATTGACGTAGGGAGAACTCTCGCGCGGGCGGATAAAGACGGGAGCCTGATCAGCGAAGGGATTCGTCTCGCGCACATCAAACCCAGCAGCCGACATGGTGTCGACTATCTCGTCCGCCGTGCGGTCGCGACCGATGTTACGGAAGGCACCCGCCAACCGTCCGGCAATCACCGTGTGCCCGCCGTCCAGAAGGCGCTCAAGGAGGCTGGAGGAGTCGCGGACAGTCGCCAGAACAGCCCTTACATCCGTGGCCTGCCGCGGAAAATAGCTAGGAGAAGATTCGATAAGCGCCGATTCGACCGAAAAGACGCGGAGCCCGTCTTTCTCGATGCGGTCCTTGGCGCCCGGCAGTGCCGCTCTGAGATCGAACACCGAAGTTCCGTGCGGAAGTTTAGTGATCTTGTTGCGCGCACCTGGCGACCGGACCATGAGCTGGCGGGGCACGACCCAGTTTCCGGCATGCAGGGAGAGCGACTGCTCCGGGGAGAGGCACCAATGAGAACCAAAGCGCTCTTCGAGATAAGCCGCACAGAATCCCCAGAACGAGGCATACCAAGGCGTGCTTTCTCCCTTGGCCTCGTCCGGCCGACTCGGAATGTACCAGCCCTTGATGACGGGCTGTAGGAAGCCGTTTTTGACGAGCCGCTCTCTGTGTGTGCGCGAGAGGTCCTTCGCGCGTATGGCGGCACCCCCATCCGCGGCCTGGGCCTTGTGGAGCAGTTCAAGCGATTGGGCGAGTTTTTCAGATGGCTTGGCCATGACGCTGTTCCATTAGCCTTTTGCGCTGTACACTCATTAGCTTATTGCGTTGTACCATTATTAGCCTATCATGTCGATTGGAAATTAGCTTTTCGTGCACTCACATTACCGGCCGATCACCCGTGCTGATCTGCCGGTCAACGCTCCTTCCGAAACGTTCACCCTGCCTATGCAGCGGGCATCATTTCCAAAGATAGGCTATTCTTTGAACTCAGAGCGGTGTAAAGAGCGCCTTTCCGGGTCCGCGTTTTTAGATTGACAAAGTATACAGGCTGTGTATTCTTGATATGGCAGACTACTCCATTTCCGAAGCGGCGCGTCAGTTGGGAATTCAACGCCGAACGCTTTACAAGTGGATTCGTGAAAAGCACGTTCCGGCTCCATCCACGCGCGTCGTGGCCGGGACACGAATCAGGTTCTGGACAGAAAAGGGCATGGCCAAGCTTAGGCAGTACAAGGCCGCACGGTTTTGGGGCAGAGGTAAGAGCAGAAAGAACAAACAGAATTCCAAGTCAAAGCAGGGATAAGGAAGCGGGACGCGCGGGTGCTTGAACACCGAGCGCGCCCCTGACCAAGTCGCACGTATGAGGTGCAACCATGGCTGCAACAGAAGTTATCCGGTTCCGTTTCCGCACGCAAGCGATCCGCCGCGTCCACTCATCTACTCTGAGACCTTCCTTCCTTTTCGAGCATTCGCCACCGTGCTCGTAACTCGCTCGATCGTTTTGTCCGTCTGATTCGACCTCCTAATCCGTCAGGATACGTGTGTCCCGGCACGTCGCCAACCGTTTCTGCTGACCCCGCACCTACCGCGGGAGAAAGGAAACACCCCAATGCAAAAGGCCCATCTGTACGAAGCCATTCTCTTGGTGAATCGCGGACTCGACCAAGCGGTTCAGGGACTGGAACGGCTCAAGCGAGCAAGGAATTTAGGTTTGGACCCGGCCTGTTTTGACGAAAAGCTGACGCTGTTTGAGACTCACCGTGCGTCACTCAACAGTTATTTCTGCAACAACGTCGGGAGGAATGAGGACGGGGACGTAGCCCGATTCGAGAGGAAGCACCGCGAATTCGAGAAAAACGCTCTGGACGAGGTGCAAGTTTACAGGGACCTGCGATCCGTTGAGGAACGCCGACGGATCGAGGGCAAGCCGCCCAAGGTGCGGTTTCTGACGGAGGAGGAACGGTGGGAATGGGAGCGGCAGTACCTGAGACAGACGGAGGATGCTGGCAGTCAGGCGCCTCGCGAGACAGGAGGACAGCCGTGAAACTCCACCTGTTGCAGCAACTCTTGGATCTGAATCAGGCGTTCGAGAACGTCATCCGCGGGCTTGAACGCATGGAGACGCTAAGGCTATTCAACAAAGAGGATCTCCGCTACACCCGCGCGGAGATCGAGACCGCCCGCGCGGATACCAACCGCGAGTTCATCGACAAGCTCGGGGAGATCGTCGAGAAGGATTCCACGTTGGCTTACGAGGTCTGCTGGCAACACGACCACAAGACCAAGGACCCGTTCGATCTGTACCTCGAAATCAAGGAACGCGAGGAGGCCCGGAGGAAGAAGGGATTGCCTCCTCGCGTCGTGCTGCTTCCTGACTGGGACAAGGACGACGAGCAACGCTACGACGAGGAACAAACGAAAAAACGGGCTGCCAACAGGCGCAGGAAGGCCGCGAGGAAACCCAAACCGTATTCCGTGAAGCCGGCACGGCAAGCCCAAACCGGCGTCGCTCGGGCGCCAGAAAGGACGAAATAACCCATGGCGAAGCGCAAATCTGCTGCGAAGCAGGACGCGCGGCGACCGGGCAAACAATATCCCGGGGTGAGAGGGAAGATCGTGGATTGGGCCGAGCACGTCTTTGAGGAAGGAATGCTCTACGTACGTGTCCGGTTTACCGACCAGACGGAGCTGTGCTGGGTGCTCCAGACCGCCCACGTGATCCTGGAAGCCGACCTGGGCGATTGGAAAACGGGGGATTTCAAGCAGCTGGCAGTCTACGTTCAGAACGACAGCGACTTACCGTAACGCTGCCTGAGATTGTGGGCAGCAATAGAGCGCCACTCACGGCACTCGGCGATCACGAATCCGATTCCTGCGGTCGCACCTGTGACCACGCCCGACATTTATCTTCGCCAGTTTGCCTGACACGTTAAAAACGCGCGGGGCGAGCCGTTTGCGAACCTAATAACGCAGCGGCCCTCGCAAACGCACTCTCCTACAGATCAGTAAGGTAGAGGAGAATTCCCGCCGGTTAATCCTCCTCGCTCGGAATGCACTCGCACGTCCATGGAGCTACACCCATGAAAATCGCCTAAGAGTATCTACTCGCCCTCAGAGTCCTGGGCTATGCCGACTGCGAGGCGCGTTTCCTCTATCTCGCGGCAACCCACTCTGGCTATTTCGTGCCGCGCCAGTTCAGCACCTTCGCAGACGTGAACTGGGGCATTGCCGTTCTCACGGGGATGCGCATTGGTGAGATCATTGCTCTCCGGTGGAAGCGAGTCGCAGGAGTTTTGTTCTCAGATGTTCTCAAGTTGGAAGACGGCGCAAAAAAACGAAAGGTACAACTAGCTGTGTTCTCAAGACTTACAAAACAGTTAGTGGGCCCGCTAGGATTCGAACCTAGGACCAACGGATTATGAGTCCGCTGCTCTAACCAGCTGAGCTACGGGCCCCACGCGTACAACACTCTACACAGGCTACGGTAACTCGCACAAGGCGCAGCGTTGCAAACACCAGAAACAGCTCGGCGACGAATCTCGAGAGTTTTTTGTCAGGGCGAGACCGGGAAATCGGTTTCTAGCGGGTAATGTGGAATTGGTGCGGTATCAGACGCTCGCAAGAGTCGCCCAAGCGATGCCAGAGGCGTATGCCGCGTAAAGGAAACAGATGATTTCGCGGGGAGATCCGCTCCGGCTAGCGAGTATGATCGTGCATGTCGCCGGACCGGATGAAGAATTGCGTCTTGTCGATATTCGCGGGTACGGCCACGTCGAAGAATCCCACCATCATTTCATCGTAGGTCTGATCTCCCCAATACACCGCGGCGGTCGGGTCGGGGTTGTGCGGATTGTTTTTCGAATTGTCAAACCACGCAACAGCTTGAAGCGTGGTTCCGGCCGGGAGCGACAGAGGCTCGGCGAGCCGATAGCTCAACTGCCAGTAGAAATCATAGTTGACGCGCAGCAGCGTTTTCGTGCTGCCGTCGGGATTTATCAGGTTGTATTCAAATCGCTTTCCACGCAAGTGCATGTGCGGAAAAAAACTGAGGAGAACGGCGTCGTTTGGCAGCGAACCGTGCACTTCGACTCGATAATCATCCACTCCCGGCGGAATCACGAAGTCGCTGTTGGTCAATTGCAGGGTGAGCACACGCTGGGCGGGCGCTTCGGTTGCGAAAACGAGTCCGATTTTGGTTTGATCTGCGGTTGCGCGGCCGTGCGTTGTGTAGTGCATCTGGAAGATGAGATCGGATCCCGCAGGAATGTACTTCGCCATACCGGCTGGCCAGTGATCGGGCGAACTTCCTGGCGCATACACCAGAAGGATGTCTGCTTTCGTCGTGTGAGTATCGTGGCGGTCCTGCTCGTCGGTCATATCCGACGCCGTGAACGGCGCACCTACCGGCGCGTGCCGCAGCCAAGCCGAGTCCGGAGGGCGGACGTAAACGACGGCGTGATGGACATTCTCGCGGCTGGTGGGCCGGATCTCGGACATGCTGACCCATTTGCCCTCACGGAAACCGGTGGGCACGATCTCGTAGGTGTACTCTACGTCGCCGGCAGCGGGAATCGGCACCGGCTTCGGCATTTGCACAACGACGTCGGGCGCCGGGATATTCCAGCCACTGGTCCACTTGCGCGACGGCGGGGCATCGCGCGGATCACCCGCAGGAGCCATCGATTTTGCCCAGGACTCAAGCGTATGGATCTCATCAACCGATAGGGACGGGTCATTTTGAAATTGCCCGACGCGTGGATCGGCAAACCACGGAGGCATTCTGCGTCGAGTTACGGAGTCGGCGACCGCCTGCGCCAGCGGCTGAACCTGTTGATACGTCTCCAGGGGCACCGGACCTATTTCGCCAGCTCTATGACAACCCTGGCAGTGGCGCTCGAGAACAGGCAGGACGTCGCGGTAGAACGTGGGGGTTCCGATCGCGTTTGCCGAGAGGTGCGTGCCAGCGGTCTGCGAATGACCGATGGAGGCTGCGGTCGCGAAAAACGCGAGCACGGAAACAACCGCTGCAATCCTTTGAGAGACGGTCTTCATTCGCAAGTTTCTCTGATCCCTCGACCGGATCGTATCGATCGGCCGATTTGAATGCAACCCGAGCGCAAACCTGAGCTTGACGGCTGCTTGCAATACGAAACATCTTCGAAAAAACGCGCTGTCCGGGACCGATGCCGCCGTACTATCTTCGCATGGCAAAAGGCTGGGAAAGCAAGTCGGTCGAAAGTCAGGTCCAGGATTCTGAAACGAAAGACAGCGGACAGCGTGGGACTCCGTTGACACCCGCCGAGATCGACACCCGCCGCCGCAGGGAAGTCCTTTTCCTTTCGCGTACGCGCGTCGAGAGAGATTTACAGGCAAGCCAGGACCCGCGTTACCGCGATCTTCTGACCCGAGCCCTGTCGGATCTCGAAGCACAGCTGTTGGCTCTAGACGAAAAGGTCTGACGGCAAATCCCCGCCCAAACGATTCAAACTGGCCTTGCCGGCCAAGCTGGCCGCCCCTGCCCTTCGGTTCCGCGCTTGACGTTTGTCGCCGTAGGTGCCCCGGGACGGAAGTTTCACCTTTCAAACATGAGCGACTGCAGGGAACGGAGGAAAACAGACTGCGGGGATGCCGGCACCTCAATTACCGGTGCGACTAGTCGCGAGGCGATTCCGATTCTGCGTCTTCGATGAAGAATATGCCCACGCCGTTCTGATTTTCTTCCCGGCCCGGCGCGCAATGCACGACGGTCGCACGCAGCGAGAGAGTGCTCGATCGATTCTGCTCTCCAGCGGCTTCAATCACGACGCGCAATTCGGATTGCAGTCGCGGCCGGTTGCTAAGGGATAGATAGGCGCCCTGCAGGCTGACATCGCGCAGTGTCGCTTTTTCCTCAAACGGTGCACCGTCTACGGTCTGGCCCGTAACGGTGGCGGCAAATCGAATCCTGCGGCGCTGGCCCAAGCGCGATTCGGGCAGAGCCACATCCACGCCGCGCTCGCTCAAGGTCACCGACATTCCCTCCATCGCCGCCCAGGTGCACGGGAACTCCTGGCGCGCCGCCGACAGGAAGCCGTCCACCATCCGGCTGGAAGAATCCGGATCGTGATGGAAGAGAATCAGATTTCTGACTTTGCATTCGCGCGCGATCTTGACGCCCTCAAGCCAACACGAGTGACCCCAGCCTTTGCGCGTAGAAGCAAGTTGCTCTGGCGAGTACTGCGCGTCATAGATCAGCACGTCAGCACCCTGCGCAAGCTGGCGCAGATTGTTGTCGAACTCCGGCACGCCGGGTTCATTGTCTGTGGCATAGACGATCGAGCCGACCGGCGTATCCAGGCGGTAACCCAGGCAACCCTGCGGATGATTCAGCCACGCAGTGGATATATGCGTGCCGTCTACGTCCCATTTCTCACCGCCCTCAATCTCGCGAAAGAACCGGGACGATGCCATCATGGCGACGTCCACCGGAAAATAGGGGCTCGCAAATTGCGCGTCCAGCACCTGCCGCAGGCTGTTGCGGCCCAGATGTTTGGATTGAAAGCTGTAAAGATGAAATCGGTTTTGCTGTTCAAAAAACGGATGGAAGAAAGGAAGGCCCTGGATGTGGTCCCAGTGGTAGTGCGTGACCAGAACGTGGGCTTCGATCCCGCCATCACCCTGCCAGCGTGTCCAGCGATTGTGCAGTGCGTGCAAGTGGTTGCCGAGCATCCGCAGGCCGGTGCCGCAGTCCAGAATGAAGTGCGGGCCGCCCGCCACGGTTAATTCCAGGCATGCGGTATTCCCACCATAGCGATAGGTGTCGCGCTCAAGCGTCGGTGTCGAGCCGCGCACTCCCCAGAAAGTCAGTTTGGCGCTGTTTTGGGGCATGGAGGGGCCGTTCCTGACCCACGGTTCTGCCGGCCTTCCCGAATTTCAAGGAAGCCAGCCATCGATTTCATGGTAGGGGCGCGCCGCGGGTGAGTCAATTGAGTTTCTGGCGCGCGCAGCGAGAAACGCACGTGCAGTTGCATCCCGGGCGACACCACCGTTCCGGCACTTTTCGCCGCAGCCGTTCTGCGGGTAGAATTCAGACAATGCACCTTCATGCGCATGGCGGCTCCGGGCATGATCACGGCCATAACCATGGTCACGGCCTGGGCGACGCCGCAACCGGAATCCTGGGTGCGGCCGTTGTAGCCACGCTCGCCCTGGTCGCAGTCGAGCTTGCGGCGGGCTATGCCGGCCATTCCATGTCGCTGGTGGGCGATGCCGTCCACAACCTGACGGACGTGCCTACGCTGGTGATCTCGTGGCTTGCCACGCGATGGGCGAAGCGCCCTCCCACACACGAAAAAACCTACGGATACCATCGCGCAGGAATCCTTGCGGCGTTTGCGAATGCGATGGTGCTGACACTCGCCTCACTCGGGGTACTGGGCGAGTCAATTCTCCGGCTGCGTCATCCCGTCGTGGTAGGTACGGAGCTGATGATGGGGGTGTCCGCTCTTGCTCTTGCCATCAACGGAGGGATCACTCTCGCCGTGCATCGCGGACGGAGCGATTTGAACGTGCGCACCGTATGGATTCACAATTTGGGTGACGCGCTGTCAAACCTGGCAATTTTCGTGGGAGCGGTCGCAATCCGCTTGACCGGAGCCCAGTGGGTCGACCCGGTCATTGGCATTGGCATCGGCGCGATGGTTCTCTGGTCGGGCCAGGGCATTCTGCGCGAGAGCGGCCACATTCTTCTGGAAGGGCTGCCGCGCGAGATTCGCCTGGAAGACGTGGCCGCAGCCCTGCTGCGCGTCGATGGGGTCCAGGAAGTCCACGACATGCACATCTGGACGCTCGGCACCGATCTCCAGGCGCTTTCCTGCCACGTCCGTATTCCGGACATGCACATGGAGGAGAGCGAGCGTGTCCTGAAGACGATCCGGGATGTGCTTGCGAACGATTTTCAGGTCGAGCACACGACCATTCAATTTGAGCGCGCCGGTTTGCCCGCCGAAGCCGGATTGTATATGCCCTCGCCGGTACGCCGTTCAACGCAGTAGTTCTCAACCGCGTTTGCGGGTGCGCGGTGCGGGTTGGCAGCCGGGGCAAAAGTAGCTGCTTCGTCCGGCAACCGTCGCTCGGCGAATCACACCGTCGCCGCGAAAGCACTTCAGCCCCTTGCGCTGATAAACCCGGTGTCGCTGCTGGTAGCTTCCTCGCTCCCCGTCGGAGTCGACGTAGTCCGAGATGGAGGAACCGCGCATCTGAATGGCCTGTTCGAGCACCTCGCGCACCGCGCGGTGCAGGCGGCCGAGCTCGGCGTCCTTCAGATTTGCGCCAAGCCGCATGGGGTGAATCCGCGCGCGCCACAGGCTTTCGTCGGTGTAGATGTTTCCCATTCCGCGAAGGACGCGCTGATCAAGCAGCAGCGCTTTGATCCGCGCGCGGCGTCCCCGCAGTTGAGCGAAAAACTCCGCCCTGGTCGCTTCCAGAGGATCCAGGCCGAGCTTGCCGAGAGCCGCCTCGTGCCCTGCGGCCGAAAGGATCCGCATCTTGCCGAAGCGGCGAATATCGGTGTAGCGGAATTCGCGACCATCATCGAGAGCAAGAAAGACGTGGGTATGGGGTTGGACGGGCGCCTGGGGAGGGCAGGTGACGATCTGCCCGGTCATTCCCAGATGAATCAGCAGCGAGAAATTCTGCGGGCTTTCTCTGGAGCTTTCCAGTTCAACGACGAGAAACTTTCCGTGCCGTCGCACGCCCTGGATCCGGCTTCCGGGCAGATCACGCTCCAGAGCGGCCGGGTCCTCGATGAAATCCGTCTTGCCCAGACGCACGGTGAGAATGCGCCGTCCGGGCAAAACTGCGCGCAAGCCGCGGACAACCGTCTCGACCTCAGGGAGTTCAGGCATCGACAGGTTCTGAAAATTACCACAGTCGGCGCACGACAGACCGAGAATCGGCAAAGCGCTGGCAGGCGGGTTTTCTGATTTATCGCCTACGGTAGCGGGATGCCAGGCGAGGCGACGATACCGGCCATCCGCAAGATTTCGGCGTACTCTTCATCGGTGAGCGCGCAGATCGTGAGCCGCGTGTTTTTCAGGAATTTGATCTTGCGCAGCAGGCGATCGTCGCGCATTTCAGCCAGGGTGACCACGCGTGGCAACCGCTCGATCGCCCGGAGATCCATTACCATCTTCTTCGACTCCGAGTCCTCCGGATCAGGGTAGGGATCGCGCGTGACCTCAGCCAGGGCATAGAGCGAATGCTCCGGCTTGCCGTGGTAACACAGGGTACGGTCGCCCTTGTGAACCTGCTTGAGCTGCCGAGCCGCGTCCGGACGGCTCCCGGCGTGCCGCCACATCTCCTTGCCCTTCACAAACAAGGTGTCCCAGTGGTAGACCCGCGGGTCGACTGCCAGCAGCCAGCGCCTTGGTTTTGGGGGAGCTTGCGTCATTCGTCAAGAAGTGCAGGGCGCACTATACACGCAAGGATAAAATAAATGGAAGCCCTCTCCGAAAGATTTTGAGCTAGATTTTGGCAGGAGTTGCCCCAGCGGCACCTACCAGCAGTCTGGACTATCCGGTCCCAAGCTAGCCGACATCGACGAAAAGGTCGTCGCCGCGAACTTCAACCGGGTAGCAGTCCACTCCCAAGGCCTCGTTCTGCACAACTTTCCCGGTGGTGACGTCGTATTGCCAGGCGTGCCAGGGACAGGTGACGATCGTACCCTCGAGCTCGCCTTCGCCCAGCGGGCCACCCTCATGGACGCATATGCTATTGATGGCATGGAACTTACCTGAGACGTTGGCAATCGCAATGGCCTGCCCGCCAACCTGAAACTCGTATATTTTCCCGGCCGGGATGTCATCCTTCTTCGCTGCACGCACAAAAGCCATCCTTCACCCCTCTCCCTTGAGCTCGAGATTGCCCGCTAGTGAACGGGTGTACTGTCCGCGTGATGATATATCTTTTCCCCGGCTTCGATCCGCACCGGAAGGCGGTTCTGTGGTGGCGGAAGCGGACAAGTCGTGTACGGATTATAGGCGCAGGGCGGATTATAGGCCTCGTTGAAGTCCAGCACGACTCGGCCATCCTTGGGCGGATCAGCCTCGAGAAAACGCGACGCTGCGTAGGTCTCCTTGCCACTGGTCAAATCGCGAAATACCACTGATAGGCCCCCCGACCCATTGAGTTCCGCATCGAGTCTGAGCGCTTGCCCGTGGAACGAGAATGCGGCGTAGCCCGGGATGGTTTCCCTCAGCGTGTCGCCCATTACGTTCTGGATCTCAATCTGTTTTGGCTTGTCGTAGGGTACGTATTGTGCGGTCACCCGGTAGGATTCATCGACCGGAAACCAGCGCGTGCCGGTGAAATCCTTGCGCAGACGGCTGTTTTTGTCCCGCAGCCGAATCGTATAGCGGTCGCCGCTGGAATGAACGTAGAGCGCGAGATCGCCGATCGCCAGCTGATCGGTATCGGAATCCGGGTGCATCTCCGCCGTTTCGGCCGGCTTGCCGTTGAGCGTGGCGGCCACACCCGGCGTCAGGCGGACGGTCGTACGTCCGAGGTGAAACCGGAAACTGCCGGCGCTCGCCGGAGCCGAAGGGGGAAGAACGATGTCGTTCAAGGGACCCGAGCCGAAAGTGTTTTCGCCTTCGTGCAGCCAGAAAAGCCCGCTGACCGTGAGCCACCCGGAATCGGATTTCAGCTCCGCTTCATACGCCTGGCGCCATTTCTCTACCGCCTGACGATAGGTCGCGGTATCTGGGCGCGCTCCGACAGAGATCGTAGCCGAGGCGAGGCACAACACGACGGAAACGGTCGTCTTGTTCCACCCCGCCCAACCCGACTTCATCGCCCTGCGACTTCCGGTCCGCCAGTCGCCGGCCTCTCGCCCACCTTGGCGAGCAGTTGCGCAAACCTTGCCTCGCGGTCTTTCTGGTCAAGCCCCTGATAGACATCGGCAATCTGCGTGGCGTTCATGGAACAGAATTTCGGACCGCACATCGAGCAGAATTTCGCTTCCTTGTAGAAATCGTCCGGCAGAGTCTCGTCGTGCATTGCACGGGCGGTTTCCGGATCGAGCGACAGCTCGAATTGCTTGTTCCAGTCAAACAGAAAACGCGCGTAGCTCAGGGCATCGTCGCGATCGCGTGCGCCCGGGCGATGGCGGGCTACGTCGGCGGCGTGAGCCGCAATTTTGTAGGCGATCACGCCCTGCCGCACGTCGTCCGCGTTGGGCAGTCCCAGATGCTCCTTCGGTGTGACGTAACAAAGCATCGATGCGCCGTGCCAACCGATCATGGCTGCGCCAATGGCGCTGGTAATGTGGTCGTAGCCGGGTGCGATGTCGGTGACCAGCGGACCCAGCGTGTAGAAGGGAGCCTCGTGGCACAGTTCGTTCTCTTTTTTCACCTGCAGCTCGATCTGATCAAGCGGAATGTGCCCCGGCCCCTCGATCATCACTTGCACGTCGTATTCCCAGGCCTTTGTGGTCAGCTCGCCCAGCACGCGCAGCTCGGAGAATTGCGCTTCGTCACTTGCATCGGCCAGGCAACCGGGACGCAGTCCGTCGCCGAGTGAAAAGCTGACGTCGTGCTTCTGAAAGATCTTGCAGATGGCGTCGAAATTCTCATAGAGGAAGTTCTGTTTCTTGTGGAAGCTCATCCATTGCGCAAGCAACGCCCCGCCGCGGCTCACGATTCCGGTAATCCGGTTGCGCACCAGCGGCAGGAATTCGCGCAGCACTCCTGCGTGAATCGTCATGTAATCCACGCCCTGTTCGGCCTGCTCCTCGATCACTTCCAGCATCAAGTCGATCGTCAAGTCCTCGGCGCGACGCACGCGGGAAAGCGCCTCGTAAATCGGCACCGTGCCGATCGGTACCGGCGAAGCGTGGATGATCTCCTTGCGAATGCCGGCAATGTCGCCGCCGGTAGAAAGGTCCATCACCGTGTCCGAACCGTAGTGCACCGCGCGGTGCAGCTTTTCGAGCTCGTCATTCACATGCGAGGTTGTTGCCGAATTGCCGATATTCGCGTTGATCTTGCAGTAGAAGGCGACGCCAATACCCATCGGTTCGAGGTTGCGGTGGTGAATGTTGGCCGGAATGATGGCGCGGCCGCGCGCCACTTCATCGCGCACAAGCTCGGGTGAGATCTTTTCGCGCGTTGCTACGTACAGCATCTCCTCGGTGATTGCGCCCTTGCGCGCGTAGTGCATCTGCGAAAAGTTTCTCACGCCGCCATTCATTGCCGCTGAACGCTTCTCGATCCACTCGTCTCGCAATGCCATAAGTACCCCCGTCCGCTCCCGCAGCCTGTGCGAGATGCGCAAGAATCCGGCTCATTATCGCACCGCAAATCCCACGCGGCAAATAAACCGTACCCCCAATCATTCCGCCTGTTGGGAGCGACCAGTACAGTCAGAACCCTGACTGGGCGATCGGGCGGCTCGAACCCGCGCCCCGTGGCCGCCACCTACTCGCTTGCGCTGGGCCGCCGGTCTGCCTAAGATGATTTGCGCGACTGGATAGTCAAGCGGACGCATCTTTTCCGGGGGGACATTTGCGAGCTTTGAGATCGATTCTGGCAATTTCACTGCTTCTTGCACAGTTTACCGCAGCAACTCCGGCGAGCCTGGCCCGCGCGGCAAAGCCGAAGCCACCAGCCGCGCTACAAGTCAAAGACAGCGTTTATGAGATGGCCCAGGACAAGGGATATCGCTTCGATCGAGGCGGATGGATTTACGTGCACCTGGAAGGCTCGCCGCACGATATCGGCTACCAGCATGGCTATCTTCTCGCGCCTGAAATCTCCGAGGCTTTCGCCGTGGTGCGACTGGAAGCGACGCATAACTCGGGCCGCGACTGGGATTTTTTCCGCCGCGCCGCGCACGAAATGCTGTGGCCCAAGATCGATCCCGAATATCAGGCCGAGCTGCAGGGAATCGTCGACGGACTGCAGGCGAACAAAACCAAGCTCGATCTGGATGACATCGTGGCACTGAATGCATTTCAGGAGCTGCCGGACTATTACGTGCCGTGGCTCGATGCGCAGACCCGCACCGGAAATCCGCCGCCGAGGGAATCCGCCGGCCATTGCAGCGCGTTCGTCGCGACCGGCAGCTGGACCAAGAATCATCAGATCGTGATGGCGCACAGCAACTGGACCAGCTACATCGATGGGGAGCGCTGGAACATCATGTTCGACATCGTTCCACAGTCCGGATACCGCATGCTGATGGACGGCTTTCCCGGCGTGATTGCGAGCGACGACGATTTCGGCGTCAATTCCGGCGGCCTGATGATCAGCGAGACAACCATCGGCTACTTTCACGGCTGGGATCCCAACGGCAAGGCTGAGTTCGTTCGTGCGCGCAAGGCCATGCAATACGCGGCCTCGATTGACGACTACGTGAAAATCATGCTTGACGGGAACAACGGCGGGTATGCCAACGACTGGCTGCTTGGCGACCGCAAGACCGGCGAAATCGCCCGTTTCGAGCTCGGTTTAAAGCACACCAACGTCTGGCGCACCAAAGACGGATACTTTTCCGGCGCGAATTTCCCGAGCGATCCGGATTTGATCAAGGATGAAACGACCTACGATCCAAACGATCCTTCGACCGGTCCAAACGCCCGCAAGATTCGCTGGGATCAGCTACTGAACGGCAACAAGGGCCACATTGACACGTCGCTTGCCGAGATTTTTCTCGCCGACCACTTCGATACCTACACCAAGAAGGAAGGTGCGAACCGGCGCACGCTCTGCGGTCATGGCGACATGATGGCTGAGAGCACTCCGAAATCAGACTCCAAGCCGTTTGATCCCTATGGCGCGGTTCAGGGGAAAGTGATCGACAGCCGCATGGCGCAGGCGATGGATTTCGTTGCGCGAATCGGGCATCCCTGCGGGATCAAATTCGACGCGGCAAAATTTCTCACCGAGCATCCGGAATATTCATGGCAGTCGCCGGTACTGCGCGACATGGTCGCCGGTCCCTGGACCGAATTTCATATCGGCGAACACATCGCGCAGCCCGCGCGGTGATTGCGGATTGCCCGCGTTATTGGCCGTTATCCACGCGGAGGTTGTTCACCACCGAGAAGACGTCCGGAATCGTGTTCGCTCGAATTCCGGCTGCGTCCTTGTCGGCTTCGGTCGCAACCGCCCCTTCCAGGGTGACGTGCCCGGAATTCACGATGATGTGAATCGGCGGCACGCTGCGGACCGAATACATTTGCAGAGTCGGGAACGAGTAAATGGCGCGATACTCGGCTCGGCGGATGCGATCGTCGCCAAATGAAGTAGGCAGTACCTCGATCTGGTTGTCGACCGCTTCCACGCCCTCAATGTGCTTGACGGCCGCTTCAGCATCGCCTCTCAAAACGGGCCTGCTCACCTGGCCGAGCAACGTGACCTTATCGCCCTCTACCTGATATTGAAGATTGTCGAACACCGAGTAGAACGGCAGCATCACCAATTCGTGACGTACTTGCCGGGTGAGCCAGGCTTCATAGTTAGCCGAGTCTGGCGTCGGGGCCTGTGTCTTGTCGCGCGAGCCTGCAAAGCTGCTGCCCGCCGAACCAAGTATAAGTAGCAATGAAAACAATACGATGGCTGAACTTCTGAATCTGTTCTGTATGAGCTGAGTCATCGAAACCTCCAAGTATCCTTTCCTATGATGGTATCGACTGCATTTGATTGGATGCGACCGCACAACAGGCGAGTTGCAGGTCCCGGAAGGGTGCAAATACGATCGGCTGCCCCGGGTGCCCGATGGTGTCGAATAGGCCGCAAGGTCCCTGCTGGGAACTGGCAACTGGGGAGTGAAGATGTTACAAAAAAAGGACTAAGGGAGCGGGTGCGTGCCGGAACCGTGCAATTCAAAAGGTTGCAAAGCAACTGTCCCAGCGGGACTCGCTGCTGTGCATATGTGTATTCTCCACTTCACATTGTTCATCGAACAGGAATGTGCCGAGATGCGCCGCGAAACGGCGCTGAACAAGACGGTCCACGAACGGCAAGTCGAACTCATGGAGCGAATTGCCGACCGCGGTGGGATGCTGGTCCAGGTGGCCATGAGCGGGTTCCCGATGAGCGATGAACTCAAGGCCCGTATCCTCAGCACTCTGCTTACCCTGATGAATTGCCGCGAGAACATGGACCGCGCCGCGATGCGGCAGTCCGCGCTGCGCCGTTTTGCGGGCTAAGACTTCCCAAGAAATTCCAGAGTTTGCTCAGGCGCTGATGTAGCGCGCATAGAGCGAACGCGCGACAGCCGGGTCCTGGGTGCCCTTGACGATGGCACGGCCGTCGGCAAAGACCGTCAATTCGTACGGCGGAATGCTGCACCGCAGCAGGAAGTCGTTCGTGCGCACCTCTGCCGCCCGAGCGGAGGTGAGCCTGCGGCCGAGCTCGCCGAGATCGAGCCGCCGGCTGCGCTCGTGGATCTGTACCGAATCGCGGCCGCACATCGTAATGTGCGGCTGGGCGTGGCCTTCAAGAAACGTGAAGTCACCTCGCGCGCATGCGCGGCACTCGGGATTGCGAGCCACGCGGATGGATTGAAATTTCCCCGTCCAGACGTCGCAGGACACCAGGCGCCTGTGGAGCGCTCCCGGCTTGCCGGCGAGCAGCTTGATTGCTTCGGTCGCCTCGATCGAGGCGATGACGCCCGCAGCAGAGCCCAGTACGCCGACAGTGTCGCAGGTTGCATCATGTCCGGCTGCAAGACCATCGGGCGCGGGGAGCTCTGAGGTTTCGATGAGACAGGCGAGGCAAGCGGTGCGTCCCGGCAATATCGTCATGGTGACGCCATTACTTCCAACCGCCGCAGCATAGATCCAGGGGACACCGAGTGAGATGGCGGCGTCGTTTACCAGGAATCGCGTTTCAAAGTTGTCGGTTCCGTCCAGAATCAGGGGAAAGCCTGAAAGAATATCCGTGGCATTGTTCGGCGTGAGATCGGCGACAACTCCCTCGATTTCGACGTCGGAGTTGACGGCGCGCAAGCGGCGCTCGGCGGCGACGGCTTTGGGCAGCGCATCAGCCGCGTCGGCTTCTTCAAACAGCATCTGGCGCTGCAGGTTTGAGCGCTCGACAAAATCGCGGTCAATGATGCGCAGTCGTCCAATTCCGGCGCGAACCAGCAGGTTTGCGACGACCGTGCCGAGAGCGCCGCAACCGACCAGCACCGCGCTCGCTTCCAGGATTTTCTCCTGGCCGGCTTCGCCGATTCCCGCAAACAGAATCTGGCGCGAGTATTTTTCCAAGGACTCGCGATTCATCAGTCGATTTCCGGATTCGCACCCATCATAGCGCCTTTTCGCACAGATCAGGCAACGCGGCTATGCTAACCTTTCGTCTTAGTTTTTGGGAGAATGAGACTGGCGCGCAAATTTTCGTGCTCTCGGCCCCATCTGGTCCGCGCGGCTGCGGCCTGGGGCATTGCAGCCATGGCAAGCTTCCTCGTCCTGCCCATGAGTATTCGCGCACAGGAGCCGGCTGTAGAAGGCCAGCTCGTCAGCCAAGTGCGGGTGGTCGACGGATCCGGGACGCCGGTCACCGAGAAGATACCGCCGCTTCCCCTGGAAGCCGGAAAGATTTTTGATTTCTCGGCCGAACGCGAAGCTCTGCGCGACCTCTATCGGTTGGGTGACTATGCCGATATTCGCGTCACCGCCGCCACAGAATCAGACGGCGTGCGCGTGGATTTCATCGTACAGCGAAATTTCTTCAACAACGTAATTCGGGTGGAAGGCCTGAAGGAACCGCCAAGCGAGCCCGCGGCGCTGGCGGCCTTGCGGCTGAACCTGGGCGAGCCGTTCCGCGAAAGTGCGGTTCGCGAAGCGGTCGATCGCCTGGCTGGGGCGCTCCACGACGATGGGCTGTACCAGGCAAAGATCACCTGGGCGCTTGTTCCACACGAAGATACGCGCCAGATGGATGTCACCGTGACGGTCGATCCCGGGCCTCGCGCCCTGGTGGGCGACATCGCGATCGACAATAAAACGCCCTACCCCGATGCGCAATTGCTGCATCGCATCAAGATGTCGAGTAAGAAAGTTGAAATGACCTCCGAGCGGCTGTCGCACGGCTCCGACAGGCTCCGGAAATTTCTCGTTAATCAGGGCTATCTGGGTGCGAGCGCCTTGATCACAGTTCAAACCTACGACCCTCAAACCAACCGCGTGCCGCTCAAGCTGGTCGCCGAGGCAGGTCCGCGGGTGACGATTGATATCTCCGGGGCGCGCCTGAGCAAGGGCAAGCAGCGCAAGCTGCTTCCGGTTTTCGCCGAGGGCGCCGTCGACGAGGATCTCCTGCAGGAAGGCCGGCGGAATATCCGCGACTACCTGCAAAGCCAGGGGTATTTCGACGCGGACGCCCAGGTGAGTTCTCAGTCAACCGAAAAGCCGGTCGCACGCGTGATTCACTACGACGTCACACGCGGCGACCGCTTCCGTCTGGCCGGTATCGGCTTTGACGGAAACAAGTATTTCAGCAACGGATTGCTTTCGCGCAGGCTTCTGCTGCAGCCGGCGTCTTTTGCCTCCAGCGGCCGGTTCAGCCAGCAATTGCTGCGCGGCGACACCGATTCGATCCGCGGCGTATATCTTTCCAACGGTTTTCGGGATTGCCAGGTCACCTCTACAATCGATGATCACTATCGCGGCAAGAAGAACAACTTGTTTGTTTCCTTTCACGTGGTGGAAGGAGCCCAGACCCGCATCGCCGATCTACAGATTGTCGGAAACCACGCCATCGCAAAAGACCAACTGCTCGGCGTAACCGGGTCAACCAAAGGCGAACCGTATTCGGAAGCCGGAGTCGCAAGCGATCGCAACAATATTCTCGCGCTGTACTACAACGAAGGTTTTCCGGAGGCGGCCTTTCACGAAGAGGTCATTTCCGGCACCAGTCCGACCGAGGTGAGCCTGGTCTATCACGTCACCGAAGGGAAGCGAGTCGATGTCGCGAAAGTTCTGCTGACCGGCTACCAGTTTACCCGACCGGGAATTATCAGGCGCCAGGTGGAAGTGCACGCGGGCGGCCCCCTGCGCGAAGGAGATGTCGCCAAAACGCAGCGGCAGCTCTACAACCTGGGCGTCTTTAGCCGCGTGCAGATTGCTCCTCAAAACCCCGATGGCACTGATCCGGAGAAATCGGTGGTGGTCGATATGGAGGAAGGGCCACGCTACACCATCGGTTACGGGTTCGGATTCGAAGTGCAGCGAATTTCAGGCGGAAGCAACAATCCCAACGGCACCACGATCGGCGAGAGCCCGCGAGGCATTTTCGAAATTGCGCGGAACAATATGTTCGGGCGGGCGCAGACTCTGTCGTTCCGGGCGCGCGTCAGCACCCTCGAGTACCGGGTCGGTCTGGACTACACGGCGGACAATTTTCTTGCCGACCGGCACTTGAGCCTCCAGCTGTTGGGATTTGCCGACAAGACCCAGGACGTCGATACATTCACTTCGACGCGTTTTGAGGGCGGGTTGCAAGTCGTTGAAAAGCTGACGCCTTCCAGCTCCTTGGTCTATCGCTACTTCTATAGGCGCGTGAAGGCTTCCAACCTTGTCTCCACGATCAATGAGGAACAGATTCCGCTGCTGAGCCAGCCAACCCTGGTCTCCGGATTTGGCGTTACCTACGCGCGCGACCGCCGCGATAATCCCGGTGACGCGACGCGTGGCACGTTTAACACCGTGGACGTAAGCGACGCGATTGAATCCATCGGATCGAGCGCCAATTTTTTCCGCGGGTACTTTCAGAATTCGTCGTTCCATTCCTTTGGCCGTGCCTTTGTGTTCGCCCGTTCGGTCCGGTTCGGTGTCGAGGTGCCCTACGGCAACACGGTCGAGGGCAATAGTGCCCCGTTCAACCCGGCGCAGTGCACCGCACCTCCGCCGGATTTCACACCGTCGGTAATTCCGCTGCCGGAGCGGTTCTTTGCAGGCGGTGGCACGTCGCTGCGCGGATTCGGGCTGAACCAGGCCGGCCCGCGTGATCCTTGCACGGGCTTTCCCGTCGGAGGTTTGGCGCTTCTGGTCTTCAATCAGGAGCTGCGGTTTCCGATGAGGCTTCCGATCGTGGGGAACCGTCTGGGCGGAACGCTGTTCTACGATGGCGGCAACGTCTACAGCGACATCAACCACATTTCGTTTGCGTGGAAATCCCCTTCGATCACCGACCTCAGCTATTTTTCACACACCGTGGGTTTCGGTTTGCGCTACCCGACGCCGATTGGGCCGGTCCGCGTGGACTTCGGTTATCAGCTCAATCCGGCGTACTATCAGGCTACGATCATACCGCCCGGCGGAACCGTCGGTGTTCTCCAGACGCTGCGGCTCCCGCATTTCGGCTTTTTTTTTAACATAGGTCCGATCTTCTGATGCGCTACCTCCTTCTCATTTTCGCCTGTTCGTGCTGGCTTAGCTCCCCGGCGACGCCGAGTGCGCGCGCGCAGGTGCCGGCACCCGCACCCGCCCCGGCTGCCAGCAGCGGGCAAACCGTCGATGCCGTCGCGGCACGCATTGAGGACGATATCCTCACCGAAAGCGAAGTGCGCGAGCTCGGCGCGTTTCAAAAGCTCGTAGATGGCAGCGAGAAGCCCCGAGCGGAACGAATCCGCGAGCTCGCCGACCAGTGGATCGTACGGGGCGAAATCGAAACCGCAAAATATCCGGCGCCGTCTGATGCAGACGCCGATCGCGCCTACGCGCAGCTGGAGGCGCAGTACTCCTCGCCTGAAGAGTTCACCACTCGCTGCGCGGCAGCAGGGCTGACCCGGACAGCTGTCCGCCGGATGCTGGTCGAGCAGCTCTATCTGTCGCGTTTTCTCGATTTCCGATTTCGGCCTGCGGCGCAGATTGACGAAAAACAGCTCGAGACCTACTACGACAAGGAATTCGCTCCGCAACTGAAGGCGCGGAACGAACCCGTACCTCCCCTTGAGGACGTGGAAGATACGATCCGCGAAGTACTGATCCAGCGAGCCATCAGCGAGCGCGCGACCCAATGGCTTGACGACACGCGCAGCCGGTTGAAGATCGATGTGATGTCCGACGGAGCGCAACCGTGAGCCGGCCTCTGAAGCGGTGGGTCGGCCGCGCGGTTCTGGCGATTCTGGTAATTGCGCTCGTCGTGACTATTATTTTCGCAACAGGGCTCGCCGAGCGCTGGGCCCGAAATGCGCTGATCAATGAAATTGAGCAGGGCACCGGCGCGCGCGCAGAGATCAGTGCCTTTCACTTCCGGCTCTGGGGCCTGCGGGCCGAGATCGATGGTCTGACCCTCCACGGCCAGGAAGCGGCGGGCGACCCCCCGCTGTTTCACGCCGACCGCATCGACGCGTCGATCCGCATTATTTCGTTTTTCGGCCGCCAGATCGCGCTCGACGAATTGATTGTCCAGCGGCCCGAGGTCGCCGTCCGAATCGATCGCAATGGCCGCAGCAACTTCCCCATGCCAACGGTCCACGGCACCAGCCGTCCGTGGCGCGCGACGTTGTTTCAACTGCGTGTCGGCCAACTTGCCCTGAATAACGGCGGTGTTCGATACAACGACCAGCGCGCGCGACTTGAAATTCAGGGACAGAATTTCGATTTCGCGCTGCACTACGACGCACCGGCCGGCGGAGCCGATGCCTACATCGGCAAACTCAGCTGGCAGCAGGTGAAGCTTGCGTTCGCAAAGGACGTGCCATTTCCGTTCGATCTTTCCGTGAAGTTTACGCTGCACCACGATTCGTTCGAGGCAGATGAAATTGTGCTTAAGGCGCTGCATTCGGAGCTGAACCTTCGCGCCGAGCTGCCAAGCTTTGCGCGGTCGGACTGGAATCTGAAATATCGCGGACGACTGTCACTTGCCGACGTCCGTAAAATTACCCGCGAACCCACGACGCCTGACGGCGATGCTGATTTCTCCGGTCAGGCGCACTATTCCGGTCTTCCGGCGCCCGACGGCGATTGGACGGCGAGCGGATATTACTCCAGCAGCGACGTACGCCTGCCTTACAAATGGTTTCACCAGGGCGGAATGGAGACCTCCGGAAATTACGCCGTAGCGAACCGGCGGCTGGAGGTGCCAAATCTGAAGGTGCGCGCGTTCGGCGGCACTGTGGATGGGCGCCTGGAGCTGGATTTCAAGGCGCTGGCCTTCCGTACGCAAACCAGGCTACGCGGAATGAGCCTGGCCGGGGTTTTTAGGGCGCTTGAAAACGAGGATTTTCCGGTGCCCTCGCTGCACTGGGACGGAGCAATCGATATTGATTCCGTCAACACCTGGAACGCGAACTTCAAACATTTCCGGACCGCGGGCGACATGCGATGGTCCCTGCCCGCGACACTGGCTCCGGGAATGATCCCGGCCAGCGCGCGCATCGCATTCGATTACGGCACCGACACGGAGATCGCCTCGCTTGGGCCAAGCGAGATCACCACGCCGAAGATGCAGATGGAACTCGAAGGTCCGATCGGGCAGTTCGATTCCGGTCTGGAAGTCAATTTCCGGGCCGACGACCTGCTCGAGTGGAACGACTTCATTAGCGCGATTAGCGGGCCCCAGGCCGGGACACATCGCGTAGCGGGCAAGATTACCTGGCGGGGTCGCATACTGGGTCCAATTGGAGGGCCGTCGTTCGTGGGCCGCCTGCATGCGAGCGATGCGAGCTACGATCGGCTGGCCTGGGATGTGCTGGACGGCGACATGGATTATTCACCCGACGGGTTTCGTCTGTTCAACACTACGATGATGCGCGGCCAGACTTCGGCGACGCTCAATCTATGGCTCAAATTTGACGGCGACTGGAGTTTCCTGCCCACGAGCCCGTGGACCCTGGACGCGCAGATCCAAAACGCGTCGGGCGAGGATGTGCAGGGCATTCTCGACACGAATTATCCCGCCACAGGTCACGTCGGCGGAACCGTTCACGGTAGTGGCACGCGCGGTGCTCCGGTGCTTGACGCCGACGTCGTCGTCGACGACATCCAAGTACGAGGCTGGCATTTCGATCGGTTCGGCGGCGAATTGCACTGGCAGCACGATGAAGTGCGATTGTCCCACGCGGAACTGCGCGGACCGACCGGGACGATCTCTGGGGACATTCTGTATCAGCCGAATGAGCAGCAGACCGAATTCAATATCACCGGTACCGGCATCTCGCTTGAGAGGATCAAAGCGCTGCAGACTCCCTCGTTGCCGGTCGGTGGGCGAGTTGATTTTGATGTGCGGGGCAGCGGCCCCGTGCGGGCGCCTCTGGCGCAGGGTAACGTGCACCTGACAGGCCTCAGGCTGGGTACCGAGGCGGAGGGCGACTTCGCTGCCCAGCTCGCATCCGACGGCCAGAATGCGCGTGTGACGGTGAACTCCGAGCCACAGCACGAGAGGCTGCAGGGTGAACTCAATTTCGGGCTTGGCGGAGACGAACAGATCTCAGGCAAGCTCTCGGTCGTGCAGTTCGATCTGGACCCTCTGATCGCGGCAGGTCTGCACTTGACCCAGCTCACCGGCCACGGCAGCGCCGACGGCGTGTTCGCATTTTCCGGCTCCCTGCGGCAGCCGGATTCGATCCAGGTGGACGCCGATATCGCACGGCTTGCCTTCAATTACGAATTCGTGCAACTCACCAACGATCAGAACATCCGCCTGACGTACCGACGCAACGAGATTCGCATCGAGCAGGCACGACTGCACGGTCCTGACACGGACCTGGAACTCATCGGATCGGCGCGGTTCGACCGGGATCGCCGAATCGAGTTCACCCTGTCGGGGGGTGTGAACCTCCGGCTGCTGAAGAGCGTGCTGCCGGATCTGGAGGCGCAGGGTCGCGCGGATGCGAACGTGTCGATCGGCGGGACGATGTCTCGTCCGCGCGTCACAGGCCGTGCGAGCGTGCGTGGCGCCCAGGCCCATTACGGGGAATTTCCCGTCGGACTGAGCAACGTGAACGGCGACTTCGTTTTTGACCAGAGCCGGCTGTTGTTTGACAAGGTAACGGCGGACTCCGGAGGCGGACATCTGACGCTGAACGGAAGCGTGAGCTATGGCGAGGGCCCGGTGCGATATGAAGTTACCGCGACGACCTCCAATCTCCGGATCCGCTATCCCGTAGGGATGAGCTGGCTTCTTGGCGGTACGCTTGAGCTTTCAGGAACCAGCGATGCGGGGTTGGTCAGCGGACACGTGCAGGTCGAGCGACTGTTATTTGCCGCGGGCGTTGATGTGGCCTCGTTTTTTGCCTCGACGTCGGATACTTCGCCCGGACCCGCATCAAGCTCGTCATTTCTGCAAAACCTGACGTTTGACGTCGAAGGCCAGACAAACCCGGGCGCGCGGATCGAATGGACGGGTGCGCACATTGACGTGGACGGCGATGTCCGACTCAGGGGCACCTGGGACCGGCCCGTGCTGCTTGGGCACATCCACCTGCTGGGCGGCGAAATGCCGTTCCGCGGGAATAATTTCGTACTCACCCGCGGCGATATCAACTTTTCAAATCCGTTTAGGCTCGACCCGGTGCTGAACGTCGAGATGACCTCGATGATCAATTCGTATCAAGTGACGATCGATTTCTCGGGTCCCGCAAGCCATCTGGCGCTGAACTATCGCTCCGATCCTCCGCTGCCGGATTCTGACATCGTGGCGCTGCTTGCTCTGGGAAGTCCCGGGGAGGAAAACGGGCTGCGCTCTGCGCCTGGAGGGGCGCAGAACTACGGTGCCACGGCGCTGCTGTCGGAGGCGATCTCAAGCGGGATCGGCGGCAGAATTGAGCATTTATTCGGCATCAGCTCGTTCCGCGTCGATCCGTTTATCGCGGGGACGGCGACTGAATCGAACGCCGCCGCGCGCGTCACAATCCAGCAGCAGGTGACGCGCGACTTGGCAATCACGTACTCGACCAACGCCGCGACCTCCAACCAGTACCAGTTGATCCAGGTCGAATACACCGTGAAGCGCGGCCTGTCGATCATCTTCCTGCGGGACATCAATGGCACCTACGGCCTGGACGTCAAGTTCGTCAAACACTTCAAATAGGTCGCTTCCGCCGGCTAATCGGGCATCACAAAAAGCGACTCGGGGGCAAGGCGCAGATGCCACGGGAGTGGCTGGTCGCGGAACCGCTGCCACTTTTCCTTGAATACCTCGGCCTGGAGATCGACCCGCGGAATTTCGCCCGATTCACCCGGCGCCCGATCCAGGCAGAGATAGAGCGTGATGCGGAAGGGAGTTTCCGCCGAGCGCACAAGCCGACACGGAAATACGTTCTCCTGCTCGGTACCTGCTTCGACGAAGTCAAGCTGGTGCGCGCGAATCCCCACGTGTGCGACCGGCCCCGCGAGCGACTGTGCGACCCGCAGCTGACAGCCCCAGTCAAGCGCTTCGACGACGTGTTCGGAAATCGCCCGCGCGCGCGAAAAATTCTTGCAGCCGGTCAGGCGCGCGACTTCCAGACTGCCAGGGCGGCGAAAGATCGCGTCCTTGGCTCCGAGTGCGGCGACTCGCCCGCGCGAAAGCACCAGGATCTGCTCGCTCAGGCGGTACGCCTCCTCGATGTTGTGGGTAACCAGCAGTGCCGGCCGGCGGTAGGCCAGAAACGTTTCCTGAAGCTGCATCTCCATCTGGCTCCGCAGGTGGCTGTCGAGCGCCGAGAGCGGCTCATCCAGCAACAGCGCCTCGGGTTCCACTGCCAGCGCCCGGGCCAATGCCACTCGCTGCTGCTCGCCGCCGGAAAGCTGGCGAGGGTAGCGCTCCCCAAGACCGCTGATGTGCGTTCGCTCGAGCACGTCAGCCAAGCGTCGCGCCTGCTGGTCCCGCGGCAGTTTCTGTAAGCCGAAACAGATGTTCTCAGCGACCGTGCGGTGCGGGAACAGCGCGAATTGCTGAAACAGAATTCCTATGCGTCGCGAGCGTGCGGGAACCAGAACACGGTTCTCGGTGTCGAGCAGCGCCCGGCCGTTGAGCGCGATGCGGCCGCGTGCGCCCCGCTCAAGGCCCGCGATCGATCGCAGCAACATGGTCTTGCCAGCGCCGGAGGGCCCCAGAATGCTGAGCGGCGTGCTGTCCGCCGTGAAGGACACATCCAGAGTAAACTCCGGCAATTTCTTTTCGATTTGGACTTCCAGCGACATGTCAGTGCCGATCCCAGCGTGCGCGCCCGTGCGCATGCGTCCAGTAATAGAGTCCGCCAAGCAGAGCAAGTGAAATCGCCACGTCTGCAAGACACCAGCCGACCGCCCGCTGCACGTCGTCGGCTTCGACCGCGAAGTAGATGGCGATAGGAATGGTGGCTGTTTTTCCAGGGATGTTTCCGGCGAGCATCAGCGTTGCGCCAAATTCGCCCAGAGCGCGCGCAAAGGCAAGGATTGTTCCCGCAAGCACGCCCGGCCAGGCCAGCGGCAGCGCGACGCCCCAAAACACGCGCCATTCCGATGCGCCGAGGGTCCGCGCAGCTTCCAGATATCGGGAGTCGACCTGTTCCAGAGCTGCTCGTGCGGTCAGATACATCAACGGAAACGCCACGACCGACGCTGCGATCACCGTGGCCGGCCAGGAAAATACGACCGTTGCGCCCAGCCGGAGCAGCAGCTTTCCCAGCGGACCGTTGTGCCCGAACAGCAACAGTAGGAAAAACCCGACCACGGTTGGCGGCAAAACCAGCGGCAACAGGCAGATCCCGTCGACAAACGCCATCGCAGGACCGGTGTGGCGCTCGCGCCACACCGCCGCTGCAAGGCCCGCGACCAGAGTTACCAGCGTTGCGGTGAAGCTGGTTTCAAGCGATATCCAAAGCGGGGACCAGTCCATGGGCGTGTCGAAAGCGATTTGGGCGGCCAGGGCGGTGGGGGCCATCGGCACGGATTGTAACTCCTGGTTTCCGATTTGAGGCGGGCGAATTCGCCGGGGTGATGACGCTCACCATCGATCAGGATGGAAACCAAACAGGACTGGTGATTTAAATCGTGTCGGTTGAACTTTTCGTAGTTTTCAGCCGGCGATAGCCGCGCCAGGCTCAAAACGGGGTGCCGTCGTCGGACAGAACCTCCGGGTCGCGGCGTCGCTTACTTCGGAGCAGTTGCTGGCGCTCGTGTCTCGGGAGTTGGCGCAGGGGCGGGAGCCTCGTTGGGATCGCCAGGCTGTGGCCTGAGCAGGGGTTTCAGCTCCGGATAATCGCTCGACATCTGCTCGAGGACGTTCATCGCGCCCTTCTGTTCCATCTGCATGCCCTGTTCCTGTGTGTCCCTCGCCACCTGGGGAAGGGACTTGATAAAGCGTTGCCCGACCGGTGATTCATAGAATTGAATAATTCCCTGAATATCTTCCATAGAAAACGCGCGCGCGTAAATGGGAATGGAGGCGTCGGTCACGGCGTTTGGCGGGACCGCTGCTCCCAGCTTCTGGCTGAAGCCCTCCATCAGTTTTGCCAACCGGTCCGGAGGCATTGACTCGCTCAAAATCTGGCGCACCTGGTTTGTGACATAGGCACTCATGCTGTCTCCCATTTTGGAACTCTGAGTCAGGTCCATAAGATGGCGAATGGCGGCTTCCTTTGCGGGGTCCACTTTTTCCGTCTGGCCGGGCGCGCTGGTCGAGCGCGCAGGCACTCCGGGTTGATGTGCCGGAGGGCTCGGGGGTGCACCCGTCGAGGGTGTCTGCGCAAGCAACGGACTCGCGGCCAGCAATGCCATCGCGATCAGGGCGGTTCGTACTCTCATTGAGATCTCCTCAGTTTTCTTCCATCCGGGCCTGGCGACTGCCCCGGCGGGCCGGCCCTGTCATCGTAGCGAACCGAGGCGGCCGAATCAATTTGCAGCCATGCGCGTTTCGGTGGCAGCCGCCGACTCCGTTGTGATAATTTCGGCACGGATGGACGGTAACGGCAATCACTCAGCTGGCGACGGCGCGAACTTTGAGGCCGCTCGACGCGATATGGTTGCTCGGCAGATTCGCGAGCGTGGCATCGACTCGGCCCGCGTTCTTTCCGCGATGCGGACCGTCCCGCGGCATCTGTTCGTCCCATTCGAGCGTGTTCCGGACGCCTATTCCGACGAAGCGCTGCCAGTCGGCGACGGACAAACAATCTCACAGCCTTATATTGTGGCGGCAACCGCACAGGCACTTGGTCTTGAAGGACACGAACGCGTGCTCGAAGTCGGGGCCGGGACAGGATATCAGGCGGCCGTATTGTCACTGCTCGCGCGCGAGGTGATTGCCGTCGAGGCAATTCCAGCGCTGGCAGAGTCCGCCAGCGAGCGGCTCGCCAGGCTGGGCTACTCGAACGTGCGCGTGGAACAAGGGGACGGCTCACTAGGTTTTGGTCTCGACGCACCGTTTGATGCGATTCTGGTTTCCGCAGCGGCACCCGCGGTTCCGCAGCCGCTGGTCGACCAGCTTGCCGAGGGCGGGCGCCTGGTCATTCCGGTGGGTTTGACCGATCATCAGGAGTTGTTTCGCATCGTGAAGGCAGGGAACCGCACGATAGAGCAGAGGCTTTTTTCGTGCCGATTTGTGCCGCTGGTCGGCCGTTTCGGTTGGCGCTAAATCCTGTTGGGAGTGTCTTGCACGCAAGCGGCTGATAATCCAGATGCCACCGGAATTATCCATCATCATTCCTGCCTACAACGAGGGGCAACGGCTCGGCCGAGGACTTGCGCGCATCTGCGAATACTTCGCGAGCAAACCTGGCGGTGTTGACGCGATCGAGATTCTCGTCGTGGATGATGGCTCAACCGATGATACGGCACAGATTGCCCGGGATTGGACGCGCGACGTCCCGACGATCCGGCTCATCTCGAATCGGGCAAATCGCGGAAAGGGTTACAGCGTCCGGCAGGGAATGCTCGCAGCGCACGGGCGCGTGGCGGTCTTCACCGATGCCGATCTCTCCTCTCCGATCGAGGAATCAGAAAAGCTGCTCCATGCGATTGCCGGGGGCAACGATGTCGCCATCGGGTCCCGAGCGATCGACCGCTCGCTCATTTTCGGACGCCAGTCCCGGTTTCGAGAGGCCGCCGGTATCATCTTCAACACGTTCGTCCGGGCATTCACGGGCCTTCCGTTTCAGGATACCCAGTGCGGATTCAAGGCGTTCTTGCGCGAGCCGAGCCGGGTAATTTTCGAGCAGCAGCGTATTGAGCGATTCGGTTTCGATCCGGAGATTCTGTTTCTTGCGCGCCGGCACGGATTGCGGACCGCCGAAATTCCGGTCCGCTGGGCGCACGATCCGGGAACCAAAGTCCATATGATCCGCGACAGCCTGCTGATGTTCAGCGACCTGGTCTATATCCGCTGGAACTGGCTCCTGGGCCGCTATCCGGTAAAGCCCTCCTGATGCATGCGGAAGGGAACCGGTGCGAGCTTTACAGACCGTCGCGGGCACCCGGCTCGGAAGGCGCGTTCTACTTGCGCGGCTGCGCTGTGGGGGGAAGCAGTCCGTTCAGCCGGAGATACATGGCTGCCATGCTGTAGTGGTCCCCGTAATCCTGCGCCAGCGTAACCACCATGAAGCCTCGCGAAACGAGTTTCCCTCCAATAAACGGCACCTGTTCGCCCAATTTCGAGTCGTCGACCTGCGCAAGCGACTGCGTGCAAAAGTCAAATGAGGCGTGGAGCGCCGGGACCAGCGTGTCTTTCGGGTCCTCGTCCTTGAGGTCGGGCATCTTCGGAGCCTTGACACCGGATATCAGAGAACACAGGCCATAGTTCGCGCGAACCATGTGAACGGTCAGGTGACCGAACGTGATCTGTTGCGGCGTGGGACGGAAACTGAACTTGTCGGCGGGCATTTCCTCGACAGCCTCAAAGGTATCCTTTGATTCCGTTTCGACCAGTTTTCGCAATGCGTTTGAAACAGGATTCATCTCAGGCGTGGCGGCTTGTTGCGCACCGGCCGTGGGTGCTTGCTGAGCAAGCGTTGCAAGCGGGGCCAGACCGAGCACCAGGATTGCCAGACAGACTCGTTTCATCGATGTGCCTCCGGTGGATTTCATGCGGCCCAAGGATAGTCCGCAGAATGTGGCTCCACAAGCGAATCCGCTGGGCAACGGAATCGGGCTGCAAAACCGGTCGCCGTTTGCCTATCAACTTTGCAAAGCAAAGTACTTGACAACTATCGGAAACATGGTATTGTCACCCTATGCCCTCATTCAAGAATCGGCCGGTCGGGCCGGAGAAGCCGGTGGCGCTCGATGATCGCGCCCGCGACAACATTCGTTTTATCCGGGAAACGATGGAGCGCGCCAGCTCCTTCACCGCTGTGCCGGGATGGGGCGGTGTCGCGATGGGAATCACGGCGTTGGGTGCGGCGGCGATCGCATCCCGCCAAGCCTCCAGCCTCACCTGGCTGCTGACCTGGATCGGTGAAGCCTCCGTGGCCGTCGCGATCGCACTCTGGACGACCTACACGAAGGCGCGCGAAGCAGGAACGTCGCTGTTTTCAGGACCGGGCCGCCGGTTTGTCTACAGTTTCGCGCCGCCTCTTTTCGTGGGCGTGCTGTTGACCATGCTGTTCTTTCGCATCGGATCAATCCAGGAAGTTCCCGGCGTTTGGCTTCTGCTGTACGGGACCGCCGTCGTAACCGGCGGCGCCTTTTCGATTCGCGTCGTGCCGCTGATGGGACTCTGCTTCATGGTGCTGGGCACGGTTGCACTTTTTTGCCCTGCGAACTGGGGCAACGCGTTTCTCGCGGGCGGATTCGGCGGTTTGCATGCGATTTTCGGGGGCGTGATTGCGAGGAAATATGGCGGCTAAACCAGGAGTCTTCCGCGCCGCGCGGGAGGAAAAAACAAAACAGGCAACGCCGGCGGTCGGCCCAGCCGCGGCGGCAGCGCCAAATCTGGATCGCCTGATCCACGAGCGCACGCGGCTCGCCATTGTGAGTGCGCTGGCCGTAAACGCCTCGCTTGCCTTTAACGAGCTCAAGCAGCTGCTGCGGGTGTCCGACGGCAACCTGAGCGTCCATGCGCGCAAACTTGAGGATGCCGGCTACATTGGCTGCACGAAATCATTTGCCGGGCGGATGCCCAAGACGGAGTACCGTCTGACGCCTGCGGGGCGCCGGGCGCTTGAAAAGTACCTTGATCACATGGAAGCCCTGATCCGCGCGACGCGCGAGGGTTAGAAAGGCAGATTTTCCCGGACACGATATGGGTAACAGCGCATCCCGAGTCATTCCGGCACCCAAACTTCACGTCGCCATTCTGCTCGATGGCAATGGCCGCTGGGCCTCTGCGCGAGGTCTTTCGCGCTCCGAAGGGCACCGCGCTGGGGTTGCGGCCGTGCGCCGCGTGGTTCGAGCCGCTCCTGCGCTCGGAATCGGCACGCTCACGTTGTATGCGTTCTCGGCGAATAACTGGGATCGCCCGATGGGCGAAGTATCGGCCCTGCTCGACGTGCTTGAAAACTATCTTCGCACCGAAGCGCCCGAGTGCGCCCTGAAGGGCGTGCGCTTGCGCGTGATTGGCCGGCGCGACCGGATTCCCCGCTCGCTCATCGAAGCGATCGAATTGGCCGAACGCGCGACGTCAGCCGGACGCTCCCTTGAGTTGCGTATCGCGCTTGACTACTCATCCCGCGAGGCGATTTTGCGCGCCTCCTGCTGGATGATGTCGAGCCTGGAAGTTACCGACAGCGAATTTGCGCGACGGCTTGGCCAGGTCACCCATGGAGGATGCTCCGCGCCGGACGTGGATCTTCTGATTCGAACCGGCGGCGAGCGGCGGCTGAGCGACTTCATGTTGTGGGAATGTGCCTACGCCGAGCTGCTGTTCACACCCCGGATGTGGCCTGAATTTGAGGCGGACGACCTCGCCGCGGCGATCGAGGATTTTCTCGGTCGCGAACGGCGCTTCGGGCGCTTGCCCCAGACTGCTGCCGCAAGCTAACGATCTCCTTGTTCGCGCGCCATTGCGAAAGCGCTCAGGATCACTCGGGTTGCCGTCTCGGTAAGAGAATACTTCCCGAGCTCTTCAGCAGCGGCCCAGGCGACATCGGTGACGTCGCTTCCCGCGCGTGCCTCGCCACGAATTGCCTCGCACAGATAGTCAAGAATCACGAAGTGATATCGCGTCTTTCCGGCGGTATCCAGATTGATGCGCTCAAACACCTCGATCAATTTGCCAACCTTCACCTCGATCCCGGTTTCCTCGATGAGCTCGCGCCGCACCCCTTCGATGAGCGTTTCGCCCACCTCGAGCATTCCGCCGGGAATCGACCACTGCCCTTGAAGCGGTGGGCCGCCGCGGCGAATCAACAGCGCGCGGCCCTGTGAAATCACCACTCCGCCCACTCCCACCATCGGACGTTCCGGATATTCGCGGGCGCCAGGCACTTTTATAGGAACCTCCGCCGGAAAAGTTGACACCGGCGTTATATAATACGACGTCCGGTAAGACTTCGCCCTAGGAGGAGAGATTCCCGTGACCAAGTGCCCGGAATGCGACGCCGACATCGACCTGGATGAAGACGAAGTCGAAGAAGGCGAAATCGTGAGCTGTGCTGAATGCGATGCGGAGCTCGAAGTGACGCAGATTCATCCCGTGCACCTTATCGTCATCTCCGAGGAGGATGAAGACGATGACGATGAGGACGAAGAGGAAGAAGAAGCGGTCGTAAAAAAAGAAGATGCCGATGACGAGCCAGGCGTGGAAGATGAAGACGAGGACCTGGACTGAGAATCCGCAGCGGGTCGCCGACCGTCTTTGAATTTTCGCTGGATCAGCTGGCTCGGCAGGCTCCGAAGCGGGCCAAGCGTCGCCGCGACGGATCTGACGCCACCGGCCAGGAGGTATCCTTGAGGACTCGCCCCTTATTCCGAATGGCTGTGGTCGTAGCGCTGGGAGTTGCGTTCGCCTTCGCCGCCGCCGCGCAGGACAAGAAGAGCGACGCTGAGCTGCGGACCATCCGCGGTACGGTGCTCGACAAGGACGAGACTCCCACCCCTTCAGGCGTGGTTTACTTGCTGAATGTGAAGACGCAGGCGGTGAAGACCTATATCGCCGACGATGCGGGAAACTACCGTTTCAGCGGCCTGGATCCCAATGTCGATTACGAAGTGCACGCCGAGCACAATGACATGACCTCGGCCACGCGTACGATCTCCAGTTTTGATTCCCGCCGCGATGTCGAGATGGTGCTGAAGCTTTCCCACAAGAAATCCGCGCATTAACCCCTACGGCAGACCGAAAACGGAAATGGAGTTGCCGGCTTCTCCGACGACATACTGCTTGCCGTCGACGGCATAAGTGATCG